>Ga0208821_1000505_pt1 | contig 29934 bp, 21 predicted proteins | sample June2015DPH_20_5_FD_184720 | JGI IMG/M metagenome (GOLD analysis project Ga0208821, IMG submission 184720) | Peatland microbial communities from SPRUCE experiment site at the Marcell Experimental Forest, Minnesota, USA - June2015DPH_20_40... | ecosystem: Environmental > Terrestrial > Soil >... | reverse complement strand
GCCTGGATGGCGAAGTTACGCCACTTTCTACCTCTGGCTGACCTACTGGGAAGACAGGGCGTGGAAGGCCAGCCTGATGGAGAGTATCCGCCTCCGAAAGAAAAGGAAATCTTCATGAAACCCACCCCTACAGACCTTGCCCGGCCGTTTCTGGCTCAGGCCAGCCGCTTGCTCCTTCAAGTTCATGGGCCGCGCATTGCGGCCTGTGTGCGCGCGCTTTCCCCGGAACAAATCTGGTGGCGAGCCAATCCCGCCTCGAACAGCGTGGGTAACTTGGCGCTGCACCTGGAGGGAAACGTCAGGCAATGGATCGTTTCGGGCCTGGGTGGCGTGCCGGACCGGCGCGAGCGCGACAAAGAGTTTTCGCAACCAGGCCCCATTCCCCCCCGTGCTTTAGTCGCCCGGCTGCGGAAGGCAGTCAGCGAAGCTGACCGTGTGATGCGGAAGCTGAACGCAGAGGCTCTCGCGCGGACGTATTCCATTCAAGGATTCCGTGTTACCGGCTTGCGGGCTGTCTTCCACGTTGCCGAGCATTTTTCCCACCACGCCGGACAGATCATCCTGCTTACAAAAATGCTCGGAGGGAAAGACCTGAAATTCACCCACTTGCGGGAGGAGAGGAAGAAGAAACTGAGCGCCGGGAGTATTCCGGCCCTTTAGAAGGTCAGTGACTAGTGGTTAGTGGCTAGTGACCAGGAACAACCCGCCAGCCACTGACCACTAGCCACTAGCCACTGACTACTAAAGTTGGTGGACTTGTTTGGCGAGTATAACCAACGTGCCAGCCGGGACAGGCACACCGTTGATCGTTTGCGCTTGCGCTTCGAAGAAAGGCAGACCCTTGACTAAGAGGCTGGGCTGGGTGCCGTGGCCGCTGAGGGAGGACAAGCCACTCACATTGACGAAGGCAGTCTGGTTGCTGGTCAGGACCATGGTAGACGTCCCCTGAAAAAAGGTGGAGCAGGGGGTGAATACGAAAGCCCCCGTCTTATCGTCCTTCGCGACCTGAACGAGGGAAGAGAAACTACCCTGAATGGATTGCAGCTTATCGTAAACCTTATCAGCAGCCACGGTGGTTGGCAGGCTCGGCGCACCCGAGCCGCTGCTTCCTGTCGGTGGCGTAACTTGCCCGTGGACAACCACCTCCTGGCCTACCGCGATATTGCCGGGGCCGAAAGGTAAGTTCGCAAAGTTGGCGCTTCTCGAAGAATACTGATAGGTGGTCGAGGCCGTCACATTGACTACGCATAGGGTATCGAGAGTCGCCGTGCTGGGGTCGTTCGGCTCGACATCACGCATCCAGAGGTTAAAGCTGGTCACGTTGCCACTTGCATTTCTGGTCACCGAGGTGACTGGCCCGATCAATGCCAGTATATTGCTCGAGGGGTCTTCCGTGTACTCGTCCTCCACGGAAGTCGCCACGAAATTCCCGTCGACGTCAATGTAGGCATCCACTTCCATAAAGCTATCTGTCACAAGTTGGTTGAGCTCCGAAAAGCCATAAAGCTGGGTGGGGAGGGAGTTGTTGAGGTTGACAGTCACCAGGGGCGGTCCTGTAATGGAGGCAGAGAGTAGTTGCAGGGTAAAACTCCCGTTATACAGCGAAGTGTTGCCTGGAGGCAGAATCGTCACCGAGCGCACAAAACCTACCAGATCGTCCAGTACGCCAAAGCCCTGGCCCTGGCTCCCGGATGCCGTGAGCGGCGTAACGGTGATTTCGGGTGCCCCGGTAACTATGAGCTTTCCAGTCGTCGGATCCGTGGTAATGCTCTGAATCATGTCGAGCATGTCAAAATCGATCTGGATGACGCTAGCTTGGCCCTTGTTGATGACTAGGGACGGACTGATCGGAACCTGTATGTTCTTCAAGGGGCTCAGCGTAAGTTGTGCGGTACTCGTGGGAGGATTGGGCGGAAGGATAGTTGGATCGTAGAAAATCAATTGGGGCTCACTGAGTGTGAAGTAGGCAATGTCGTAAGTCCCGACATTCGCGGGGCTCATGTTGAGCACCGTCGTAAAGTCGCGCAAACAGCCCAGGTTTATTTTGATTTCGGGCGCGGAAGCGACGCTTGGATTGATGGGGGTGGTTCCAGCAGCGCCAGACCCGGTGGAAGAATAACCGATGAGAGAAAGATCGGTTACGTTAAACGGGAATGACACAGCATCACAAAGGCCGGGGATATCACCGACCAAGCTTGTGAGCGAACCCGTTACGGCCGTCGTTGTCGGTTTCGACGATCCACAGGAGTTCAGAAACGCGCCGGCCAGCACCGCCGTCACCGCAATTGTAACAATCCGCTTGAGCATCAGGTCTCGACTCTTTCCCCCTCTTGTGCCCGCGGCAAGGCGACCCGAGCACATTCCGTTCCGCTCAGACCATGAAGCTGAATCCCACCGGACGCCACAGGTCTGCCCACCCGCCACACTTCCCTCAGATGATGAAAAACCCCCCTTGGGTTATCCGGCCTATAGCTGCGCTTTCCGCTACATTCCAAACTTGCGAACATACAGTGAATTCACCCGCTATGGCAAGAGATATTCGCAGCTCTCATCGCAGGAGGATGTGCGGTTTTTTCACGCCTGCAACTGATCTTCTTCCCCCTCCGTGCTCATCGGGATTCCGCACGGCGGCCATGCGCGCTCGGATTTGTGCCGCACGGTCAAAGATCTCCCCCCGGCTGATCCCTGCTTCCGTGTACATGGCGAAGATATTGTCATCGGGCGTCTCAGGCGGGATGGTATGCGAAGCCGCCAGGATGTACCCGCCACCATCGCTGGTCATACCCTCGATCAGACGCGCGGTGGCTCTTCGCACTTCCTCGACCGTCCCGGAAGGCAAGACACCCTGCGTGTCAACTCCTCCCATAAAGGAAATCTGCTTTCCAAATTCCGCCTTGAGATCCAGCGGATCCATTCCGGGGCAGGTGCACTGCACAGGGTTGAGCACGTCGATGCCTATTTCGATGAGGTCAGGAATGACAGGCTTCAGCGCGCCACAACAGTGGTAGGCGACCCACAGACCCTGCCGCTTCCCCACCGCAGCAACCCGAGCAAGATGGGGTTTGATCAGCAAGCGCCAAGTCTGAGGGCTCATCATCATCCCAAGCTGAGAAGCGACATCGTCTCCCGCCCAGAGCCAATCCAAGGCGAATTGAGCACAGGCGGCCTGAGACAGCTCGAGGGCGAAGTCCGCACAGCGTCGAAACATCTCATCCGCGAGGTCGGGATCTGTCACTATGTCAAGCAGCGCGTTTTCCATGCCGCGCAGCCGCCAGTACATTTCGAAGGCGCAGGGAGAGACGTCGCAGCCGATAAAGTAGTCCTGCCGAAACTCCATCACGGGAAGCATCAGCCGCAGGAGTTCGGGCAAGTGTTCGGTAGGGAAACGATATCGGAGAATTTCCTCACGACTCGCCTGGGCCAGAGGGAATCCCGTGATCTGATTGAAACCGAGCTGCTTGGTCCACTTCACTCCCCAGAAATCCAGGTGCGATTCGCCTTCACGCTCGTGCCCGATACCTTCCATCGCGTAGTTGTTATTGACCCAGGTTTGCCGAACGTCATCCCCCATGGCCTCCGCCAGACGCGAAGCCGGTATCTCGAGGAGTCGAGCAAGCCGCTGGGCGGTCTGAGGATGAAACCACATAAAGACAGGAACACGATCGACGGGTTCCCGTCGCAGCGCTGCATGGACGCGTTGTTTACCATTCATTGCCGCGGACACTGAAATCTTCCTTGCATCGTGCTGTGGGTCTTGCTTTGTTGCGTCCAGAACGCCGGTGCGAAAGGGGGGACTCGAACCCCCACCCCTTGCGGGACCAGATCCTAAGTCTGGCGCGTCTGCCAATTCCGCCACTTTCGCGCAGTTCCATTATAAGGCACACCGGCGGCGCGAACGCCGAGGATTCGAGCCCGCACCGATTACCATGCCATCGTGCTGCGCAAGAACTTCGTAAGCGCTCGGACTGCATTCGTTTCGCGCGGCGACTTAATTCAACGGGACAGGGTGCTAAGTGAGTCCCCCTCGTTGCCCTGTGAGCCAAAGGATGGTCCAAACGTCACCCTGGGCTGTTGGGCGGCGAGTTTCTGAGATTGGGCCTCTAACGCGGCTGCGACATCTTGCGCGTATTTTATGAAGTGGTGCGCTGAAAGCAGCATCGTCATTCCCATGACCAACTTCGGTGGATTCCGCGACCAGCGCCTAAGCATTTGCCACAGGAACTTCCAGTAGGCTCTCCGATAGGAGGAGAGGATGCCTTGATGGAGGATTGATCGAACCAAAATGCCAAGTGTGAGCAAGAGGGGATAGGACGTCGCTTTCTGCTGCTCCCGTGTTTGCCACGCCAGAAGCGAACGATAAGCCCGATTGTAAAATGCAGAGGCAGAATAAAGGGAGAGAAGAGTTTTGCGCAAACCCTGCAATAGAATGGGGAGCGGGAGGAGCGTCCGAAAATTAGGCGGGTCGAAATTGTTGAGCACGGGGCTTTCGTCCAGTAGTCGGCCCTCTTTCAACATTCGGTCGTAGAGCGAAGTCGTGACCGGCGCTTGCAGGAACCCGGCCATGGCCCAGGGGATGGCGGCGCGCTCAATGAAGTCTCTTTGCCGTTCGAAGATATCCTCTGTGTCCGAGTCGAAACCGATGATAAAGCCCGCACTCACCCAGAGACCTTGACTCTGGATGAAGCGGATGGACTCCAACTGATCGTGCCGCAGATTCTGATATTTCTTGGTTTCCAGCAGTGATTGTTCGGAGGGACTCTCGATCCCGATGAAGACGTAATAAAAGTTCGCCCTCACCATGGCTTCGATCAACTCCGGCCTCTGAGCGAGATCGATCGAAGCCTCGGTGTAAAACAAAAACGGATAGTCATGAGATACCTGCCACTCTTCCAGGCTCCGGGCCAATTCCAGAGCGCGCTTATGGTTGCCGATAAAATTGTCGTCGACGATAAAGACCTGCTCGCGCCAGCCCAGCTCGAACAAGGCATCGAGTTCCGCAAGCAACTGACGCGGCGCCTTCGTTCGCGGCTTCCTTCCATAGATAGTGATGATGTCGCAGAACTCGCACTGGAATGGACACCCACGTGAGAACTGCACCGCCATGGAGACATACTTTGCGATCTTGAGCAGATCAAACCGCGGCACCGGCGTCTTGCTGACATCGGGCTTGTCGTGGATGACGTAGAGCCGCTGGGCGGAGCCTCGCTCCAGATCGGCCGCGATCCTGTCGAAAACCTCATCGGGCTCGCCCACGACAACATGGTCTGCCAGTGGAAGCACGGTGTCCGGCTCACTGCTCGCGTAAGAACCACCGATCATCGTCCGCTTGCCAAGGGTCCGCGCCCGGAGGAGAGTCTGGCGAATGTCATCTCTCTGCACGCTCATTCCGCTGACCATGACGAGGTCAGCCCAAAGGATGTCACGGTCATGCAGAGCTTCAAAGCTTCGATCGATCAGTCGTAACTTCCAGCTCTTCGGACAGAGCGCGGCGAGGGTAAGTAGACCCAGGGGAGGATGGATGGTTTCTTCGCGAAGGAGATCCATCATTGCAGCAAAGCTCCAGAAAGAGGGCGGGAAACGCGGCCAAACCATCAGGACTTTGATCGCTTCACCGAGAGGAGGAAAGGTATTGAGATCGCTGCGCTCCTCCGTTAGCGCAGATACGGATGGCCTCTGGAAATCACTCATCTGAACCGGAATCTCCGATTTCAACTTTATCTCTATCTCTGGCGCAAACCATACGCCTGCCCAATGCTCCTGTCAAGCTCACCGTATCCTTCGGTGCTGCGCGCGCTTGCGCCTCCTAGCTGAGTTTACTCAGTACATACTTGGCGGGGATTTCTCTAGCGACTGACCGGGATTTAAGATATTGTTGTAGCGTTTGATTAGGTCTTCGGCCCGGCGCACGGCTGGCAGCAACAACCGGGGACATCCAGTGATCGCCAAGAGCATCTCCCATTACCGCATCGTTGAGAAGCTGGGTAGCGGCGGGATGGGTGTGGTCTACAAGGCTGAGGACACCAAACTCGGCCGCTTCGTAGCACTGAAGGTCCTTCCCCCACATTTGCCCCATGACCCCCAAGCCTTCGAGCGTTTCAAGCGCGAGGCCCGCGCCGCCGCCGCGCTCAATCACCCTAACATTTGCACCATCCACGAAATCGGCGAGCATGAGGGGAGACCTTTCATCATCATGGAGCTGCTTGAGGGAAAAACGCTCAAGCATCTCATTGAATCAGGTGGGCGCGGCGCGCGCCCGGCCGGCCAGGGCGAACGCCGTTCGCCCCTAGCGCTGGATGAGCTGCTCGCGCTGGCGATTCAGATTGCCGACGCGCTGGACGCGGCGCACGCGAAGGGGATCATCCATCGCGATATCAAGCCGGCGAACATTTTCGTGACCAGCCGGGGAGTGGCGAAGATTCTGGATTTTGGCTTGGCGAAGCTGACCGTAGGGGCAGGGCCTCTGCCCGCCCAGGCAGGGCGCCCACAAGGGGCGCCCCTACAAGAGACGCCCACACTTTCCGTCGAGCTCGAACACCTCACCAGTCCGGGCGCGACTGTGGGGACGGTGGCCTACATGAGCCCGGAACAGGCGCGGGGCGAAGAACTGGATGCGCGCACGGACCTGTTCAGCTTGGGCGCCGTGCTCTACGAGATGGCGACGAGGCGGCAGGCGTTCAGCGGCGCGAGCACGGCCACCATCTTCACGGCTATTCTGCGCGACGAGCCGCCCCGCCCGTCGCAGGTGAATCCTGAGCTGCCGGAGGAACTGGACCGGATCGTCACCAAGGCGCTGGAGAAGGATCGCGAGCTGCGTTATCAGCACGCCTCGGAAATGCGCGCCGACCTGAAGCGCCTGAAGCGCGATACGGATTCGGGGCGTAGCGCCGCCGTCGCGGCGGCTGGGCGCGACGTAGGGGCAGGCCTCGTGCCTGCCCATGGGCCGGACGGCGGCGAGAGAGCCAGCCGGCAAGATGCCGGCGCTACGGGCGACAGCTCCGATTCGCAGATCATCGCAGGCCTGGTGAAACGCCACAAGAAAGGAATCAGCGCATTGATGGCTGCCGGGATGGTGATCGCCGCCGCCCTCATCTATGCCCTCTATCGCGCCGCCCACCATGCGCCCGCGCCGCCCCCCGGCTTGGAATTTACGCGTGTGACAGGCAGCGGCGACGTCGCGCAAGCGGACATCTCACCCGATGGCAAATATGTGGCCTACGTGCGGGAAACAGGAGGCAAGCAAAGCCTCTGGCTGAAGCAACTGGCCACGGACAGTGACGTGCAGATTGTCACCCTGGGCGAGGATGAATGCCCCGGCGTGGCATTCTCTCCCGATGGAAGCTACGTCTACTTCGTCCGCCGGAATCCTCTGAAGTTTAGCGGCGACCTTTACCAAGTGCCTTCCCTGGGAGGGACTTCAAGGAAGGTGCTGGCCGGGATCACGGGCCCGCCGGCATTTTCACCCGATGGCCAGCGGGTCGCCTTTGTGCGGAATACCATTGGTGAGTTCAGCTTGTTGACCGCCTCGCTGGATGGCTCTGGCGAGCGGGTGCTGGCATCCTACAAGCCGCCCGAGGCGATTTACCCGCCCCGCGTGGCGTGGTCTCCGGACGGCAAGACCCTCGCCTTCATTCACTATAATTCGCAGACGATTTTTCTTACCACCATCGCGGCGGAAGGCGGTCCCGCCCATCCGGTGGCTGGCGCACATTGGTACACTATCCGGGATCTCGCTTGGCTCCCTGGAAGCCGTCACTTGGTCGTTGCGGGCTATCAGTCGGGGTCCACTCAGCTTTACGAAGTCTCACTGGAGGGAAAAGAAATCCGGCAGATCACTCACGATCTTTCGAGCTACACAGGAGTTCGGGCGAGCGCGGACGGAAAGACGCTGCTGGCCCTGCAGAAGCAGCATTCTGCGACCATGCAGGTTGCCACGCCCGGCAAGGAGTCCGAAGCCAAAACCTTGAGCGCTGGAAACCAGAACCGCGACGGCGATAACGGTTTGGCATGGACGCCGGACGGGAAAATCGTCTATTCTTCGGTTCATAACGAACGCTATGACCTTTGGGAGATGGGCGCGGACGGCTCGAATCCCCAGCGGCTCACCAGCAACGACGCAACCTCGACTTCCGTCTTCCCCGCCGTCTCTCTCCGTGGCGGCTTCATTGCCTTCTACCAGGCAGAGCGAAATGGCGTGTATAACATCTGGCGCATGGATATGGATGGTGGCAGCCTGAAACAGCTTACCCAGGGTAACGGGAACGGCACGCCCGCCGTATCGCCGGATGGCCAGTGGGTGATTTTCACGCGGATTGAGAGCGGCAAGTATACTCTGAGGAAGGTTTCGAGTGGAGGTGGCCCAGCGTCCCAGTTGACGGACTACAACTCAAGTGAACCATCCGTCTCCCCGGACGGCAAGTGGATCGCTTGCGCGTACTTTCCCGGCCAGAATCAGCCAGTCAGCCTGGCGATAGTCCCTTTCGCGGGCGGCCAACCCGCCAAGGTTTTCCCACTGCCCGTTACGGCCGACGATCCCTTTCTTTGGACCTCCGATGGCCACGCCATCTCTTTCCTCAACAGCGTGAATGGCGTGGGTAACATCTGGGAACAACCGGTGGTGGGTGGCCCGCCGAAGCCCGTGACGCATTTCACATCGGACAAGATTTTCTGGTACGGCTGGTCCCGCGATGGCCGGTTGGCTCTCTCACGCGGCACGGAACCGACCGACGCGTTGTTGATCAAGAATTTCCGATGATTGGCAAGACGATTTCGCCCTAACGGATCCTGGAGAAGCTGGGCCGCGGTGGCATGGGGGTGGTCTAGCGGGCCGAGCAATTTCGCGCTTGCAGAAAGCGAAACCAGCCCCTGCACAGCCCAAGCGCGGGTTCTGCCCGAAAAATAAGCTTTGCGCCGAGTGGGGCGAGTCAGCCGATTCCTGACGGGAAGCCAACTTCCCAGGCCGAATCCCTAACAGCGCCGGAACTATCTGAGCGGTCGCAGCTTGAAGTGAGACGAGTGGACAAGGGACTAGAGTAGGACCCCGTTCGTAGCGAAGTGTCAGCGGAACGCAGGTTAGCGAGGTAGCCCGCTTGCGCTTATGTTCCGCGGAGCTGGCGGGCCCGCCGGAAGAACGCGGCTGCCACAAGGGTCGCCGCGACGCCCAAATACAGGAGAGCATAGCGGCCGGCCTGCGGACCGTTGGCGCTACCGGTGAAGTCGAGCCCCGGGGCCCGATTGATCGGGCCGAGGTACCACAGCGCGGTGTACAAACCTTCAAAGAACTTGCTCGTGCCGCTCCAGACGCCCAGAGCCAACGCCAGCGACGGGATGAACAGTACGCCAGCGGCCCAGGCCAATAGACCGGCGCTCTGCCCCGCAAGCGCCAGCCGGACGGCAGCCCCTAGCCCTGTGAGCGCAGCCACCAAGATGCCTGCAATCCATGCCGCCGGGAACTGCCGTGGCAGAATCCGCGCACAGGAAAAGAGCAGTTGTTCGGTGCCGAAACGCGCTTCGCGCGTGCCCAGCGCGGACCACACGAGGATAGGCCAGATCCAGGCGACGGCCAACAGTGGCCCGCGCGAGACATCCAACGGCGCGGCGAACTGGGCGATAAGCAATCCTCCGGCCACCGCGTACCACCACCAGCGATAACCCTTCAGGGCGAGTTGCAATTCGGCCACCAAAAGACGCCAGGCGCCGGAATGCAGCGCGCCCGAGGCGAGCGGAGTGAGATGGGTGGACGTGGCGATGTGCGGTCGCGCCGTGGCGGATTCCAGCGCCGCCCCTGCCGGAGTGGCAGCTCCCTCCGACCGAGGCCTTGCGCCCGACCGCCTGCGCGAACTCGCCGGGTCGAATCGGTCGAAAAACAACGCGCCGCACAAGACGAGAGCGAACGCTAAGGCTGTCCAAGCCAGACGCTGGGTGACAACCCCAGCAGTCCATTCGACACCGTTCCAATGAAAACCCGTAGCCACCCGGACGGACTTAGCGGCCACGGAGAGTGAAAAAGTATCCACGTAACCCGGAATGCCAGCTCGTGCCGCTGGGACCATGCTTTCATGCACGACCCAAATACCAGAGGGATCGAGCTGCGGGAGCCCCGTCACCACCGGCAGAGTTATGCCGAAAGTCCAGAGGAAAAACCACAGGACGTTGCCGAAACCCCCGCGAAGAAAGCTGAACGTCTCGAACAAGAGGGCCATCGCGGCCGTCATCGCCATCGCGGGCAGTGCGAGGAACAGGAAGGGCGAGAGCAGAGCTCGGACCTGGAAGGTGCGGTCCTCGGCGGCTAGAAACTGCATGGCCACAGCGGCCAGAGCTAGCACAACAACCATGGAGACGAGCACCGCGAAGTTGCTGAGGAATTTTCCCAGGAGATAGGAAACTTTGCTGAGCGGCGTTCCTGCGAGGACCTCCCCCACCCTCGTTTGGCGGTCACGGTCCACGGCGTTCTTGACGATGTAGAAGCCCACGAGCGAAACAAACGTCGTCGCCACCAGCGCTACCATCGCCCCGATCCACGCCGATGTGTACACCCCACGATAGTCGCCAAGACGCAGCGAGATTCGCCCCGTGCCTGCGGCATAACCCAGGTAGACAGCGAAGAGCAAAGTAATGAGATAGCTGTAGCGGCGCACCCGCTCCAGAAAGTCGGCGCGGGCAATGGCATAGACAACACGCAGGGCTCTCATACCGCGGCCTCGGCAGCAGCGTCGTTGCGGTAAGCTGCAAGGGCGGCCAGATAGGCGTCCTCGAGCGACGGCTCCAGCGCGCGCGCGCCCGGCCTTGGAGCCGCATCGGCCACTACCCGCGCATGCACACCGTCGTTACGGTGGGCTGTGCTGCTGACGAGATAGCGCTGCCGAAGCGCGGAAAGCTCTCCGCTCGCGACCACGACCTCCCAGACCTTTCCATATACGCCAGCGAGAAGCGCTTCGGGGACACCATGCACAGCGAGCCGTCCCTGGGCGATCAGGGCAATGTCCGTGGCCACGGCCTCGACATCGGAAACAATGTGGGTGGAAAGAATAACGATCCGCTCCCCGGAAAGCTCCGAAAGCAGATTGCGGAAGCGCACGCGCTCTTCCGGGTCGAGGCCGGCGGTCGGCTCGTCCACGATCAGAAGCTGCGGATCGTTCAGCAACGCCTGCGCGATGCCCACGCGCTGGCGCATGCCGCCTGAAAACCCTCCCAGAGGCCGCCGCGCGGCATCCGCAAGGTTCACAAGCTCCAGCAGCTCGCCAATACGCTTGCGCGCCCTGGCCGCGTCCAGGCCTTTCACTGCGGCGAGGTACCCGAGAAACTCCAGCGCGCTCAAATTCGGGTAGATCCCAAAGTCTTGCGGCAGATAACCGAGCACGGTGCGCAACGTGTCAGGATGATGCTTGATGTCCGTCCCGTTCCATAGCACACGCCCCGCACTCGGCTGGGTGATCGTCGCCAGAATGCGCATCAGGGTGGATTTTCCTGCGCCGTTGGGACCGAGCAGCCCAAGCACACCAGGCCCAACTTCCAAACAGAAACTGCGCAAGGCCTCTACGTTTCCACGATAGGTCTTGCTGACGTTTTCAATTTCGAGTTTCATGAGCAAACGAGAGTCTGGCGCGCCCGCCAATTTCGCCACTTTCGCGCAGTTCCATTATAAGGCAATCCATGCGAGCGCTAACTCCGAACAGAAGTCTACCCCCGCTTGAGCTTTTTATGTTGGATGCGGCGGCACAGTTCCCAGCCTCGACAACTTCGGGCCGCCAACAACCAAGCTCACCTGCCGTTATGAATGGCGGTCTGGCGCAGCGCCTTGTTAAGTGTCGTTACTATGTTCAACGGTTATTACGACTTTCCCTCGCGCATGTCCTTCTTCAAGATAACGCATAGCCCCAGCCACGTCGCTTAACGGGTAACGTCGATCGATCAGGGGTACAACTTTTCCGGCTTCAAGAAGATCTTTCAGAAATACCAAATCCTTTTTGTTTAGCTTCGCCAGAAAGATACACATCTTCTTGCTCCCGATCGGTGACAGCAATGGTCCCAGTAACAAGGCTTGGAGACTTACTCGACCTCCGGACATGACACAAATTCCGTCCTGATTCAGCGCGCGCCTGTAATCGAAAATCGAACGATACGCGTTCGCAGCCATGATCAGATCGTAACGCTGCCCGCTTTGCGTGAAATCTTCTCGAGTGTAATCAATCACATGGTCGGCGCCAATCGATCGCGCCGTGTCCACATTCCTCGTGCTGCACACGGCAGTGACTTCAGCCCCGAACGATTTGGCAATCTGCACCGCGAAGGTACCCACACCGCCAGACGCGCCATCCACCAGAACCTTGTGGCCAGGCTGGATCCGTCCCTTGTCACGAAGACCCTGAAGGGCGGTGATTGCCGCCACTGGCACGGCTGCTGCGTCCTCAAAGGATATGTTGGCTGGCTTCAGCGCCAATTTGTCTTCAACCGCACACGCATACTCGGCAAACCCTCCAACACTATGACGCCAACCAGCTCTTCTACCGCTTCCCCCGAAGACCTCGTCGCCTGGTTTGAACTGAGTTACCTTCCCGCCAACCGCTTCAACTCGCCCTGCGATATCACAGCCGAGGACCTTGTGTTTTGGTTTGCGCAGCCCGAGCATCAGGCGGACGAACAACGGTCCTCTCATGAAGCCCAAGTCCAGTGGATTGACGGAAGCCGCCCGAACTTTTATCAAAACTTCATTGTCCCCAGCGGTCGGCTTTTCAATCTCTTCACATTTGAGAACGTCAGGTGAACCGTAGTTGTAGTAGACAACTGCTTTCATGTCGATTTCCTTTCGTACCTGATTTTGCGTGACAACTTACAAGTCCTCTTGAAGGCTATAGACGGCGGCTTTCATGCTGCGCTGGCCTGCTCCTTCCATCGCGGGCGGCGCATACATTGTCTTTCATGTATGCGCCCCACGAACACGCTCAACATCCCTGTCACCGCGTCCTAGCCGCGGCCTGTCCTGGCTTCTTAACGGTCCCGCAAGGCGGGATGTCGGCGCCACACGCGCAGCCTGCCTCCCAACCCCTGGCACGCTCTGCTCAAAGGACTCTGCCACATCAAGCCGACCTGTAAACCTATGACCCTGTTGACGCTTAAACTCCGCGTATGCCCGGCAATTCAGCCGGAGATTACCCCTGTACGAAAGAGCGCCTAGCATGGCGATCAGCGGCGCGCGGCGTTGCCATAAGTTGCTCCACACCCTGCGCAGAATGCGCGGCATGGAATAGAACTTCCGGTCGCAGGAGATCATTTCCTCGATGATGCTGTCCAGAGAGAAATGCTTACACCGCGCCACCGGGAAGGTCAGCGTGTAGTATTTCCAGTCCTCCGGGAACGTATCGAGGGCGATGCGGCCTGCGGATTTCATCTGGTCCCACAGGCGCGTGCCGGGCAAGGGGGTCAGAAACATCGCGTTGAGATTATCCACGCCGTACTGGCTGGCGGCGGCGGCTGTGCGCGTGCCGATGCCCGGCTTGTCGTTGTCCAGACCGATGATAAAGGAACCCACAACCAGAATGTGGTGCCGCTGTATTCGCCGTAAGGAGGCGCGGAAGTCCCGGCCCTTCAGAAGGTTGAATTTCTTGCCGAGCTCCAGAAGTCCTTCCGGCGTGGGGGATTCAAAGCCGATGAAAACGCCTCTGCAGCCGGCCTTCGCGGCCAACGCCAGAAGCTCTTCGTCATCGCCGAAGTTGATGGTAGCCTGGGCAACCCACTCCTTTCGCAGGTTCGCCTCTGCCATGGCACGGAACAGGTCCTTGGCGTGGGCGATGTGTTCCGGGCGTGTGCCGATGAGGTTGTCGTCCACCACCAGAACGCGTTTCTCCCGGATCAACTGGAATTCCCGCACGACATCCGTAATGGGCCGCTGCCGGTAGTGGGCCCCGTTGAACGCCGTCACGCTGCAGAAGGTGCAGTTCATGGGACAGCCGCGCGTGGTCTGAATGGCTCCCATGGCATAACCTCCCGTCAGCAGATCGTGCCGGGCGGGCGGAACGCTGTCTATCTCGGCGAACCCTCCGTCATACCGGCGCTTCAGGCACCCATGCCGACTGTCCTCCAGGACTTGCGGCCAGACGCGTTCGGCCTCCCTCGTGACGACCGAGTCCACACGCTCCATGGCCTCGTCCACGCACATAGTTGCATGAATGCCACCCATGACAACGGGCACGCCCAAGCGCCGGAAGTGAGCGGCGACATCATAGGCGCGGTTCGCCTGCGAGGTGAAGGCGGTAATGCCCACCAAGTCCGGCCGCGGCATGGCCGGATAGTCGGGCACGCCGAGGTTCTCGTCCACGATCGTGATTTCCCACTCCCCTGGGGTCAGTCCCGCGAGAACCATAAGGCTGAGCGGTTTCCACACGCGGAAACGATTCCAGCGGCTCTGCTTGATTCTGACGATGCTGACTAGCGGGTTGGAGGGGTTAATCAGACACAGGCGCATGGCGTCCGTTCACCCACATCTCATCCAGGATTCCCGTTTTCAAATTCCGGGCGGTAGAAGTATACAACGCACTGCCTCGTTCTGCAGCGTTTCGCTTCAGTTTTCCATCCAAGTGGCCCCAGGAGACAGCGTACGCTCGGCATTCGGATGGAGAGAATACAAGCGATCGCGATTTGCAAAAGAAGGGTCGGGTTCGGAGTGGCACTGATTGCACGCCATCGGCTTCCAAGCGCCGAATGGTTCAGCTCCCAGCAGAATTCCTGCAAGGGCAGCTAGGGACCTGACGTTAGCCCGAATATTGAGCGGTTTGAGAATTCCCCACTCGATCGGCTTGCACGCAGCTTTGAGAATATAAGATCGAGACGCGAGCAGCTAGTGTAGAATAGATAGGTACAGTTTTTAAACAATATGTGTCGTACGAGCGGCGGGCATTGCAACCCTCAGCGTTAAGACCATAAAGAGCACTGTCGCCCATCGTCAACTGTGGTTGAGTTCTACGAATTGTCGTTCCGATCCTTCAATAGGGGCGTCCACGGCCTCTTCTCGGTAATAGCAGGGTTTTAAGAAACGGACAGCTCATTCCAGCCGTCCATTCAGCGGAGAAACCTTTGGCGCTCGTGCTTCAGAAACAGGATGACCGGGTCCGCAACCTCATCAACTTGGGCAAGGAACGCGGTTATGTCCTTGATGACGAGGCGAACGACATCCTGCCAGCCGGGATGCGCCCAGCGGCGGAGATCGACAGCCTGTTCTCCGCATTCGAGCGCCACAACGTCCACGTCTACGAAGACGCTTCTGTGGCGAAGGCTGCACCCGGTGTGCTCGGGGATACTGAACGCCTGCAATTCGAAATGGGGGAAGATCCCGCCCGCGGTGAAGAGGCCGCGATCGACGAGACAGCACACCTTCTGGACAAGACCAGCGATCCGCTCCGGCTATATCTCCGTGAGATCGGCAGCGTATCGCTGTTAAAGCGAGAAGGTGAGGTGGCTATCGCCAGACGCATGGAGCGCGGCCACGGGCTGGTGCTCAGGACAATTTCTCGTTCTCCGCTTGTGCTCAAAGAGCTCATCGGAATTGGCAAGGAGATGCGCAACGGTACGCGTTCGATTAGAGAGGTTGTCCAGTTCGATGAAGAAGAGTTGACGGTAGAGAAAATCGAGAAGAAGACCCGCCTCACGCTGCGGATCATCGATAAGATTGAGAAGCTCTACGCTGTGGCGCTCAAGCAGGCGGCTTGGCTAAATAACATTCCGAGATCGAGCCAACGTGCTCACCTGCGGGCTCGTCGCCAGTTGGCGCGGACGCGGGTTGAGATGTCGCGACTGGCTCGCTCGATTAGGCTCCACCCGCTCGAAAAGAAGCGCCTGATTGACAAGTTACGGCACACGGTCGAGCAGATTGATTCGTTGGGGTGCGAGTCCGCCCGGCTTGAGCGGCGCGCCGGCGCCGCTCGCGGGAAGGTCGCCGCATTACGCAAGGATCTGCGTTCGCGCCGCTCGCAGCTAAAAGAGAGCGAGGAATCGAGCCAGGTCGGGCTCACCGCCCTGAAACGTTCGCTCGTTCTGATCAGGCGCGGCGAAGCCGAAGCCGAACGAGCGAAGAAGGAGCTGACCGCGGCAAACCTTCGCCTCGTTGTGTCCATCGCCAAGAAGTACGCGAACAGGGGCCTGGAGTTTCTCGACTTGATCCAGGAAGGGAATATCGGCCTGATGAGGGGAGCTGACAAATTCGACTGGCGGCGAGGGTACAAATTCTCCACCTATGCCACATGGTGGATTCGTCAGGCGGTCTCGCGCGCCATCGCCGATAAGGCGCGCACGATTCGAGTGCCCGTACACATGTTCGGGGCGATCAATAAGCAGATTCGCACCAGCCGACAACTCGTGCAGGAGCTAGGCCGCGAGCCCACCTCCGAAGAGATCGCCCAGCGCTTGGAGGTCGCTGTCGAAAAGGTGTGCAGCACCAAGAAGGTTGCGCAGCAGCCCATGTCTTTGGGGACGCCCATTGGGAAGGACGGAGAGTCGGACCTGGGTGACCTAATCGAGGATAAGGCTGTTGTATCGCCGTCGGACGCGGCCATCAAACTCAACCTGAAGGAACAGATGGCATCCATGCTGAAGACGCTCACGGCTCGCGAGGAAGCAATTATCCGGATGCGGTTTGGCCTGGACGATGGCAGCGAGTGCACTCTTGAGGAAGTCGGCCGGACCTTCGCCCTTACTCGCGAGCGCATCCGCCAGATCGAAGCCGCGGTACTGCGAAAACTCCGCCATCCGTCGCGGTCGGGCCATTTCCGCATCTTTGTCCAAAACTCTTTGTAAGACAAACCCGGGGCCGGCCGCGCCAGTGCTCCAAATTGTGCGTCTCCAGCGCACGAAGGTCCGCATGGTGGCGATGTTCACCTGCACGGCACGCCCGCTGTTCAACACACTCGAAAGCATGGCGACACCTTGCTCAGTGAACGCGTACGGGAGGTAACGCCGACCCCCACGGCCTCTCGGCTTTGACATTCCAATTTGGAATCTCAAAACATTAGCCTCTTCCTTGCTGAGTTGAAACATGAAGTCTTGAGGAAATCGGTCAAGATTTCGTTTCACAGCCTTGTTGAGCGCGTGCCGAAGCCTTGCTCCACGCGCAAAAGGTTGCTTGGACAACGTCCATCTTTTCATTCTTAACACTTAAATTTGAATCCTTCGCTGTCATCCTGAGTCCTTCGCTGTCATCCTGAGCGAAGAATCTCGCTCTGCGCATTTTCATGAACATACGAGATTCTTCCTTCGCTATGCTCAGGACCGCCTGCGGCTCCTCTCCAGAAACTCGATGACTTACTTGTTTTGTTTAAACAAGTTAGCTTCGTGGAGCGCCTGGCGTTTTCTCGTCCCTTGGGGCCCCTCCAACGCCCCGTGAGCCCGTCGTTCAGTCGCCGCATCGCGACTGCCGCGAAGCGGCATACCGTGAGTAGCCGTAGGTGAAACCTACGGAAAGCGAAGCCGCAGGATCGTCCCGGCCCTGGAGGGGCCGCACGTTCGTAGGGTCAACCCCGTCGGGGTTGGGCGGCCGGGTGGGCTTTGCTATCCGCAGGTTAAAACCTGCGGCTACTCACGGTTGGCCCCTGCCGGGGCCTGCCACGGTCCCATCAATCCTCCCTTTCAGTGCCCGTTTCTGACATCACGGACAGCCATTTTCGGCTATGCACGCTCAGAATGACAGCGTCCACGAGTTTTTCCCCAGCCTGTAAAGCCCCGAGAGGCGGGACGAGAAATTGAATACAACAATCCCGTCAAGCGCGGCTTGGTGAAGCGGCCAGGAGACTGGCCGTGGTCCCGCCGCGGCGCGAAAGTTCTACTTCTTAAATGACGCCTCGCTCCTGACCATGGACCCGATGCTAATGCTATGACCCACAGGTTGCAGACATCAACAAGGGATGTCTGCGCCACCCGCCGGATCAGCCGGGCAGCGCCAGGGACTGCTTGTTCACACTTACTCAAGCGATTTGTGAAAGCGCAGGACGCTGATCGTCAGCAGGAGAATAGCAATGCTCGCAAGGGCGGTGACCTCCGGCCAGAGCACGTCGAAACCAGCCCCTTTCAAGTAGACACTGCGCAGAAGCACCATGATGTGGCGCAGTGGGTTGGCGTAACTCATCTTCTGAAGCAGGGGTGGCATGCTGGCGATGGGAGTGCCGAAGCCGGACAGCGTAATCATGGGCATGGTGAAGAAAAAGGATAGGATCATCGCTTGCTGCTGGTTCGCGGAGACCGTGGAAAGAAACAGCCCCAAACCCAGACCTGCGAGGATGAAGGCCACCAGCCCGGCCACCAGCACACCCAGGTTTCCGCGGAAAGGCACCCCGAACCAAAATGTTCCCACCAAGGCGATGAGTGTGGCGTCCACGCAGCCGACCAGGAAGAAGGGAATGGTCTTTCCCAGGATGAATTCCCAGCGGCGAATGGGCGTGACCATGACCTGCTCGAGCGTGCCGATCTCGCGCTCACGCACCACTGCGAAGGCGGTGAGCATCATGACCAGGATCAACAGGACGTTGCCGATGACCCCGGGAACGAAATACCACTGGCTTTCCAGTCCCTCGTTGAACCACGGCCGAACCTCGAGGTCCACCTGGGGCAGCGACGACACCTGTTGCGGGGCTGTCCGCTGCATCCGGTCGAGCTGGTAGTCACGGCTGAACTCGGCGCCAATCTGGTTGAGATAGCCCAGCGCCACCAGGGCGGTGTTGGAGTTGGAACAATCCAACAGCACCTGCACTGTCGCCCCTTGGCCGTTGCGCAGGCGCTGGGCGAAGCCGGAATCGATTTCCATCGCCGCCAGGAAATCGCCCCGGTCAAGGCCTTCGCGGAGGTCGGCGCGCCGCGCGGCATATTCGTTCAGGTGAAAATAACGGCTGGCGGAAAAGTGCGCCACCAACTCGCGGCTCTCCTGCGTATTGTCCAAATCGAGCACGGACAGCGCCACGTTTTTTACATCCAACGTGGCCGCGTAACCGAACACCAGCATTTGAATGACCGGCGGGCCAAAGAGCAGCCAGCGCATGTGCGGGTCCCGCAGGGTCTGGATGAATTCCTTCTTGACCATGTTGCCGATGCGTCGGAGTGAGGAGACAAATTTCATTCCAGCCTCTTTTGAAACGCGCGGCTGGCCATTATGATCAGCACCACGGCAATAATCCCCAAGGCGATGATGTCTCCTGCCAACATCCGCACCGGAGTGCCCTTGAGAAAAATACTGCGCAGGATGGAAACGTAATAGCGCGCCGGCAAGATGCGCGTGATCCACTGCACGAAGACGGGCATCTGATCGATGGGAAAGATAAAACCGGAAAGAAGAAATGCGGGCAACAGCGTCACCAGCAGAGCCAACTGGCTGGCCCCGAGCTGTGACTTGGCCGTGACCGAGAAAAAGTACCCCAGTGACAACACCCCAATCAGGAACAGCGCCGAGCAAGCAAACAACACCGTCCAGCTTCCCCGGAAGGGAACGCCAAACCACCAGACCCCCGCGCCGGCGCAGAGCGCTGTATCCATCATCCCGATGACAAAATAGGGAATCAGCTTTCCGAGCTGAATTTCCAGCTTGCGCACGGGTGTGGCGATGAGCTGTTCCATGGTGCCGCGCTCCCACTCCCGCGCCATGGTTAGCGAGGTCAGGAATGCGCCCACGACGGCCATCACCATGGCCACCACACCGGGCACGATATTGGCCATGCTTTCCAAGTCTTCATTGAACCAAGTCCGCATCTGAAAGGTGACGTTGGGGGTTACAGGCGGCAGGCCGTGGCGCTGCTGCCATTCGATCTGTATGTCTTGGGAGTAGGCTTGGATGATGCTCAGCGCGTAGCCCATACCGATGCTGGCGGTGTTGTTGTCGCTGGCATCGAGCAACGCTTGCACACTGGAGTGCCCGTGCGAGTGGAGATCTTCGGAAAACTGCGGCGGCACCACTACGGCCACCGTACAGGCGCCCCGGTCAATCTGCCGGATGACGTCGCGATAGTTTTCCGCGACATGTACAATCGTGAAATAGTCAGTAGCCTGGAAATGCTTCAGCAGGTCTTGACTGGTTTGTGTCGCGTCGCGGTCGTACACGCAGAGGGGAATGTGCTTGATGTCCAGATTCACACCGTAGCCGTAAATGACAAGCTGCACAATCGGCATCGCGAAGATGATCAGGAGGCTGCGCGGATCGCGCCAGATCTGGATGACTTCCTTGCGCATCATGGCCAGGATGCGGCGCAGGCTCATGCGGCTCTCCCCGGTTTGGATTCACGCGCGGCCGTCAGGGCGACGAAGACGTCCTCAAGGCTGGGCGGAATCTGCTCCAGCCGGCCGACGCGGACCTGCCCGGCCTCCAGGGCCGCCCGGATTCCGGGCATGGCAGCCTGGGCGTTGGCGACGACGGCATGCAGACTGCTTCCAAAGACCGCCGCGTCGAGCACGCCCGGCGCGTGGCTCAGCGCTTCGAGTCCCGGCCCCAGCGGCTCGCATTCCACCAGCAGGAGCTGGTCTTTCATGGATCGAGTCTTCAGTTCTGTGGGCGTGCCCATGGCCACAATGCGCCCGCGATCGATCAGCACCAGGCGATTGCAGTATTCCGCCTCGTCCATGTAGTGCGTGGTGACGAATACCGTGATGCCCTCGCCCACCATCTGTTGGATCAATTCCCAAAATTGCCGGCGCGAGACGGGATCGACGCCCGAAGTCGGCTCGTCAAGAAAGACGATGGGGGGACGATGCAGCACCGCACACCCCAGCGCCAACCGCTGTTTCCAGCCGACGGCCAGGTCGCGCGTGGTGGTTTGCTCGCGCCCTTCGAGTCCCGCCATGTGCAGCGCCCACGCCAAACGTTCCGGAAGAACCTTGCCGGGAACGCTGTACAACCCGGCAAAAAAGCGTAGGTTCTCAATAACTTTCAAATCGTTGTAGAGGGAAAATTTCTGCGACATGTAGCCAATCTGCTGGCGCACTGCCTCAGGCTCCTTGGCGACGTCAATCCCCGCTACCCGCGCGCGCCCGGAAGTGGGCCGGAGCAGGCCGCAGAGAATGCGGATGGTCGTGGATTTGCCCGCGCCGTTGGGGCCCAGGAAGCCGAAGATCTCGCCGCGGTGCGCCTGGAAGCTGATGCGGTCCACCGCCGCAAAGGTCCCAAAGCGCTTGGTCAGGTTTTCGACCACCACGGATGGTTCGCTTCCACTCATGAAGGTTTCGTTCCCCCGGCGGCCTCCGGTTCGCTCTCGACGGCCGAAACAAACAAATCCTCAATGGTCGCCGCTACGGGCTGGATGGAATCGTAAACGACGCCGGCCGATTCCAGCCGGGCGCGCAAATCCGCCAGCCGGCGAGCGGCTTCGTCCACAAACAGGTGGACGCGGTCGCCCACCAGTAACGCGCTGCGCACGCCGGGGGCGCCCGCCAACGCCGCGCGCACCTGTCCCGGCTGCGCTGCGTGCACCGCCAATATCTCGCCGGGAAATTTCTTCTTCAGTTCCTCCGGCCGATCGCAGAAAAGCATCTGTCCGCGATAGAGAAGTCCCACACGATGACACCGCTCGGCTTCATCGAGATACGATGTGGAAGCGAGAATCGCCACGCCCTCCGCCAGCAGCGAATACAGAATCCGCCAGAAATCGCGTCGCGACACCGGATCGACCCCGTTGGTCGGTTCGTCGAGGAGCAGCACTTTCGGCGTATGAATCAGCGCACATACCAAGCCGAGCTTTTGCTTCATCCCGCCGGAAAGATTTCCGGCAAGCCGGCTCCGGAAATCACTGAGGCCCGCTGCCGCCAGCAATTCCTGAGAGCGTTGTACACGCTGCTTGCGGCGCACCCCAAAGAGATCTGCGTAAAACCGGATGTTCTCGTCGAGCGTCAAATCCTCGTAGAGTCCGAATCGCTGTGACATGTAGCTCAGGAGCGACTTGGCGCCCTCCGGGTCGTGCACGACGTCGCAGCCGGCAATCCTCGCCGCGCCCGAATCCGCGCCCATCACCCCCGCCAGCATGCGCAGCGTGGTGGTTTTCCCTGCGCCGTCCGGCCCCACCAATCCGAAGATTTCTCCTGCGTACACTTCGAAGCTGAGCCCGTCGACGGCGCGCACTGCACCGAAGTGCTTGCTCAGCGAGGACACGATGATGGCAGGAGGGGTGCTCATGGCGCTCGCTTTTGTAGCGGCGAGTTTACCTCGCCAGATGGCGGCATAAAGCCGCCTCTACGTCGAACTGTACCCGTACCGCTCGCTACTTCAGTTTGACTATGACGTCTGCCGGCATTCCGGGCTTCAGCTCCCGGTTGGGATTCTCCACGTCCACTTTGACCCGGTAAACCAGCGTGACGCGCTCTTTCTCCGTCTGCACGCTCTTGGGAGTGAATTCCGCCTCCGAAGAGACGAATGAAATCCGGCCATGATAAATCTTGTCAGGATAAGTATCGGTCCGCACATCAACCACCTGCCCCCAGCGCACTTTGCCGAGATCCGTCTCAGGCACATACACCCGGACCCACAGATGGTCCAGGTCGGCGAGGGTCACGATGGGCGTCCCGGGTGAGACGACCTCCCCCAACTCCGCCTGCCGCACCAGCACCACTCCGGTGAAGGGCGCGCGCAGCACCGTGTAGGTCAGCCGGATGCGGGACATTTGCAGGTTCTGGTCTGCTTGGTGAACATTGGAGTGCTCGACGGCAAGTTCTTCCTGGCGCGTTCCTTCCACGAGTTCGTTGTAGATTTGTTGCGCCCGCTCATAAGTGGCCTGTGCGCGGGTGACGTTGGTGGCGGCCAAGTCGCGCGTCTGTCCCGGGATTTCGTCCTTTTCGTAAAGCGCCTGGTAACGCGCGTAATCCTTCTTCTTCTGCTCGAGGTCCGCCTGAGCGTCGAGCATCGCGAGCTTGGCGGCCTCGATGTCTTGCGTCCGGCTGCCCGCCAGACCGAGGGCGAGTTGCCGGTCGCGCACGCCAATAGCGGATTCGTCCTCGGCTACCTGTTGCCGGTAGTCATCGCTATCGAGCCGGGCCAGCAAGTCGCCGGATTTCAGGGTCATGCCTTCCTCCACGGGCAAAGCGATGATGCGGCCGGTCACCTTGAAGCTGACCAGACTCTCGTGCGCTTCAATGTTTCCGGAAAGCTTGAGCGTATTCTCGGCGGTGGCATGCCGGAACCACTGGGGATGCAAGTAGACCACTGCGCCGCCAATCGCCAATAGCAGCAGGAGCGGAATGACGCGTTTCATAGCTTTTTACCTCTGCCTCACGAGAATCGAAAATCGAAATTCGAAACTCGAAAATCGAAAATCGGGCCGGGTTTCGATTTTCGCTTTTCGAGTTTCGATTTTCGCTTTTCGAGTTTCGACTTCCATGTGCCCACTGATCAGGGCTCGCCGAGATACGACTGGTAAATCTTTTCGGTTCCCCCCAGCGAGCGCGCCAGGGCCATGACGGCGTCAGCGTGCCGTGCCAGGGCCATGATGCGGTCATCCTGCGCGCTCGCCAGGGTGGACTGCGCGGTCACCACCTCGATGTTGTCCGTCACCCCGTTGCGGAAACGGTCTTGCGCCAGGCTCAGCTCGCGTTCTGCCAGGTGGAGGGCTGCCTCGGTGACCGTCACTTGATTCTCGGTGGATTCCAAGTCCAGCACCGCCTTGCGCAGTTCCTGCTCGATCTCGCGGTTGAGGTCGTCAATCTGCGCGTTCAGGCGTTTCAACTGGCTTTGGAGTTCCGTCTTCTCTCCGGCGCGGTCCCGGTCAAACAAGGTGACGGTGAGTGTTCCCTGAATCTCGCCGGTCCCCGCCATGGAGCCGAACCCGCGCCCGATCGCTCCGTAATCGCCGTTAACCGACAGGGTGGGGAGATAGCGCGCCCGCGAGGCCTTTAGCTGCTCGGCCAGAGACTCTCGCTGCTTGAGAAGCGCGGCGTAATCGGATCGCGCCTCGAGCGCGCTGTGAAGCGCCTGGTCTGCGTCGGCTGATTCCACGCGGTGGAATTTTAAGGGCTCGGCCAAGTCCAGCGGGGCGCCGGGGCTCAGTCCGAGGAAATGGGCAAGGACGAGCAGGGAAGTCTGATAAGTGTTGCGTGCCACCAGCAGGTTCTGCTGGTCCCGCGCCAGTTGTACCTGCGCGCGAACCTCGTCCACAGCGGTTGCCACTCCCTGGGCGTGTTGGTCGCGCGCCAATTTCTCCAGAGTTTGCGAAGTCGTCACGCGAGATTCCGCCGCTTCTACCTCCGCGGCGGAAGCCTGGGCGTCGAGATAAAGCCCCGCGGCCTGGCGGATCACCAAATCGCGCGCGTCCTGATAATCGAGCTTGGCGGCCTCCTCTTGTTTTTCACTGGCCTTCCAGTTGTGGTAGGAGTGGCGATCAATCAAGGATTGGCTCGCCGAAAGGCGGAAATCATAATGCGCGAACGGACCGACGACGCTGGGAACTGCAAAGGAAAATCCAAGGGCGGGCAAATTGATTTTCGGAAAAGAAATTCCCATGGCGCCCAAATCGATATTCTCGCGGTTGGCTAACGCGTCTCCGCTGACGTGCGGCAGTAAGGGAGCCCGCCGCCGCTCGCGTGTCCCTGCCAATTCTTCCACTTGCGTGCTCGCCACGCGCACGCTGAGGTTCTGCTTCAGCGCCAGACCAATCGCCTCCCGCAGCGTCAGCCGCCGCAGAGCGGTCTGTTGCGCATCCACGGGCGCTCCACTCGCAAACGACATCGCCACAAACAACGTGACCCACCTTGCCCTCGACCGCATGGACCTTCTCCTTTGCCGCGCCACCTCGATTACCTCGCGGCTTTCAATCCGGTTGCTTCCGCAGGCTGTCCAGTACGAACTCCAGGTGCGCCTTACTGTAGGCGTCAAGGTCGAGCCGGTGGCGCTCCCCGTGAAGCACTCTCCACACGATAGCCAGAACTCCCGGGGCCGCCAGAAGCTGGGGGAATTCCACGGCCGCGGTTTTCCGGAATTCGCCCGAGGCGATCCCATGCATGAGTGCCTGGCGCACCGCCTTCATTCCCGGGGCAATAATCTCGCGGTGGTAGATCTCAGTAAGTTGAGGGAACCTGCCGCCTTCGGCGATCAGCAGGCGCACGATGGAGCGAACCTTTTCATTTCGCACCACCTGGCTATACATGCGCGACAGCAGCTCGCGCAGCAACTGCTCCCCCGTCCCCTGAAAGCTTCCTGCTATGGCATCAAATCTCTTTTGCACCAGGCTTCGCACTACCGCTCGGAAGAGATGCCCCTTGTCCCGGAAATAGAGGTAGATCGTCCCCTTGGCGATCCCGGCCTGCCGGGCGACATCGTCGATGCGGGTGGCTTCGTAACCGTGTGCAGCGAAGACTTCGAAGGCGGCGGCCAGGATTTCCTCCTGGCGATGCAGCTTCTGCTCCCGTCGGCGCGGAGAGGGTTTGGCAGCTTTCACTCGCCTGGCATTCATTACCCTCATTATTCTCTCCACAAAATGACTGAACGGTCAGTCATTATTCCTGGAGAGAAAGATAGCCCTAATGAAACGCCTTGTCAACTCATTTTGCCAGGCTTGAGTCTTTCGGACGCTCAATAGGGGCGGAGTGTAGTTATTCCCCCGCGACGGGAAGACAAGTCGAAACCGCATTCCCGTGGCGCGAACGCAGCGGCCTGGGTCCGCGCAACGGGGTATGCGGTACGCCGCCTGAGGGCCTTACGTGACGGTGTGACGAGAGCGGCAGCGCCGCCCTTCAGGGCCGCACCTCTCGCGTCCGGCAATTGAGGTGTAACGGAAGGTGCCGGGCTAAAGCCCGGCGCTACGCCTAAAGGCCCAGGTCAATTCATTGCCCTGAAGGGGGGGCTAAAAAGCCACGCATTTCCAAAAAGTCGATTCAGCTCTGCTTGTGATTCACTCTTTCCGGCGGATGATCGCGAACCGCCCCATCGGACCGTCCTTTGGATACTCCTCCGGAAACTCGGCCGTGAACGCCGGATTCACCTCGCCCCGCATCGACTGCACAGATTCGATGTCCCACCCGTTAGCGAAGCTGTCGTACAGATCCTGGCGGGACACCCCGCCCCCGGGGGCCGCCGGTTCCTCATCGCTGAAAACGTACAAGAAGAGCCGCCCGCCCGGCTTAACCACGTGCGCCAGCCCTTGGACGTAGCGTCGCCGGTCGTCTCCGGAGTAAATGTGAAACAGACCGCTATCGATCACGCTGGCGAAACGCTCGTCCCAGTCGCCCAGCGTCATGGCGTCCTTGATCAAGAATTCTACAGACAGGCCACGCTCGCTGGCCTTGGCCCGAGCTCGCCGGATCGCTTCTTCCACAAAATCGATGCCTGTGACCCGTAGCCCCCGGGCGGCGAAGAATAGGGCCGCGTTGCCCGTACCGCAGCCAGCGTCGAGCACTGGACCGATAACCTGATCGGCGACCGCCACGAACGGCGCCTGCGGCCTGCCGATGTCCCAGGGCGGGTTGCCAGCGTACACTTTCGTAAATCCGTCATGGGCTGATAGGTGGTTCTGCATAGCTGATGGCATGAAAACCTTCATGATCTCGGGCGACCGGCCACGCTCGCCACTACTCCCTGGGTGCGGAAGCAGCGGGCGGGGCAGGTGAGGGTCCAAACGGCCCGCAGCCCCCGCGCATCCCGGCTCGGAATTTCTCACGTTCTTCGGGGGTCATCTGCTCCCAGCGCTCCATCATGCGCTGCCGCCAGTGCATCGCGAAGCCCGGCCGCCCGCGAAACCCGCCGAAGAGAATCTTACTCAGGACCAGGAGTCCCAGGGCTTGCCAGTAGGTAATTGCATGCAGACCCAAGATGACCGGCATCAGCCAGTTCCAGAGTCCCATGACCACGAAGCTGAAAACCGCTGCCGCCAGCGCAACCAACAACAAAAATTTCAACCCTCGCAAAATCCAATGCCTTTTCATCGTTTTTACCCTCGCGCTTTCTTGAATTCTTGGTTAATGGCGCGCAAGCGCCGCCGCAAGTGGAGCACCGCGTAGTGCTTGCGGGAGAGCAAGGTGTTTACGCTCAGCCCGCTCGCCGCTGCCAGGTGGTTGAAGCTCCGGCCCTCGAGTTCGTGGGCGACAAACACCTCGCGCTGTTCTTCCGGAAGCTCGTCCAAAGCCGCGTCAAGTTCTTCTAGCAGTACCTCGCGCGCGTAGGCCGCCTCGGGACCTGCATCGGGCGAAGGGAGAAGGTCTTCCATAAAGAGCTGCTCTCCATCCTCCGCCTCCATTGTGGTGTTGTCCCGTAATGGCTCGGCCCTGCGCTTACGGAAAAGGTCCGTGATGCGATTCCGGGCGACCCGGAACAGCCAGGCGCCCACTTGCTCGACGGGCCTCATCAGCCGATAAGCCTGCACGAGTTCATAGAAGACGTCTTGCAGGATGTCCTCTGCGTCACTCTCGTCGACAACTTGCTTCCGGATGAAATTGCGAAGCCGGGATTGTTCCCGCGCAATTGCCGCCGAGATGCGGTCGTTTTGCTCTTCGGTCATCGGCTCGATGCTGAGCGCGTCTTTCATCCACTTCTGTAGACGGATCAGCGATGCCGATATTTTAGTGAATTTTCGCTTGAAGATTATTTTTTGCGTTCCTAATTGCGACACCGAGGCTATTTCTTTATTGCCGCCGGGAAGCGGTTTAATTGGGTGGGAGACTTCGTCGCACGCTCCTCGACCGATCTTGTGCGCTCGACCATGGTTTCTCGTCCGACGTCCGTCGCCAAAACTCATTGTCTGTCGCCAAAAGTCGATTCCTTTGGGGAACCAATAAGTTACGAGATCGCCCGGGCCGTCCGCGCGACGCCTTAATTCGCCAGTGGGCAAGAGCTTTGTGCCTTGAAGGGGCAAGCACCCAGCGGAAGGTCAATCGGGGTCCCGAGCGGGAATTTGGTATCGATTTGGCCAACTGGACGAACGAGAGTCGAGCCGTCTTCGTCTCTGATACACGGCTCCGTGCCCTCCGTGTTCTCGGTGGTGAAAAGCTCTTACCACAGAGGTCACGGAGAACACGGAGCGGGACCCTGCCCGGAGGGGGCAGACCGACCATGCTACGAGGGAAGGCTCCCCTTGGCGGGCCGAAGGGGACTCGATGTCTCTTGACAAACTGGGGGAGATAGGCTAGTATACTGAGTGGATCGTGCAGGATTCAGGATTCAGGATTCAGGATTCAGGAGTCAGGAAAAAACTTCGATAACGCGTCAGCCGGGGCGAGCATGGCGACAAACTGCTTTACTCCCTCAGGACAAGATGTCGCCTAGAAAAGGGAAAGGAAAAACGCAGTAACTTTAGAATTGAGGGACCGACGCGGGAATGTCTATGAAAACAAAGGATCGGCTTTCAGCAACTCGGCACAAACCAGGAATGCTACAGAAAACAAAGGTAGTTACGCGTTGAAAGGGGGAATATTATTGAAAACACAGGTAGTTAGTGTCTGGTAAGTGGTAGGTCGTAGGTGGTGGGTGCGGCAAGTTTGAATTATGAATTGTGAATAGTGAATGGTGAATTGCTTTCTTCCCTCTTACCACGGCGGACTGCCTACTGCCTACTGCTTACTGCCTACTGTGTTCCAGGGGAGTTCGAGTTGGCAGGACTCTTGGCCCGTACCGCAGACTACGACAAGATGTCGCATAGAAAAGGTAAAGGAAAAACGCAGTAACTCTAAAATTGAGGGACCGACGCGGGAATGTCTATGAAAACAAAGGATCGGCTTTCAGCAACTCGGCACAAACCAGGAATGTTACAGAAAACAAAGGTAGTTACGCGTTGAAAGGGGGAATATTATTGAAAACACAGGTAGTTAGTGTCTGGTAGGTGGTAGGTCGTAGGTGGTGGGTGCGGCAAGTTTGAATTATGAATTGTGAATTATGAGTAGTGAATTGCCCACTGGGTCGTGGCTTTGAAGAGCCGCAGAGCCTGCCCTGAGCACAGCGAAGGGTCCGAAGGGCGGGACCGGCGCTACCCTTGGTTTTCTTCGCCAATCCACCGCACACAGAAGGTAGCCGGTACGCAATGAGCAGAAAGCACTCTGCTGTGGGGGCAATGAGGAAGGCAATTCATGATTCACAACTGACGCTGCTGTTTTTGACTGCCTTCTGCCTACTTTCTCTCTGCCGAGGCTGTGCACTCTGCGCGAACGAGGTGATGTTATAATCTCGGGTCGAGTTTTTCGAGACCCTCGCTGAAAGGAGCGCGTGTTGTTCAGTTACGCTCCGAGAGAGCAGCGGCAGGCACAGTTCCTGATGGACGGGGAGAAAGTGGAAAAGCAGTGACCCCTTTCTTACGCTTCACCTTTGGATTAGCGTCTGCGGGTACACTCGCACTGGGTGGGAGGATGGCGCGCGCCCGGTTCCTGCGTTGGCGGCGCAAAGATGCCGCCGAACTCGAGAGGCTGAGGCGCCTGGATATTAACAGGCGTGGCCGCATCAGCGCGGGCCGAATTGTGGATTTGGTGGAACCCCAAACGGCGGGGGCAAAATCGCCCCTCGTGGGTTATTCTTACGAAGTGGCCGGGGTAACCTACGAGGCCGCCCAGGACGTTACGGCGCTGCCCGAAATCGCCGCCATGGCCCGGTCTCTGGCCGGACAGACAGCTAGCGTCAAATACGATCCCAAACGGCCTGCGAATTCCATTGTCGCCTGTGAGCATTGGAGCGGACTTGGACCATTGAGTCATTGAATGATTGACGATTGAGCGATTGCTCCGAGCGGTTGCCGACCCAAGCAATGACTCAATGACTCAATGAACCAATCACTCAATTCGTTATGACCTTCCAGGAAAAACTCGAAGAATTACGGCGGCGCCAGTCACGCGCCCAAGCAGGCGGCGGTGAAGAACGCCAAGCCAGGCAGCATGCGGAGGGAAAACTCTCGGCCCGCGAGCGGCTGGAGATGCTTTTTGACCCCGACAGCTTTGAAGAGATTGACATGCTGGTGGAGCACCGTTGTCACGATTTTGGCGTGTACAAGCAGCGCATACCGGGCGACGCGGTGGTGAACG
>Ga0208821_1000504_pt1 | contig 29949 bp, 30 predicted proteins | sample June2015DPH_20_5_FD_184720 | JGI IMG/M metagenome (GOLD analysis project Ga0208821, IMG submission 184720) | Peatland microbial communities from SPRUCE experiment site at the Marcell Experimental Forest, Minnesota, USA - June2015DPH_20_40... | ecosystem: Environmental > Terrestrial > Soil >... | reverse complement strand
GGAGCACCACTGGTTGCGCCACGGCATAAAGGTCAATGACGCGGTGGTAAAAGAGGCCGATATTGAAGGCACCAACGGTGTCATCCACATTATTGATACTGTCTTAGTGCCGTAGTATCGTGGCTTTGTTCTCTCCTGCCGGGGAGAAAGAAAGGTGAAAAGATAGGATAAGCGCCGAAAGCTTACAAGACGCGTGCGGAATACTCACGGCTGCTCATACGCCCACCCGTATTCCCGACTTTGGTGTATCTGAACCTGAATCCTCTTGATGATCCGTCGCAACTGCTGCCGTGCACTGTTGGGTAGCCAGGCATCGTGCACGCGGTCTCGTAGGTATTGGTAAGCTTCCCAACTGGTCGAGCACTTCCTAAAAAGCTTTTCGGCCGCCATATCCGCAAGGTCGTTTTTGTAGTCTGTGAGTTCGAGTATGAGCTCATCGACTTCCAGACACTCGTTGTTCACGGGATTGGGTGGTCAGTCTATCTTGGTAATTGTTAGCTGAAGGTGGAGCGAAAGTGCATAAATTCAGAGGCCCATCGCGCACGACGTTTTACGGCGATCACACAGGGATACCGGCACACCTCCCAGCTAGACGAGCACTTCTTTATTATCTCGATACTACCCTTACTTTGCCATTCTTCTGTCTATCGCGCAGTTTTCTAAGCTGATGTTGCGCTCTTTTTGGTTGGTTTACCGACGCATTTAGATAGCTAAACGCTCGACGCCTGTATGACGTTAAGACAGTCGAACAACCATGCCCGAACAACGAGTGAAACCCGAATCACACAGGCGCAGATGGAGCTTGAAGCACGAGATAAGCGCCTTAGTTGGTTTCTGACTGGCAGAGCGGCTGCTTCGACCGCAGTGCAAGAATACGGATCTGCACGACGGTCGCACCCGGCGCGTGCGCCGTAATTACTTGAGATATACGCCAAAGAAGGTGCATACCTTCGCCCACGCGTCGTCTCTCGCGGCGGCATTTGCGCTTGCAGTACCGCCAATGGCCAAGTCGCCGGCACCGATCGGCCTGGCCGGCGCAAGTCGGCTCGGCCCTGCAAGCAGGTGCCCTGCGCCATCGTAAGAGAAATGTTGAAAGGAAAAAGCGAACTCGCGCCCTCTGAGCCGTTCGACGACCTGCTCGCACATCGTGCTCGACGGCCAAATGGCATCATCCGTCCCGGAGAGTAACAAAAGGGGGCCGTTGATACGTTCGACGGGAATGACCGCACGTTCTACTGCTTGCTGGTCCTGAAGGCTGCCGAGATACAATCCCAAGTAGAAGCCATACCGCTCTATGCAGTCGTTGTCCATTCGGAAGGGCACGAATGGCACCGGCTTTCCGTCTAGCATCCAGGAGGATTTCGACGCCGACGCATTCGACCACGCCTCATCGATGCCCTGGAAGACGACATGGCTTGGCGAATACGCCACGATGGCGCGGATCTCTCGGTAGGTGGCGCCTACTAGCAGCGCAGCTTCACCGCCTTTTGAGGTGCCCACGAGGCCGATTTTGCTGGGATCAACCGACGGCTGCGCACACATCCATTCGATTGCCCGCTTGAAGTACTCGAGCGGTACCTCTTGAAGCCGAGCGGGGAGGTGCTCGAGCCCAAAGTACGCGAGCGCGAGCGCTGCGTAGCCCTGCTCTGCGAGGAGCGAGCCGACAGCGCTCGTACTGCGCAAGCTGCCGCCCGCACCACCTATGACAATGATTCCCGGGTGCGCGCCAGACGTTGACGGTCGGTGGAAGTTGGCGACGAGGCCGTTCTCCCTTACTGCGCTAGGTTCCAAAAAATCACTGTCGCGCGATACGTTCTAGCCCGTCATAAGCCTATGTGCGGCGACCGATGCGTTAGTCCCCACACAACAAACGGAGTCGTGGTGAGTTACCAGCGCGGCACTCCAGATATGGGCAGTCCAACTCGCCAACGACGGTAAACTGTTTAATAGACAAACTCGCCATGCTGTGCAACGCAAAGATGAACGAACTTGACAGTCGATGGGCTTTACCCGACCTGCAAAGCGCAGTCGCTTGGTGTTCGCGGAGGAACGCTCAGAACATCCGGTGCGTCATCGACGTGCTCGGGGAATACGCGCGCGAAGAAAGCCAAGCTGCTGGCTCGGTTGAGGCTTATTTGACCGCTGTGAAGGCTATTTCCAACTGCAGGCTAGCTTCATCGTTAACCGTCAAATTGAGCGCTTTGGGGGCCCTTTTTGACCAGGAACGCTGCCGAAAAAACGTACAGACAATCGCGCGAGAAGCGGCACGCCGCGGCGTCGGATTCGAAATCGACATGGAAGGGCAAAGCCTTGTCACATACACAATTGACGTTGCCGCCGCGTGCGCAAAAAAGCGGCGCGTGAGCCTGGCGCTGCAGGCATACCTTGACCGCTCACGTGATGACGTTTTGCGCGCGTCGGAGTCCGGTATTGCTGTTCGGATCGTAAAGGGAGCGTACGCCGGATCAACTACTGACTTTGCTGATATTCAGAAGCGTTTCAAGCAGCTATCAAAGATCCTGTGCGCGACGGCTACTTTTTTTACTGTCGGAACACACGATCCAGACCTTATCGAGTGGATGACTGCGAAGATGGAAAGGAAGAAGGACTTAATCGAGTTTGGCTTTCTTAAAGGTCTCGCTGATCGCACGAAGGTTGCTATGGCCCAGCAGGGGTGGCTCATCTCGGAATACGTGCCGTTCGGCGAAAATCGCACGGCGTACGAGGCGAGGCGGCGAAAATACCTCAAAGAGCTTGAGAGTTTGGGACGTTTCCCCGCTCCATAGGCGCCATGAAGGCGCGCCTGGAAATTTTGGCGCCAGGCGACACGTTTCAAAGATCTAGCGCGTCTATTTTCTTGGAATCCCGTACGTTCCCATTCCGAACGTAAGCGGTCCTGCCGCAATTAGCTTCGCGATTTCAGCGAAGATTGTCGTCTGCTTAGTCCATCTATCTGTTTGATTCTCGCGTGTGACCGAAGTACGAGGCGTGTTTTTGGGCTATTCGCGTTTCCGTGCGTGAGGCTTAATGACACCTAAGCTCCGCTCACACAGTGGTTCAAGGCGTCGATGCGGACGTTTAAGTGCGTGAGCCGGCGCAGAGGAGGGGATGGGTTAAACCCATCGCCCAACAATGCCGGAAAGTATCGACTCTAATCCGAAGATTACCAGGAACACCGCGAGCAGCAACACGAGCGTCGCCAAGCCGAGACCCGGGAATACTATCACAACAAAGCCTATGATAATTCCGAGTATCCCGACGACGATGCTTCCCGCCGTGCCACGAGCGGCGCTTGCTATCCCTGCGAACAACAAAGCTAAGCCGAGGAGATAGACGAGCGTCAGTGATCCATAGATGAACGGATTGTCGATTACAAGGGCGGCAATTATGATCATTAGAACCGACAGAATCAGGTTCAGTAGTCGCCGCCATCCGGAAATGCCTTTGGCAAATACTCGTATGAAATACGCAATCCCTAGAATAATCAGCGCGATTGATAGGAAGGCTATGAGTGTTAGTATTGCTACCCCTGGATATGCGAGGACGTATCCGGCCAGGACAAGGATGATAAGACCTGCGATGATTTCAAGGATGCGTAGCCATATGGTACTCTTTTTTTCGTCAGCCATTTCAATTTTCACCTCCCTTGACGTTTTTTTTGGTAATTCAAGCTAGCTAATGGGTTGCCGTGTTTATATTGGTTCCGGTTTTGCACGGCTCCGCGCGTAGTTCCTGCTTTACGCTGCTCTCTTTGCGGTTCGCTTGGTGCTAGAGGCCCGTTGACGGCTAATGCATGCGGAACCAACAGTATTGCATAAAGAATTCGTGCCTATTGCAAAAAAAAAGAAAGGGCAAGCGGCGTGTTAGCCGCTGCTTCTGCTGCCGGCTCCTGCGAGGATAAGTTGAATCCCAAACAGGAGGAAAACCAGCGCCACCAAGGCGACAAGAATCGCCTGGCCGATTCCGGGGAATACGATGACGGCAATAGCAACTATGAGTGCTATTATTCCGAGACCCATACTCCCCCAGCGGACCCACGAAGGTGCTCCTTCTGCCGCAGAATAGCCTGCAAACGATATCCGTCCTATAGCGTTGAGCAACAACGCTACAGCGAACAGAAATATAAGGGTCGCTTCGCCGAAGCTGGTATAAACGATCGCTGCAATGCCCAAAACCAGCACGATAATGCCCAGTATGACGTTGAGTAGTTTGCCAGCCGTCTTAAGGGCCTCTGAAGTAACTCCGCGGATCAAAAGAACAAGACCTAAGATGATCAGTCCGATCCCGAGTATGGCTCTGAGCAGATTGATGGCTATGTTAGGATTGAAAATGATGTACACTGCTAAAACAAGAACGATGATACCGGCAATAATCTCAAGGATTCGAGCCCACATTGGGGTAGCTTTCATTGTTATATCTCACCTCCATTGATATTTTTAGAACTCTAGGCTGTATTTTATGTGCTGCAGGGTTTATATCGGTTCCTATTTGGCAATACCTTGCTCGTTGGCTTTCTGGGCAACCTACATCCTTTTTCGCGCAGCAGGGGAGGCTGAGAAAACGACGAGCATCTACCAGATCTGATGAACGGCTGCTCGCATCAAGCAATCGCGCCAGCAGCGAAGCCGTAGAAAAAAAGGAAGCGGCTTGTAACCGCTTCAGTTCGCCGCCCCAGAGACAATGAGCTCAATCCCTAACAAAAGCAGGGCCAAAGCGACTAAGACGACGAGAAGTGCAAAGCCGATCCCAGGGAAGACGATTACGGCTATAGCGATTATGAGCGCTATGATACCAAGGGCGAAACTCGCCCCGCGTAGCGATGCTGGGAGTCCGGCACCGGTTGCGTATCCGGCGTACGATATCCTGCCAATCGCGTTGAGCAATAACCCGATGGCGAAGACGGTAACCAGGAGCGCAGAGCCGAACCCTGTATCGAAGATAGCTGTAACCCCCAACGCCAGCACGATAATCCCTAGTATGATGCTTACCACTTTGCCGCCCGTAGCAAGCATCTTTGATGTCGCCCCGCGAACGAGAAGGGCGAGGCCCAAAATGACCAATGCGACCCCTAGGATGATTCTCAGTAGACTTATAGCAACATCAGGATTGAAAATGAGGTAAACTGCTAGAAGAAGAACGATGATACCGGCGATGATTTCCAGAATACGAAGCCAGATTGGGTGCGCTTTCTCTGCCATTTTTGTTATCACCTCCTTTTAGATGGTTTTTTAGCCACATCATTGTGTCGCGAGTTTATAGATGTTTACCCCTCCCTTAAGAGAAACGACCCACTTCCGCTACGTTTTAGGCGCCTTACGAAGCAGTGTCACGAGATGGCACAGCACGCATAGGTTTTGAACGTTGATACCTCCTCGCCCTCCGAGGCCGTCTTTGTGTGACGCCACTGCGCTTCGTATTCACACAGGTGAGTGTAACAAACCTTCTTATAGCGGTTCGCGCAAAAAATGATGTGCCAAGACCGCTCAACGCGGTATTGTAGCAGCGCCACACGCGATGTTGCTTCCTTCAAAAGTGTTCTTAAAACGAACCATGACCTCAGTTTAGTAGCACTGCCCCAAAGGAGAAGTTTGAATATGTGGCGCTGCCTCCTCTCTTTTTTTTGCGGCCGTTAGAGTCTCTTCTGATTCGAGTGAAGCGCCGGTCGGTCACGTCATTTTTATCGAAATCAAACTTGCGTACATGTAGCACATTATGTCAAAGCGGCGACTCACACGCCCGTTAACTTGCGTCGGGTGCGCTGGTCCCTCGGCACCTGTGCAAAAACTGAGGACGGTCTACTTGCACGCGATTGCTACATGGCAATTGCACCAAAAACGGCTCTGGCGCTCGGAGAATGCAATTTTTAGCCGTCAAGTCGCTCAAGACGTCTAAATAGACAGAGTAATAAAGTACGTTGACGATACAGCGGTAAGTGATTCAATGGACACCGTGGATATCGAGCAAATCTATAAGAAACTGCAGACGGATTGGGCCGACTGGACGGATGATGACGATCAATGCATATCCTTATGCAAAAAAGAGCTCATGGCTTCAATACAAGCAATAAATGCTTACCTCGTCAGGTACGATCTCAAGACGAGAATAGAAGAGGACCCCACCCCTAAAGTGTGCGAGTTTTGCGGGAACACGTACAAGGGAGCTGATCCAGTGTGCAAAGATTGTCTACTGAACATAAAGTTCAGACTCCGCAGGCTCAGCTGCTTGTTGAGCGAAGATGACATACGAAAAGTATACACGGAACCGGTAGTACTGTAGCTCAGCCTGGCCCCCTCAGAACTGTCGGATCCTCCAAAAAATTTCTCCTCATTTTTCGATGGGTCTAAAAACAGTGAATTTGCGCCTATGCGCACTTCGATAGCACTTGGCCACGACCTGGTTTCAGATCTAAGCCACGCGTCTGTGGCTGGAGTTTCATAAGAGTGCCGCTGCGCGTATAGGGATTGCTAGTGAAGCTGTTTTCGGCGAGCGAATCGGCATAGCGGAATCGTGCTGTTCACACAGCAAAAGCACAGTCAAGTCAAGCTTGCGCGCTGCCTTTCTGTACACGCATATAAAAAGGGCAGTTGTAAGAATAGCATATATTACGAACGTTCGCCACGTTTCTCCCGGTTTTTGCAAAGGTTTCCTTCGAAGTTTCGAGAAAAGTACATATGCGCACAACCCCCCTAAGGACGTACGCTTACGGGATGTGTGAAGCACTGAAAAGAAAGGGTGTGTTAAGAAAGGGTGTGCTAAGAAAGGGTGTGCTCGCAAGTGGCATTCTGGGTTAAGCTACGGTCCTAATCCAGAAGCGACGGTAAAAAACAGGTGACTAGCCCCGCGATCAGCCACTGCAGTGGCTTCACACCTCCCGCAGTCACCGCCCGACCGCTGTGAGCGCTTCAAAAAACGCTGTTTTTGGTGTAACTGCGCTCTTTTAGTTCTGATGGCGTTTACTCCATAAAGTAGTCGAGTGCCTCCGGACAGCGGGCCGTCAGTTGTTCGTAGAATCTCCGCGTGAGCTCTCGCGTGCTTGTGTCGAGAGCGTGCTTGTAAGCGTCGACCAGCGGGGCCGGAAGCTTTCTCTTTCGCTTCATAATCGTAACGATCGCCTTAACAGATACGTCGACTTCCTCGACCGAACTCCAATCGCTGTTTGGCATGCTAGCAAAGTTAATCCGTCTTCATAGATAAGACCGCGTTTCCCCCCTTATGCGGTCGCACACGCCCGCAACCCGCCCGCAACCCGCGCCGAAGCGTTGTGGCCGAGTTTATCTCCATTCAGCACGTATCATACGACTATTGTGATGGAACGGCGTCAACGCGCTCCTTCACGTCGCATTTTGTGCTTTCGGCGCGATGTTGAGAAGTCCTGCGACCACCAGGTAGTAGCCGGCTAAGCCTTTCCATTTGCCCCACTGCTCCGCAATGCCCCTAGCCTGCGCGCTTGTGATCATTTTTTCGCTGCAGTAGTAATGGGCAATCCATCTTCGTAACCCAAGATCATCGGCCGGAATGACGTCTAGTCGATTAAGGCTGCGTATAGCGGTGAGTTCGGCAGTCCACTGGCCCACACCGCGTAATGAGCACAAGCTATCTAGGATCATCTGGGTCTCTCCGTACTGCTTAAGCCGTTCCAAATCGACTGCTTGCGCGGCGATACGTGCGGCAATGCCCGTAATGTACTCCGCCTTTCTTCGACTCAATCCACAGCGTCGTAAGCTATCAACCGAAGCTAGGGCCATTCGCTCTGGAGTTGGAAATGCGTAATATGTATCCCCATCTACGACCAAAGCGTCGCCAAACGCCTTTATTACGCGGCGTTGAAGAACGTGCGCCACGTTGAGTGAGATCTGTTGTTCGATAATCGAATCGAAGAGCGCCTGAAAGACGGTGGGAGTCGCCGGATTTTTCAGCCCGCGGAGCTTGCCACTGAGCTCCGCCATGACGGGATCATCCTGGATCGCCTGATAAAACGGTTTGACATCGAGATACGCGTTAAGCACGGAACTGATGACAGCGTGCGCCGCGGTCGCGTCGCGATCGGTGAGCGAACGATCACTTGTGAACGCTACACGCAGTTGTGGAGAGTCTACCGATCCTATAGCGGCGACGGTCGCAAGCAGTAACTTGCCGCCGACCCGCAGCACTTGTCGGTACGCGGTCCCGTCATATTTCGCAATTTGAGGGTCACCGTCAGCGAGAATATATGCGCTCAACGCGAAATCAAACGGGGGCGTACAGTCAATAGTGTGAACCAGGTGCTCTCGCGTGTGTTTCGGCATGTCTCACTCTCTACGGACGTCCTGCTAGATGGGCATAAGTCGCCTTTTCGGGCGGTTCTGCGGGATTTCAAGTCTGCTCCGCTAAGAGCACGGTGATGTTGTCTAACCCGCCCCTCCCTCGTGCGAGCTCAATGAGCCGTGCGCACTTGCTTTGCAGTGCCATGGCCTTGTCTGAAATCACCGCGTAGATCGTTTGATCTACGATTGCATCAGTCAGCCCGTCGGTGCAGAGCAGCACGTAATCTCCCTGGTTCCAGGAAAAAGAACCAAGCTCCACGTTTGTGCGGGCCTCAATGCCAAGCGCTCGGGTAATCACGTGTCGATACGGGTGTTCTCGCGCTTCTTCAGAAGTGATGCGGCCTGAGGCGACCAGTTCTGTAACCAGCGAATGATTTCTCGTCAGATGCGTAATCTCGCTTGGCGTTATCAGGTATCCGCGACTGTCTCCCACGTGGGCGGCAAAAACGCGCTCGTTAGTCAAGAGACACGCGACAACTGTCGTTGACATGCCCGCGAGTGACCTGTCTTCGCGGCCCTGTTGATAGATAACATCGTTTGCCAGCGTCACGGCGTCCTCGAGGGTCGAGAGAGGAGTCCTCTCGCCAATGTGCGACGTTACGTAGCCTTCAATCTGTTCAATAGCCAAACGGCTGGCTATTTCGCCTGCCGGTTTGCCTCCGACGCCATCTGCTACCGCGATGAATCTAAGACGCTCATGTACACAAAATGCGTCTTCATTTTTCTCTCTGCTGTTTCCCTTGTCGGTCTGAGCTGCGAATTTCAAGTCATCCACCCTCGCCAAGTTGTGGCCCTCTCTGTTGTCTCACAGAAGAGAGCACATACATAAACGTATTCTTTACTGCGTCCGGCGTCTCTCTGGCAGCATGCGCTTGAAGCGTCGTGCTCGTCTGTCGTAATTACGCCGCGATTTTTACGTGGATCCGTCAAGCTGTTCCAAGATGCCGCTGCGCTCAGATCGCGCGCTACCTCGTGACTTGTTGGACGCAGCACTTCGCCAGTCTTCGTCTCACGCACATCAGATAGGAACGCTTTAATCTCTGACCCTCGTTACAGAGAAGATAATTAGGCAGGGCTCTCACGCTAAGAGGCCGGCACGGTAGGCCAAGGTGATTGAACTTATGGTCACGCAAATAGGTGCACAATCTTGAGCACGCGCAAGCGCGCGAGCGGAGGTTATTTGGATGAATGAAGTTCACGCCGACAAGGCAACGCTTGACGATGAAACGGCGGAACATATTGCTAACGCGCTGTGGATGAGCGCATACGACCCTACCCGCATTCCTCAGAGCATTATTGAAAAGATATTCAGCAAGAACAACAGCAGCGTGGCTTTCGGGAGCAGAATGCGCACGTATTTGGACTGGCTTCTCGCCCACCCACAATCTCACAACCCGAACTACAAGCGACGCTACGAAAAGCTAAAAGCCTGTTGCGCCGAACTGACGGTGCATCAAGCGTACGTAATTACAAGCAAGTTTCTTGGCCTGAACGCGAGTCAGGGATTCGAGCCGATGCCAAAAGCTGCGGATCTGCAGTTCCCTCGCGACCACTTACCGCAGCTTAGAACGTCTGTTGGCTGGCATTTCTTCGTCGGTAGCTGCTGGGACGAGGTGGGCAGTGAATACGGTGTGGAATGCATGTTCTTCCGCGTAGCGCTGCTACCGCCGGGCCTGGCTGCAGAGCTCGGTCTCAGCGACGTCGAGAACCAAGTCGTCGAGCTGCAACTCGGCATAAGCGACGCGGGCGGTCGGCACTATCAAGCGGATCCGATCGTTATCGCAGGTACAACCGGCCTCATCAGCTGCGGTCTCGACCCATTTCGTTACGAGCTAGGAAAAAATCGGATTGCGAGTGTCCGAAAAGAGTCGTTCTGGCCCCTCACTGTTGAAGCGTGGGGTCTGCAAAAGGCGGTCGAAGGGCCCGTAGAGCTCTCAATTAACTTGACGTTTGATGCAGGCAAGGGATACCTGTGCCAGGGCGACAACGGCTGCATGCCGTGCGTGGACGGTATGGGTACCCTCTACTACTCAATTCCAAATATCATCCTAGCCAAAGGCAGCGAGTTGAGCCTTGATTCGAGGACGATTTCGCTTAATAAAGGGGTCTTCTGGTTTGATCACCAGTGGGGCGCCCTCCTCGGGAATCCGCGTTCTGCAGTCCTGCGCGCCGCAAACAATACGAAAAAACCAGACCCTCCCGGCTGGGATTGGTTTATGGCGCAATTTGAGGATGATCGGCAGCTAACGATGTTTGCCGCACACCGCAGCGCCTACGTGTCATACTACTTTCAGACCGGACCGGAGCCCCCGGGCACGATGCGGGTCGCTACCTCCGGAAAATACATGAACGAGCACAAAGAGCTGGTTAACACGTGGGGAACGCTCACTATCAGCGAGTGGGTCAAAGGCGAACTATCGCCAAACCCCCCCTTGTACCCCGTGACCCATACATGGCACCCAAACAAATGGGAATTCGCGTTTGATACCAATCTGCCCGAAGATCTCCGTTCTTTCACGATGACGCCAATCGTCGATTCTGGGCAGACAAACTTCTTTGCGAACGGGTCGCAGTATTCAGAGGGCGCTGTATATATCCGGGGGAGCAACGAGGCTGATATAGGTCGCGGATTCGCTGAGTCGGTGGAGTACGCCGATACGGCCGGTGCGATGTTTTCGATAGCGGGCATTGACGACGTGCGTTTGCAGCGACTCATACGCGAAACGTCGAGTTCTTGGCCACGCCGTTTTTGGAGCCTCCTCTACGTTTTTACGCATCGATCGCAACTTAAAGCCGTGCTTGCGTCACAGAAAGGACTTGAGTTCTTCGCAAAACCTAGCGCCTCCCACACACACGCGCCGCGGCATTGATCACGTGCGAAATAAAGCACTGAGGTCAGCCAGGTTAAGAAACACGCTTGAACGAGGATGAAATGAATGCACTTTGCTAACATCTTAGTCGGATCCGACGGTACGTCGCTTATGGAGGCGGTCTTTGACGAATGTGCGTATATCGCGCAGCTGACAGGAGCTACTGTCCACGTTGCGTACGTTTTGGATATAACAGGCTTTGGGGCCCGGCCCGTTGACGCGTCGTGGGAAGAAACGTACGTGATCCTCAAATCGGAAGCGAGACGGATTCTTGAGGCAGCGAGAGAGGCACTGATAAAGAGAGGGGTAGCCGAAGCCACAATCATAGACGTTTTGCTTGAGGGGCATCCAGCCGAAGAACTTGATGCTTATACGAGGAGCCACGCGATCGCTCTCATCGTCGTCGGAACGCACGGGAGGAAAGCCTTAGATCGATTGCTCATTGGCAATGTGACTGACAAGGTCATCCGAACCGCTTCGGTTCCCGTAATGGTCGTGCACGGCGCGTAAACGTGCGTTCTCGAGCATTTCAGCTTTGCTATTTTGTGACTCTTTCCGTTGTAATGAAGTTTCGGAGGATGATCGGTATAACGTCCCAGATTATCTGCGCAACTAAGTTGAGAGGCGCGTGTTCCAGACTTTGCGACGGCCTGTAGTCCGCGCAAGAACTTCATCTCATATCCTATGATAAATATTATTGGATAATTATATTAAACATGAATGCTATTACATGTATATGCTAATGGGCACTACCTCGGTTGGGGCGTAGCGTGCACATCTGGTGCACGGTTGCCTCGTTTCCTTACACCTGCCTGCTTCTTGCTTGATTCACCTCCCTAGCTACAAGGCAAGGTCTAGAAACACCGCGCCCCGCTACTTTTGCCCGTTAGCCCCCCCTTTTCATAGTTCGCGAAGCGACATTCGCGAGTGATTGTCGCACGCGAGATCAATGCGAGCGCAAACTGTTGAGCGACTGAGCGCCTTTGTTAATCAAACGCAACACGTCTAAATCGTTTTCGTAACGTCTGAACACAGGACGAGGCCGAAAACGCGCGTCGCCGACGGATCCTTCACCGCCGTCCGGTACATCGTCTATGAAAGCGCCGCAACACGTCAGTTAAGACTAGCTACGCTCGAGTTGCAGCCGTGAATGTTGCACCCAGCCTGCATTCATTCGCTCGAGTCGTTTCTTTTTCAGATTCTCCCTCATTATCCAGCGTATGTCTCTGTCCGCAGTCGAAAACCAGTGTTCCATTAAAGGCATCCCCGCGGCGGGATTGGCAGCCACCACCACGCTCCAACAGTATCCCAAGCTCTTCTTTAGGGCCTTGAACTCGTCGGTGTTGCGATCGGTCGAGCTTGAAATCGACGCGGTAATCCGATCTAGCAGTACGAGCGTCTGTTTTGCGTATTCTTTCTGCTTCAGCAGCCGAGGCTCACAAAGCGAAGCGGCTGCGGCTCGCATCTCAAGGAAGTTGCCTCGACTCCAACGCTCCATTTCGCTGAGAAGCCGGCTCATATCGGTGTCGCCGAGGCGTTGAAGGGCCATCGCCACGCCCTCGCGGACGCGCCATCGTGAATCAGAAGCACATTTTCGGAGCGTTTCGAGGACGCTGCAATCCCCTTGCGCGAGAAGTCGCCCCAGTCCCACCGCACCGCATACGGCTAAGAACTCGCCCGGTGTGTTGGCCGGGAACCTCTCTGCGTCAAACGTCAAAAAGTGTTTAAACTGGGCTTCAGTTCCTTCATTGGCAACCACGCTAACCAACTCTAGATTTGCTCGGGGGCCTGGCAATCTCGATTCTCTTAGCAAGAAGTCATCCCAGTCAGCTAGTGAACGTAGTGTCGTGCGATAGTACTCGGTCTTGCTCACATTGATCCCCTTCAAGAATGCCGAAAGCGTCTATTAGTAGTCAGCGGTGAGTGCCAGACATTGTGGGACCGGCAAGTTAAAATTTGTCTTACAATGCATGTAGATGTGTGGAATGGAAGAAAGATAGTGTAATGACGAGGTAGCGGGATGGATGCAAAGAAAAAACTGTGCACGTCTTGTAAGTTGATTCTCCCGGGCGAGTTTCAATATTGCCCCATGTGCGGAGAACCCGTCACGGATGGTGCCCCTCCTGCCGACGCGCCACCTTACGAACCGCCGCAGGAGGATGACAATCCGCTATTGCTAGAACGACTAACTGGCGCGCTTTCGGGCAGGACACTCCTCATCATAGGCGTAGTCGTCGTTGTGCTTCTCCTTATAGCAGGGGCAGTTGTCCTTAGTCAAAGACCCCAATCCACACCGACGCCATCGTCCACACCGACCCCTACACCGACACCGACCGCGACACCGACCGCGACACCAACACCGACCTTCGTCCCCACACCAACACCGACCTTCGTCCCCACACCGACGCCAACACCGACGCCAACACCGACGCCAACACCGACCTTCGTCCCCACACCAACGCCGAGCCCCTCGCCGACCCCCACACCAACACCGACAGGCACACCAACGCCGAGCCCCTCGCTGACCCCCACCCGCAGAGGCGGATAAGCGAGTCGGGGCTTCGCTGGCTAGAATGGTTCGGCTTGACGCGCTTCGCACTGCAGGCGCCGGGCACCCTGCTCGGACAGACGATGTGGGTGTAGGCGCTTATGAAAAAGGTTTTGCAGGCGCAGTAATGGCCAGCACATCATCGATAGTTTTGAGCAAGTTTTCGACGTGCTGCCGCCGTTCGAGCGCCCCCTCTCGGAGCGTCTGCTTTCCTTGCTCGGTGATCTCGTAAACGATCTTTTCGCGCCCCCCTGTCGGCTCTCCAGCGCGGACGTCGCCCGCCTCTTTCAGTTCGTGAAGACGCGGGTAGACATTGCCGGCAGTCGCCCGGAAGTGCCCACGACTGCGTTTCTTGATGAGCTGCGCCAGTTCGTAACCGCTCATAGGGCCTTCGGTGAGCAGAAAGTAGAGCACGAAGAGCGAGTACACTTTAAGGGCGTGCCGCTCAAGCGGTTCTCGTTCGATCATTATTCAACATGCGTCATTTTTCATATATAACAATTGCTGTTATATAAACTACTGATATAACATTTGCTGATATGTTAGACTTGTATACAAAGCTATTATCCAGTACCCTGCGTTACGGTTGGTAGAGCGGTCTAGACGAATATTAAGAGGCAAGGCATGAGCCAGTCAAATTTGCTCCAGTTGGCGTGGGCTTTATGATGGTGTCGATGATAAACATCATTATTTATCTGTGCGCTAGCGGGATACTGGTATCGCGACGGCGATGAACACACTGTACAGAACTACCGGTGGAGTAGTGGGACCGACCATAGCAGGCGCTCTGCTCGCAGAGTGCGTTTCGCCAGTCGTGATTCAGACGCCACGAGGTCCCGTCCCCGGCCTACTCTTACCGAATGCAACGGCGTTTAACTACGTCTTCCCCTCTGCGCTTGGCATCTCACTCGTGGGGGTGCTTGTGACGCTATTCGTTGCGAGCCGAGCGGGAGAGATAGGGGCGTATGAGCCTGTTGAAGGGGCAGCTGCAGCCGTTTGATCGTTGGTGATACGATGGAATACAAAAACATCCTGATCGGAACCGATGGTGGGGACCTGATGGCCCCCGTGTATGACAACGCGGCCTATTTCGCGCGACTGACCGATGCGACTGTGCACATCGCGTACGTGCTCGACGTCGCTGGGTTTACCGCCTACCCCGTCGACTCATCGTGGGAAAACATGTACGACGTGCTCCTCGCTGAGGGAAAGAACATTGTCGCAAGCGCCAAAAAAGATCTGGCGTCGCGCGGCACAAATGACGACCGGATCATTACTACAGTGCTCGACGGACACCCCGCAGAAGAACTGGACACGTACGCCGGGAGCCATGATATTGACCTCATTATCATCGGATCACACGGGCGAAAAGGGTTAGATCGTCTACTGATCGGCAGTGTGGCTGACAAGGTCGTGCGGGGCGCTAAGGTTCCGGTGCTGATAATTAGGAGTCGATAGCGTCCACTGTTCCCGCACACGAGCGGCGCCCTCTGCTAACCATCGTATTAAACGCTGGGCGCGGAGGGCACTCGTCGTTCGTCCGAAGAACTGCAGGGTTTTCGGTCGCTCCGGTTTGACGTTTCTGTATTGGCTTGCGTGACGGGGCTAGCGTGAGCCTGTAGACACCAAATAGCGCAACTGAGTCAGAGCTCCGATTAGGCCTTTCAGCTAAGCCTGTCGCACGGCGTTATTATTAAGCACTTCAGGCCGTATTGATTATGCGATGTATTTTAAGGAGCTTGTCTCCCTGTTCGATGAGCTATGCGCCTATTCGTCGAGGCTTAAGAAGGCTGAGATCATAGCTGGTTTTTTGACTGGCGCTTCCGAAGACGATATCGAAATCGTGTGCACATTTCTGACCGGTCGAATATTTCCGGCGTGGGACACGCGCGACATCGGAGTGGCAGGTAAGACACTGGTCAAAGTAATTGCGAACATCAGTGGCAAGAGCAGCGGGGAGGTCGTTGAGAGCTATCGCGACACGGGACATCTCGGCATAACTGCGGAACGGTTTCTCGGGAAGAAAGTCGCGATGAGCCTTGCGGCGTTCGAGGAGCCCCTCACTGTGGCCGATCTGTACCGTTGTTTCGAAGAACTGGCCGCGGCGACCGGAAAGGGATCGGCCCAGAAGAAGCAGCGAATGCTGTCGAGCCTGTTAAGCAGGGCCACGCCGCGAGAGGCGTATTATGTCGTTAGTCTTGCCACTCGCAACCTCCTCACTGGCTCAAAGGAAGGTGTAACTGAAGATGCCATCGCTCAGAGCTTCAGCGTGCCGGCCGATGCGGTGCGGCGCGCGTGGATGCTCGCCAATGACATCGGTCTTGTCGCGCGAATCGCCAAAACACAGGGACTGCCGGGGTTACAGGCGCTCAACATCGAACCCATGCGGCCCGTCAGGCCCATGCTCGCGCAGAACGTCGCCGGCGCCACCGAAGCGTTGGACGTGATGGGGGGGAGGGCAGCATTTGAAACGAAGTATGACGGGGCGCGAATTCAAGTCCACAAGTCCGGGCCGAAGATTAAGCTCTTCTCTCGCAAGATGGAGGACCTTACCGAGGCGCTCCCTGACATCCGCGCTGCGGTGAACGAAAGCGTTCGCGCTGATTCGCTCATCCTCGACTGCGAGGCGATAGCCGTGGACAAGGGCACGGGCAAGGTAATACCGTTTCAAAACGTCCTCAACCGCATCCGGCGCAAGTACAGGGTCAGAGAGCTCAGCGATCAGATCCCGATGCAGCTGCGCCCCTTTGATATCCTCTATTTAGACGGAGAAAGTCTCGTCGACCGACCCTTTGTCGAGCGACGCGCACTCCTTGAGAAGGCCGTGGTGCCGGTCGATAAGCGATGCACGCCCTCTGAATTCAAGATCCTCGACGATCCCGAAGCCGTAGCTGCGTTCTTTAGGCAGTCGATCGATGCGGGAAACGAGGGATTGATGGCGAAGAATCTCGACGCCGACTACAGCCCGGGCATCCGCGGGCGGAACATGGTGAAGCTCAAGGAGACCCTCGAGAGCCTCGACCTCGTCGTCATCGCCGCGGAGTACGGCCACGGAAGAAAGGCTGGCTGGATCACCTCGTACGAGCTCGCCGCGCGCGACGAGGACAACGAGCAGTGGGTGCCGGTAGGGCGCGTCTCGAGCGGCGTCTCCGATGAACAGCTCAAAGAACTAACAGAGCAGATAAAACCCCTCATCGTCGGCGAGCACGGGCGCATGGTGGATCTCGAACCGCAGATCGTGCTCGAAGTGAAGTTCAACGAGATCCAGAAAAGTCCGAACTATGCCTCGGGCTTCGCGCTGCGATTTCCTCGTATCGTGCGGATACGAGACGATAAGGGCCCCGACGACGCTGAAACGCTCGAGCGCCTTGACGCATTATACCGGCTGCAGTTCAAACTCAAAGAGCCTACCGCGACGTAGTTTTGTCCGGAATATGTTGATCAGTTCTCGCTTCGTGGATGGCTGACAATCTTTAACGTCGAATCCCATAACTGGATTATGATGAGTGGGAAGTATAACGTCAAGACGCTGAGGCCGTGCGTTGGTGGGGGGTTCGTCATCGAGGCGCACTTTGAAAAAAGATTCTCCATGGAAGCGCTCTGCAGGCTCTTGGAAGGCATCGCGCAATGCTCGGAGAAGCTCGGCGTTGCACGATTCTCCCACGAGGGGTGCACGTTCACGCTGTATCGAAGCGGCAGGATAGACGTGCGCCGCGCCGAATCTGAAGATGAGGCGATTCGATTGATCGATGATATCAAACCGATCGTCGAGGCCGCGTTCGTCGAACAGCCGTTACTCTGACTTCTTGCAGATTGTCGTCATTTTCTTGTACAGCTCTGCACCTACCGGCGTAAGCTCGATGTCGCTGCCTCTCTTCGTGGCGTAGCCGGCTTCAATGATGCGAAGCAGTTCCTGGTCTACGAGCGCATCTCGCGCCACGCCGTAGCTTTCGCGGTAGGCTTTCTTGGCCCCAATAGACATACTCCTCCAGAGCAGGTCGTGTGCTCTAACGTTCACATCAATTTCCATTTTTAAGGCTCGAACGATTCAGGGGATATTTCTCAACGTCGCACGATTAACATATCGCTCTTGGATCTCGAGAATGTGACTCGCCATTAGCAACTGTCATGTAAAGCCGGGCTGCAAAAAAGCACCTTCACAGGCTAGACTCTCAGAGCCGTCCTCATTGAGGAATGCTGCAGCGAAAATGGCTGCGCATTTTTGCTGCAATCAAAATAATTCGTAAAAAAAAAACAAAGCGCGAGCCAAGCAACAGCTGTACTCGCGTATTGACTCAAAGTGTTAATTCCGACGTCGCATCACCAAGTACGCAACGGCCAACAATCCCGTTACTCCGTACACCGCCTCAAAGCCTGGCAAGCCCAGGAATCCTGCGGCCTTCGACGCAGCAGCCGATGCAACGGACGCGGCAGCCGATTTAACCACTCCCGCAGTAACATTTTTTTTAGCGGCGGCCGATGCAACCGCCGATGCAACCGCCCCTTTAGTAACATTTTTAGTCGCATTCGTTGTCGGCGTTGCTGTTTGTGCGAAAGCTACGGTCGACCCTGCGACGATAGAGAGAATCACTAACGTTGCCAAAACAGCGGAAAAGAGTTTTTTGCTAATCATCTTTCACCTCCAAGATAGAGTTGCCCAGCGCTGCAAGATTTTCTATATACGCTATAAACTTTGCTTTTCTCTTCTTTCCGACGTCTTATTGTAAAATTCAAGTCCATTTAAAAAGGCAAATGTTCAAAAAAGATGTGACAGAACAATAGGCGGAGTGCGGCGCTTAGTTGAAACGTCGTAAACCGCGTCAACGGACCAGCGTGCGCGATGATGCTGGTTCTGAAGCGTCTAAGCAGGGCAAAGCATATCACGGCGCGCAACGAACTCTCCCGCAATCTTCAAGAAATGGAAAATGGAGCGCACGACTATGGTTGAGACTCCCTCATACAAGCTTGAAAAAAAGGAAGATGGTTTTGAGATTAGAACGTACGCGGCATATATCCTAGCCCAAGTTGACGTCGAATCAGATTTTGATGGAGCGCTAAGGAACGGGTTTGAGATCCTCGCTCATTACATTTTTGGAGGCAATAGGAAGAAGGAATCAATCTCGATGACGGCGCCCGTGTCCGAGGAAAAAGTGTCAGGCTTCGAGGAAATTCCTATGATGGCCCCGGTGACGTCAGAAAAGATATCGATGACTGCCCCCGTAACCGAAGAACAAGCGGGAGAACGCGTGCACAGAGTCTCCTTTGCGATGCCATCGAGGTTCACCCTCGAGACGCTCCCGGAGCCACTAGACAAGCGGATCACGTTTACGGTCGTTGAGAGCCGGAAAACCGCCGCGACACGATTCTCAGGGCGTGTGCACGAGAAGCTCGCGGCTCAAAAAACCGAAGAACTGAGCGATTGGCTCGTAAGAAACGGCATTGTACCAAAATCAAACTTTGTTGTCGCGTTATACAACCCGCCGTTCATACCTGGCATCTTTAGAAGAAATGAGATCATCGTTGATATTTGACGTGTACGCGCCGATGCAAGGCAATACTCAAGTAACCGCACGGTAGAGCCGCAGCGCAACGTACGTCGTGCCCGCGGCGCAGGAGGCTTTGAACGTGTCTTACCTAATAAAGCTAATACCAATCCGACGCAAGGAAGAATTGGCCGATCATTTCCGCGCTCAAGTTGTGTACGAGGTCAAATCGGACGTCTACGGATGCTGCATTAAGCTGCTCACCGGAACGCAATCGGTCGCAACTCGCTGGGGGCAGAGCTTCTATTTTATCTCCCAAAACATACGGTCGCACGGACGTCTTTATGTCGTCAACGGGCCGGCCGAAGAGAAAAATCAAGTGTGCTATGACCCCCAATCTAAGACCGCGTTCCTCTTAAACTTCGACTATTATGGCTGGATTAAGTCGCTGGCGTTGAGCGTCGCAGGAGATGTCCTCGAAGACGAGCACGACATCTACTCGTTGCACGGCGCGTGCCTCGACGTGAACGGGCAAGGAGTGTGTATTCTCGGTGAACCAGGAGCTGGCAAGACGACACACACGTACGGTTTGTTGAGGCACTCTGAGGTACGCGTTGTTTCAGATGACTGGTTTTTCGCGCGAGTCTACGGACCAGACATACTCGCCTATAGTTCGGAAAAAAATTTTTACATACGCGCAGACCTCGCCAAGATCTGGAGCGAATTTGACTGGCTGGTCGAACATGCTGAGTTTGATGGCGAAGGCCGCGCGGTCGTCGATCTCCGACTGGTAATCGGGAAAGGACGCATCCTGCCCTTGACGACGCTTAGAAAACTGATTATTTTAAAACGCGACGCTAGTGACCCGGAGTTCGTCCGAGAGCTCACGGCTGTACAGGCATTGGAAATCCTTGAGCGCAATGACTACTTCAATCCGCACCTGCTCGTAAGTACCCCGTTCAAACGAAGGCTTCGCAAGAGGTTTTTTGGCGCGCTTCTCGAAAGGGTTAGCGCATACGAGGTCAATACGACGGAGCAGCCTGATCAAAGTCAGATGCGGATAAGAAAAATCGTTTTTCCGGGGAACGCTCCGTAGCCTTCTGGAAGGCATTGCTGAGTGTTGCGAGCAGCGAGGGTTGCCTATTTTTACGAAAGGGATGCGCTTCCACGCTGTTCCTTGATGGGCCGCGCCGATGTGCACGAGTCCTCGGCGTCGAAAAAGAGGAAACAACCACGCGGAAAATAGGAAAAGCATAAGAATACGGCACGAGCTATGAATCCATGCTAAAAAAATAGGGAGGAGATAACATAGCAGCAATGTATAAGCAGCTTGTCCTCGCGATTTTCCCAAGTGAAACCGCCGCCGACCAGGCAGCTGGCGAGCTCAAGGGATGGGAAAAGGCGAACGATGAGATAAAACGCGGAGCGATCGGCGTCCTAGTTAAGGATAACAACGGCAAGATCAAAGCGCATAAGCTAGGTACGCGAGAAGCCACCAGAGGCGCAGGCGTAGGCCTGGTTTTGGGCATTATCGCAACGGTGCTTTCAGGAGGGTTAGCCCTTCTCGCCGGCGTCGTGGGCGGTATTATCGTGGGGGGCATTGTCGGCAGCTTCGTCCATCGCGGACTCGGCATGTCTGATGAAGACTTGCGGCTCCTCGGCGAACATCTCGATGCTGGGCGAGCAGCGGTCGCAGTCCTCGTCCCTGAGAAAGAGGCCGCAACGACGAGCGCCGAACTAAAGAAGCTGGGTGGCGATATCACTACTTACCAAGTTAGTGAAGAGGCGCTGCAGCAGGCTGCGGAAGCAGCAAAGGGCGCAGGTGTGTAAAAGGTCTGAGCCGCTCTTTTTTCAGAGATGGCGAGTCGTCAATCTGTGCGGACTTGAGTCCGTCGTGAAAGCGGAGCGCCGGGAGGTGCGCCTCCCCTTTTTTCTTTCAAAGCTGAGCTTAGCAGTTAGGATAGGGTCGATAAAAAAGCACCCGTCCATAAGCCTTAATCCATGCGATACAGTCCTCTGCGAGGTGGACGATGATTTCTGGCGCACACGTGATTATCTACAGCGCGGATGCGGAGGCTGATCGAGCTTTCTTCCGTGACGTTCTGGGGTTTCCCTCGGTGGATGCAGGCCAAGGATGGCTCATCTTCGCTTTGCCGCCGGCCGAAATCGCCTTTCACCCAGCGGCCGAGAACGGCAAGCATGAGATCTACCTGACGTGTGAAGACGTCGCAGCCGCAATTCAAACCTTGGAAAGGCAAAAGATCAAGTGTGGTCCGGTGGTGGACCTAGGCTGGGGCCTGTTGACACACTTATCCTTGCCAGGAGGCGGCAGGCTCGGCTTGTACCAGCCGAAACACTTGGTGGCAGCACGAAAAGAGGGTACTAAGCCTCTGCCGTGAATCGACTGTCGGGGCGGAGCTGCGGGAACTCATTGCCATTATGGCTTCGTTTTTGCGCCCTGGGCAGGAATTGTCCGTACAGCTGTCTGAATTGGGCAGAGCTGGCACGAAATCCCACTTGCACCGATTTCCCGGGAAGCGAATCTTCATTATGTTTTTCCTTGCGTGCCACCGTGAGGTAGCCTGCAAATCGACTGAACTTACGGCAAAGAGCGTCGCGGAAGCTGACGGGCGACCCGTTTTTCTCAAGCCTTCGTCTCAGTAAAGACAGCCTGACTTTGGTTCTTAGGGCCAGCGTCTAAACCAAGCCGCGGCGTCACACTGACAAGGTTAAAAACCGCCCCCGCTAGTATAAAAGGGTCAGGTTCTCTATGCCTCTCTCGCGTTCTTTTATCTCGGTCTCTGACAGTTCCAGGCTGTGATATGCTTTCATGATATCGCTAAAGAGTAGTTCCACCATATCTCTGCTGAAGTTCTCCTTGATGACCATTCGCATCACAGCGACGTCCTGCGCGTTCTCAGGAAGGTAGTAAGCTGGCACGATCCAGCCCTTTTGCCGGAGCCGAGCAGAGAGGTGGAAGACTGTAAAAGGTGCGTCCTTCAAGCGAATTGCGACAAGAGGAAGCGTATGTTGTTTGTTGATGATCTCAAACTTACCCGTTTCGTGCAGCTTTTCGGCGAGGTAGCGGCTGTTGTTCATCATGTTCTGCATAATGTCAGTATAGCCGCTTTTTCCCAGTCGTATGAAGTTGTAGTATTGGGCTAGAATGGTGCTGCTCCCCTTCGAAAAGTTGAGGGAATAGTTAGTCATCTCCCCTCCCAGATAGTTCACCTTAAAGACCAACTCGTCAGGAAGATCTGTTTTGTCTCTCATGATGAGCCAGCCGATTCCTGGGTAGACTAAGCCGTACTTGTGGCCCGACACGTTGATTGACTTCACCTGTTCGAGTCGGAAGTCCCATTCGAGATCGGGATTGACGAACGGTGCGACAAATCCGCCGCTGGCACCGTCAACGTGTAGGGGTATGTCCCAGCCCTTGGTTTTCTTAATGTCAACGAGAAGGTCGTTGATCTCCTTGATAGGATCCATCTGCCCGGTAAACGTGGTCCCGAGAACCGCGGCTACGCAAATGGTGTTCTCGTCAATTTCCTTTGCGACTTCTTCAGCGCTGACGATGTACGTATCCTCTTGGAGTGGGATCAGTCTCAGTTCCACGTCGAAAAAGCGTGCGAATTTCTCCCATACCGTGTGCACGTCAGCCCCCATGACGATGTTGGGGCGATCCCACGGTTTTCCCTCAGCCTGTCGGCGCTTTCTCCAGCTCCATTTGTGCGCCAGGACGCCGAGCATAATGGCCTCTGACGATCCGATGGTGCCAGTTCCAATGGATTCGCAGTCGTCGGGCGCGTTGAACAGGCGGGCGAGCATGTTCACCACTCGTTCTTGTATTATCGTGGTCTGCGGATACTCATCGTTGTCAACGTAGTTTTTGTCAAGGTTTTCCGCGATGAGTTGATCCACTTCTGGCTCCATCCACGTGGTGACAAAGCTGGCGAGATTCAAGGAGGGGTTGCCGTCGAGATTTAGCTCATCGTGAATCAGCTGGTAGGCGGCCCGCGCCGGCATGCCTTCGTCGGGCATGACATATTTAGGTACACTCGCGTCGAAATAGCGACGGCCGTATGTCGTGGTGTGATCCGTTTCTGACTCCTTCTTCGTGCTCAAATCTACCTTTTTGGATAACATAAAAAATCGCCTTATTTTGTAATTCAAAACCGTTGGAATCTTTTAGGGTGAACCCCGTTTATATTGACTCTAAGTTTTCTTGACCTTATCAGTCAGTCGGTCCGGCCCTGTCAACTGCTTCTTGACCGCTTCCGACAAAAAAACGAAACCGTTTTACTTCTTAAAGTATTTTGGGCACCACCAACCGCAATCGGCTAGTTGGAGCTAGATCCCGTAAGACATACACTCGAAAGGGTCATCAATTTGAATTGTGTTGATAATAACTCGAGCTCTCTGCAAGCGAGGAGGGGCCACCCAGTTATCGGTTACAGTCGTTGGAAGCGGATCTTCGGTTCAGGAAATAGTGCACGCCGCGAGGGGCGCTTTTGTAAAGCTCTCCGAACTAGAAACTGGCGAGTTTAGTATGGCAAACCGATCGAAAAATCGTGGGCAAAAACGCGTGATGATGCGATTCGCCACGCCCGAGAAGCTCTCAGATTCGATCGTACTGCGGACCGGTACGTATATCTGCTGAAGGTTGAGGTCGTTTGTGACGCGCACGAACTTCAAGCAGTCGGACAGCGGCATCATCACACTGACGTCACGGGCGCGCCGCAAGCGTCACTCGCACCTAAACGCCGGTCGTGGCTCTACGTGGTGGGCGCCGAGCGCGATTGGCTGGTGGATCGGCATCCTCTTTGCCGTGGGCGCGACTTGCTTCGCACTTGGCGCGGTGCCTGGATACCTCTCCGCTGTCGGTGGCGAGGCCGATGGAATTACCTTTTTTGTTGGCTCTCTGTGGTTTACGAGCGCAGCGTTCCTACAATACTTGGAGGTGGTAAACGTCGACCGTGATCCTTCAGGTGTCGATTTTCGTCAGAGATTCCGCATCCTCGCGTTGGAGCCGCGACGAATTGACTGGTGGTCGACGCTGGTGCAGTTCGCAGGCACGCTGTTTTTCAACGCCACGACGTTCCACGCCTTGAGTGTGGACCTCTCAGTCCATCAACTTAACCGTCTCGTTTGGGCGCCCGACGCGTTCGGTTCTGTGTGCTTTCTCGTGGCGAGCGGGCTCGCGTGGTTTGAGGTGTGTCACGCCTTCGCCTGCTGGCGGTTGCGCAGCCTGCCCTGGTGGGTCACGGCCCTCAACTTGGTCGGTTCTCTCGCCTTCGGCGTCTCGGCCGTTGCATCGTTCGTAGTGCCGACGACAGGCCTCCCGCGAAACATAGTGCTCGTGAACTTAGGCACGTTTGTAGGCGGACTGTGCTTCCTCTTCGGCGCGGTACTTCTGCTGCCAGAGCGCACTGAAGTCAATTCTGAATAACTACAGAACCATCCTGATCGAGCTTCAAGCTTCAACTTGGCTCGTTTTTTGATGCGCAGTGTCCTATGTTATTTTGCAGGGGCGGTACGAACGTTTGAACAAGTTTGTTGCCTCGTCGTCCGTACCTATGATGAGCTGAAAGGCAAAACTGACGTCATCAGCAAGTTGCGCTGCGAAATGGCAAGATTAGCATAAGCAAAACTGACATAGAAAAGAGCTTCTTTTCGTGTCAATTATTTTGCGTCAACACGGCGCTACATATAGGAGAGGAGGATAGAATGATTGACATCGGCCGTTTTTTTGCAGAACGACGCTATTCCACAGTAGTTCTACTCATCGCGCTCTTCGTGGCGTTTCTGGTTCTATACATTTCTTGGCCGTGGGTCGCGTCATCTTCCTAGCTCTCTGGGCATTACATCCTCTGGTTCCCGGCACGGTGGCTTGAGCGGCGTATCCATAGACGTGCGCTGTCGTCGTTCCCCGTGCCGGAGGCCGTAAAAGACGAAAACGCGCGCTAACGCCAAAATCGTCAAGTTTAAGTGAACGACTAACTAACAGTCCTCGAAGCTGCGGGTTTCCTCGACCGCCGTTTTCCAATCCAGCGCAACGTTGCTATCGGACGCAAGCACAATATGAGGTGTGTCAACCGGGAGGTGAATGCAGACGGCCACTGACTTGGGAGATGAGTTACTAGGCGCGCGCCTATCGCCGCTGGCACGCCTTCTAGTCATCGCAGCAAGCGTCATAATCATCCTCGCCGGCCTAAAGGCGGCAGCCGAAATTGCTGCACCTATTCTTTTTGCGATCTTCCTGGCGACGCTCGCGAGTCCGTTGCTCCAAGGTCTCGAAAATCGGGGGCTTTCCACTGCCCGCGCTTTGGCAGTGATGATTGCCGGAACGCTAGCGCTTGGCGGCGGTTTTGTCGCGCTAATTTACCTCTCGGTTCGCCAGATCCTCATTCTGCCGTCCGCCGTAAACGCTGGCGCGCTTGGAGCTGCGCGCTCGTCGCTCGCGGGCCTGGGACTTACCGGAACTCTGGAACCAGCGAACATTCTCAGCAACACGTTCGTGCTTCAAGCGAGCGGCGCTATCCTACACGCCGTCAGCAGTGCGGTCCTGCAATTGGTTATCCTGATTACGCTGTTCATCTTTTTCTTGCTCGCCTTTCCGAGGTTCCGTTCTACAGAGCTCGCGGACCACGTCGACTCGAACCCCCTATTTGCTCCGTTGCTGGCGGTGAGGCAAGACCTATGGAACTTCTTGGTCATTCGCACTAAAGTGAACGCCTTTATGGCGATTCCCGCCACGATATTCCTCGTCGCAGCGGGCATCGACTTGGCCTTGCTATGGGGGGTCCTGCTCTTTGTCTTCAGCTTTATTCCATACATTGGGTTCGCGTTGGCAATGATTCCACCCGCGTTGTTAGGGTGGATAGAGTACGGGCCTATCGGGGCGATCGCGGTCGTCCTCGTTTTTGTCATACTCAACGTCATCGCCGAATACGTGCTCTTCCCCCGATACGCAGGTAAAGGGCTCAACACCCCGCCGTGGGTCGTGCTTGTTTCGGTGTTTTTCTGGGGCTGGCTTCTTGGGCCGCTGGGAACACTTATTGCAGTGCCGATCACGTTGTTGATTCGAGTCTTGCTGAGCAATTTTACGGAAGCACGATGGCTTGTGGATGTTCTTGGGGGCGACGCCACCACCATTGGGTCCGATGATGCACCGGATCCGGTAGTCGCGTCAAAGCAGTAGATGCGTTCAGCTTTCAGTCTCGAAGAGAATCCCGACCGTCGGCTAGAAGGTCTGCGAAAAACAATGAACTCAGTCAGGGACTAGCCGCGTGCTTGCGCCGTATAGTACCCCCGCTGCGACCACAGATACCCCGACATAGGCAGCAAACGCTTGTTTATTGGCGGCGTGTGCTTCCTGGTCGGTGCATTACTGCTGCTGCCGGAGCGCACCGAAGCTAATTCCGATTGATGAGAGAACATCGTCTGATCGAGCACCCGGCTTCGAATCGGCGTGTTTTTGATATTCCGTGTTCCTTATGCTTTTTTTGTTGAAGCGGGTGCGGGCGCCTGAATATGTGTCCGGCATCATCCGCCGGCCACAATAAGCCGAAAGGCAAAACTGACGTCACGAGCGGTGGCTTTCAGAGGGCAAGATTAATATAAAAAACTGGCTCTTGCATGAATTGTTTTGCGAGAGCGCAAGGCTGCATATGAAACGAGAAGGCATAATGATTGACATCGGCCGTTTTTTTGCAGAACGACGCTATTCCACAGTAGTTCTACTCATCGCGCTCTTCGTGGCGTTTCTGGTTCTATACATTTCCTGGCCATGGGTCAGCGTCATCTTCCTAGCTCTCTGGGCCGCGTACATCCTCTGGTTTCCGGCACGGTGGCTTGAACGGCGCATCCATCGACGCGTGCTGTCCTCGTTCATCATCATGCTCCTCATCATCGTCCTATATCTGGTAATGATCTTCCAAGTTGTCTACATACTCGCAAACGAACTGACGACTTTTTCGCTGTCGACTGGAACTGCGAATACGACGCTGGGCAACGCGTTTGCGCACTTCCTTGGCGTTAGTGGGGTTCCCGTAGTGACCAATGTCACGGCCGACGCGGGACAGGCGGGATCAAGTATCCTCACTGCATTCGTTAATACTGCATTAGGCATCATAGAAAGCATTATTAAGTCAGCGCCGTTGTACATTTTTCAACTTTTTATCGTCACCCTTTTGGTTTGGTACCTGCTCGTTAACGGTGATCACATCGTCGCAGAGTTCAAGTCCCTCGCCCCCCGTGACCATCAAGACGCCGTAAACGCGTTCTTAGGTCACCTCAATTCGATATACCACGCCCTTTACGTCAATTATATTTTTGCCGGCGTAATTAGCGGTATCATCGCTCTCTTCTTCTTCCCAATAATCGGCGTGCCGTATGCGTTTACGTGCGCATTCCTCATGCTTACCATCGGGATCATTCCAATCATTGGGAGGGCCCTCATCTACGTTCCAGTCTCTCTGTACTTCGTGGTTATTGGGGACCCGATAAAAGCACTCTGGGTCCTCATTGTCAGCATCATTATATTCCAAGTCATCGTTGGCATCTTCCTTATTCCGTACTTGGGGCGTCGCGGCAGGGCGGGCATACCGAAACCGGTTGCCCTCCTCGCGTACGTTATTCCGTTCGCCGCGCTCGGCCTTGTTGGGGTCATTATAGGGCCGGCGGTGTACGGGTTTGCGCTCGCGCTTTACAGGACGTACCAAGATAAGCGAAAGGAAGAAGATGCACGCGCAGAACGTCCTCCGTCGGCTGAGGCAAGCCCCCCTTGACCGGACACACGACTAGCGAACCGGTTTCGGGTTTAAGTCACATGCGAGCTTGAGCGAGGTTTGTTTTGGACATCAACTAGCAGGCGATCGCACTTCGTGAAATCACGACACGATAATAGATGTGCGCGCGTCGATGAGCTATTGTGCCGACACGTGATCAGCTGCAGCGTTCGAGAAGTAGCATTACGCATCGTGCGGGCGCCGAGACTTCCACAACGAGAGCTTTCTACGACCCGCTCGCCTGTGCAACAGGGAGCGTCTGTTCTTCCTGTTCTTTTTGGATGTCCTTCCACGTTCTCCACATGGCGAGAGCGAAGCCGACGATTGCAGGCCCGATCGCGAATCCAACGACGCCGAAGGCCACAAGAGCGAATGTGAAAGCGATGAGCGTAAGCGGGCGCGGCACCTTGCCGGTTCGTTCCATCCAACGAGGCTGGATGGTATACCGAAGGATCCCTTCAAAGAGAACGATGCTAACGATAAGCACGATAAGCCCGGTGAATGCATGCCCTTGAATTATGAGCCAAAGCGCGAGAGGGACGTAAATGAGGGCACGTCCGATGGAAGGAATGAGCCCCACAAACACGATGAATACTGCGAATGTGACGAAAAACGGCACGCCTAGTAATCCGTATATGACGGCGGCGAGTATGCCGCAAATGATGGCCACGGCGAAGTATATGACGAAGAAGCTGTAGTAGATCGGGTTGAGGTGGTCCAAGAATCGATTGGTGATCGACCGATACTTAAGTGGAACGGCACCCTTAAATTCGTTGACAATGATGTCGCCCCTGCCAAGGATACCAAGTAGCAGGAAAAAGACGACAATGAGCTGGAGCAATATCACGGGGATGCTGACCAAAACTTGTCGGACAGCGTCTCGTGCAGTCCCAAGGAACGTGGATGTGATGTCGCCGCCGCTGGTCGCAAGTGCAGAGATGAGTGCGGCGATGGGCCCCGCTTTTGCGAGGCCGGGGATGAGATTGAAGGTGCCTATAAGCCCTGTGTTAAGGGATGCGCTTGACGCTGATGCTGACGCAGCGAGTTGTGCGAGTTGCAGCGCGACGATGACGGTTACGCTGACGAGAGCCAGCGCGAGGACAACGCCAGTGACAATGAGAACGATAAGGGCCGCTAAGTAACGCCGGTGAATGTACTTTTCCAGCCACACTGTCGGCCACCACAGGACGTACCCACCCCAGAGGGTTAGTATCAAGGCGTACTTCCACGGCCACACCATGTACAAAAGAAAGAGCACGATCGCGATAAAAACAAGATAGAACGGTAGGCTACTGCGCCTTTTTTCGAAGAACGAAAGGTCGACCATGGTTTAATGGTTCAATCAGTTGCGCAGCTCAAAGCGCATCTGCGCCGTAGTCGACTTTTTAGACAACGCGCAGTTATATCAATTTTTTGATTTGTTTCCAGGGCTAACGCACGAGCGGGACCTATGTAGGCCCCGGAGCGCTGGTAGAGCCCGAGCATACTGCGAGCGTGCGCTAGTAACAGCCTTTTGAAAACAATAAAAGAAAAAAAATAGGAATGCGGCGGGCGGCTGCCAGCTTAAGCGCTAGCCTAACACCCCTCGTACTCGCCTAGAGGCCGAGAATCTGTTTCTTCCTCGCTTCAAACTCCCGTTTGGGAGAATACCGCGGCTAGCAGATTTGCTAAGTGCTCGATTTGATCGCGAAATGCTATTGGAAGAAATAAAAAAGGGGAAGATGCCCTTATAATCCCAGGAGCTTCTTCTTCATCGCGGTGAACTCTTCGTCCGTCAGTGCACCTGAATCGTGGAGATCGGCCAGTTTCTGTATCTCGGCAGTGACGTCGGTGCTGGCTGGTGCCGCAGCTGGTGCCGCAGCTGGTGCCGCAGCTGGTGCCGCAGCTGGTGCCGCAGCTGCCTGTTGCTGTGCGGCCGCCTCCTCGGCCCTCTTTTGCCCCATTTTCGCTCCCGCA
>Ga0208821_1000501_pt1 | contig 30091 bp, 27 predicted proteins | sample June2015DPH_20_5_FD_184720 | JGI IMG/M metagenome (GOLD analysis project Ga0208821, IMG submission 184720) | Peatland microbial communities from SPRUCE experiment site at the Marcell Experimental Forest, Minnesota, USA - June2015DPH_20_40... | ecosystem: Environmental > Terrestrial > Soil >... | reverse complement strand
GGAAAATGAATCCGCGGGACACCAGCGGATGCAGCCAAAACCCTTCCCCGAGTCACAAAATCACGGTGACTGGAGAGAATCTAAGTCGCGGCGTCCCTTTTTCCGCAGCCTGCTAGATTGCGGATAGATCACCTTCCTACGGGGCGGCACAGTGCCCCAATCATCGGAGCCTGCCAGATCGGGGTTGGACACAAACGAATAACTGTCGATAATTCTCACCAGCTTAGTTCTGGCCGCGCCGTAGCCTTGGCGGTGTCTTGCGGTCTCCATAAAGCGGAGAGGGTGCGGCCAGGGCACATACATCTCCCATCCGACAGGCAGTGGTTGCAGTTGTGCTTGCTGTGTGGGGCAACGGTCCCGCCTGACTCGGTCCACCTCATACGTGTAAGTGTCATGGGCTGGCGGGTTGGTGAATACTAAGCCGGGGTCTTCAGGCGGTAGTTGCTGCCGAACGATGGTCACCTGGGATGCAGCGATCAGCACGCGGTATCGCTGCCACTGATCCAGACACCGCTCTTCGTAAGATTGTGTTTCTCGATACCTCGGCGCCGCCTGTTGGCGTTGGTGGATGCGGGCGATTGATTCGGCGGCGGTCGCGAGCGGCATTGGGAATTACTTCATCTGTTTGGTAGGCGGCGGAGCACCGCGGGCTTGGCTTAACCATTGGCGGGCAAGTTGGAGCCGGCGTTCTTCTGATGGCCTGTAGAACGGCTCTGGCGTGGGCGCCTTGCCCTGATCATCCTTGGTCATGGCGTCACCGCGGGGACGGTGTGCGTCTCAATGAATCGGTCGAGTTCGGTTTCTGGAATGCGAACTGATCGGCCGATCTTCACGAATGAGATCTGGCGGCGCTGGATCTTCTTTCGCCCCCACTCGTAGCTCATGCCCAGCCGGTCGCAGAATTGGCGGTTGGTCAGTAGTGCCTGTCTTGTCTCGTTGGTTTTTTTCATTGACATTCCATACTCCTCAGGTGCATCATGCCATAAGGACGCTAAGTTGAATCGAAGAATTTAATAGGCCGGAGGTAGCGATGAAGCGTACCTTAAGGAAAATGGAGTCAGAGTCCGCGGAATTCTTAGTCAGAGCGGCTCAACTCAATAAGGAATTCGACCGGCTGTCGAAGCGCCCAAAGAAAACCAAGGCAGAGCTGCAATTGTCGATTAGATCAGCTCTGCTCAAGCAGGATGAACTGCGGGGGCTCGAACGGCTGTTGAAGCATGGCCCAACGAAACCGGAATCAGACGCGCACAGGTCCGCGCGAGAGTTGATTGATGCTCTCAATAAGATTGAAGAGCGCAGTCCCGAAGAGCAGAAGGCACTGCGGGAAATCGACCGGCTGTTGACCTTGCTCCTTGAACTGCGCCGGAAGTCAGTCTGCGGTGAACCGATCCGCCCCGATGAACTCAACCCAGTTAATGAAATTCTCGCCCGCTACAAATGGATCACTCAGTACGTTTGGCACCCAGATAAGATCAAGAGTTTCCCAGCGTTCGCCGGGATGTGGTCCGGGTCGGAGTCGGAGGCGATGGCGAAGTACCTGGCGCAGGCCCTTGCTGACATCGTGGTCCATTTGGATGATCTGCTTGATCTCATCCGCCGCTGCGATCACTGCGGTCGATATTTTCTCGGGGAACGCCGCGACTCGCGGGAGTACAACTTCTGCACAACGGAACACCGCAAAGCACACTGGCGACAGCAACCCGAGGCAAAGGAAAAACAGCGTGAGTATGCGAGGGCTTACTACCGTGACGTGCTCTCGCCTGTGACATCACGGACGGTGCGCAACAGGAAAAGGAGACGGTCATGAGTATCTACAAGAGGGGCAGAACCTGGTGGTACCAATTTGAATTTCAAGGCTCGTTGATCCGCGAATCCAGCGGACTGACCAACAAGGAAGCGGCTCGACGCGCAGAAGGAGTGCGGCATACCGCATTGCGGGAATCACGCGCTGGCGTCACCCGGCAATTGCGAGTCCCCCTATTCTCCAAAGCGGCCGACGATTATCTAAAGGCCAAGCAAGGCGACTGGGCACCGAAGACAGCCATCATCGAACGCACCAACCTCGCGCATCTTCATCCCGTCTTTGCCGGCAAGTTGCTCACCGACATCGTGCCGGTGGAGGTGGCCGCCTATCGTGATGGTCGGCTTTCTGCCGGAGCTGCCCCGAAGACTGTGAGTCTGGAACTCGGGACGCTGCGAGCGGTCCTGATCTATCACGATCTCGATGCAACCTGGCGCACCATCCGCAAGAAGATCAAACTCGGGAAGGCTAAGAACATCGGCCGCGTGATCACTGCGCTCGAACAGACGGCATTGTTACGGGAATGCCGCGCCAGCCGTTCGCGGTCATTGTATGTTGCGGTGATGCTGGCGCTCGAAACGTGCATGCGGTATTCCGAGATCCGACTGCTGCAATGGCGCCAGGTCGATCTTGTGCGCTCGATCCTCACCGTTGGCAAGAGCAAGACGGATGCTGGCGAGGGCCGGGTTATTCCACTGACCGCCGCGGCTGCGCAGGTATTGACGTTCTGGGCGGAGCGTTTCCCGCAACGCAAACCGAATCACTATGTATTCCCCTCGGAGCACTACGGCCAAGGCGGGGTTGTGTACGACACGGACTCCACACAGCCGCTCACTACATGGAAGGAAGCCTGGGAAGGGGCAAAGGCGAGGGCTGGCGTTGAATGCAGATTTCACGATCTTCGGCATACCGCTTGCACACGCCTGCTCGACGCCGGCGTGTCGCATCCTATCGTCGCGGAAATCATGGGCTGGGCCACGTCAACAGCGATTCGAATGATCAAAGAGGTGTACGGTCACATCGGGCTGGAGGCAAAACAGCGGGCCATGCAAGCGGCGGAAAACTTCTCGGAGCCTCTCAGGGTACCCACAAAATCCTACACAATTGAGAAAAAACAGGATGCCTCGATTCAGTAGATTGTCTGCAAGTGCCTTGAAAGAATGGCTCCTCAGGTAGGACTCGAACCTACAACCCTCCGGTTAACAGCCGGATGCTCTGCCATTGAGCTACTGAGGAGTGGGAGCAACACGCTTGCCTGCGTGCTGAATTGTCAACGAAATCATATCAGAGGCTGCAGCCGATTGGAAACTCGCGAGTCCGAGGTGCGTTGAACGATCAGCAGGCGGCTGTTTCATCGCATCAGCTCACCACCGGTTCTCTCCCGAGAGAGCCAGGATTATTCTTTCGAATCGTGGGCCGCAGGATCATCGTGGGGCATCGCCGCTGCCAGTAGGGCGCGCTCGTGGGCCACTGTTCTGCTAACCTAATCCTCGGCGTCTCGTCCACAACAGGAGTGAGGTATTCATGCTGGGAGGTTCGCGTTTGCTGACTTTTTTCCTGATTCTTCTCATCGGTGTGGTTGCCCTGGTCTGCGCGGAGGATTCCCGGGCCGGGGATTCCACCGCTCCTTCTAGTCCGAGCGGTCCTCCGAAAGCCAAAGTTGTTCCGGTCGAGGACACCGTCCAGGGGCACAAAATCGTCGATCGCTACCGCTACCTCGAAGATCCGAACGATCCCGACACCCAACTTTACGTCGAGCAGGAACTCAGCTACACGCGCTCCATCCTCGACCCGTTGCCCGGACGCGACAAGATCAATGCGCGTCTTTCGCAATTGCTTGAGATTGGCACCGTCGGAGCTCCACAGATGGGCGGCAAGTATTACTTCCATACCCGCCGCGAAGGCAACCAGAATCAGCCCATCCTTTATGTGCGCGAGGGATTAAATGACAAAGACCGCGTTCTAATTGACGTGAACAAAATGTCCGCCGACGGCACCGTCGCTCTCGACTGGTGGTACCCGGCCGAAGACGGTGAGTACGTGACCTACGGGACGTCCGCCAGCGGATCGGAAGAGAGCACGCTCCATATTGTCGAGAGCGCGACTGGTAACGTCCTGGCGGACACCATCGAGCGCACGCGCTTCGCCAGCGTGGCCTGGATGAAGGACAGCTCCGCTTTCTACTACACGCGCCATCCCAAGAAAGGCGAGGTTCCGGACGGAGAAGAGGTCTACCACGTCAAGGTTTTCTTCCACCAGATCGGAAGCGATCCCGCCAAGGATCCATACATATTCGGCGAAGGCCGCAATCCGCAGGACGTTCCCAGCATCACTCTCTCCGAAGATGACCGCTGGCTGCTGATTGACGTGGGCGAAGGCTGGACGAAGTCGGAGATGTATTTGCAGGATCTCCAGTCGAAAAATCCTCCGCTCGAAATTACTACCGGTAAAGATTTCCTCTACGGTGCCGAGTTCTTCGAGGGCAAACTCTATATCACCACCAACGAAGACGCGCCCCACTATCGCGTCTTTGTCGCCGACGCGGCCAATCCTAAGCGCGAAAACTGGAAAGAAATAATTCCGCAGTCGAATGCCGTGTTGCAGGAGGCGAGCGTGACCGGCGGCAAACTCCTGGCGCAGTATGAGCTCAACGCGACTTCCGAACTGAAGCTGTTTGGGCTTGACGGCAAGAAACTCGCTGACATTCCGCTGCCGGCCATCGGAGATGTTTTCAGCGCCTCCGGACGGTATGACCGCAACGAAATATTTTTTGGATTCCAGTCTTTCACTGTGCCACCTTCGATCTACCGCGTTGATTTAACCGACGTGAAAAGCGCGCTCTGGGCCAAAGTCGACGCGCCCTCCATCGATCCCTCTGCCTATGACGTGCAGCAGGTTTGGTACAGCTCGAAAGACGGCACGAAGGTCCCGATGTTTGTCGTCAGCAAGAAGGGAATCGAGAAGAATGGCAAGAATCCCACCCTGCTGACTGGCTACGGTGGCTTCAACATCTCGATGACGCCGACTTTCAGCCGCAGCATGTATCTCTGGATGGAGCACGGCGGTATCTACGCGGTCGCCAACCTGCGCGGTGGTTCCGAGTTCGGCGAAGACTGGCATCGCGCCGGCATGCTCGACAAAAAACAGAACGTGTTTGATGACTTCATCGCCGCCAGCGAATATCTCATCGCGCAGAAATACACCGATAAAGATCACCTCGCTATCTCGGGCGGATCGAATGGCGGCCTGCTGATGGGCGCCATGATCACGCAGCGTCCCGACCTGTTCCGCGCCGTCGTATGCGCCGTGCCGTTGCTCGACATGCTGCGCTATCAGAACTTCCAGATCGCGAAACTTTGGATCCCGGAATACGGTTCGGCGGAAGAAGCCAAGCAGTTCGAGTGGCTCTACGCTTACTCGCCCTATCACCACGTAAAGCCGGGTGAGGAGTATCCCGCCATCCTCTTTATGACGGGCGATACGGATACGCGCGTCGATCCCATGCACGCCAAGAAAATGGCCGCGCTCATGCAAGCCGAAGCCAAGAACGGAGCCAGCAGAGAAAGACCAATTCTGCTGCGCATCGAAACCAAAGCCGGACACGGCCAAGGCAAGCCCGTCACCAAACAGATCGAAGAGAGCACCGACATGTACTCGTTCCTGTTCTGGCAGTTGGGAATGAAGCCGTGATTGTGTGGGGACGGGCGACTCGCCCGTCCAAGCCGAGCGAAGCTCGGCAGGCTTTTCAGGCAGTGTCCAGTTCTCCCTGTGCTCTCCCGTGCTCCCTGTGATTAAATGATCTCGATGCCCACTGACCCCAAAATCCGCGTCCTCGTTGCGAAGCCTGGCCTCGACGGCCACGACCGCGGCGCCAAAGTGATCGCCCGCGCTCTCCGCGATGCCGGCATGGAGGTCATCTATACCGGCCTGCGCCAGACGCCGGAAATGGTCGTCAATGCCTCGCTGCAGGAAGACGTGCAGGTGATCGGACTCTCGATTCTCTCGGGTGCGCACAACGCGATCGTTCCGCGTGTGATGGACCTGCTGAAGCAAAACAAGATGGACGACGTGCTGGTGCTGGTCGGCGGCATCATCCCCGATCAGGATATCGAGGGCCTCAAGAAAATCGGCGTAGCCGGCATCTTCCAGCCCGGCACACCCATGGACGACATCGTTAAGTTCATCCGCGGTCATGTAAAGCCGCACGGCGTGCCGGCCGTTTAGTCTGCGACCCCGGCTCCAGCCCAACCAACTTTGTCATCCCCATTCAAAATTTGTCATCCTGAGCGAAGCGAAGGACCTGCTTTTCGCCCGCGAAATTCCGCGAGCCTTCCGCTCGCCCAATAGTGCATCATGTTCTCGTGTCTTCGCTCTTCTTCCAAATCGAGTTCAACGGCCCGGCACGCATCCTCCGTCTCACGTCGCCCGACGGCACCAACCGCCTCACCCGCGCCTCCGTGCTCGCACTAACCGTCGCCATTGACGAACTGAAAGACGAACTGAAAAAGCAACTCCGCCCGCTGATCATCGCGGGCAATCGCCAATTCTTCTCGGTCGGCGCCGACCTGAACGAAATCGCCGCGCTCACCGGGCCCGAAGCCTACCAGTTCTCCGCCATGGGACAAACACTCATGAACGCAATCGCCAGCTATCCCCTCCCCGTCATCGCCGCGATCGAAGGCCACTGCATGGGCGGAGGTCTTGATCTTGCGCTCGCCTGTCACCGCAGGATCGCAGCGCCCCACGCCGTCTTCGGACATCGCGGCGCCGCTCTCGGCCTCATGACCGGCTGGGGAGGCACCCAGCGCCTGCCACGCCTGATCGGGAAGAGTAGAGCGCTGGAGCTTTTCATCGCCGCGGAAAAAATCTCCGCCGTCCAAGCGCTCGAAATCGGAATGGTGGAAGCAATCGCCGACGATCCCGTCGCCGCGGCCCTGCGTCAACTGCAACAGCCTCGCTGACTTGTGTGGCGCGGACACTCCTGTCCGCGAACGTCGACAGCGCCTAACGTAACGCGAGGGCTACAGCACCAACGACCAGCTCAGAAATGCCCACATCCAAGCCAGATTGAACGCAAACAGCGCCCCGCACAGAAATGCGAAGCGTGTCCGCTCCATCTTCTCCGTCCAATCTCCCATCGTCAGATAAGCCGGATACACTGGCAGCAGATAGCGCGGAGCGCCCAGCAACGGCGGCCAACAAACCCGTAAGAGAAGATGCACGATCACGGCTGCTGAAAAACACCTGTCTTCCATCCGCATCCGCCGCCGCGCCGCCACTCCCGCAATAAAGAAAATAATCAGCGCAACCAGACTGATTGCAACCAGTGGGTCGAAGCGTTCCGCCAGCGAACCAATCGCCCGCCACAGCGTCGTCCACGGCCAGGCCAGCTCCGTGTTCCAATACATCCGATAAGCCGCCGCTACACTCAGGCGTCCCGTCTGCTGCAACCAGAACCAATATCCCAGCGTTCCGAGCGGAGCGATTGCGACCGGCCATCGCGCCGGGCGCCGCGTCCGCCACGCCATGATCGCTAATGGCACGATCGCCAACGTTCCCGCCGACCGCGTCAACCCGGCGGCAAAAGCGCACGCTGACGCCAACACCCAACGCTCATCCCGCGCCCAGCCGACGCACCACACGATCAACGCCACCGCCAAAGCCTCAGTGTATCCCGCGAAAAAGAAAAAACTCGCAGGCCACGCTGCCGCCAGCATCACCGTCCGCAGTGCTTGCCCATTTGGAAATTCACTGCGCGCCAGACGCATCAGTCCCCAGAAATAAAGAAACGCCGCCGCCGTCGAAATCAGCAAGGCCGCAGCCATCGGGCCGGCCAGTCCGCTCAAGCCCCGAATGAGCCACGGATAGAGAGGATAGAAGACCACTCCCGCCGGCAGATCATAACCGCGCTCGGCGATCCGCAAATACCAAAGCGTATCGAAGCGCTCCCAAACTCCAAGCAACGCATAATGCCAACTGCCCGGCGCAGGCAAGTTCCCGGTGAGCACATTGCTTTGAATCAAACGCGTATCCGGATGCAGAAACACGGCCGCGGCTGCCGCGACGCCCGTATAGAACACGCGCAACGCCGCCGTGATCGCGAAAGCAATCTGCCAATCCGCTCGCGGTTCCAGCTTGCGCCACACTGTTGATTCACCCTCCACTGGTTCACCCTCACAACGGACTCCGGAGCTGAGTCTATCAGCCAAATCCCTCCGCTCCGTACTTCGCCCCGCTGATATAGTAAGTAGTTTCGAAGTCTGCCCTCATGAGCGAACGTACCGATTCCACGGCTCTCTCCATCAACAACGTCCTCCCAACCAAAATTGACCCCAGCTCTCTCCGCTTCGAATCCAACATGCGCGCGCTCGCCGACCTGGTCGCCCAGGTCCGCAACGAAGAGGAAAAAATCCGCGAAGGCGGAGGCCCGAAAGCCATCGAAAGCCAGCACGCCAAGTCACGCCTTACCGCCCGCGAGCGCATCCACCTCCTCGCCGACCCCGGCTCTTTCTTCGAACTCGGCCTCTATGCCGCGCACAAAATGTACGAAGAATGGGGAGGCGCTCCCGCCGCCGGCGTCATCACCGGACTTGCCCGCATCCACAGCCGCATGGTCATGCTCATCGTGAACGACGCCACCGTGAAAGCCGGCGCCTTCTTTCCCATGACCACGAAAAAAGTCATCCGCGCGCAAAACATCGCCATCGAAAATCGTATCCCGACCATCTACCTCGTCGACTCCGCCGGCGTCTTTCTTCCGCTGCAAGAAGACGTCTTCCCTGACACCGACGATTTTGGCCGCGTCTTCCGCAACAATGCGGTCATGTCGGCCATGGGCATCCCGCAGATTGCCGCCATCATGGGCATGTGCGTGGCCGGAGGCGGATATCTCCCAGTAATGTGCGACCACGTTCTCATGACCGACGGCAGCGGCCTGTTCCTCGCCGGCCCCGCGCTGGTGCAAGCCGCCATCGGACAGAAAGTTTCCGCCGAAGAATTAGGCGGCGCCGCCATGCACTCCGCGATCAGCGGCACCGTCGACTTCCGCGAGCCCAACGATGAAGCCTGCATTGCGCGCATCCGCTCGCTCATAGAAAAGTGGGGATACCGCCGCCAGTCCCTCTGGGATCGCAAAAAGCCCGTGGACCCGGCGATGTCAGCCGAAGAAATCTACGGTGCCTACGATGCCTCACCCGCGCGCCCCTACGACATGAAAGAAATTCTCGCGCGCATTGTGGACGAAAGCCGCTTCGACGAATACAAGCCCGAGTACGGCAAGACGCTGATCTGCGGCTACGCTCGCATCGGAGGCTTCGCCGTAGGCATCGTCGCCAACCAGAAACTCCACGCGCACCAGACCGACCATGAAGGCCACAAACGCATCGAGTTCGGCGGCGTCATCTACACGGAGTCCGCCGAAAAAGCCGCCCGCTTCATTATGGACTGCAACCAGGACCTGATCCCGCTCGTCTTTTTCCACGACGTCAACGGCTTCATGGTGGGACGCGATGCCGAGTGGAGCGGCATTATTAAGGCGGGAGCGAAAATGGTGAACGCTGTTTCGAACTCCGTTGTGCCCAAAATCGCCGTGATCGTCGGCGGCTCTTTCGGCGCCGGACACTACGCCATGTGCGGCAAAGCGTACGATCCTCGCTTCGTCTTCGCCTGGCCCACCGCGAAGTACGCGGTGATGAGCGGAGATGCCGCCGCTGGCACGCTGGTGGAAATCAAAGTGAAACAACTGGAGCGCAGCGGCAAGAAACTGAGCGAAGAAGAAAAGAAAGAACTTTTTGATTCAACGAAGAAAACGTACGAAGAGCAAACCGACCCGCGCTACGGCGCCGCCCGTCTATGGATCGACAAAATCATCGACCCAATGGAAACGCGGCAGGCCATTACGCAGGCGTTAGAAGCAGCGTCGCTGAACCCTGACGTGCCGGAGTTCAAGGTGGGAGTGCTGCAAACATAAAGCCGAAATAGAAAATCATCGGCTTAGTTGTAATGTTACCAATATGCCAGAACAGCTTGATTCGGCCAAAGTTGAGGAGTTCGTACGCTGGTTTCTGAGACTCAACGGATATTTTGGCATCGAAAGCTTCATCGTTCACGCGGCGGATGACCCAACCCGAATATCTAATGGCATGATTGCTCCTCATACTGAGACTGATACCATCGCTGTTCGAATGCCGTATTCAAAGGAAATTGCAGGATCTCTTAAGATTGCAAACTATCCGCGCCTGATTGCGAACTCCGACCAGCGTTTTGATGTTGTCATTGCAGAGGCGAAAGGGGGCGACGATACTCGCCCAAACCCAGTTTGGAGAGATTGTAGGGTCGACTACCCAGTCAAATACATTGTTAGATTCATTGGCCTTTACGAAAGCGAGGCTGAAGTGACTGCGGTTGCAAAGTCCCTGTTAACGAAATACTGCTACGAAGATGAGAAGTGCCGGTTTCGGTACATTGTATTTTCAAAAGAGGCAAATCCTCACTACGCCTCGCGTGGAGTGACGTATCTTGATTTACGTGACATCGTCAACTTTCTCGTAGAGGTGCGAGGTCAGTGCTGGATCGAAGAGAACATCGGTGTCGCCTCCATTCATCACCAGTGGAATCCACTCGTTAGGGAAATCTTTGCTGTCGCCAATAACCAGAGCGTTCCAGGACCGCAGCGTTCCGAGAGAGCGTACAAGAGATTCCTGGAATTGGCTGCAAAGGCTGCATGAGCGAGTTCATCAAACTCATCGAATGCCCGCGCGATGCCTGGCAAGGCCTCAAGGGCCAGATCCCTGCTGAACTGAAGACCAACTATCTCCAAGCCCTGATCTCCGCCGGCTTCAAGCACATTGACGCGGTCAGCTTCGTCTCGCCGAACGCTGTTCCGCAGATGGCCGACTCCGAAGCAGTTCTGAAGGAACTCGATCCCCCTGACGACGTGGAAATCATCGGCATCGTGGTCAACGAAAAAGGCGCGCAGCGGGCGATTGCGACCGACGCCGTGCGCACCCTGGGTTTCCCGTACTCGATCTCGCCAACATTTCTGCAGAACAATCAACGGCAGACTCTGGAAGACGCCATCGAGGAACTGGAAAAGATCGAGAAGAAAGCCCACGAAGCCGGACTCGACACCGTCGTCTACATCTCGATGGCCTTCGGCAATCCCTACGGCGACCCCTGGACGGTCGATGAGGTTGTCGAAGCCGTAGCCTTACTCGAGTTGCAGGAGATTCGTATGATCTCGCTCGCCGACACGGTAGGCCTCGCGCCGCCGGAAAAGATTCGCGAAGTTGTTTCCGCGGTGATGGCGAAGTACGACTATCTCGAAATCGGAGTTCACCTGCACAGCCGCCCCGATCAGGCCGCCGCCAAAATCATCGCAGCCTACGAAGCCGGCTGCCGCCGCTTTGATTCCGCCATCGGCGGTCTCGGTGGATGCCCCTTCGCGCAGGATGCCTTAGTTGGGAATATTCCCACAGAAACAGTAATCGAAACCCTGCGCGGCCGCGGCGCGCAACTGCCGCCGCTGAAGCCGTTAGACGCGTTATTGAGGGCGACGGCCGAGATCGGTGCGAGATACAAAAACTCGGCGGCCACAGACTGAGAGGGGCTGAGAATACACCATGACCTACAAAACGCTCCAACTCACGCTCGACTCCGGCATCGCCACCATCACGCTCAACCGCCCCGACAAGCGCAACGCCATCAGCTACGAACTCATTGACGATCTGATTCGCGCGCTAGAGGAAGCGAGAAACTCCTCCGCCCAAATCCTGATCTTGACCGGGGCAGGGAAGGCTTTCTGCTCCGGCCTGGACCTTGACAACCTGAAATCCCTGATCGGCCGGACGCCCGAGCAAAGTCTCGAGGACTCGCGAACCATGGTCAGCCTGTTCCGCTCGCTCTATGAATTTCCCAGACCGACGATTGCCGCGGTCAATGGCGCGGCCATCGCCGGCGGCGCTGGACTCGCCCTGCTCTGCGACTTCACGCTCGCCGTGCCGGAAGCCAAGTTTGGCTACACCGAAGTCCGAATTGGATTCGTGCCCGCCATCGTTTCGACTTTTCTCCTGCGCCAGGTCGGCGAGAAAGTCGCTCGCGATCTTCTGCTTACGGGCCGCATCTTCGACGCGGCGGAAGCCCTGAAGATGGGCCTGATCAACGAAATCGTTGCCCCGGAAAAATTGCTCGACCGCGCCCGCGAGTTCGCCGCGCAGCTGGAGGAGAACAGTCCGCTCTCGCTTTTCTATACCAAGCGCCTGCTCACCGATCACGCACGTGCGGAGCTCGATTCGCAAATTGAAGCCGCCATCCGCGAAAATGCCGGCATCCGCGAGAGCGACGATTTCCGCGAAGGGATCGAGTCGTTCCTCGAAAAGCGCAAACCAAAGTGGACGGGCCGATGAGCCGGCACGATACATCGATGTCTGTCAATGTAAATCAGATGGCGCCCGTGAATGAAACGCGCATTCGCGTCCGCTACGCCGAAACCGACCAGATGGGCGTCGTTTATCACGCCAATCATTTCATCTGGTTCGAAGTGGGACGAGTGGAACTCCTCCGCCAGCTCGGCTTCAGCTATAAAGACATGGAGCGCGAAGATGACTGCTTCATCGCCGTAGTCGATGCCCGCTGCCGCTACAAGGCTCCCGTACACTATGATGACGAGGTCATCGTGCGCACGTACCTGAAACATGTCCGGGAGAAAGTAATCCGCTTCGGATATGAACTGCGAAGCGCGGAAACTGGCGAGTTGCTGGCCGAAGGCGAGACCACGCACATCGTCGCCAATTCAAGAATGAAGCCCCGCGCGCTGCCGGGGAAATATATGAACGTGTTCCGCGCCGCAATAGGGAGATAGTGGAGACGGGAAAGAAAGATTCGATGCAAGAATTCTCTACAGGCTGCAACTCGTGCGCGGAGACATGCTCCGGACCGGCCCGACCGATTCGGAGCAGGCCGTGGTGGCCGAACATTTGCATATCTCCAGGACCTCAACGCACAAGGCGTCATAATCCTCGTGGGCCGCACCCTGAATACCGATGAAAATACGATGGGACTTACGATCTTCCGCGCCGAATCCGAAGATGCTGCCCGCCAGATCATGAACCGCGACCCGGCTGTAAAGAAGGGCGTGATGACGGCAACGTTGCATCCGTTCAGAGTGGTCTTACAAGGAAAGTGAAAAACTCGAAACCAGGAACCAGGAACTGCTCTTGAATGCCCTGCACATCAACGGTAATGATCTCACGCTCGAAGCTGTCCGCGAAGTAGCGTACCCCGGCATCCGCCGGCCCGTCCTCCTCGATCCCGACGCACGCGAGGCCGTCAACCGCGCCCGCGCCGTCGTTGACGCGCTCGTCGCCGGTAACAAAATTTCTTACGCGATCACCACTGGCGTCGGCAAGCTGAGCGATGTGCACATCGTGGGCGATCAGGTCCGCCAGTTGCAAATCAACCTCGTGCGCTCGCATGCCGTCGGCGTAGGCGAACCGCTTTCAATCGCCGACACGCGCGCCATGATGATTCTGCGCGCCAACTCGCTAGCGAAAGGCAATTCGGGCGTGCGCGCCATCACCATCGACACCATCTGCGAGATGCTCAATCGCGGCGTGACGCCGGTGGTCCCATCGCAGGGAAGCGTAGGAGCGAGTGGCGATCTGGCGCCGCTGGCGCACCTGGCCCTGGCATTGATCGGTGAAGGCGAATGCTTTAATGAAGACGCAAAAGGCGCGCGCATGGCAAGTGCTGAAGCCTTGAAGCGCGCGCAAATCAAACCGCTGGTGCTCGAAGCGAAAGAGGCCGTGTCGCTCATCAATGGCACACAGGCCATGCTGGCCATCGGCACGCTGGCGCTGCTCGCCGCCGAGAGGCTGGTCGACACCGCCGACGTCATCGGCGCGATGGCGTGCGATGCGCTCCAGGGAACTAACGTCGCCTTCGACGAGCGCATTCAAAAGGCTCGACCGCATGCCGGACAAATCAGGACCGCGGCGAACCTGCGCCGTCTGCTCGAACAGAGCGAGATCCGCGCCTCGCATCGCGACTGCGGCCGCGTGCAGGATGCTTATTCGTTACGTTGCATCCCGCAGGTGCATGGCGCGGTGCGCGACACGCTCGCCCATTGCCGCGCGGTATTTGAGACCGAGACGAACTCGGCGGTCGATAACCCGCTGGTGTTCGTGAAGAATCCGAAGGCGGCGGATGGCGACGGCGAGGGCGACGTGCTCTCCGGCGGAAACTTTCACGGCCAGCCGCTCGCGTTCGCGCTCGACTTTCTCGCGATTGCTCTGACCGCGCTGGCCGGCATCAGCGAGCGGCGGCTGGAGCGCATGGTGAACCCCGCGCTCAATGAGGGGCTGCCTCCATTTCTGGCGCCGGGTGCGGGAATGAACTCGGGCTTCATGATGCCGCAAGTGACCGCAGCCGCCCTGGTCAGTGAGAACAAAGTGCTGGCGCATCCCGCGTCGGTCGATTCGATTACGACCTCGGGGAATAAAGAAGACTTCGTCTCGATGGGTATGACCGCAGCGAACAAGCTGAAGAAGGTGGTCGAGAACACGCGCAACACGCTGGCCATCGAGGCCATGGCGGCGGCACAGGCGATTGATTTCCTCGCGCCGCTAAAGACTTCCAAGCCCTTGCAGCAGGCGCATGCGGCGATCCGGGCGGTGTGCGCGACCATGGACAAGGACCGCGTGATGTACCAGGATTTCGCGCGCATCGCGGAGTTGATCGCCAGCGGCAAGGTGGCCGAGGTGCTGCGATAAAACGTGCTGCACTAACAATGCGCTCTCATCCCTGCAAGAGTCTTGCCTAGGCGGACTTGGCTGCCGATCCATCCAACCCCAGTTCGGGCGCGATCGCTTTCATGGCTTCGATGCAGAAAGCGATGTGGTCCTCGAGATCCACACCGAGATCGGCTGCGCCTTCGACGATGTCTTCGCGGTGGACGCTGCGGGCGAAGGCTTTGTCTTTCATTTTTTTCCGGACCGACTTGGCTTCGACTTCGGCGAGCGATTTTCCGGGCTTGACGAGAGCACAGGCGGTGATGAATCCGGCGAGTTCATCGCAGGCGAAGAGTGTCTTTTCCAGGCGTGAGAGGCGCGCGACCCCGGTGTACTCGGCGTGCGACATGATGGCACGGCGCACTTCTTCGGAATAGCCGCGTTCCTTCAGAATCGCGGAGCCTTTATAGGGGTGGTCGTCGGCGCTCGGATATTTCTCATAATCGAAGTCATGGAGAAGCCCGACCATGCCCCACAATTCTTCGTCGGCTCCGGCTTGGCGGGCGTAGGCGCGCATGCAAGCCTCGACTGCGAGTGCATGCTTCCGAAGACTTTCCGATTGGCTGAACTCAGTTAGTAAACACCACGCGGTATCGCGTTGATTCATGGTTTATGCTCGTCTTTTGCTGATTTTCGTTGCTTAATTATGGGTTTCTTACATAAGCGCTTTATTTTCTCGTACTTTTGTCTTGACTTCCACAGGCCCGATCCAGCAGATTACGCACTAGTTGGCTTTGAGAGTAGCCCCCGCTCTGGCACTCGCAAACCCTGAATGGCTACCACATTAACCCCCGTGGACTCACGGGAAGTTGTACGGTGCGATCGCTGTCTCTTGGTGCAATTCCGCACATCTAATAGTCTCTGCCGCCGTTGCCATCTGTCATTGGATGAGGACGAGGCGGAGATTGCCGCTATGACTCCGGCGCCGGAAGTGCTGCCGGTGAACATCCATTCTAACGGCCGCGGACATCTGAAGCTGGCGTACTCGATCCGATCGCTGCGGCTGCGCAACGGCTTGAGCCAGCGGCAACTGGCGCTGCGAATGTCGGTGCCGCGGACTTACGTCTCGAAAATCGAAAACGAGAAGGCGACGCCGACACTGTCTTCGCTGGAGCGCCTGGCGAGGGCGCTCGAGGTCAGTGTGCCGGATCTGCTCTCCGGTGGAGAACGGAACCGGCAGGAGGAAGTTCGCGAGTTGATGGAAGATCAGTTCGTGGCCGAGGTTCTGCCGTATCTGTCACAGCTGAACGGGATGCAGATGTCGAGCATTCTGGCGCAGGTGCGGGACTTGACGGTGCGGCCGCGACGGAGTGCGTAGCCAGCTACTAGCTTCTTCAATTTTTATCCGGGCACACAACCAACTGGACAGCCGGGGCCTGCGGGCTCCGGCTTTTTTTGGTGTGCCGAGGATGTTTGACCACTTGAAGGGTCCATGAACCGGCATCCGGCGGATGCGGCAGTGCGGTTCGACGGCGGCGATCAGGCAAGCCCCCGATTCCGGAGCGCTGACGCTGCGGATCGACCGCCCCAGCCCGCGCCACACGCTTTAGTTGGGCTTGCGGAACTTACTGTCGGCTAGATAGCGGAGCATGATGGCGTCGGTGGCGTTCTGGAACTGCTGCTCCATTTCGGGGGGTGCGGGAGCGTCATGCCGCAGGGTTTCGCGGAATTTCTCACCCATTTCGGAATCGCTGGTGACGACCTGCATGTAGAACCAGAGGAAATGGCGCACCTGGTCGAGGGCGGACTTGAGGACCTGGATGGATTCCATCTCGGGCGGATCGGCGAGAGCTTCCATGAGTTCGGGGTCCGAGGGGGCCTGCATGGCGGCGCAGTTGAGTTCGCGCTGGATCACGCGCAGGTCGTCGGTAACGCGCAAAATGCGGAGATGAACGTCTTTCATGCTTTCCCGGTTCTCGCGATCCATGGGATCCCTTTCCGTCCTGAGCAAGCGTTCCTGATTAACGCGTCCTAACCAAGATCGCATCTCGAAGCGCGGGGGGAAAGGTTCCCCGTGTTCATGAGCTTCGGTAATTGAAGTTACCTTAGGTCTAAAGCCGTGCGGGGCAGGCGATTTCAGGCGGTCTTGCGGGCTACTTCACGGGACAGGTTCAGTTCTTTCTCCCGTGACGAAGACGCGCCGGGAGTCGGACGACTTGGGCAGGACTTTGACTTTCAGCGGAGAGCCGGATATCGGAGAGGATGGAGCCCCAGAGTTGGTACGCTCTCAAGGGCCGTTTCAGATTGTCAGACTCACAGCCCGTGAAGAAAGTTAATTCAACGGAGGGGCTGGGTGTGGTACAAACGGTTTCGCGATGACATCACCGCAAACTGGCCTGGTGCAAACTAACTTGGTGCGGGCCATTGGCCGTTGGAGCCTGGCCGCGCTGGCGGTGAACTCGATTATCGGGAGTGGCATTTTTGGGTTGCCGGCCACGGTGGCTGGCCTTCTCGGCAAACGCAGCGTGATGGCCGTGTTGATTGCGGGGGCTGCAATGGGCGTGATTATGGCCTGCTTTGCCGAGGTGGCCTCGCAATTTTCCGAGGCGGGCGGACCTTATCTGTACGCGCGCGTGGCGTTCGGGCGTCTGACGGGAATTCTGGTTGGCTGGATGCTCTACCTGGCGCAAACGGCGGCTCCGGCGGCGAACGCGAATTTGTTTGTCATTTATCTGGCGGAATTCTGGCCGGCGGCGAAAGAACCGTGGCCGCGCTTTGCGATCCTGACGTTACTGGTGGGACTGCTGGCGCTCGTCAACGCTCGGGGCGCACGGCAGGGCACGGCGGTAAGCAACGTGTTCACGGTGGCGAAAATTCTGCCGCTGCTGATGGTGGTGTCGGCGGGAGCGGCGGTAACGATCATTCATCCGGCGCCGTGGGGCGCGGCGGGGCCGATGGGGGCAAGTGTGTGGATGAAGGCGATGGTTTTGCTGATCTTCGCTTACGGTGGATTTGAATCTGCGCTGGCGCCCATGAGCGAAGCGAGGAATCCAGGGCGGGACGCCGCTTTTGCGCTGTTTGTGGCGCTGATCGCCTGCACCGTGATTTATGCGCTGGTGCAATGGGTGGTGGTGGGAGTGCTGGGGCCGGGGGCGACAACAGATCGTCCGCTGGCCGAGGTGGCGCGCATCACGATGGGCAATCGGGGAGCCGCGCTGGTTGCGATTGGGGCGCTGGTTTCTGTGTACGGGTATTTGAGCGCGAAGCTGCTGGGAATGCCGCGCGTCACGTTCGCGCTCGCCAAAGGTGGCGATCTGCCAGGCGTGTTTGCCGCGGTGAGCGCCAGATTTCACACGCCCTGGTTTTCGATTCTGTTCTATGCGGCGGCAGTGTGGGGGCTGACGATGGTTGGCAGCTTTGCCTGGAATGTGACGCTGTCGGTGGTCGCCCGGCTGTTTTACTATGGCGTGGTTTGCGCGGCGGTGATCGCTTTGCGGCGAAAACAGCCGCTGGCCGCCGGTTTCCGGCTGCCGGGGGGACAGGTGCTGGCGGTGCTGGGCATCGGGATTGCCGTGGTGCTGGCGACACAGGTGGATTTGAGTAAGTCGGTGATCCTGGCGGCGACGGTTGGGGCGGCTTTGTTGAATTGGCTGTGGGCGCGGAAGGCGCGAGCTTTGGGTTGAATCGTTGGCAAATTTGACTTTGGTACGTTCGTCTTTTGTAAATTCGGGGGCGCATTGAAGTTTCGTCTGGCTTGCTTGTTTCTTGTTACTTGTGTTTCTTGCTTTGCGCAGCGCGAACCGGTGCTCAAGCAGATTGATCTGCCGCATCCCTATTACTTCAGGGAAATGTATCTGCCGCAGTTGACGACTGGGCCGAGCGCGGCGGCATGGTCGCCGGATTCGCGCAGCCTGGTGTACTCGATGGCCGGCTCGTTGTGGCGGCAGGAACTGGGCAGCATGGGGGCGGAGCAGCTTACGGCCGGGCCGGGCTACGACTATCAGCCGGATTGGTCGAGCAACAGTGATGGGCGGTGGGTGGTGTTTGCGCGCTACGATCACGACGCAATCGAGTTGTGGTCGCTGGATATGAGGGATGGGCGGACGCGGAAGATGACGTCCGGCGGCGCGGTGAATCTGGAGCCGCGATTCTCGCCGGATGGCAAGCGGTTGGCGTTTGTGTCGACGTCTTATAAGGGACACTTCCACATTTTTGTTGGGCGATTCGAAGACGGGTTACTCAGCGACGTACGGCAACTTACTGGTGAGAATGTCAGCTCGCTGCCTCGTTATTACTACAGCCAGGCGGATCACGAGATCAATCCGGTGTGGACGCGGGATGGCTCGGAGATTCTGTTCGTTTCGAATCGAGGGCACATTTACGGGACGGGCGGATTCTGGAGGATCAAGGCGGAGCCGGGCGCCGAGGCGCACGAGATCCATTATGAGGAGACGAACTGGAAGGCTCGCCCGGACTTTTCGCCGGATGGCCAGCGCATGGTGTATGCGTCGTATCTGGGGCAGAGCTGGCATCAACTATGGGTCATGCCCGCGGCGGGTGGGGATGCGTTCCCGATTTCTTATGGCGCTTTTGACAATGTGAATCCGCGGTGGTCGCCGGATGGGTCGAAGATCGCGTTTATCTCCAATCGAAATGGGAATACTTCGCTGTGGGTACAGACGATTCCGGGCGGGGAGCAGACGGAGATCGTGGCGCGGGAACGAAAATATTTGAAACCGATGGGACGCATTTCGTTGCGCGTGATGGATACGCTGGGAAGTGCAGTAGCGGCGCGAGTTTTCGTGACCGGCGCGGACGGACTGGCCTATGCGCCCGACAACGCATGGATGTACGCCGACGACAATTTTGACCGTTCGGAGCGGCCGTTTGAAGCGCACTACTTCGACACTTCAGGCGTTTCGGAGATCATGGTGCCGGCGGGCTATGTCGAAGTCGATGTCATGCGCGGGTTTGAGAATCATTTTGAGCAGCATAAGGTGAAGGTGAAAGCCGATAGCACCGTGCAGCTCACGGTCCGGCTGAGGCCCCTATTTGTCGAATCGGATGCAGCGTCGAAATGGGTGAGCGGCGATGTTCATGTGCACATGAATTATGCGGGAACTTATCGGAATACCCCGGCGCATCTGGTGGAGCAGGCGGCGGCGGAGAATGTGGGGATCGTCGAAGATCTGGTGGTGAACAAGGAGCAGCGCATTCCCGACATGGCATATTTTTCGCCGCAACTGGATCCGGCTTCGACCGCGGATCATCTGCTGTTGCACGGGCAGGAGTTCCACACGAGTTATTGGGGACATCTGGGATTACTGAACCTGACGCGTAACTTCATTCTTCCGGGATATGCGGCTTATCCCAATACGGCGGCGGCAAGTCTTTATCCAGCGAACGCGAACATCGCCGACATGGCGCATGAACAGGGCGCACTAGTGGGATATGTGCATCCTTTTGACAGCTTTCCCGATCCGGCGAAGGAGGATCCTCTTACTTCCGAGTTACCCGCGGATGTCGCGCTGGGCAAGGTGGATTATATCGAGGTGGTTGGTTTTTCCAATCATAAGTCGACGGCGGAGGTTTGGTACAAGCTGCTGAATTGCGGCTTTCGATTGCCAACGGCTGCGGGCACGGATTTCATGGGGAATTACGCATCGTTGCGTGGGCCGGTGGGGTTGAATCGCGTCTATGCCGAAATACCCCGCGGGCCTTTGAAGATTGGGCCGTGGCTCGCGGCGATCAAGGCGGGGCGGACGTTTGCGACGAGTGGGCCGCTGCTCCGGTTTTCGCTGGGAGGGCAGGCGATTGGCGGGGAAGTGCGCTTGGAAAAGAAACAAGAGGTGCGGTTTTCGGCCGAGCTGTCTTCGATGGTTCTGGTGGATCATCTGCAAATCGTCTGTAACGGGAAGGTGGCGCGCGAGCTTGCGCTTGAGAGCGACCGCAGTTCGGCGCACGCCGACGGCTCGATCCCGCTTGACGCTAGCGGGTGGTGCGTTCTGCGCGCCTTCAGCGATAAGGCGGAGTATCCGGTTCTTGACTTGTATCCTTACGCGACGACGAGTCCGGTGTATGTAAGCGTGGCAGGCGCGCCGGTGCGCAGCGCGGCAGACGCGGCTTATTTTGTGGCCTGGATTGACCGGCTAATTTCGGCGGCGCGGAGTAACACTTCGTGGAACACCGCGGCGGAGAAGGAGTCGGTGCTCTCGATGCTGCAAGAAGCGAGAACGAAGTATGTGAAGATGGTGGAGTAAGCGAAGGCGCCTTCAGGAACGAGAAGTCATGCGCATTATCATCGCGGGCGGCGGCACTGGTGGGCACGTTATTCCGGCGCTGGCTATCGCTCAACAGCTTAAGAAACAATTTGGCGCCGAGGTTCTTTTTATCGGGACGGCTCGTGGCATTGAGACACGTCTGGTGCCGCAGGCTGGGTTTCCTCTGGAACTGATTCAGGTCGGCGCGCTGAAAAATGTCAGCCTGATGAAGCGCACGAGGACGATGTTTGACTTGCCACGTGCGATCGCGGCTTCTTCGCGGATGCTTTCGGACTTCGATCCTGAAGTTGTGATTGGGGTCGGGGGCTATGCCTCCGGGCCGGCGATGGTGGCCGCGATTCGTCGTCGGCTTCCTACGCTTGCCTTTGAACCGAACGTCGTGCCAGGATTTGCCAACCGCATGATCGCCCGCTGGGTTTCCGCGGCGGCGGTGCACTTTGAAGAAACTTGCCGGTATTTTCCCAACTGCCGGGTGACGGGCGTTCCAGTGCGCGCGGCGTTCTTTTCCATTCCGCCGAAGACTGGGGGCACGCCGACTCTGCTGGTTTTTGGAGGCAGTCAGGGCGCACGCGCCATCAATCAGGCGATGATCGAGTCGCTGGCCGGTTTGCGCGCGAAGATTCCCAGGATCCACATCATTCACCAGACTGGACAGCGCGACTATGACCATGTGCTTGCCGCTTACCAGCAGTCCGGAATCTCGGGCGAAGTGCACAAGTTCATTGACGATATGCCGGGCACGTTCGGGCGTGCTGATTTGCTGGTCTGCCGTTCGGGCGCGAGCACGGTCGGTGAGATCACCGCCGCAGGCAAGCCGGCGATTTTTGTGCCGTTCCCGGCCGCTGCCGATGATCATCAAAACGTGAATGCCCGGGCGCTGGAACGAGTGGGCGCCGCCGTGGTGGTCGAAGAAAGTAATCTGGGCGCGGCGTATCTGGTCGACACGATTGCGGCGCTGATCAGTGATTCGAGCCGGCTGCGGAGCATGTCCGCGGCTGCGAGATCGCTGGCGCACCCGAAGGCGGTAGAAGAAATCGCGGAGATGGTGGAGAAGCTTGCCGGCGGGGTTTAGAACCTTTAACCGCAGAAGACGCTGAGTACGCAGAGAAATTAAGGGAAACGCTGGTTGAGTCTTTACTCCGCGCTCTGCGACCTCTACGGTTAAATGGTCTATCATCAGCGTTCATTCGGGGATTGAGTTTTCATGTTCGCCAAGATTCAGCGCATTCATTTCGTAGGTATCGGCGGCATCGGCATGAGCGGGATCGCCGAGGTGTTGCTGAATCTTGGGTACCAGATTTCCGGCTCCGACCTGAGGAATTCGGCGATCACGCAGCGACTTGCCGCGCTCGGCGCGTCCACTTTTGAGGGGCACGCTGCCGCCAACATCGCGGGCGCGGATGTTGTCGTCACCAGTTCCGCGATCCCAGTGGATAACCCCGAAGTCGCTGAAGCTCGACGGCTGCATGTCCCGGTGATTCAGCGCGCTGAAATGCTGGCCGAACTAATGCGGCTGAAGTACGGCATCGCGATTGCCGGCATGCATGGGAAGACCACCACGACTTCGATGGTCGCGGCCGTGCTCGCCGCCGGCGGCCTCGATCCCACGGTCGTGGTTGGAGGGCGCGTGGACGCGATGGGATCGAACGCGCGTCTTGGCAAGTCGCAATACCTGGTCGCCGAGGCGGACGAAAGTGACCGGTCGTTTCTGAAGCTTTCGCCGATTCTCTCGGTGGTCACGAACATTGACCGCGAGCACATGGATTGCTACCGCGACATGCGCGACGTGCGCCGAACGTTTCTCGAATTTATGGAACGCGTTCCGTTTTACGGCGTGGTCATCGGCTGCAATGACGATGTGGTGCTGCGACGCTTGTTGCCGCGCGTCCATCGGCGCGTGACAACGTACGGAACCAGCCGGGGGTCCGATTTCCTGATCCGCATGGGATCGTCGCCGGTTGGGTCGTCGTTACTGATTGGATCGGCGCTGGCTGCCGGGGAGCACAGCCCGCTTATCCGTTTCCAGGTGACCTACAAAGAGAAAGATCTGGGAGAGTTCACGCTGCATGTGCCGGGCATGCACAACGTGCTGAACGCGACGGCGGCCATTGCGGTTGGCACTGCGCTCGACATTCCCGCGGAGAAGATCCGTTCGGCTCTGGACGGTTTTCGCGGTGTGGACCGCCGCTTCCAGCTCAAAGGCAATGCCGCAGGCGTCAGCGTGATTGACGATTACGGGCATCATCCGACGGAAATCCGGGCGACGCTGGCCGCCGCTCGCCAGTGCGGATTTCGGCGCGTGCATGTGATCTTCCAGCCGCACCGCTTCACCCGCACTCGCGATCTGATGGATGAGTTCGCGACCGCCTTCGCCGACGCCGACACGCTCTGCTTACTCGATATCTATCCGGCCAGTGAGAAGCCCATCGAAGGCATCACGGCGGAAGCTCTGGCCAGCCGCATTGCCGGGGCAGGTAAGCTTGGCGTCGCGCATGTACCCTCTTTTTCCGACGCCGTCGCCAAGGTTGCCGCTCTAGCCCAGCCGGGCGACATGGTGCTGACGTTGGGCGCGGGCAGCGTCTGGCAACTGGGTGCGATGATTCTGGAGAAGCTGGGGGCCAAGAGCGCGAACCAACTTGGCACTGTCTCAATTCGCGAAAACCAGTTATAGTAATTTTGCTCAGCGGTTTTCTGTCGACAACTGACTCGAACGAGTGGCGCGGAAATCAAGTTCCACCGCGATACAGGAAGAATTGTATCCGCTTCCCGGCGTTTCTCAGCACGAGGCTCCCGAGCCCTTCGACGACGCACGGCTCGTCGATCTGGAAGCGGAGCAGGAATCCCCATTTCTGCGCGGGCAGAAGCGAGTCTCGGTCCGGCGCGGATCACTCCCGAAAAAAACTGCCAACCGGCTGAAGTGGGTCGCCGTGGCACTCGTCGCTTTGGCAATTGTGGGAACTGCCGGCTTGGGACTCTACCGGTACGGGAAGCGCTCGTGGCGTTTTCGCGTTGATTCCAGCGATCAGATCGAAGTCACAGGCGCCCAGCACGTCGCCCACGCGCAGATCATGGAAGTCATGGGCGGGGATATTGGCCGCAACATTTTTTTCGTCCCGCTTGCGCAACGCAAACAGCAACTGGAGCAGATTCCATGGGTGGAATCGGCGAGCGTGATGCGCTTCGTACCGAATCGCCTGCGCATCGAGATTCATGAACGCACCCCGGTTGCCTTTGCTCGCATCGGCTCGCACATTTCGCTGATCGACGCTGGGGGCACGCTGATGGAACTTGCTCCGGGCGGCAAGCACAAGTATTCGTTTGCCGTGATTGCGGGCATGAACGCCGGCGAGCCGCTCTCCACTCGCGCAGCACGGATGAAGAGTTACAACGCGCTGGTTCGTGAACTCGACTCCAGCGGCGCCCGTTATTCCCAGGACCTGAGCGAAGTGGATCTTACCGACACCGAGGACGTGAAAGTGCTGGCCACCGATGCAAATGGCGAAGTGCTCGTGCATCTTGGCTCGGGAAATTACCTGCAACGCTACAAAACCTACGTGACGCATGTGCAGCAGTGGCGGCAGCAGTTCGACAAGCTCGAATCGGTGGACTTGCGCTACGACGGCCAGATCATCGTAAATCCCGATCTCAACGGGATGGCCCGGCAGCCCGCCTTGACGCCAGCGGCAGCCAAAGCGGCGATGGCGGCGGGAGTGAAAACTGCGGCCATCGTGAACTATGAAAAATATGTGACGCATCCCGTCCCGGCGACTCTGGCGAAAAAGGACACGAGGCCCAAGGCGAAAGCGGGGCCGAAAGCCGCAGTTCATCATGCGCCAGTGAATCATGCTGCGCTGAAGCCGAAGGGAAAGTCGGCCTCGGTCGCGGCCGCCAAAAATACCGCGGCTTCGCATCCGACTGCGTCCCCGCCGCCCGTCGCCGTTGCCACGGGCCAAAAGAAACCGAGCGCTGCCATTCCCAAGGAGACTCCGCAGAACTAGCGATCATCTATTATGCCGAGCCACGAGCCCAATTTCATCACCGCCATTGACGTAGGCAGCGCCAAGACTGTGGTCCTGGTGGCCGAACTGAGCGAGAACGGATTGCGTTACCGCGGGCACGGCATCAGCGAATCGCGAGGCCTGCGCAAGGGCGTGATTACCGAACTCGACAAGGCCGTCAGCAGCATTCAAAAAGCGGTGGAGCATGCGGAAGACGTGGCCGGGATTCCGATCGAGCATGCGCTGGTGGGCATTGCGGGCGCGCACATCCGCGGGATGAACAGCCACGGCGGCATCAGCTTCGGCGCACGGTCGCGCGAGATTGCGCGCGAGGAAATCCGCCAGGCCGTGGACAAGGCTCGCACCGTGCCCTTGCCCGGCGATCGTGAAATTCTGCATCTATTGCCGCAAGAGTTCATTCTCGACGATCTGCCGGGGGTGCAGGATCCGACGGGCATGATGGCCACGCGGCTCGAAGTTCGCGTCCACATTGTGACGGCTTCTTCGGGCGCTACGCAGAATCTGGTGACCGCGGTGAACCGGGCGGGTGTTCACGTGGACGACACCATCTTTGAGCCGCTGGCTTGCGCGGATTCCGTGTTGCGTTCCGACGAACGCGAACTGGGCGTCTGCCTCGTCGATCTCGGCGCCGGGTCGTGCGATCTGATCGTTTTCCAGCAGGGTGCAGTCGCGCATACGGCCGTCATTCCCATCGGCGGCGACCACTTTACGAGCGATCTTTCGGTCGGCATGTGTACGGGTCTGGCGGACGCGGAAACGCTCAAGAAAAATTTTGGCAACGCGGTCCCGACGCTCATCCCCGAGGGCAACGAAGTCGAGGTGCCATCGGTCGGAGACCGGCCCTCGCGCATGATGCCGCAGCGCATGGCTGGCGAGATTCTGGGGCCGCGCGCCCGTGAGCTTTTCGAGTTGCTGCGTGACAACCTGCGCCACGCTGGCGTTCTGGAGCACTGCATTGCCGGATTCGTGCTGAGCGGCGGAGCCTCGCGGCTTCCCGGCATTCTCGATGTGGCTGAATCCGTGCTGCGGAAAGCCGCGCGTCTCGCCTGGCCCACGCCGATGGCGAGGATGCCGTCGTTCTTAGCCGAACCGGAGTTCGCGACGGTGTTGGGCATGGCGTATTACGGCCACCGCGCCCGCCTTGCCCGCGGCTTGCAGGAGCCGGGGTTTGGTTCGCGCATGAGGGCTCTGTTCGCGAGGAAGGGCGCGTAACGATTGTGGTGGTGGAGCGACGGGCGTCTCGCCCGTCCGTCGGGCGGGGACGCCCGGCGCTCCATTGATTATTGGTAACTGACTAACGAGGTGAAGTATGAATGAAGACAACGGACTCCGCATCTGCTTCAACGAAGAAGCCCGCAACGACGCTCGCATCAAGGTCATCGGTGTTGGCGGCGGTGGCAACAACGCGGTCAATCGCATGATTGACTCGGGCATGGAACACATCGAATTCATTGTGGCCAATACCGACTTGCAGGCTCTGCGGATGTCGCGCGCCGCCACCAAGATTCAACTCGGGGTGAAGCTGACGAACGGACTCGGCGCGGGCGCCAATCCCGAGATCGGCCGCAAAGCCGCGCTCGAAGATTCGGACAAAATCATCGAAGCCATGGAAGGCGCCGACATGGTCTTCGTCACGGCCGGACTCGGCGGTGGCACCGGCACCGGCGCGGCGCCGATCATCGCCTCGCTCGCCAGCGAAATGGGCGCGCTCACCGTCGCCGTGGTCACCAAGCCCTTCGCCTTTGAAGGCAAACGCCGCATGCAGCAGGCGGAGCGCGGTATTTCCGAACTCATGGAGTCGGTCGATACCACCATCGTGATCCCCAACGAAAAATTGCTCGCCGTGGCCGAGAACGCCGGCTTCTTCGAGTCCTTCCGCATCGCCGACGATATTCTTCGCCAAGGAGTGCAGGGGATCTCCGACATCATCACCATTCCGGGCATCATCAACCGCGACTTTGCCGACGTGAAGGCCATCATGGCGGGCATGGGCTACGCGGTGATGGGCACGGCTACCGCTGCCGGCGAGTATCGCACCGTGGAAGCGGCGCAGCGGGCCATTGCCTCGCCGCTGCTGGAGGCGGGCGCGATCGACGGAGCGCGCGGCATTCTCATCAACATCACGGGCTCGAATTCGCTGAAGCTGGCCGAAGTGCAGCAGGCTTGCACCATCATTCAGGGCGCCGCTCACGAAGATGCCAACATTATTTTCGGGGCGGTTCTGGACGAGAAGATGAAAGACTCGGTCAAGATCACCGTGATCGCAACTGGCTTCAAAGAGGCCGATGTGCGTCGTCCGCGCCAGCACGAGAACTATGATCCGGTCATATTATCCAGAGACATTTCGCGAGAGGTTTCGCGCCAGCGCGATCACTTCCACGAACCCGAACCGGTAGCCGAACCCGAGCCAGTCTTCGAGCCGGAGCCGGCCTTCGAGCCCGATCCCGCGTCGACAGCCTTTCGCGAATCGGCGCCGGGTCATGCATCACATGCCGAGGTGATTCCGCTCGATGCGATGCAGTCCGTCGCTCCGAGCTACCAGGCCGAGGATCTCGACATTCCAGCCTTCCTAAGGAAACGCAGCGAAGTGATGTAGGGGAAGGGGCACACCCAACCAGCGCGCTGCGGAGGCGGTCGAGTTCGCATTTCTTCCCGACTGTAGAGACGGGGCTTGCCCCCGTCTCGGCAGACGCGGCAAGTCGATGGCCAGCCCCTAAAGGGGCATCTGATTCCCGCGCAGGCGCTCAAGCTTCCGCCTGACTTGGCCGATGTAATCTCTGACAATCATCAGGGAGACCGTATGCATCGGCGAATCCTCGGACTGGTCTTTGCCTGTTTCTGCGCAGGTCAACTTACGTTACAGGCGGAAGACTTTAAACTCTTTGACCGCGAAGTGGCAATACACGGATTCGCATCGCAGGGATTTGTCTATACGAGCACCAATAATTGGCTGACCATGAACACCAATCAAGGCAGCGCTGCCTTCACGGATTTTGGGTTCAATGTGTCCAGCAGCGTCACCGATAAGCTCCGGGTCGGAGCGCAGCTCTACGACCGCAACCTTGGCCAACTCGGACAGTACCATCCCTCCCTGGACTGGGCCGTCGTGGATTACCGCTTCAGGAGCTGGTTCGGGATTCGTGGCGGCAAAGTTAAAACCACCCTGGGCCTGTACACCGACACGCAGGACCTGGATTTTCTTCACGCCTTTGCCCTGCTTCCACAAAGTGTTTATCCGGCCGATCTCCGCGACGCCACGATTGCTCACGTGGGCGGCGATGTTTACGGCAGTTTGCCACTCAAGCACCGTCTCGGCGGTCTGGCCTATACGGCCTACGCCGGGCATCGAAGTGACAGCATCTATAACGGCTACGAGTACCTTGCCTCCTCGTACAAACTCTACTACTCGAGCTATGGGGGGCTACAGTATGGCGGCGATATCCGATGGAACACTCCGCTGAAGGGTCTGCTGATCGGAGCATCCCGAATGAATGAAGACCTTACTGGCAAGGCGACATTCATAAATCCCTTCAACCCGGGCGCCGGGTTACTTCCTGAGTCCGGGCATTCGAAGGCGGATTGGACCAACCAATTCTATGGCGAGCACACCGCGGGAAACTGCGGATCGATTCGGAGTATCGCCGCTTTCTGCACGATGAGCGGGATGACAGCGGCGTCACACTCCTGTTCGACAACGTAACCGATGTACGCGGTTGGTACGTCTCGGGAGCTTACCGAGTTATGAAACGGCTTGCACTTAGCTCCTACTACTCTCGCTACTCGGTAACCAGCGTAACAAGAGGCCCATTCGCTCCGCTGTTCCCCGTCCAAACGGATACCAGCCTGCCGGCCAATCACATCTACGACAAAGTCATCACAGCACGGGTCGACCTGAATAGATTCTGGAACGTGAAAGTGGAGGGTCACTTCATGAACGGCTATGGGGCCAGCACATACCCGGACGGATTCTACCCCCAAGTCAACCCCAAGGGTTTCAAGCCCAACACTAACGCTTTGGTCGTTAAGACCGGCCTTAATTTCTAGCTGCCGGTAGGGAGGCACTGGAGAACGCAATGAAATGTCCGAAGATACTCCTCGTCGCCGCCGGATTGATGATCTTCGCCTCGGTGAATGCCCTCGCAGCCGACGTCAAGGTGATTGCTAATCCGAGTGTGAGAGCAGACACGATCTCCGCAGCTGAGCTGAAACGCGTGTTTCTGGAAGAGAAGATCTCGCTCGACGGTACCCATGTGGAACCCATACTGGAGAAGGACGGGCCGGTCCACGAAGCCTTCCTGCAAGAGTACCTCGGCCTAAGCGAAGATGATCTGCAGGCGTACTACAGCACGCTGGTTTTCACGGGCAGAGGTTTTATGCCGAAGGCACTTGGATCGGATGCCGAGGTCGTGGCTTATGTAGCCCGGACGCGGGGTGCGATTGGATATGTGAGCCGCGCAACCAGCGTGGAGGGTGTGAAAACACTCGCCATCTGGGTTCCCGGCAGCAGCCCCGAAAGAAAGCTGATCACGCGGGTCGAGCCGGATTATCCGGAGACGCTGAAGCGGCTTAACATTTGCGGGACGGTACGCTTGCAGGTATCCATTTCGGCCAAGGGGAACGTGGAGGATGTCGAACTGCTAGGAGGAAATCCAATTCTCGGCGAGTCGGCCGCAGCCGCAGTGAAAAAATGGGTATACGCCGCTGGCAGGTCGCGAACCATCGCGGAGGTTAGCATCCTGTTTGATGCGCAGCGATGAGACTTGAAGAAAGTTCCGAAGCCGATCCGTATCAAGACGAACATCAGAGTGGCGACCCGGTCTCTGCTGTGTGCGTACCACTATTGGGACCATGGTGTGCGAACGATCGTTCTGAGAGTGCTCCGTTCGATTTGGTTCTTCCACTGAAAGCTGCTAGCTGAACCGATGAATCACCTCTGGGCGGCGATCCAGGCGTTGATCTTTGCTTCCAGCAGGTCGAGCGGCAGCGGGCCCTGATCGAGCACCGCGTCGTGAAAGGCACGCAGATCGAATTTCGCTCCCAACTCTTGCTGCGCTCGCGCCCGTAGCTCGAGAATCTTCGTCTGTCCCATCTTGTAGGAAAGCGCCTGCGCCGGCCACGCAATGTAGCGATCTACTTCGGTTTCGATGTTCTGATCGTCCATCGCGGTGTGTTCGTGGAAGAAGTCGACCATCTGCTGGCGCGTCCAGTGCTTGGAGTGCACGCCCGTATCCACCACCCAGCGCACGGCGCGCCACATTTCATTCT
>Ga0208821_1000499_pt1 | contig 30181 bp, 24 predicted proteins | sample June2015DPH_20_5_FD_184720 | JGI IMG/M metagenome (GOLD analysis project Ga0208821, IMG submission 184720) | Peatland microbial communities from SPRUCE experiment site at the Marcell Experimental Forest, Minnesota, USA - June2015DPH_20_40... | ecosystem: Environmental > Terrestrial > Soil >... | reverse complement strand
TGGTTTCCGGCGGGAGGCTTTCGCGCTTGGCCACAAACTCCATCTCTTCGGTAACGATCCCCTGGCGCGCGTAGTGCATCTGCGTCACCACGGGCCCGGTGCGATTCTTGACCCAATCACTCCGAATGGGAGGCAACATAGGCTTTTTCTCCTACCTTGTTAGTGTAGCGCCTGCCTGCACACGCCGCAAGCCGCGATGCTCCTTGGTACTGGTGTCATTTGCGAGACATGGGCGCTCGAAGTCGCAGTCATTCCCGCGAAAGCGGGAATCCACTCCGCAAGTTTTGGGAAATAGGCTGCCTACAAACTGGATTCCCGCTTTCGCGGGAATGACAGGCGTTTCGAAATGGATCCCATTCCAAATGACGCCACCACCTGCTCCTTTTGAGATTTTGCCGATTCATATCCATGCTCAGCAGGCGCTACTCGACCTTCCCCGCAAGGACTTCCTTAAGCTCTTCCGGTGTATTGACCGGCGGTTGGCACGAAGACCCGATGCAAACCAGCGCCAAAGGCGTGCCCGCAAGCGGCAAATTGGGCAACGTAGCGGCGAGTCCTGGAGGAAGCTCGCCATTCTTTATCACTCCTGGGGCAAACGCCAGTACTCGCTTGCCGGCGTGCGGCGTTTGATATGCGGTGGTTAAGAGTTTGGAAGTCCGCTCATCATCGGCCTCGCCAACCACCACCACTTCCACAGCAGGCTGCAAGTGGTTTAGCAGGGCCAGCCCATAAGTGGATGCAAAGAGGCCGTACTCGACGGCTTTGGACGCAAACAGAGCCAGGGTTTCTTCCGCCTTTTCGCGAAAATCCGGACGGGCAGCGAGGCTGGCGAGACGGTCGAGAACGATGGCCGCTGCAGAATTGCCCGCAGGGGTCGGTGAATCCTGGAATGGCTTCCGGGCCATCGTCAGGTTACCCAGCCGGTCATTCAGGTCGCGCGCGGTATCAAAGAAACCGCCGGTGTCATCGTCCCAAAAGCGGCGCAAAGTAATTTGCATCAACTCCAGAGCGCGGTCAAAGTACACGCGAGCGCCCGAAACTTCATAACTGTCCAAGAGTGCTGCGACCATGAACACCTGGTCGTCCAGCAGCCCATCGACGCGAGGCTGTCCGTTCACGAGGCTGTGGTACATCCCCCTTTCGGGATCGTAGGCCTTGGCGAGAAGGAGGTCGAGAGTCGCGAAGGCCCTATCGCGCGCCCCCGCCATGCCCAGGACCTTGAACGCCTCAATTAGGGAGGAAATCATCATCCCGTTCCAACTGGCGTAAATCGTCTTGTCCACAAAAGGCGTCGGCCGCTTGGCGCGCGCATCCAGCAGCTTGGCCTTGGCCCTGGCCAGAACCTGGCCGACCTCCTCGGGCTTCAATCCCACGCGGGCAGCAATGGCCTCGAAGGGTTGGTCGACGAACAGGACGTTCTTGGCCGGGTTGTGCTGCATCTCACCTTGTGGCTCGATGTGGTAATAGAGTGACACCACGTGCGCCTCGAGGTCGCCGAGAACCGCCTTGGTCTCCTCCAAAGTCCAGGTGAAGTAATCGCCATCATCTTCCAAGCTGGAGTCAGCGTCCTGGCTGGCGTAGAATCCGCCCTGCGGGTCGGAGAGAACGTTCTCAACAAAGGAAAGTATGCCCACCGCGATATCCCGGAAGAAGCGATTCCCCGTTACCTGATAGGCGCGCAGGTAGTTGAGAAGCAAGCCCGCGTTGTCATAAGCCATCTTCTCGAAATGCGGCACCATCCAGCGCTCGTCCACCGCATAGCGATGAAAACCGCCCCCCAGTTGGTCGTAAACACCTCCGCGGCCCATATGCTCGAGGGTGTTGGTCACCGCGGTCAGTAACCAGGCTTGGCGATTTTCGAGATACGCCTCCAGCAGCAGGTCGAGGCTGCTGGGGTGAGGAAACTTCGGGGCGTTGCCGAACCCACCGAACTGTGCGTCGTACAATCCTCCGATGCTCTCGAGCAGGGCGTTGAGGATTTCCTCTTCCGTTTTCTTATCTCCCCGCTCGAGGCGTTCCACCCCGGCCAGCGCCTCGGAGATCTTCTGCGCGCTCTCCAAGACCTGGGCCCGCTGGGATTTGAAACTGTGCGCCACGGCTTCCAGCACGCGCCTCATCCCCGGCCGGCCGTATTGGTCCTCAGGCGGGAAATACGTGCCGCCGTAAAACGGTTTGCCTTGGGGCGTGAGGAAGGCCGTCAGCGGCCACCCACCTTGACCGCTCAGGGCGCTCACGGCAGTCTGGTACCTCGAGTCGATGTCCGGCCGCTCGTCGCGGTCCACCTTCACCGCCACGTAGTGCTCATTAATCAGGCGGGCGACTTCCGGGTTCTCATAGCTCTCCCGGTCCATCACGTGACACCAGTGACACCAGACCGCCCCGATGTCCAGAAGGATGGGTTTGTCCTGTTCGCGAGCCTGCGCAAAGGCTCGATCTCCCCACTCTCGCCAGTTGACCGGTTGGTGCGCAGCGCTGCGCAGATAGGCGCTCGCGGCTTGCGCCAACTCGTTGGTGGGCTCGTCAAAGTTCATGAAACTCCTTGATGTTGTAGCGCCGAGTTTACCTCGCCACGTGGCGGCGTAAAGCCGCCTCTACATCAAACTGACCTACCATCTCGCACTCTGGTGAACCGCAGGGGACGCAGTCATTGCAGGCGCGAGGACTTGGGCGGTTCGTCCTCAGGTCGGGAATCATCCAAAGGTTTGCGTCCCGCAAAGCCTTCCTCGATGCCGTGCCAATATCCGATGCGCGCTTCACCGAGCTTCCAGCAGAGATAAACCTCTTCCCCTCCCCGCAGGCTTGGAAAGTCCACCAACCCCGTCTCCAGGTCCTTGACCAGGCACCCGGTGCGTTGAATCTCGTCGATCGTCCCGGCCAATTGCTCGGCGACCTTATCGCGCTGGGCCTTCTTGTGGTTGAGCTCCGTGAGAGGCGGAAGCGAACCACCCAGCATCATAATGCGCAGCGCGGCGTTGGAGATTTCCGCTGCAATGCTGTCCAGGGTGCGCTTCTGCTGGCGAGCCTCCTCGAGAAACTGCCCGATTACGGGCAAAAGCTCTTCGGCTTCGTGGCGGTTGAAATACTTTTCAGCCATGGAAGTAAAGTCGAGAGTCGAGAGTCGAGAAGTTGAGAGTCTACAGTTACCCGCTCTCTGCGTTTTGACCGTCACCTGTTGGCTGTCGGCTGCCCTTTGGGTTTTAACTCTCGACTTCTCGACTCTCGACTTCTCGACTGCTCTTCAGATTTCCAACATGCGGTCAAGCGCCACACGCGCCCAGCGTTTAGTTTCCGAGTCCACCGTAACCTGGTTCACAACCTGTCCATCCACCAGGCTTTCCAGCGTCCAGCAAAGGTGCTGCGGCGAAATTCGATACATGGTGCTGCACATGCACACGCAGTCGTCGAGAGAGATAATCCGGCGGTCCGGATGCTCCGCCGCCAGCCGGTTCACCAGGTGTATTTCTGTGCCTACTGCCCATTGGCTTCCCGGCGGCGATTCCACAACTCGCTTGACGATGTATTCGGTCGAACCCACTTCGTCCGCCAACTGGCAGACTTCCCAGGAGCACTCCGGGTGAGCAATGACCCGGATGCCAGGATGGGCTTGGCGCGCCCGCTCGACGTGTTGGGGCAAGAATCGCAGGTGGACGGAACAGTGTCCCTTCCACAAGAAGATGCGCGCCTTCCGCATATCCCCCTCGGAAAGCCCGCCCGCATCCTTCCATGGGTTCCACACCGCCATTTGATCCAGTGGGATGCCCATGCGGTAGCCGGTGTTGCGGCCCAGGTGCTCATCCGGCAGAAACAAAGCCTTCTCGCCACGCGCCAAAGCCCACTCCATCAGCGTTCTGCAGTTGGAAGACGTACACACCGCGCCGCCGTTTCGGCCCACAAAAGCTTTGATGGCAGCAGTAGAGTTGATGTAAGTAACGGGAACGATCTTTGCGCCGGTCACCCGGTTCAGTTCCTCCCAACAGCTTTCCACCTGCTCGAGGTCAGCCATGTCCGCCATCGAACAGCCCGCGTTCAAGTCGGGAAGGATTACGATTTGATGGTCGGCGCTCAATATATCCGCACTCTCGGCCATGAAGTGTACGCCGCAAAAGACGATGTACTTCGCTTCCGGCCGGCGGGCCGCCCATTGCGAGAGCTTTAGAGAATCGCCTCGGAAATCTGCAAACTTCACCACCTCATCGCGCTGGTAGTGATGCCCCAAGATGACCAGGCGCGATCCCAACTCGGCTTTCGCGCCGGCGATGCGCTCCTCGAGCTCCGGCTCGGGAAGCGCCACGTACAACTCCGGTAGCGTATTGAAGACTGCCGTCGCCATATCGGTCCCTCAGACTATTCTAACCTAGTTCGTCATTAGCCACTATCGCGTGCCCTTTATGCGCCTGGGCTGACCCGGATTTCTCGCCGCGCTCTGCCGTTTTGAGTCGGGCGACCGGAAGGGCGGGGTTTTAACCCCGCCGCGAAAGGGCTGTCCCCTCTGTTCGTCTCGCGCCCCGCACAGTCCGTCGGCTGACGGACTGTGCGGGGCGCGAGACGGGGAAACAATTAGAAGCGTCGGTGACGGCGGGGTTAAAACCCCGCCCTTCCCCGTCCGTAATGAGAAATTCCTGCTAGCCCCCGATGTACACCATGGTGCGATCCGGCTGAACAAAATCGGGCTCATTAATGCGGTGGCCGGGCTCTTTCTGGTAAACCGCGTTGAGGAAGAATCGCTCGATGTCGCTGTCCATGGCGCCATTGCGAACCAGATGCCGCACGTCGTGCTCTTCCATCGAGAACAAGCAAGTGCGCAGCTTTCCGTCGGCGGTCAGGCGAATCCGGCTGCATTGCCCGCAAAAGGGGATGGAAACCGGCGCAATAATCCCAATTTCGCCCTGCCCATCCGCGAAGCGATAACGCAATGCGGTCTCGCTGGGAGAGTGCCGAGGCGCCTCGAGCAAGGGAAGGACCGGGTTGATTGCCGCGACGATTTCCCGGGCCGTGACCACTAACTCGCGCTTCCAGGAATGATCGGCATCCAGGGGCATGAATTCGATGAAGCGGAGGATAATGTCACGCTTCCGGGCGAGACGGGCAAAATCCACAATTTCATCGTCGTTGAACCCTCGCACCAGCACGATGTTCACCTTTACAGGCTTCAAGCCCGCCTCCAGCGCGGCATCAATTCCGGCCATCACTTTTTCAAGTGAACGCGGCGTGCGCGTCATCCGGCTGAACTTTGCCGGGTCCATCGAATCCAGGCTCACGGTGACGCGGGGAGAGCCGGCCGCGGCGAGATCCCCAGCCATTTCAGGCAGAAGGTAACCGTTAGTGGTTATCGCTACGTCCTCAAGGCCGTCGATTTGCCGCAAACATGAGATGAAATCCACGACCCCCGGGCGCAGCAGGGGTTCGCCTCCCGTAACACGGATTTTGCGGATACCGAGCCCCACCAGAATCCGGCTGAGCCGCAAAAACTCATCCCAGTCCAGCAGCTCCCGGTGCGGAAAATAGTTCTTCGGATCGGCGGACTTGCAGTAAACGCAACTGAAGTTGCACCGGTCCGTCACCGAGATGCGAAGGTCGTGGATGTCACGCCCGAACTTGTCTTTCAACATTATCAATGCAAACCTGCGCTGGTGGAAAAGCGTCGCATGGGCGTCTCGCCCGTGGCCTGCCGTGGTAGCACGGGCGTTACGGCCCTGCGTTTCGGGTGCTGGCTGCGCCCGTTCGCGGGCGAGACGCCCGTGCCACGGCCCAAAAAAAAACCTACCCGCGTTTGGAGTAGGTTCTGTTCTCCTTTCCAAACACGGGAGGCGGCTCGATTTCTCAAGTCACCCTGACGGCCCGCAGGGCATAGGCTTGTGTTGTGCCTTTAGCACCCCGGGCTCGGAGAACACTTTTATCCTAAGATATTAGATGACCGGAAGCAACATAAGGTTCTCGACCCGACGTATTGAACGGGCATGATTTGGATGCGCAGGTCCCCTCTAGCACCAGGCGCCAACTTCATCGCGCGGCACGAAGAAAAGCAGATCCTTCGCTGCGCTCAGGATGACATGTCATTAGCGATTCGCCTGCCCCCCCTCCCCTTTGGGGGAGAGGGGACAGGGGGTGAGGGGGTCGTTGGCCAGTGCCCATTCAGGGTCGATCGTAAAGAATTGAGTGGGACGCGACACTGGTTCGCTGCAACCGGTTGTTAGGTGGCCTTTTTCATTTGGGTGTGGCTCGACGCTTCTTAGCCGCCCGTTTTGCAAGCTTCTTCGGCCTGCTCTTCGCGCCCATCGCCTTCGGTCGTGCGTGTCGCGGCTCATAGATGCCGAGTTTCCCACCACCCGGCAACGTAACGTGCGTGAGCAACCCCCACACCTGGTTCTGTACCGGGTCGCAAGGAATGCTTCGTTTCTTCATCTCCCCGATGAGTGCTTCCACGTCGTCACACATCAGGTAGAACTCGTGCACGTCATTCTTGCTGGACGGATGCAGCGCAACTTCCGCCGGCGGCAATCCGAAGATCAGCCATCCGCCGCCGAGATCGATATGCGGCAGCTTGAGCACGTCACGCAGGAAAGCGCGGTCGAGCTCCGGACTCTTGCTGTAGATGATCGAATAAGTGCCGATGATCATGGCAATCCCCCCTGTTCTGTACGCGACGATGCCCCAGCCAAAGCTACCGGCTGTGACTCGGCCCCTTCCTAGGAAGAAACCCCTCCGTCTGCATCCCCTAGCCTGGAAGCTGTGAAAAAATTGAAAATCGCCAACTGCCACCCCTTCATTTTCAACGGTTTAGAGTACGCGCAATCGCCCGTTTTCGATTTTTTTCACAGCTTCCTGGCGGCGGGAACTGTCCTCAGGCTGGAAGCCTTGCGAGAACTGTTGACCCCTGGCTGGGTGTGCCCATCGATGGACGGGCGACCCGAGAAGGCAAGTGGATGCCACGAGCCTGAAGAAGTGGCATTGCTTAATCATACCATCGAACTCTGACGGGCTGTACCCCCCGATTTCCTGCGTCTCGTCAGAATATTTATCAAATTATGACATAGGTCAAAAAGTAAGATATGGACTAATAAAAGTTGACTAAAGAAAGTATTGACAAGCCTATTGACTGCGTGTTCAATGGTGGCGTTCAGGTACAACTTGGTCGCCATTACAACTGATTTGAGTAACGAATAGAAAAGCCCTGCGCCTATTTCACCGCGAGGGCAAGACCCCCAGTTATTACGCTGGGTGTATGGTTTGTAGTTTGGCTAAATTTCACTCGGAGGATGCATATGCCTAATAACACGTCCAGCGGCGGCTTCGGTACGCGAATCTATTTCATTCCGAACACCGGCATGGATCCGAAGAGCTCCCAAATCTTGAAAGGCAAGGGGTACGTAACAATAAACCTGAGAGGTGCGCACTATCGTTCAGAGGGAAATCTCTGGCAACAGATCTTCGGCGGAAGTGATAAGGTCTGTCTCTCAACCCAGGTTACCCACCAATCTGCATCGAATGCCGTGTCATGCGCGTCGATCGAAGAGGTTCGGCAGATTGGCGTTGGAAAACCTTATTATTTCGGGAGTGGTCGTCTGATCGCGCTGAAGCTGCCAACAGATTGCGACTCCATCGACATGGCGGTAACAATCAGTGCGGTAAAACACGACAATTTAAGTGGAGCGCTTGACATCTTGAATTCGGGCGAACTCAAAGGCACTTTGCAACTTGCCCCACCGGCCGTTTCCCAGGCGCTAGCGATTGCAAATGTCGTAAAGAAACTCCTGACAAGCACTGACCCAATGAATAGCTTGCAAGGTGACTATGCCGGCCGGTTAAGCACAAGCGCATCAGATAACCCCATCCGGGACTACTGCGTTGTGCAGGGCACCATCATACTTATTTACAGAGAGTCAGAAGATGACACCTCGCTCGATGACCTGGATCCCAGCAAGCTCACCATCGACGGGGACGGTTTAAAGTACGACGGGCAGCCTCTGTCGAATACTTACGCCATGTTCCAGGTCTCGTTCGATTCCCTCCGAGGTGAGGATCCATCTACACAATGGGCAAGTATCTTTTTGGCTGCTGAGCAAGCCTTGGACGCATTGGTAACGCCAACGAGCGATGCCGATAAGCAGAAGGCGTGGGCTGCTGCTTTTGCAATCTACCAACAAGCAGTCAAGCTTTTGGGTGCAGACCCGACGTACACGCAGGATGAGGAAAGCGGCATCGCTGCAGCACACTTTCTTTCTCTTAAGAAAAAATATAACGACCTCGCTGGCCAGCCTACGCCCCCGCAACACCTTTTGATTCATCAGTTGGCGTCACTTACGAATACGCTAGATTCGGACAATGTCGAAAGAGTTGCGAACGACTACCTGGCGAGGCTTTCGCGGGCCAAAGTATCTCTGCCAGGCCACTGGCGAAGGGAGCGGTGAGGGGAATCAAATCTGCCCCTATCTCCTGGCGTCAGACGGCTGGTTACTTTAAACCGGCGTTCGCCGTTCGATGAAAAACGGTCGCATCCGACTCAAGACTGGTGATCTCGCCGATGGTGCTGTATTCTCGCGGCGTGTCGCGGCTGCGTCACCCGTTCCTGGTATGCCGGCTGGCGCAGACCTTCCCAGGTCTCCGCGCTTGAAGGGCGAATAACACCAAGACCGCAGGCCCGGCGTGCCTGCCAAAACGCCGAGAATAGGAGCAAACTATGGGTGCCACACCTACTGGAAGCATTCTCATCAACCTCGTGGACGGGACGCGGCAGCCGCTTCCGGCCACGGTGCAGTGGTCGGCAAAAATATTCGATGGCCGCTCGCCGAGCGAGTGGCACGAGAACGACATCACCGGAACCGGCTCCGCGGAGCTCGTCAAGGGGTTGATGTTTTTCGACAACCTCTTTGACAACTACACGGTGATTATGTCTGCGAACGGGTATCAAGGGGCAGCCTGGAAGCCAGTGCATATCGATCCGGCGAAGCCAGCGGCCGTGGATTTGATGCTGATTCCCAAGGACGGTCACTTGAATTTTAGCGGCGCGAGTTGGCAAACGTTAAATAGCGTTCGCCCTCGCTTCGCCCAGATTCTTTCTACAGGCGTCAATGACGCGGAGACCCGGTACAACAATCTCAAGGATCAGCAGGAAGGATTGGTGCTGGCCTGTGTGCTGAACCTGCTCACCGCCATGGCGCAGATCACCTTGCCCAGCGGCGAGAACCCGCTCGACTACTTCTGGCAGCCGATCTGGGATGATCCGCAATTTGTTATGGCGCAAGACAGGTTTTTTGCCTACGTGGATGAGGCCCTTGTCGGTGACGTGGTGAAGGCCGCCGAGGTCGGGGGGTTCTCTGAAGAAAAGGACCCTGGCATTTTCCATCCAGGTGCGACTCTCAGCTACAAGCAGACCCAGTTCGACGTGACCAATGTACAGTTGACCTTCCACCAGGGCAATGCGAAGACCCTTCAGAGACCGGACGGGTCATCAGTTGATTGCGTGGTCGTGGAACCCGACATCGACTACTACAAAGACCTTCTGGCGCACTTCTTTCTCGAAGTCGTGCCGAATAAGTTCACAAAAGGGTTGACCGACCCGAGGGCGGTTTATGTCTTGCGCTGGATTGCCGGCCGCCAAGTGGGCTCCGATTTTAATCCGCTCTACACCATGACGACTTAGGCGCGAGAGCGTGTGGGGGTTGGGGAACGCTATCGGCCCGTGAGGGCTGCTCGGAGCCGCATCTGCCGCGCCCAATTCCATGCGGCAAGCGTAGCGGGGACCTGTCTTGTGGGTCCGCGGTTTTTCGCGCTCGCCAGCGCTCGCCGGTTCGCTTCACTATTGCCTCCGCACGGCATGGCGGGAGATGGATCGCATGCCTGGGTTGCGGCGTCCGTTGCTTTAGGCCCGCTCCATCTCCGTGCCCGTGAATTTGGTAAGTCGCTGTAGCGCAGGGCTCGCTCTCAAGCCCTGCGGCCTTTGCAGCAGCGCGGGCCATTTCCGCGCCGCCCAAAGCGCGTCGCGATGGAAGAGCCGCAACGCTAGAAGGCGAGCGTTGCGCTACATCTCTGTGGCCTGGATGCCACCCAACGGGAGAGCCAGTGCGGGCTGACCATTGATCGCGTGCCCTACCCAGCCGATGAGAACGCGAGGAAAGGACGTCATCATCAAGAGCGATCCCAGCGTTCACCAGGAACGGTTCGAGATCTGCTTGGCCGGATTTCTCCCCCCCGTTTAGGGGCCAGCCGCGCTGGCCACATGGCCGAACGCAGTTCGGCCCTACCTGCAAAATCTTCGAAGTTGCGAGATGCTTGGTTTATCCTTCTTCTAAGCGATGGCGGCTGAGGTCTCGGCCAGATCGCACCAGCCCTCGATCCGCCGCATCTTTTTTTCGATTCGAAAGCATCCAACAATTGAAGGAGGAAACCATGAAAATGCACAAACTGGGTAATTCCGGACTGGAAGTGTCTCCACTCGCTTTGGGAGGAAATGTTTTTGGGTGGACGGTGGATGAGCCCACCTCCTTCCTCCTGCTCGATGCTTTTGTGTCGGCCGGGTTCAATTTTATTGACACCGCCGACGTGTACTCCAAGTGGGCGCCGGGTAATAAGGGTGGCGAGTCCGAGAGCATTTTGGGCAATTGGCTCAAAAGCCGCGGCCAGCGCCACCAGGTGGTCATTGCCACCAAAGTGGGAGTGGAAATGGGGCCCGGTCAGAAGGGGCTTTCCAAGGCTTATATCTTGCGCGCCGCGGAAGAGTCTCTCAAACGCCTTCAGACCGAATATATCGATTTGTACCAGTCGCACACGGATGATGCGGAGACTCCCTTAACCGAAACCTTGGAAGCCTATGCGCAATTGGTGAAGCAAGGGAAAGTGCGGGCCATCGGCGCTTCCAACTACCCGGCCGAGCGCCTCAGTGAAGCCTTGCTGGTCAGCCAACAATACGGATTCCCCAGCTACCAGAGCCTCCAGCCCAATTACAACCTCTACGATCGCGTTGACTACGAAACCAAACTGGAGGCGGTTTGCCGCGCAAACGGACTGGGCGTGATCCCCTATTTTTCCCTGGCGAGCGGGTTCCTGACGGGCAAGTATCGGTCAGAAGCTGATCTGGCCGGGAGCAAACGGGGCCAGTTCGTAAAAAAGTATCTCAATGACCGGGGATTCCGAATCCTCCGCGCTCTGGATGAAGTGGCTCAGGCGCTCCATTCAACGCCCGCGAAAATTTCGCTGGCTTGGCTGATGGCAAGACCTGGAATTAGCGCCCCCATCGCCAGCGCCACGACCCTGGAACAACTGAACGATCTGATCGGCGCCACCAAGCTCGAATTGGATCAAGCTTCGATCGAACGGCTGAACCGAGCCAGTGCTTACGCCGAAGCCGCCGCGTGAGCGAGTAACTTCCGGACGAACCACCAACTTGCTCGTGACCCCGGCCAGGCGACCGCCCTCCTATACCGATCATTTGCCATTCTGTCTGTCAGTGAAAAGCCTGTAGCGGCAATTCCCTGTCGCAATCAAGGGGACAGTATGTGACGCATGTCATGTGTGTTCCTGCGTTGCGTCGCATTAGTTGTCATATTCTGGCATAAGTCAAATAGTAAAAATTACTAAAAAAGTGTTGACAAGCGTATTGACTGAGCATCTAATAGTCGCGTTCAGGTACAACTTGTTCGCCATTGCGACTGATTTGAGTAACGAATAGAGAAGCCCTGCGCCTATTTCACGAGGGCAAGACCCCGGTTAATTACGCAGCGGACTACTGTTTCGGCCAAGGCCGTCTGGCCTGCCGGGGGACACGTGACACCTACGCGCAGCCGAAATCGGCTAGACAGGACCAGCTCGAGCCGTCCGCACTCCGCTGGCCGCCACGGCGGGCGGAGAAAAGGCAAAAAGAAAGCAAAAACGACGACGACGAAACTAGCTTAATTTAGGCAAAAATTGGTTTGACAATGGCGTACACCTTCGTGCAAACGGATGTTCATCAACGACAAAATACGATACTGATGATCGGGGAGAGAAGATAATGTGTTTTCTAAGCAAGCCGACGCTCGCGTTTCCACGAGGAAAGTTCTTGAGGTCTTGGGTCGTGCCGCTCGCAATCCTAGGACTCGTTATTCTGCTGGCCTCCTGCAAGACTTCAACTGAGGCTTCCGGTGTCGCCAAGGATCTCGGCAGCACTTCTTCAGATCTGGCCAACTATTACAGCGATTTGGCTGCTCAGATAACTGAAACAATTGAACTGTCAGAGTTGGATTTTAGGGTGAATCAAAACGCTTTTGGCGATAGTGACCGTGCGACATTAAATGACATTAAGAGCGAAATCTCAAAAAGGGCGGGACTGGCCCAGTCTCTCTCAGCCCTCGCGTCGACATATGGAACCTTGGCAGGGTCGACGTCGCCGACCGCTGCTTCCACTGCAGCCTCAAAGCTAGGGACAGAGCTGCAAACAGATTTGAAAACTCTCAAAGTGCTTCCTGCTTCTTCGAAAACAGGGGCTGCTGCTACGGAAACGGCCGCTGGTGCTGCGATTCCAACTGCGATGTCAGAGGCCGCGACAATTCTTACCGATTTCATTCAAACACGAGAACTCAAAAATGGTGCAAAGGCTATTCAGAAGTGTGTCGAGGGTTTGGACCAGCTGTATACCACTGAAAGCCCAAGGTATGAGGCGCTAGCCACGGCGCGCATCCAATTGGCTGAACGTCTTGCGAAAGATCTGGTTGACCAAGATCAGGTTGAGCTTAGCCCAGTAATCTTGCCGGCTCTGCAGCCATTCGGCTTTGCTCCAAAAATGGGATCACCAAAAGGTTGGTATGCGGACGTTGCGAAAGACGAAATAAACCAACAGGCTGCTGATCAGATAACGTCGTATGTGCAGAAAACCCAAGCAATTTATAAGTCACTGCTGAAGGAGGATGCGGAACTTACAGCAGTAATAACCGGAAAGAAGGCAAGCGCCTCAAAAACACCTTAGCTCGTGACTAGGGGAACGGCGATGTCACAAACTCTCGAATATATAGACGGAGGAACTGAAGCATATGGGCCCAGCCTTGCAAGCTCTTGAAGACAACTACCTTTATCTGAATGCTAACTATGATCAGTTGAAAGCTAGATATCCGGACTCACAGAAGGCAGGCTTTGCGACGCAATTTGTAACTGCTCGAAGTAACTATTGGACGGCTATCAGCAAGATTCTCCATGACGATGACCCGCGAGTACAGGCTCTGGTCACAGAAATGAACGCCGCGCAGACAGCTCTTGAGGCAGACGTCACAGCCCTAGCTGGTATTGCGACTATAATGAACGACATTACTACTGCGGTACAAATTGGCACGAAGATTGCTGCGCTCGCTGTTTGACGTGACCGGCGAGTTTTGTACCACGGCGAATGTTAGAAAAACTGGTACCAGATTCTAAGCAGCAAGAAACTTTTCGATCTCTGCTTCCACCTCGGCGCGCGGGCGGCTGTAGGGGCGAAGGCTTGCCTCGATAACCCGCGCCTTGTCGTTTTCAGTGCCTTGGCATTGGAAGGTAGGGAACGTCTTTACCGAGACCGGGCCGTAAGGAATCGGCGGTCGGCCTGGTCCGGCGCTCATGGTGCGCACGCAAGTCCTAAAATCGGACAGGTCCTGTAGCTCCGACGCCGGGATAACGGTCGAGAATTCGCGCTTGAGGGTCTCTGCGTCATCGCCACCGACGCGGAAGGTGATGACCGTGGCGCAGTTCGCAAAAACCGCGTCAATAGACTCCCTGGGCAATTGAGTGATGACCTGCGTCGCGATTGTGAGACTGAGGGCGTATTTTCTCGCCTCAGAGAGGATCGTGGCGAACTGGACGCCGTCAATAAAGTTCTGCACCTCATCCGCGTACACAACGAAGGGCCGATGCTGTGATTCGCGGACGTCCTGGCACGAGAGAGCGGCAAGGTAGAGTTTTGTCGTGATCAGCGAGCCGAGAACCGCACTCGCGTCCTCGCCCAGCGCGCCTTTGGAGAGGTCGCAGAGGAGAATCTTGCCAGTGTCCATGAGCCACCGGAACCGGAAGCCGGAGATGGCCTGGCCGATGACGGCGCGGAGGAGGGGATTGGTGATAAAGGCATTCACCCTATTGAGGGCGGGGGACATCGCTTCCTCTCGGAATTGTTTGGCCAAGGGTAGCCACGGTCAGCGTTTTTCTGGCCGTGGGCTTTTTGCCGAGGGAAAAACCCACTGTCGAAACGCTCTCGCATATGAAGGACGAAGCTTGTTGCCGTGCCACTTCGGGGGACCCTAAGATGATCGCGGTGACTAGCGAGGTAGGACGAAAAAGCTGAGTGGCAGTACGAGAAAGCGTGCAGCCACCGTGATTGCTTTCCTGCCGCCAACTGTTCGCCTACGCTCAACCCTCGGCCAATTCAAGTAGAACTGACCGAGGCTACGACTAGATGCTGGAGGGCTTATGGACGACAAATCCAAACAGGCAATCCCTAATAGCGGCAAATCCACACAGACGCTCATCAATGTTGCGGTCCTGCTTCTGGTGCTTGCAACGTGCGCCTACCTAATTTACCAAGTGAGAAAGCTTTCGGTAGGCTCCTCTGTGCGGGATGAAGGTCAAAACGCTTCCAAGCCAGCACCGGGCAATTCGGAATCGCTGCAGGGTTTGGCTAATAGCCTGAGTCTGAAAGCCGTCCCTGCGGTACTGGACTTCGGCAAACAAATGACGGGCACGACCAGCGGGGTGCAGACCGTGACGTTAACTGCCAAGCCCGACGCGTCAGTTAACATTACCATCACGAGTCCGACGGATGGTAACTTTGTAGTTTTTCCGCCTGGCTGCGACCTTGAGCCGTCGGCGTCATGCGCCTTAACTGTTACATTCGCTCCGAAGCACATGCAGAGGATAACCTCCTCGCTCACAATTACGGCTGTGGCTAAGGCCGTACCGCCGAACAATGCCACTCCGGCTCCGAACATTCCACCGCCGACCACTAACCCCGCACCCGCGACTGCCAACAAAGTCACCTCTGGCTCAGGGGTGATTTTGCTTACGGGCGAGGGAACAGCGAGCTGCCCCATCACCGGACCAGTTTTCCCAAAAATAGATTGGTTTACGTCAAAAATCCCCTTGCTGATGGTCGTTTTAGGTTTCCTTGCGATCCTCATTCTCGTCCGTTGGAACATGCTCGCAGTACCAACGCGCAGGTTGGCGCTGGCGGCTATCGAATCCGTAAGAGCGCGGGTTGATTCCCTTTCCGACACAACGAAGCCAGGCGTTGCATCGATAGAAAAGCTGCTCTCCAATGCTTCTGATGTAGTCACCGACACGAACCAACATTTGCGGGGCACGCTAGCTGATTGTCTTTTCTGGAATCGCGGGCAGGAGATCGCCGCTTGGAACTATGTCCACGAGGCTGAGGAGCAATTGGTTTCTATTCTTCCCGCCGATAGTGTCCGCGCCGCGCTGGAACGCGCCGAATCCGACCTACGCCAAGCGGGCACTCCGCCCGCTGTGGCGTTGGCTGAGAGGATTCACGAAGCTTTGGTGGCCACACCTGCGCTTCCAGTGGACAAGTGCAGGCCGATCCTGACGCAAGTCTTGGCCTTTCTACCTCGATTAGATACAGGCCTGAGCGACAGGGTGTGCCGGGCGCTTGATCCGAAATCGTCTGCTACGGTTGCGGATTGCCAGACAATTCTGCAAGATGCGGCCGCTGCTCTCGAGCTTACGGCGGCCGCGAAGCTGGCGGATCAGATCGACGAAGCGTTGAAGGCGGCCCAGCCTGCGGCTGACACCCTCACACCGTTATTGCAGCAAGCGAGTGGCCTTCTCGATCCCCGCGCCGTTGCGGCCTTGGCAGCGAAGATTAGAACTACTCTCGCCAATCCACCAGCCACAGTCGACCCGTGGAAGCCTATCCTGGCAGAAATCTGTGCCCACTTCAGGCCGCCGGCCGCCGCGCTGGCGGACAGCATCCGGCAAGCCTTGGCTGCCGAACCCGCCGTGCCGATAGGACGCTGGAAGGCACTCCTCTATGAGGCGCTGGGTCTCCTCTACGACCGCACCGACACCAACTTCTCCACGATGATCAGTTGGCACAATAAGACGATATACCTGGTCGGGTGCGGCTTGTTGCTGATTGTTTCGCTGGACGCCGTGCTTGGGCACGGGGAGCTGTTCCTTCTGGGCGCCGCGGGCGGACTGCTGAGCCGCCTTACCCGCACCCTCTTCCGCGAGGATGTGCCAACAGATTATGGCGCATCCTGGACTACCCTCTTTTTGAGTCCGGTTGTCGGCGCCCTCATGGGATGGGCCGGCATTCTACTGGTGATCCTCGGTACCGAGTTCAACATCCTCGGCTCTGCGCTCAAAGTTGACTGGTGCAACACTTCGAGTCCGATGGCGCTCGCTCTTGCGTTCGTACTGGGATTCTCAGAGCGTGCGTTTACAGGAATCTTGTCGCAGCTTGAGCAAAAGGTACAGGCGAAGTCCGCAGCGTCCCAGCCCACGCCGGGAGCAACTTTGAGTATAACAACGGCAGCCACTCTTCCTCAGGCCAAAGTCGGTGAGAAGTATGCTCAACCCTTAGCGGCTTCTGGCGGATCCCTACCATACAAGTGGGAGCGTACCGGCGGTCAGTTGCCTCCAGGATTGAATCTTGATTCGAGCGGACAGATCAGCGGTACGCCCACGGCCGCGGGCACCTTGACCTTCACTGTTCAATTGACTGACGCCACCTCGAATACAAAGTCGCAGGCGTTTACGATCACAGTTGCTTAGCAGTGGAGTGAGGGGGCAGCCACGATCAGTGCCCTTCTGACTGCGGGCTTTTCGCCAACGCACAACAACCACCGGAGGATTCTATGCCCAATCCAAACCATCCCTGCATCGTAATACCTGGAATCAAAGGGACGGGCCTTGAAAACATTTACGAGCTGCCGCCGGCGACCACGTGGTCCACCTGGGAAGCTGGCGTCGTGGCGCCGGATTTTGACAGCCTGGCCCTTGAATCGAACGGCGAAGTCGATGAGGCCGAAATCGTGGTGAACCGGGCCTCGCAGCTCCTCGGGGTCGCGTACGACTCTTTCGTTCAGTCACTGCGGGGCCGGGACGTGCCCGTGTATGTATTTCCCTACGATTGGCGCTATTCCATGGTCCGCAGCGCGAAAAAGCTGGTGAATTATGTCCTGGCGCTCCAGAAGAAAAATCTCAAGTCGCTCGCACCCGCCAATTGGGACAGGGCGTTTGACTTCGCCTGCCACAGCATGGGCGGGCTGGTCTTTCGGCAGTTCGTGGCCGCCTGGAGAAGCGCCATGCCCGGCACTCCCCTTCCCGTCAACCGCGTGGTCTTCATCGCCACGCCTCACCTCGGATCAGTGGACGCGGTTGAGTCGATGATTCGCGGTGAAACCGTGCTCTTCGGCGGCCAAAAGGAATTGCGCAAACTGGCCCGGACTTTTCCGGGGGTGTACGAGCTTCTGCCCAATCCTGGACTCCAGAATACGGTCGTGAATCAGAACGGCGTCCCCCTGGACATCTTCGACATCCACAACTGGCAGTCGAGCGTCACCCCGGACCCGAACGACCCGGGAGATTTTGATGTGGAACAGGCCCACCTGACGGCTGCGCGTGGGGTCTTGAACGCTCTGCCGAACGTGAGTATGCCCGAGTTCGGGCTCGCCGGCCGCATCCTGGTGATCTACGGCATCAAGCCGAATTCGACCCTACGCACCGTGACGGTCGATCAGCAAAAGGATAATTGGTACGACTTCGACCACGCAAAGATGGGCGATGGTGACCAAGTGGTTCCCGTAGAGTCCGCGCTGCTGCCGGGGGTTCCGTCGATGGAGGTTCGCGGAGAAGACGTTTCAGTGTTCAACTTGAAGTCCCACGTTCTCTCGTTGCACGCTCTGCTTCCTTCCTTGGATGAAGTCTCCTCGGTTACGTCACGATTCTTCTCCGGCGTAACTGGTGCTGCGCTTCTCCCCATAGGAACCGATCCGGCGCGCTTCCATCCGTAAGATTCGTTTTCGCTCGCCGGGCTTAACAAAAGCCAGCGTAGCGCGGACCTGTCTTGTAGGTCCGCGGTTTTTCGCGCTCGCCAGCGCTCGCCCGTTCTGTTCACTATTGCCTCCGCACGGCACGGCGGTAGATGGATCGCATGTCCAGGTTGCCGCGTCCGTTCGTTTAGGACCGCTCTGTCTCCGTGACCGTGGATTCGATAAGTCGCTGTAACGCAGGGCTCGTTCTCAAGCCCTGCGGCCTTTCCAGCAGCCCTTTCCGCGCCGCCCAAAGCGCGTCGCGATGGAAGAGCCGTCCGTCGGCTGACGGACTTGAAGGCGAGCGTTGCGCTACATCTCTGTGGCGTGGACGCCGCCGAACAGGAGAGCCAGTGCGGGCTGACCATGGATCGCGTGCCTTGCCCAGCCGATGAGAACGCGAGAATTTGAAACTGAAAGCCGCGGAATCAACAAGACAGGTCCGCGCTACGCTTGCTCCAACGGCTTGGCAACCGCTTCATCCACGGTTTCCAGTTTGCTCAATTGAAACATCCGAGTGACTTGCATTTGACCGAGCCTCTTGCTTCTCCTCCTTCTTTCGTCGGTGTGAATTTGCAAAGCGAGGGGGCGACCGCCCCCTATACCGAACGTTTGCCATCCTGCCTGCCAGCGAAAAACCTGCAGCGGCGATTCCCTGTCGCCAGCAAGGGATTTCGTATGCCCGATGTCAGACTGTTTCCTGCGTTGCGTCAACATGTTTATCTAATTTTGACGTAGGTCAAAGAGCAGGACATTCACAAAAAAAGTGTTGACAAGCGTAATGACTGCATATTTAATAGTCGGGTTCAGGTACAATTTGTTCGCCATTACAACCGATTTGCGTAACGAAAAGGGAGGTCGTGCGCCGATTGACTGTGACTTGTGCGTCTCCCGAGACCCTCTCGGCAGCACCAACACAACCTGAGCAATACGATCTCCTGCGCGTACGCATGGGAGGATGGGCCGAATTTTTCACAGCGATGTTCCCTGACAAGCAGACCCAGCATCAACGGCGGCCGCTTCACGTTCCAGCGTAAAGCCACGGATTGAGAAATCAAAGCCGAGAGCTCGGCTGACTGTGCCAAGCGCACCGACAGTCAGGATCTCTATTTAGGAGGCAACAATGCAATTTGCATGCGCACTAGATCAGGTCATTCAGCGAAATCTGATTCAGCTCCAGAAGCCAGGTGTGCTATTCATTCGGCCGGGATACAAGTCAAAGGGTGGAAAGCTCACGAGCGATCCGGCGATCGTGGTGACAGTAGAAAAAAAGCGCAAGGGCGTTGCGCCGAGGGACCGTGTACCCTCGAAGGTAGGCGGCTACGCCACGGATGTGCGGCAGGCCAGCCAGATGCATCTCCTGCGTGCTTCGAATCCCGATCTCTACGCCGAAGTCGCGGCAACGGCGCCGCCTGAGCTTCAACGGCCGGTATTCCCCTACGAACGAGATGCGGCCGGCCAGCTAGTGGCCCCCGCCATGGCTCAGGCGGCGGCCAAGGTCGCCGGGCGAAAACCACCGCAAGATACGCTTCAGTACTCACCGCCTGACAAACGTCCGCTCGATCCAATTACCGATCAGTTTACAATCACCTGTCACGCCAGCCCTGATGCTGGCTGGCCGACGCTGCAGCCGTTCCTCTCAGCAACGAAGCAACGCCTGACAGTGGCGATGTACGAGTTCACCGCGCCTTACATCGTTCAGGCGGTCATCACGAGTCTCAAAAGGAAGAAGCTTGATTTGGTGCTCGACGACCCGAACGATCCCACGAAGCGCGACCAGACGGATGACGCGACACGTGCCCAGCTGGCGAATGGTCTAGGAACGGCTCTGACGTTCGCCTGGGCACTTGAGGCTGCTGACCCGCACGTGTCGGCGGCGATCTTCCCCTCGGCCTATCACATCAAAGTAATCGTCCGGGACGGCACTGCCTTCTGGCTCTCCAGTGGCAACCTCAACCGAACCAACCAACCTGATATCAACCCACTACAGAACGCCGCTGCGGCAAAGACAGTTGTGCCGGATTGCGATCGCGACTGGCACGTCATTGTCGAGCATCCCGGCCTGGCATCGTTGTTCGAAGCTTACATCAACAATGACCTAGCCGTCGCGAGCCAGCACCAGAAGACCGGGACTAATACCTCGATGGCGAACGCGGCCTTGAATTCGCACGCCAAACCCCTGGCGAAGGGCAAGGGCAAAGTCCCCGCCAGATATTTCGCGCCGAAGCAGATCACCGCGACCATGCCGATCCAGCCGGTACTCACGCCCGACAACTACGCGGCCTGCATCCTGCCGCTGATTCGCGGCGCGAAGCAGACTTTCGTGATGCAGACGCAGTACATCAACCCACCGAAATCGACGCCGAGCCCGGATACGGCAACAGCACAGTCAGACGAGGTGCTGGAGTCGCTCATCGCTGCCATCGCTGAGCTCATTCGTGAAGGGGTTAATGTGCGGTTGATTATGAGCGAGTTCGAGACTCAGGACAAGATCGAGCTACTGCAGGAGCGCGGGATCCCACAGAAGTACATCGAGATCCAACAGAATGTCCATAACAAGGGAATCGTCGTCGATTCGTCTGTCGTCGTGGTAGGTAGTCAGAACTGGTCGGGCCAAGGCGTCAGCAGCAATCGGGATGCCAGCGTCATCATCCACAACGCCGCAGCGGCCCAATATTGGGAACAGATTTTCGATCACGATTGGAAGAACATGGCCGAGTCCGGCGGTCTCGACTGAGGGGGGTCGCGAGGCGCGACTAGTGCATCGTGCTCCTGCAGCGGGTAGCCACGGTCAGCGTTTTTCTGGCCGTGGGCTTTTTCCCTGGATTTACTAGGAGGAAAAATGACAAAGTGGCTTTTGGTGTTGGCTTTCGTTATTCTTTTAAACAGCTTCGCGCAAACATCTACGACCGCGGCGCCCCCGCCATTGCCCAATGTGTCGCCGGCGGACGCCGCGCCGCTAGATTTGATCATTTCTCAGGTCAAAGCAGCGCTAGATCTATACCAGCAAAATGTTGGAAGCACCCCCGATGCCCTGCCACCCCTTACCTCGGCCGAATTTGATTTTAAGACTACAACCGCCAAGGTGGAAGGATTCACAATCAACCTCCTGATTTTCAAGATCGGAGGTTCGCACGAGAAGGACGTGGTCAACGATGTCACGTTCACTTACGCAGTACCGGCCCCTACGGCAGGCCCGCGGAGCAAGAAGAAACCGCCCACGTTGACGGAGCAACTGGCGAGTACGATCCAGAACGCGGCGGTCTCCGTCAAGGCATGTAAGCAGATCGGAAAGTTGAGCTTCACTAAATTCACAGTGAACCTGCAATACAGCGTCAAATGGGACGGAAACATAGGGGCGACCGTTCCAATCTCACTTGTGACCCTCGGACCGAGCGCAGATGTGAACAAGAATGAAGTGCAATCGGTGAAACTAGTTTTCGGGAAGTGAATGTCCTAACGGGTAGGGGGTAACCATTGCTGAAGTGCCGATGCCTCGGCGCGGGTGGTGCTCTCTCGTTGATGAAGAGCCGGACCCGCTCCTGATGGCGTGGGTGGAAGGGTGTTTTGGGGCGTTGTAGCGGGTCGCGGTGGCGACCCGTTACACGGGCAGTTTTCGCGGTTCGCGGGCCGGGGCAGCGGCCCGCGGCTGCGAAATTCTCACTCGAACTTACAAAAGCTTCATGTCATCCTTGCCTTACAAAAACATGATTTCATCCTTGCCCTACAGCAGCTTCATTTCATCTGGATCCCAACGCACCGCCTGGCCGCGGTCGTAGCTCACGTTGCTGAGCAGGGCGGTGCCGGCGGCGCGGAAGCCGAAGACGGGATCTTCCACGATCGGTTGGCGGGTGCGAATGGCGTCGATCCAGTTCTTTACGTGGTCGTAGTGGTCGCTGTAACCCTTGGGAGCAACGTATTTTTCTTCACCCAGCAGGGGTGCCCCGGTGGGATGCGTGATCGGATATTTCTCGTGATAGATTTCCAACATACGCTTCTGAATAGCCTCCGCAAACGGGCTGACGCGAACACCCGGCTCCTGCTCTCGGGGAACACGGGTGATGGTGACTCCGTCGTCCCCGATAATCATCGAGCCTTCCGAACCGGTAAAGACGAATCCTTCACTTTCGGAGCCGCCATCCACGAAATTCGTGCGCACGCTGAGGTTGAAGCCCTTCTCGTAATCATAAAGCGCCATCACCACATCCGGCACATCCCGGCCGTCTTTCCAAAAGCGCAGCCCGCCTGTCGCCAGGGCGCGCGTCGGACCGTGCGTATCCGTGATGAGGTGTACGCCACTGAACAAGTGGACAAACAAATCGCCTGCTACTCCGCTTCCGTAGGCCTTCCACTTGCGCCACTGGAAAAAGTGTTCGCCGTTGAACGGAATTTTGGGCGCCGTGCCGAGAAAGCGCGGCCAATCGCAGGTGGTGGGCGAGGCATCGTAGGGGACCGTATATTGCCACGCGCCTTGCGCCGAATTGCGGTCGTACCAGACCGTCACCATGTTGAGCGTGCCGATGGCTCCGGCGGCAAGCAGTTCCTTCGCCTTCTTGTAAATGATCGAACTCACCCCCTGGCTGCCCACCTGCACAATCCGGTTCGTCTTGCGCCAGGTGTCAATGATTTTTGGCCCATCGGAGTAGAGGTGGATCATGGGCTTTTCGCAATAAACGTCTTTGCCCGCGTTCATGGCATCCACCGACGCCCGCATGTGCCAATGATCGGGAGTGGCGATAATGACCGCGTCAATATCCTTGCGCGCCAGGATCTCGTTGTAGTCGCGCGTGGTTAAGATATCATTCCCCCACAATTCCTTGGCATGTTCCAGACACCCGTCGTAACAATCTGCCGCCGCCACCACCTTGACGCCCGGAACTTGCGCTGCCGTCTTCGTATCACCCTGGCCTTGCCCACCCGCCCCAATCAGTGCGATTTGAATATGGTCGTTGGCGGCGATGGGCTTTGCCGGCTCCGCCTCCTGCGCCGCCATCAAATGCATCTTCGTCGATCCGGCAAAATAGCTTCCTACGGTTGCAATGCTTCCTGCCTTAAGAAAGTCCCTGCGATCCATGCTGGCCACTATATCCTCCTCGGTTAAGAAAGTTGACCTCTCGGCTCTCCCCTGCCCGCTTCTGCGCCACCGACGGCCGGCGCCACAAGTTCAGCGGCCGCCCGCAGCTTCGGGGTGTCGGCCTCCGTCACGCGGCCGACGTCGCCGTACTTGAAAGCGCCGCCCATTCTACCACATCGCCGATGGCTTGCTTCTTGGATGTGGCAACACGATGTGCCGCCCTCGGGAACTCCTTGCGAAGCTGGGTACTGATGTCGTTTGGGGGAAGTTGATTTTTCGTGTGGGCGTGTGAAGGCAGTCATTCTCATGATCGCATCACCGCGCAGCAGTTGACATCACAACGTACACCATGGCATCATATTCCCATGCGAACTACACTGTCGTTGGAGGATGATGCGGTCGAGGCGATTCGGGCATATGCCAAGAGTCGCCAGCTCTCGCTGGGCAAGGCCGCATCCGAGCTCGTGCGCCGCGGGGCTCGCTATCAAGTCGGAACCCGGAAGGTGAATGGACTGACCGTCTTGGACGCGTCGGACGACTTTCCAGTCATCACCAGCGCGCGGGTGCGGGAACTTTGCGACGAAGAATGAATCGCCATCTGCCGGATGTCAACCTCCTGCTCGCTCTGCTTTGGCCCCGCCACCAAAGCCATGCTGCCGCTCATGCCTGGTTCGCGAAGTCTGGCCAGCACGCTTGGGCCACCAATCCGTTGACGCAACTTGGCGTGTTGCGTCTGCTCACCAATCCCGCCGTAACCCAAGGCGCGGTCAGCGCGCCGACCGCCCTGGCGGTCTTGAGCGAAGCCACCAGCCACGCGGGACATGAATTCTGGCCTTTGGATCGCGAGATACCCGCCGGCCTGAAGCCCCTGGCCGCAAGAGTCAGGGGACATCAGCAATGGACGGACGCTCTGCTCCTCTGGCAGGCCATGGAACGGGACGGCGTTTTGGTTACCTTCGACTCCGGCGTCAAGGATCTGGCGACGGGCGAGTTGCGGGGCCACCTCTTGCTCCTGAAGGGCCCTTGAGGGCTCTTGCTCTGCGCCAGCCCGCGAGCTGCGGACCTGGACAACAATTTCGGGCTACCGGCTGGGTCTTAGCTTGTCCGACTTGCAAAGGAAGAGCAGCGCGTATTCTATGACGACGTTGCGCGCGAGCCTCGCGTACTCTTTTTCTGCCATTATAGGGTGAACGCCCTCGTCGCTCAGGAGCGTATACAAGGCCGAGGCGAACATTTTCTCCGCGTTCGTTAGGACCCCGTGTTGCTGCAACTGCTCTAGCCCCGCGCCCCACTTCTCAATCGTTGGGCCGGCACCCGCAGTCTGGAGCCTGGCGAGCCCCTCCGAATGCAATTCCTCCATGAAGCTCCGGAGGTGACTCATACTGGCCTTAAAGTCGAATCCACTTGAGGCGCTCTGGTAAATGCGGTCCGCGCAGTTTAGGGACTTAATGAGCGCATCGCTGAAACCCTGAGCCTTGAGGTAGCTCTCGACGGCCATCTTGTCCTGATTCACCTCGATGTTGAGCCCCTCTTGGAGCGCCCCCTTCAGGTAGAGGTACCGCGCCTTTCGGCACTCTTCCTTTACCCCACCTGCGGCTTCTACGATTTCCCTGCACAATTCGCCAACGTCACTCGCGCGCCTCCCTGCGTCCGTTTCAACCTTGAGTTGCTTCCTGGCTTTATAGCCCAGTGCCTCGATTGCGGTGGTTAAAACTTGGTAATCGGTATCTGCAAGCACGTTGAAGTTCAGTGCGACCATGTCCTCGAGGTGCCGAAGCAGAACGGCGAGGCCCAAAGTGGGCTTTGCTTCACCGACGGTTCTTAAAAAGTCGCCCTTGGCACCGCCGCGTATGCAAAACTCCGCGATAAGGGGGAATTCAGAAACAAACCCCTTCCAATTAGGCTGCACACTCCAATTTGACTTTGCGCATCCAGGCTCAAGGGTCAAGCGATGCGAGAGGGCGGCGAGGAAAGCTGGGCGCGAATCTTCCGCGACCCGTGACAACAAAGCTCGAAGCAAATCGTAATTGACGCTTTTAAATCTCCACTTCCTAGGACCTTCTTCGAGCTGGCGAGGACGCTGCGAGCGAATAGCCTGTAACATTTGAGGTTCGGTCAGGGCGGCCAATACGGCCACTGTACCGCCCCAAGAATCCTTGGGTTTCATGGCCTCCAGGTCCGACGTATAGCGAACCGTGGGAGACGACCGCTCTTCGTCAAGTATCTGGTTAGCCTTGTCTAGTGCTTCACGCAGTTCCACCTTGCGCCCTCCTCACGGAACGTGGAGGGTTATCGCAGACCATCCTTGGCCGGTCCCAGCCCGCGTTTCGAGTCCTTCTCTTTCTTGACGAGCAGCCGGATGGCAGCATGGTACGTCGCCAAGTAGAAATGGAAGATCCAGGAATACCAAATTGCACGGTCGTAGTTCGCTTTCTGCTTTGGGTTGTGGTGGCGTATGGCAAAGTTGTTAGCAATGTCAAATATCGCCGATTCATCTTTTCCGTCCAGTACGGAGCCAAGATCTCTGGTTTTCTTAAGCCACTCGAATACATCAGCAAGCTCCCTTATGGCTTCCTTCCTCTCTGACAGGGACAAATGTCGGTTTCGCCATTTTGCAATTGCAATTCGCACTCTGCTGTCGACATTCGCCTCATCATAGGGGATAAGTTCTGCATCCAAAATGTATTGAAGCCCGTCTCCGCCAATCGCCAGAACAATGCCGTGTTTGGTCAACTCAAATCCGGTCTTGTAATCGACAAGAAATGCATTGGCTTTATTCCGAAATTCTTCCTGCCCGGCTTCGTCATCATAATTACCGTAGTCAGAGTAGTTCCAGCCCGTGTCCGTCGTCATATCAACCACTACTCCAGGTTCGGAAACGTGGTCATAAAGAAATTCAAGCACATCGAATATATGGTCTTCTGTGATGTCCTGCTGCGACCATTTTGTGATAGGGAATGGCTGAAAGCTGAGCGCGACTCCCGCTTCGTGCTTAATTGCATCCGGGAGATTGGTTTGTGTGATCCCGGCTTTCCCTTTAAAGAAGTCCTTGTCGCGAAACATGAGGTAAAGGTTCTCAAGTTTCCAATAGAGCCCTTCGAGGGTGAGCCTTCCAGGCTTGGTTCTTGAACTGTAATAGCGACGTGTCATGCCTGTTCACCTAGGTTGCAATTCAACGCCCAACGCCGGCTGGCGCAGAGCGAAGCTGTGCGCCAGCCGGCGAGTTCAACAATGCCGCGCAGATCACTGATGCTCTCCCAAATCGCCCGTCAGAATACTCGGCTTGTTAGGCCGCACCCGATCTTCTGGACTCGAACTCACGGAACTTCTTGTCGAGCGAGAAGACATACATGAGGAGGGCGTCAGTCAGGTCTAAGATGTCTTTTGCATCCTCTTTGGCTACGGCCTGGTCGACCTCATGAGCGGCGTCGTTGCCTATGAGGCGAACACCGTGGGCCCAGCGAAGCAACTTCTGGTCGATGTGCCCCTTCGCCTGGAGGTCCCCGAGTTTCAGCGCTAGATTCGAGCCAGCGGCGGACAACGTCTTGCAAACCCCTTCGAGGGCACGGCGGCACATCAAGGCGGCCGCATCATACGACCCGGACGCAAAAGAGCGATGGGCTTGTTCCATGGAACGTTGCACGGACCCCGGGACTCCATCGAGATTCCGTACCGCTACAACGGGGAACAACAACCTCTCGTCTGTGACTGTCTCAAACTCACCGGGCACGCCGAATAGCGACTCCCGAACCAGGAATGGTCCGTTGCACCTGCGGCACAGGCCAACTGAGTAAAGCTCTCCATGGTACTCGGCATCGACTTCATCCATCGGGCAGACCGCGTCGCTCCTGAAGCCGCCGGAGCCGCGGGCAATAACTTTTGCCTCGACGAGAATATTGCACGACGGGCAGAATAGGTCGAATGTGTCCTTCTCCATCAGTGTCTCCGAACCTTCCAACCGACAGCCGCAGCCGCGACATGCCGAGAATTTACCTGTCCTTGGGCCCGTAGGCAAGACCGAACCTCGCCAGTCCAAAAGCCGCAGATCTTGGAAAGCAGGTCTCCGCTATTTGCTTGCTGGGGACGGTCAGCGGTTGGCTAACGTCTTAATCTCCCCCAGCCCCAGCAGTCGCTCGTCAGCGGTCACCAGAGTCAGGCCGAGCACCTGAGCGGTCGCGGCCAGAAAACGGTCCGCAGGGTCGGGGTGTGGCAAGGGAAGCTGTTGCGCCGCCAGCACAATCTCATGAGTAAGCGGAGCTTCCCGCAGGTGCGCCGTGGCGCGTGCCAGCCATCCCGCCAGATCTCCGTGCAGCCGAATTCTACCCTTAGCGTTCAATAATAGCGCCTCCCAGGTGCTCACCGGAGACAACCAGAGTTCGTTGTTTCGATCCCTAAGTTCCTGGCGGACGCGACCGCCGAGGCGCGTCGGCTCCCCCAAGCTCCACAGCCAGATATGCGTATCGAGTAGCAGCCTCAATCGCGTAGTGCCTCCCAGTCGGTCTCCTCAATCACCGGAGAGACAACGTCGCCCAGAATTTCCATAGTGTCCGCCAAGGAGCCCAGCCAGTCCGCTTCGTCTGCGGTCGGCCCCGGAGGAACCACCTCGGCGACAGGTTTGCCAAAGCGCGTGACGCGGATGGGCTTCTTGGTCTTGCGCACCCGTTCGAGCAGGGCTAAGCACTTGGCCTTGAATTCGGAAATCGCAACTTCTTCCATGGGCTTCCCTCCAGGACTAGAGAACTTTACCATAGTCAATCAAGCTGGTCAACACGAGCGGACAGGCAGGGGGGGTGTCATTTGGGATGCGGTGCCTTTCGAAACGCCGGTCATTCCCGCGAAGGCGGGAATCCAGTCCGTCGACAGCGCATTTCCGAAGGTTTGCCGAGTAGATTCCCGCTTTCGCGGGAATGACTGCGGCTTGGAACGCCCATGTCCCGCAAATGACACCAGCACCAGGCAGGGATGGGTTTTTCCGAGAACTGAAGAAGCCGACTGCCTTCTGATTACTGCCGATTTGATGACGCGGCCCTTCTCGCCGAGGGTCAGTTCAGAGAGCGCCTGGGAAGCGGACTCTTTGTCTCTTGACAGGAGACGGAAGATAGGCTAGGATAGTAGCAGGATTCAGGATTCAGGATTCAGGATTCGGGATTCAGGAGTCAGGAGTCAGGATTCGGGATTCAGGAGTCAGGAGTCAGGATTCGGGAGTCAGGATTCGACAGATGGAAGAGCAGGGACAGGTGATAAGGGCAATTATGAATTGTGAATGGTGAATGGTGAATTGCTATGCTCCTTGTTGGCACCGCTTGCCGGCTACTGCTTACTGCCTGCTGCTTACTGCCGACTGCCGACTGCCTACTGCTTACTGCCCCCTGCATGTGTGGGGTCGAGCTAGCGGGCGGCTCCGATCATACCGCCGCTGTATGACACTATGTCACCCAGGCAGGGAAGGAAGAAACTGTAGTAACTTTAAAAAGTGGAGGACCGACGCGGGAATGTCTATGAAAACAAAGGGTCGGCCTTCCAAAGGCGGGCACGAAGCGGGAATGTTATAGAAAACCGAGGTAGTTATGTGTTGAAGGCGGGAACGTCATTGAAGCTGAAGGTAGTTGGTGGGTGGTAGGTCGTAGGTGGGGAATGAAAAACAGGGGCTATGGACTGGGGGCTGGGGACTGGAGGACGAAGGCCTGCCCATCGCCCGCGCGTGCCAGCATCACCCGCTCAATTTGTCCTGCGGCTCAAGAAAGCCTACCAACCTTGAAAAAGAATTCTCTTTTTGGCGGAACGACGCGGGAATGTCTATGAAAACAAAGGGGGTAGATGGTATGTCGTAGGTGGTAGGTGGGGAAAAACCTGCCCCCCCCCCACATACCACCTACTACCTACCACATACGGGTAGGTGGTAAGTGGGGAAGAAAGATTGGGTTGGGGTATCAGGTGTCTGGTGACAGGCGCCGGGGGTTGGGGCAATTATGAATTCTGAATTGAATTGCCTTCTGCCGACTGCTTACTGCCTTTGAAGAGCCGCAGGTCCGGAGAGCGGGACCTGCGCTACCCCTGCTTTCTGCCTTCTGCCTTCTGCCGACTGCTTACTGCGGGACAAAACAAGGGACCAAACAAGGCGTGCCGCTGGCCGCGAGGAGGTGTAAAATGACGCCCGCTGTTTCAGTTGAATCTGGGTCGCCGCTCATCGCGACCTTTTGGGGGAGAAGCATGTACCGAGTTGTGAAGTGGCTTGCGATCAGTTTGCTCTGTTCCGTCTCTCTGGGCTTTGCTGAGGAGATGACCGAAGGCCGCCTGATGCGCTTTCCGGACATTTACAAGGACAAGATTGTTTTCAGTTATGGTGGGGATCTGTGGTTGGGCTCAACTTCCGGGGGTATGGCGCGGCGGATCACCTCTCATCCCGGCCTGGAATTATTCCCCAAGTTCTCGCCGGACGGCCAATGGATCGCCTTCTCGGCACAGTACGATGGCAACTTCAACGTCTACGTCATTCCGTCGGAAGGCGGCGAACCCAAACAACTGACGTTCTTGCCGGATGTCGTGAGCATGCCCGAGCGCATGGGTCCGAACAACATGGTGATCACTTGGTTCCCGGACAGCAAGCGCATCTTATTCCTTTCCCGCCGCGACACCTTTAACGATTGGTTCGGGCGGCTCTTCAGCGTGAGCATCGATGGCGGCCTGCCGGAGCGGCTTCCTCTTGATAAAGGCGGGCTCACCTCCTTTTCGCCGGATGGCACCAAGATCGCTTATAACCGCATCTTCCGCAATTTCCGCACCTGGAAGCGCTACATGGGCGGCATGGCCCAGGACATCGCCATCTACGACTTCAAGAACAACACCTACGAGCGCATCACGGATTATCCCGGCACCGATACTTACCCCATGTGGCACGGCGACACGATTTATTTCGGTTCTGACCGAGGTCCAGAGCACCGCATGAACCTTTACAGCTACAGCCTGAAGACCAAACAGACTCGCCAGCTCACCAACTTCAAAGATTACGACGTCAACTGGCCCAGCCTGGGGCCTGACTCCATCGTCTTTGAGAACGGCGGGTTCCTTTACGTCTTCGACCTGAAGACCGAGAAGCCGCGCAAGCTAACGGTGTACCTGGCCGGTG
>Ga0208821_1000498_pt1 | contig 30204 bp, 27 predicted proteins | sample June2015DPH_20_5_FD_184720 | JGI IMG/M metagenome (GOLD analysis project Ga0208821, IMG submission 184720) | Peatland microbial communities from SPRUCE experiment site at the Marcell Experimental Forest, Minnesota, USA - June2015DPH_20_40... | ecosystem: Environmental > Terrestrial > Soil >... | reverse complement strand
CGTTTGAATGCCATGAATGTTAGATTCAAGTCGCGACTGCCTTGGGCGTTGGCGTTTTCGTTTGCCCGCGCCATCCAGCAACCGGCTTTGGAGATTTGGCAAGGCAAGGAGGCCCACGTGTTGGCGGCCCAGCAAGCTCTGTATCATCGAGCCAGGTGCAACCGGGCGGCGCGCCGTGGCGAATACAATGCCGCGATGGAAAGGACGTGAGCATAACCACGAGTATCCCGCAACTCACAAAACCTGCGGCGTAGCAGAGACAGAAGGATACCCATTATGAAACCCAATGCCGACCAGCCCAAGGCTCCCGAATCGAAGCCGGGATCGAAGCTCAGCGCGAAGGACGATTTGAAATCCCTGCCCCTGCCGGAAGTGGAGAAAAAATTGGGGTCGTCGCCGGACGGCCTCAGTCAAGCCGAGGCGCAGAAGCGGCTGACGCAATATGGGCCCAACGAGATTGAAGAAAAGAAGACCAATCCGATTCTGAAATTCCTCAGCTATTTTTGGGGTCCCATCCCGTGGATGATTGAAGTGGCGGTGATTCTGTCGGGCGTGGTCCGGCACTGGCCGGACTTTGGCATCATCCTCTTTCTGCTTCTCGCCAACGCCGTGGTCGGCTTCTGGGAAGAACGCCAGGCGGGCAACGCCATCGAGGCCCTCAAGGCCACCCTGGCGATCAAGGCCCGGGTGAAACGCGATGGGAAGTGGATCACCCCGGAGGCGCGCGAGCTGGTGCCGGGCGATGTCATCCGCATGCGGATGGGCGACATTGTGCCGGCGGATGCGCGCCTGCTGGACGGCGACCCGGTGGAGGTGGATCAGTCCACGCTGACGGGAGAGTCGTTGCCCGCCGAGCGCAAATCCGGCGAGGCGGTGTTTTCAGGTTCGATCATCCGTCAGGGTGAAATCGAGGCGATAGTCTATGCCACCGGTACGAACACCTACTTCGGCAAGACCGCGCAACTGGTGCAGGAGGCGCACACCGTCAGCCATTTCCAGCGTGCGGTGCTGAAGATTGGCGATTACCTGATCCTCCTCGCGGCGGCCATGGTGTCGGTGATTATTATCGTCGCGCTCTTCCGCGGCGACCCGATTCTCACCACGTTGCAATTCGCCCTGGTGCTGACCGTGGCCGCCATTCCCGTGGCAATGCCGACGGTGCTGTCGGTGACCATGGCGGTCGGGGCGCGCCTGCTTGCCAGGAAAAAGGCGATTGTGAGCAAGCTGGTGGCCATCGAGGAATTGGCCGGCGTGGACATCCTGTGCGCCGACAAGACCGGCACCCTGACCCAGAACAAACTGTCGCTGGGCGATCCGTTCAGCGTGAACGATATCCCCGCCGAGCAAGTCATCCTGAATGGCGCGCTGGCGTCGCGCGCGGAAAATAACGACCCCATCGATCTGGCCGTGCTGGGCGGACTGAAAGACAAAGAGGCATTGAAGGCTTATGAGGTGGTTCATTTCCTGCCATTCGACCCGGTGCATAAACGCACCGAGGCCACCGTCAAGGGCAAGGACGGAAAGACGTTCAAAGTGACGAAGGGCGCGCCCCAGGTGATCTTGGAGTTGTCGGCCAATGTTGGGCAGGTGAAATCTGCCGTCGAGAAGGCGGTCAACGAATTTGCGTCGCGCGGCTTTCGTTCGCTGGGCGTGGCGCGGGCCGAGGGAGAAGGCCAATGGCAGTTTGTTGGGGTGTTGCCCCTGTTCGATCCGCCCCGGAAAGATGCCAAGGCCACCATCGCGACCGCGCTGGCGATGGGCGTAAAGATCAAGATGGTTACGGGCGATGCACTGGCCATCGCCAAGGAAACCGCCAGTAAATTGCGGCTGGGCACAAATATTCTCGATGCCGCCAACCTGGGCGACTCGAAAAAGCAAGAGAGCACAGAGATGGCCGAGTCCATCGAGAAGGCCGACGGCTTCGCGCAGGTATTCCCAGAACACAAGTATCACATTGTGGACGTCCTGCAGCAACGCGGCCACATCGTCGGCATGACGGGCGACGGGGTGAACGACGCCCCGGCGCTGAAGAAGGCCGACTGCGGCATCGCCGTTTCGGGCGCGACGGACGCGGCGCGCGCCGCGGCGTCTATCGTGCTGATGACGCCCGGCCTGTCGGTGATTATTGACGCGATCAAGGAGAGCCGGAGAATTTTCCAGCGGATGAACAGCTACGCGATCTACCGCATCGCCGAGACGCTGCGCGTGCTGTTGTTCATGACGGCGGCGATCCTGATCTTCAACTTTTATCCCTTGACGGCGGTGATGATCGTGATGTTGGCGCTGCTCAATGATGGCGCCATCCTGTCCATTGCCTATGACAACGTTCATTACCGGGACCTGCCCGAGGCCTGGAACATGCGCATGGTGATGGGGGTCGCCTCGGTGCTGGGCGTCATCGGACCCGTGGCTGCGTTTGGTCTGTTTTACCTCGGCGATCGTGTCTATCACCTCGACCATACGCATCTCCAGCCGATGATGTATCTGATGCTGTCCGTGGCCGGACATTTGACAATCTTTCTCACCCGCACGCGCGGCCCGTTTTGGTCCATACGCCCGGCGCGGATTTTATGGATGGCCACGGGCGGCACACAAATCGTGGCGACGTTCATCGCGGTCTATGGATTCCTTATGCCACCCCTCGGCTGGGGTTGGGCCGGGTTCGTATGGGGATATGCGCTGATATGGGCGCTCTTGAGTGACCGCGTGAAGCTGCTCGCGTATCGGATTTTTGATCCAACTGCCGCGCCCCTATTGGCCAGGAACCTGTCGATCTGACGCCGCAGATCGCCAAGCGTGCCTGGGAACTCTACGAGCAGCGAGGCCGCCGCGATGGCCAAGCAGGACAAGACTGGCTTGAGGCAGAGAGCGAGATTCGGAAAGATGAGTCCCTCAAATGAACCGACGCCAACCGCACCACGTTCCTTTGATCCCTGGCGCAGGGCCTCGACTTTGGCCTGGTCCTGGTCATAACCTGCCATCGCACAGCCGTGGCCGGCCAGGTTCAAAACGAGATTGCGCCCCATGACGCCCAGGCCGACCATGCCGATTGCCTGCTGCAGAAAGGCAGAATTCAAGCTCTGAAGGCAAAAATCAACCTGGACAAGGAGAAATTAGGAAGCTTCCCAAGATTATAACATCATCAAAGCATTTCTTTCTTCGGGGGTGAGTTCGCTTACCAAAGAGTCCAGGTGCATTTTATCGAAATCGAATCCTGCGCTCTTGATGATCTCTTTCCTCTTGGCAGCAGACTCGGCGGCAAGGATTTGCTTCTTGAATTCCAAATCGCGCCTCATCTTTTCCACAAGAGCTCTGGCTGATTCAACGGACATGATGACCTCCTTTGGGCTGAATTTTGTGATGAAAGGGACTTTTTGTCCTTCACAGGTCAGGGGGTAATCAAATATTTTTAATATTCTAAAAAATTAATCATCTTTTCAATCCAGTCAAGGAATCAATAATAATGAATTCTTGTAATGAAAACTTACTATTAAGCTTCTCTTCTCCCTGATTGACATCGCCGCCAGGGTATTTATCTTAGTGACACGGGCAGTTTAATCCCACATAGCTCGCATTCCCGCAAGAACTGGCCATCGCAAGTCAGAAAACCTAAGAGGAGGAGTCCCGTGAGTCCAGCTCCCCCAGTCGACCTTGATCATTTCGAGGCAGTGCTCTTTGATTTAGATGGTGTGCTCACCGCCACTGCCAAGGTCCCTGCGGCTTGCTGGAAGCTGCCTGAGGAAGATAATTTTGGCCATATGGCACTCCGAGCCCCGGTGGCGGATTTCGGCCGGGGAGGGGTGGCCTTGTACTTGCTGGTTTCAATAAACGGATTATAAAAACCTGTAACTGGAGAGGTAAAATGGCCGACCCCATCTTTGCTTACGAACCGCGCAGTTTTGCCGGCATGGACGAACTCGTCGAGCTGGCACTGGACTTGCGGTGGTCATGGAATCATGGCGCTGACGACGTCTGGCGGCCTCTGGCCCCGGAATTGTGGGACCTCACCCGCAATCCGTGGGTCATTCTCCAAACCGTGGCGCCGGGTAAGCTGAAAGCTTTGGCCGCCGATGTCAAGTTCCGGACCCGGGTGAAAACCTTGGTCCAGGAGATGCGCACTTCCCGCGGCGCGGCCGCCTGGTTTCAAAGGGCGCAGGCTCAGGCGCCGTTGACCACGGTGGCTTACTTCAGCATGGAGTTCATGCTGGGCGAGGCCCTCCCTATTTACTCGGGCGGACTGGGCAACGTGGCCGGCGATCAGCTCAAGGCCGCCAGCGATCTCGGGGTGCCAGTCGTAGGCGTCGGGTTGTTGTATCAGGAGGGATACTTTCGTCAGGCCCTCGCGGCCGACGGCTCCCAGTTGGCCCTTTATCCCATTAACGATCCAGGGCAGCTGCAAATCACGCCGGCACGCGATGCCAGCGGCGAATGGGTGCGTCTCCAGATGCACCTCCTGGGCTACACCATCTGGATACGTGCCTGGCAGGCGCAGGTAGGCCGGGTGAAATTGTATCTCCTGGACCTGAACGATCCGGGAAATCCCCCCATCGTGCGCGGACTCACCAACGAACTCTATGGTGGCGGGGTGGAGATCCGCCTCGACCAGGAGATTTTGCTGGGCATTGGCGGCTGGCGGCTCTTGCGCACACTGGGATTGAATCCCGAAGTGTGCCATCTGAACGAAGGCCACGCGGCCTTCGCTATACTGGAGCGAGCCTTGGATTTCATGAAATCGACGGGGCAACCTTTTGAGGTGGCGCTCCAGGTGACCCGGGCTGGGAATCTCTTCACCACGCATACCCCCGTGGCCGCGGGTTTCGATCGCTTCCCGCCGGATCTGATGCGGCAGCATCTCGGCAATTACGCCGAAAGTCACCTGGGCATCTCGTTCCGGGACCTGATGGCCCTGGGACGGCAAAATCCCGACAACGACCAGGAACCCTTCAATATGGCGTATCTGGCGATACGCGGCAGTGGCGCGGTCAACGGTGTGAGCCAGTTGCATGGGAAAGTCAGCCGAAGCATCTTCCAACCCCTGTTCCCCCGCTGGCCCCAGGACGAGGTGCCCATTGGCCACGTCACGAACGGCATCCATGTACCAACTTGGGATTCTCAGGCTGCGGACGGGTTGTGGACCAGGCACTGCGGTAAAGGGCGGTGGTTGGGCGAGACGGACCAGGTGGAAGAAGCGATACGCCGGGTGCCTGACCAGGAATTATGGGTCATGCGGCAGGCCTCCCGGCACACTTTGATTGAATATGCCCGCCAACGTTACTCCCAACAACTGGCCGTCTCCGGCGCCTCCCCGGAGGATATCGCCAAGGCCGGGCAGATTCTGGACCCGGAGGCTTTGACCCTGGTTTTCGCCCGGCGGTTTGCCACTTACAAACGTCCTACTTTGCTGTTGCACGATCCGGAGCGCTTGATTCGGCTCTTGACGGACCCCCAGCGCCCGGTCCAGCTTCTGATCGCCGGCAAGGCCCATCCCGCTGACGGGGCGGGGCAGGAAATGATCCGTCAATGGGTACAATTCACCCGGCGTCCTGAAGTACTAGGCCGAGTGGTCTTTTTGAGCGATTATGACATGCTGTTGACCGAGCAGCTCGTGGGCGGCGCCGATGTCTGGATCAACAACCCGCGCCGCCCGTGGGAGGCCTGCGGCACCAGTGGTATGAAGGTGCTGACCAATGGCGGCCTCAATCTTTCGGAACTGGACGGCTGGTGGGCGGAGGCCTACCAGCCCCAGATGGGTTGGGCGTTGGGCGATGGCCGGGAGCACGGTGATGATCCCGGCTGGGATGAGGCTGAGGCCGCGGCATTATACGACATCCTGGAAAAGGAAGTAATCCCAATTTTTTACGCCCGTAATGCCGATGGCCTTCCCACCGCTTGGCTGGCCAAAGTTAGGGCGAGCATGACGACGCTCACGGCCCGTTTTTCCGCCAATCGCGCCGTTTGTCAATATACCACGGAGTTTTATCTACCGTCGGCGGCAGCCTATGAGGCCCGCCGGTCGAATCAAAGCGCTCTCGGGATTCGCCTGGCGAACTGGCAGCGGCAGATTGAGCAGGAATGGCACTCCATTTCTTTCGGTGACCTGCAAATAGAAACGCACGACGGACAGCATCATTTCCGGGTGGAAGTAATTTTCGGCGGGGTTGATCCCGAGGCGGTGCAAGTGGAATTATTCGCTCCTGACCCCGAAAACCGCGCCTGGCGGCAGCCGATGGCCCGGGGGGACAAGCTGCCGGACCGGGAGGGAGCTTACCTGTTTACCACGCAAGTGCCGGCGACGCGGCCCGCGGGCGATTTCACCCCGCGACTCATCCCTTACTTTCCCGGCGTCGCCGTGCCGCTGGAAATACCCTTAATTTTATGGTGCCACTGATTGCCATTGGAGATAGCTGATGAGCATTTCCCCTTATGCCGGTAAACCCGCCGAGCCCTGGATGTTGACCAACATTCCCCGCCTCGTCACCGCCTACTATGTCAATTGCCCCGATCCCGCCGTGCCGGCGCAGCGGGTGGACTTCGGAACCTCCGGGCATCGCGGCTCGTCGCTGGACCACGCCTTCAACGAAGCGCATATTCTGACAATTACCCAGGCTATCTGTCTCTACCGCAAGCAGCAAAGTATCGACGGGCCGCTGTTCATGGGCATCGATACGCACGCGCTGTCGGAGCCGGCCTTTGCCAGTGCGTTGGAGGTCCTGGCGGCCAATGGCGTCGAGGTTATGGTGGATGCGGCCGGGGGTTACACGCCGACTCCGGTGATCTCGCATGCAATTCTCACCTACAACCGGGGTCGGCGCCGGGGCCTGGCCGACGGCATCGTCATCACGCCTTCGCACAATCCCCCGAAATATGGCGGCTTCAAATACAATTCGCCCCACGGAGGCCCGGCGGACACCCAGGTGACCCAATGGATCGAACAGCAGGCCAACGCCTTCCTTGCGGACGGACTGAAAGGGGTGGCGAGAGTCCCGTTTGAGCGGGCGCGCCAAGCTTCTACCACACATCCGCATCGCTTTCTTGACGCTTATGTAAATGATCTCCCGGCGGTGGTGGATATGCAGGCAATTCAAGACAGCAAGGTTCACCTGGGGGTGGATCCGCTGGGCGGCGCCAGCGTGGCCTATTATGATGCCATTGCGGCGCGCTACCACCTCAACCTGGAAGTCGTGAATCATAGCGTCGATCCCACGTTCAGGTTCATGACCGTTGACTGGGACGGTCAAATCCGCATGGACCCATCCTCGGTTTACGCGATGGCGCGCCTGATCGACCTCAAGGAGCGCTTCGTGGTAGCCTTTGCCAGTGACACCGATGCCGACCGCCATGGGATCGTGAGCCACAGCCAGGGATTGCTCCCCCCCAACCATTACCTTTCCGTGTCGATCGCCTACTTATTCGCCAACCGGCCGCAGTGGCCGAAAACGGTGGCCGTGGGCAAGACTCTGGTGAGCAGCAGCATGATTGATCGGGTGGCCGCCCGGCTGAACCGGCGGTTGGTGGAAGTTCCGGTAGGCTTTAAGTGGTTCGTGGAAGGACTCATCGACGGGTCGCTGGGCTTCGGTGGCGAGGAGAGCGCGGGAGCGACCTTTTTGCGGCGTGACGGCAGCGTCTGGACGACGGATAAAGATGGGCTGATCCCCAACCTGCTGGCCGCGGAGATCACCGCCCGCACTGGCAAAGACCCGGGCGAACACTACCAGGAACTGACGGCAGAGTTCGGCACGCCGTTTTCTACACGGATTGATGCGCCGGCAACCCCCGCGCAGAAGACGAAGCTGGCTAAGCTGTCCCCCGATGCCGTCAAGGAGTCGCAGCTGGCCGGCGAGCCCATCACGGCCAAGCTGACCAAAGCCCCGGGCAACAATGCTTCCATCGGCGGCCTGAAGGTCATAGCGGCGGGCGGCTGGTTTGCGGCCCGGCCTTCCGGCACGGAGAACATCTACAAAATCTACGCCGAAAGCTTTAAAGACCAGGCCCATTTGGAAGCCATTGTGACTGAAGCCCAGCAGATCGTGAATAACGCGCTGGAGTAGTCGGAGTCAGGCCGCGACCTCGGGGAGATCGGCAATGAACGACGACAGTCCAGGTCCTCTTACCTGACAGAACGAAAGGAGCACGAACATGACAACGGGCATGGCGCCGCTCACCGAACGCCCGGCCTGGAAGGCCCTGGAAGCCCACTATCACCAGGTTCGGGAGCTGCATCTCCGGAAACTCTTTGGGGACGATCCCGGCCGCGGCAAGCGGATGACCGCCGAGGCTGTGGGCCTTTACCTGGATTACTCCAAGAATCGCATCACCGATCAAACTCTCAAGCTCCTTCTGCAATTAGCCGAGGAATCCGGCTTGAGAGCTCGGATTGACTCCATGTTCCGGGGAGAAAAGATCAACCTTACGGAGAAACGAGCCGTCCTGCACGTAGCCCTGCGTGCCCCGAAGGGAGCAGTCATCGTCGTGGACGGCGAGAACGTGGTGCCCCAAGTCCACGCCGTGCTGGACAAGATGGCTAACTTTTCCGGCCGCGTCCGGAGCGGCGCTTGGCTGGGCCACACCGGCAAGCGTATTCGGAACGTCATCAATATCGGCATCGGGGGCTCCGATCTGGGGCCGGTGATGGCCTACGAGGCGCTCAAGCACTACAGCGAGCGCGCCATGACGTTCCGTTTCGTTTCCAATGTCGATGGCACCGACTTCGCGGAGGCGGTCCAGGATCTTGATCCCTCGGAAACCCTCTTCATCATTTCTTCCAAAACCTTTACCACGCTGGAGACGATGACCAACGCCCACACGGCCCGCAACTGGTCGCTGGCGGGTCTCGGGGACGACGAAAAAGCGGTGGCCAGGCATTTTGTCGCGGTCTCGACGAACGCTGAGGGAGTGGCGAAGTTCGGCATCGATACCGCCAACATGTTCGAGTTCTGGGACTGGGTCGGCGGACGCTACTCCCTGGACTCGGCCATCGGCCTCTCCACCATGCTGGCCATCGGCCCGGACAACTTCCGGGCCATGTTGGACGGCTTCCATCAGATGGACGAGCACTTCCGCACCACCCCGTTCGCGGGCAACCTGCCGGTGCTTATGGGCCTCCTGACCGTCTGGTACAACAACTTCTTCGGCGCCCAGACCGTGGCGGTCTTGCCGTACGAGCAGTATCTGAAGCGATTCCCGGCCTATCTGCAGCAGCTCACCATGGAGAGCAACGGCAAGCACGTCACCCTGGATGGGACCGAGGTCGCGTACCAAACTGGTCCCATCTATTGGGGCGAGCCGGGGACCAACGGCCAGCACTCTTTCTACCAGTTGATTCATCAGGGAACCAGGCTTATCCCCTGTGACTTCATCGCCTTCGGCCAGCCGCTTAACCCCCTGGGCCGGCACCATGACATCCTCCTGGCCAATGTCTTTGCCCAGAGTGAAGCGCTGGCTTTCGGCAAGACGGCCGAGCAAGTAAAAGCCGAGGGCACGCCGGATTGGCTCGTGCCCCACCGGGTCTTCCAGGGCAACCGCCCCTCCAACACGATCCTCGCCGAGCGCCTTACCCCGGAAACGCTGGGCAAACTCGTGGCCCTTTACGAGCACAGCGTCTTCACCCAGGGGACCATCTGGAGCATCAACTCTTTCGACCAGTGGGGCGTCGAGATAGGCAAGGCTCTGGCCCAGCGCATTATCCCGGAACTGGAGAGCCGGGAGGAGCCCCGGCTCGGCCATGATAGTTCAACGAACACCCTGATCCAACGCTACCGGAAGCTCAAGGAGGCCTCCTGATGACTTTTGGATTGTCCAAGCAGGTGGGAATCGCCACTGATCACCGTGGGTTTGGTTTGCAGGAAGAGCTGGTGGCCCAGCTCCGCGCCGCAGGCCATGGCGCGGTCGGTTTGAGGGTGCGTTTTTTAATTGCAAGTCCCGGCGGCTGAGGCCGGCTATGAGAAGGCGACGGAGATACCGTGCTGATTCAGTGTGCCTCCTGCTTCTGGCGTCAACACCGTCCGGTCCCGCACCTATAGCCTTGATCTGAATCCGGAAACCACGGTCAGGACTCCCTCTCCCCGGGTCAATATGATCGCCCCTGAGATTTCCCAATTTTTCAAGAAAGTTGCCAACCCGAATTACATTTGCAAAGGCTTTTCAATATGTGATATGGGAAGATTAGCGGAAGGGCTTATAGTGGCAAGATAGTGCGTCATGTGTCCGCAGAAAGGAGCCGGATCTCTGTTTCGATTATTTTTTGCTAATTTCTTCTTAATTGTGCTAATGTGTCCTTATACTTGACGAACTTACAAGGACTGCTCAGGAGCATAAAATATATATTATGAATTGGGAGGCTGTATGGAGACCCAACATTCTGCCAGCTTGGAGCAATCTCTCGCCAGGACTGAGGCAGACGCTGAAGCAACCCTGACGACTGCGAATAAAGTGGTGTCCTCTGTCAAGAAGTTTCGAGATGCAGCTAAAAAAGGGAATTTACGAGAACTCCCGAGAATGATTGAAGTTACGGAGCAGGCCATCGCTGCCCTGAGGCAACAGTTTATCAATGCCAAGGAAAGCTGGGACTTTGATGAGGAAACTTATTTTTCGGGTGGGGGCTTTCAGTCGGAACTCGTAGAGGCTGCAAGACAAGCCGGAGTAAAGATTTTCAAACAACATGAGATGATTTATTGCTACCCTTATCTCATCCGCATTAAAGCTCAGGAACGTGCCATCCAGATTGACAAGATGGTCGAGAGACGACTTCGTCCCTCTATCCTAGCCAAGCACCTCAGAGAATTACAAAACAAGCCTGCAAAGTTTAAGTCACAGGCTTTTTTGGAATGCCTATTTACAGCTTATTCCATGATCCTTTCTCGCCATAGTGAAGAAGCCATGGCTACTGGAAAGATCGTAAAACTTCTTGATATTTACCAGTTGCTTACACTTTTGCCAGGGCAGTCCAAGGAATACACTAAAGAAGAATTTGCCCGAGATATTTACTTGCTTGACAAGAGCGGCATTGCCAACACAAACCAAGGATTTGTCTTGAATCTTGTTGTCCCAAGTACAGGTGGGAAAAGCTTACAAAAAAGCATTAGGGTTATAAATGAGGATGGCCAAGAAAAGAAATATTACGGGATTTCCTTTAAACGTCTATAGGAGTCTTCCGCCATGTCCATTGATTTCCAAGAATGGTTAGATATTATTATTACGGAATATTTACAAGAATTTATCAGTAAGGGTGGAGCGGCAGTTAAGTTCCTCATACCCATGCATGATCAGCAACACCATCGTTGTTGGCAAAAAATACGTGATGCTGCTCAAAAAGAGGGATGTTTATTCGTTTTATTGGACTCGGCAACAACCAAAACTCATATGATCGATAAACTATTTCATGAAGTTGCTCGTCAAGTGAACTGGGAGGATTGTGCATACAAATTTGTTAAAAACTTAATCAAAGAAAACGGATATGAAGTTTCTGAAAACCGCAGTGAGTTTAATCTGCAAACTTTAGCCATTATAAATGAAGTTAAGGAAATATTTTTTAGAAGGGATATTAATAGATGGCTTCAAAACCGAATTTATAAAGATTTCAAGATGAGCCAAGAGTTCAGAATCGCTATGATCCATTTATGCTTGGGTGAACTCGAGCCACAAACTGCCAAAAGCTTTTTATGTTTATCCATCAAAGATTGGCTGAAGGGGGATTTAAAGACGATTTCGTCCCTTAAAGAAGCTCAGATCTTTCAAAAGGTGGGGAGACACAATTCCCGCCATATGTTCTTATCATTAGCCCGTTGGTTGAATATAGTGGGTATAAATGGTCTTGTGTTATGCATGGATATTTCCCGATATATGGAGACTATCAAGCCTACTGATAGCACTTTCTACTATACCATTCCTGCCGTACTTGATGGCTATGAAGTGCTTAGACAGTTTATTGATGAATCTGACAGCCTGGAGAATTGTCTTATCACAGTAATTGTTCCTCCTGGGTTCGTAAAGGATGAAAAACGCGGGGTGGCACGTTACCCGGCTCTTAAAATGCGAATATGGGATGAAGTACATGACATAGATCGTGACAATCCGTTTGCTCCTCTAGTTAGCGTCTCGTCATGTTCTTGACACTACAGTATAGCTGGAGATTTTAATGAATACGATTGAGCAAATAAGAAATCGCAGGGCCATTGAAGCGTTACGTGCCGGGGTCCCTAATCGTGATGCAGTTCTGGCATTGGGTGGTACACAGCCAGAAATCGAGAGTAAATTTAGAGAACAATTGCAGGCTATTAAGCAGAGCATAATTGACAATTCGCAACCTCGCGGAATATTGGTGAAAGGTGGTTTTGGTGTAGGTAAGTCACATTTACTTGAATTTCTATCACAAATAGCTTTAAAAGAAAATTTTGTATGTAGCAAAGTAGTCATTAGTAAAGAAACTCCATTTTATGATCCTGTCAAGTTCTTTCGTTCTGCTGCCGAAGCTGCTGTTGTGCCAGATAGAATTGGAGATGCTCTTACTGAAATAACAACTAAGATGAATACAAAGGGTCAGGCTTATGCTAATTTTTATCAGTGGGTAAATCGTAGTCAAGATTTAAATCAATTATTCGCCGCCACCCTTTTCATATTTGAAAATATGCCTTATGATGCAGAAATTATAAATCGAATTATTCGTTTCTGGTCAGGTGATAAAATAAATATTAGCGAAATAAAAAAATGGCTTAAACAATGTAAAGAAGGTGTAACTTATAGTATATGTAAGATTACTTTAAAGGAGCTTGCCCTGCAACGATTTAAGTTTGCGACACGTCTCATGATTGCGTCAGGATATGAGGGATGGATACTCTTTATCGATGAATTAGAACTGATTGGGCGTTATTCCCAAAAGCAACGTGGGAGGTCATATGTGCAACTGGCCAGATGGATGGGAAGACTTGAAGGATGGGAATCTATTGGGGTTTCGTCAGTGTGTTCAATCACCGATGATTTTACTCGCGAAGTACTGGAGGGCAGAAACGACTTAGAGAGGGTCCCGGCGAAGTTAATGGCGGGGGCGGCAGAGGATGACCTTCTTTTGGCCACTCAGGCCGAACGAGGCATGCGAGTTATTGAACGAGAAGCAATCCCGCTGTTATTTCTTGACAATTCGTTGCTCCAAACTGTTTATACCAAAATCAAACCTATCTATGCTGGTGCATACGACTGGAGCCCACCGGACGTATCGGGGGTGGAAAAAACAAGCACTACCACCATGCGTCATTATGTGAAAGGCTGGATTACCGAATGGGATCTTAAGCGCAAATATCCAGATTATAAACCAAGAATCGAAACAGAGGACTTTAAACCAGGTTATGAAGAAGATAAGGACCTTGAAGTTTCCCCTGAGGGAGCAATGGAGGAGTAACAAATGCCCATCCCCTATCGAGATGCAGACGAATTGGAGGAATTGGGCGCAGCCGGATATCTAAAGATCGAGCCATTACCCACAGGTTCTGGTTTTCTCGGCGCACTATTCTTGATCAATGTCCGGGGGGAGCCTATCGAGTTTACCTACAACCGGATTGAAACCCCCCACACCTTTCTTTGGCGGCAAGATGACATTCGCCGGCATGCCGCTAGAAAACTCACAGCCTCGCTACTAACTCTTTGTCCCAGAACGCCCAGCTTGATACTTTGTCTGGCTGAAGAGGTAGGCAGCGAACTTTTCTGCCAGGACATCCATGTTGCGATACCAGTTTGCCGTATTGCTCCAGCCATCAAAGCAGTCTCTTACTCGGGTGACGAGATTACGGACACCGCAGAATCTGACGAAGCGATGCATCTATTTTGGTATCCCGGCAAACCATCCGAAGAATCGATAGAGTCCAAGCTTCTCTACGAATTGACTCACCGGGGACTACTGACCGAGCCCTTCAGTCGGGCAACCATAGGCTTGAAAGAGGTCTTTGGCTTAGAGGTTGGCGAGGTAAAATGAGAGAAACAGCCGACTGGTGGAAAGAAACCAATGCTGATCGTGTACCGCGTGCTCGGTGGTTGGGTATTTTTCGCCGACAAATGCAGATGAAGGAAGATTCCGCCAGGGGCTTGACCATTCCTGCCCAAAAAGTTTTTGCCCCGCAAACTTTGGGGGTCTCTGAAATTAAGCGCCTTGGCGGGGCAAATTGCCTGGCCTTAGGACCACACATAGAGTGCGCCATAAATCTATGGGAAGGTGAATCTATATCAACGGATGATGAAAGAGGGACCGTCGCTCTGGCCGGATTCTTGTTGAGAGAGGAGGCAATTGTTGCGCCTACTTCCTTAAGGCAGATTGGCGAGCGCCGAGATTTGAGCAAGGAAGCGACTCAGGATCTCGAACCAAAGCTTCCCCTTGCCAAGCGACTGGCCTATTTGCTGCAACCTCCCACTGACCTTCTGCTTTCTGTTACCGGCCCTTTGGAGTGGCCGCGACCATTGTTTGAATACCAAATGGAAGGGATTAAAGCCCTGCTGTCCCATGAAGCCCTGCTTCTTGCCGATGACATGGGATTGGGAAAAACCGTCCAAGCAATTGGCGCCCTGAGGATTCTAACCCTTCAGCGTCTAATCGAGGCAAGTTTAATAATTGTCCCGGCTGGTCTTATCAGTCAATGGCGGCGTGAGTTACGTTTTTGGGCTCCTGAGCTACGGATTTCCACAGTCCATGGACCAGTAGCAGATCGTGCCTGGCAGTGGATTACCCCAGCTCATATATACATTACCAGTTATGAAACTTTGCGCGCCGACTTCACAGAAAATCCTCAGTCACCACCCCGCCGTCGCACTTGGGACGTGGTTATCCTCGATGAGGCTCAAAAGATTAAGAACAGGGATGTGGAAGTCAGCAGAAAGTGCAAGCAAATCTACCGACGGCGCGCCTGGGTCCTGACCGGAACTCCTCTTGAAAACAAAGTGGATGACCTGGCTTCAATCCTTGAATTTGTTGGACCCCTCAAAGAAAGTGAGGCTCCCCTTAGACTTATCCCTGGCCCAGATCTCCGTGAAAGACACCAAGGACTTCAACTTCGTCGTAAGAAGGCCGATGTGCTTCCCAATCTTCCCCCTAAAACTATTAGCCAAGTTTTGCTTCCACTTGATGATTCTCAGCTTCAAAGCTATGAAAGAGCCGAAAAGGAAGGCATCATCCAACTGCAGGAACGCGGTGAAACTGTCCGCATAGAAAACGTCTTAGAGTTAATCTTGAAATTGAAGCAAATTTGCAATTTCTGTCCTGCGACTGGACAGTCTGCTAAACTTCAAGATGTCAATGAGCGCATGCGAACTCTCGAATCTGAAGGACATCGCGCTCTAATATTTTCACAGTTCACTGACGAGCAATATGGCGCCCGGGCAATTGCCACCAGACTCCAATCGCTACGGCCGTTACTTTATACGGGCGACCTTTCCTCTTCTGAAAAGGATGCTACGATTAGAGAATTTAAGGAAAAAAAATCACATAAGGTTTTGATACTTTCACTACGCGCCGGGGGACAGGGTTTAAATTTGCAAGATGCATCTTATGTTTTTCACTTCGACCGCTGGTGGAATCCTGCAGTTGAGCGGCAGGCTGAGGACCGAGCTCATCGTCTTGGTCAAACTTTTCCCGTCCATGTATATCGATACGTTCTCGAAGGTACCATAGAAGAAAGGATCGACAATATTCTTCGAGAAAAGCAACTTCTATTTGACGAACTGGTCGACGATGTATCCATAGATTTAAAGTCCTTTCTATCCAGCGAAGAGCTTTTTGGGCTGTTCGGTTTAAAGCCACCTGAGCATGCAAAAACCCCTCGGCGTGCAGAAAGATTTCCAACAAACTTCACAGAAATGAGCGGTATAGAGTTCGAAGAGTATGTCAAGAAGCTCTTAGAAAACAAAGGATGGGAAGTGGAAGCAACCCCCCCGACCAGAGATGGTGGTATAGATTTAATCGCTCGACGATATGATGAAATGGGCTTAGATTCGATTCTTTATGTACAATGTAAGAATCACGCCTATCCGGTGGGAGTGGATGTTGTTCGTGAACTGAATGGGGTACTACCAAGACAATCACCGGGAACCAGAGGTGTATTGGTTTGCCCTAGCGGCTTCACTACTGACGGAATTTCCTTTAGTAAAGATCGTGGTATTGCTCTATGGGATAAGCACTTCTTATTTGACCTTTTGAGTTAAAGGGGCGCCAATCAACTATCATACGCTTGAATGAGCTGCTCCGAAATTACCTTAGCCAGAACGTTTTTTACCTTCTCTTCAACATTATATGAGTTCAACGTTACTGCTATGATTGGAAACTTATATAATCCCCGAAAATTCAAGCTCTCCGGATCATATCGTCATTTCTCTCCCGGAAGATTTTCCATTGTTTCCCAGCAGGGGGCATGATTAACAAACTCAGTTGCCGGATTTGATCCGGGAGAGATCTATTCTTGATATTTCCTCTCCAATGATTAATTTTTGAGTTATATGGGAAGATTAGCGGAAGGGCGTCTAGTGGCAAGTTAGTACGCATCGACCTCCATCCTATAACCCCGGATTAATTAATTGCGTTCTCACCTGAGGGGGGAACCACGAATAGGAGACTGGCTTGGATTCTAACCGGATACCGCACCGCCTCGACTCTCTTGACTTTGCACCTAGGAGATAATCGTTTTTCCTCTACGCCTCTTAAAGACAAAATCCACTAAACTTAAAGAGTTATTAAGATGTTAAGTGTGCCAGAGGAATGGCCAAATTGCTAAATAATTCTTGAGATCGGGAAAAAATTGATTTAAAGATAGTGAGTTATTGAAAATATTGAAGCATAGGAGAAGATGGTGAAGCGGAAAGCCCAAAATCTTGCAGTGGTCCTTATGGCATTGGCCCTCGTCACGGTCCAGATACATCCGTCGTCGGCCTGCACCGAATTCATCCTCAAAGCCCAGGACGGCGGCTTCGTTATCGGGCGGTCCCTGGAATTCGGCTGGAATCCTGGATATCAAGCCGTGGTCCATCCCCGCGGCGAGCAGGGCAGCACTGACGCCCCCGGCGGCAAACCCGGGCTTAAATGGACCTCCAAATATGGCTTTCTGGCTTTTGAGGCCTTCGGTAGCGGGGTGGATGGCCTGAATGAGGCTGGCCTGTCCCTAGGCGCCCTTTACCTCCCGGGCTACACGAAGTATCAGGATGAAGCGGCGGCGAAACATCCCGCCAAGGCCCTGGCCATTCTGGACGTTTGCACCTGGATGCTCGGTAATTTTGAAACTGCCGCCCAGGTAAAGGATGCGGTCCAAAAAATCTATGTCTGGGGCAAGCCTCTTAAAGAAGCCGAAAATCAGGTGTTCCCGCTGCACATCTCGGTTTACGACGCCCAAGGGAACGGCATTGTCATCGAATGGGTTAAGGAAGGTCTGCGCATCTACGATCACGCCGACCTCGGTGTACTCACCAACTCCCCGCCCTTTGACTGGCACCTCATCAATATCCGTAATTATCTCAATATCCGGGCGGCTGAAGTGGAGCCGGTAAAAATGGGCGATGCCGTGTTGGCCCCGCCTGGCCAGGGGAGCGGCGGCCAGGGCCTACCGGGTGATTGGACCTCGCCGTCCCGCTTGGTGCGCGCCTGGTTCATGCAGCGCTACGCCAAGCCGGCGGAAAATGCCGCGGCAGGAGTCAACCTGGCCGCGCACCTCCTCAACGCCGTGGATATCCCCTTGGGCGCGATCCGGCCCGAGGACAATACCTTTAAAGACAGTGATTACACGATGTGGATTGCGATTAAGGACCTGAAAAACAAGATCGTTTATTTCCGGACTTACGAGAACCTTATGCTCCGCGCCATTGACCTGAAAAAGCTCGATATGAAGCCCGGAACCCCAAAGAAAGCCTTGGGCATCCAGGGAGGCAGTGAAGTAGCGGACGTCACCGGCAACCTGAAGTGACCTCCTGGGGAAGAGACGTGAGGCGTCCAAGCCCCTCCGGCAAGAGGTCGGCGGCTGTCGACCATTGTGCGCCGGAGGGCCTGGCTACCTGGATTATGCCGTTCTTGCCGGGCTACTCATTGGGATTTTGGACCACGCAGTAGCTTGAATCACTGCCTTGATAACAGGGCTGGTAGTAGGTGTCATTTTCGTAGTAGTAAGTCTGACCGCCCACCACCAGCGTCTGGGCTCCAGCTGACAAGGCCCCCACCACGGTGCCCACCGCCAGACCGGCCGCAACCCCGGCGGCCGCGCCGCCCCATCCGCCGCCGTAGTATGGCCCCCAGCCGGAACCGCTGACGTTGACATTTTTATTGACGTTGACATTGTGATTAGGCCCCGGTCCCGGATGCGGTCCAGGATGCGGTCCAGGACCCGGATGTGGGCCCACCGGGTGAACCGGTTCCGGCCTGAAGCTGCCGCCGCCAAAGTCACCATGGCCGTAACCGCCTCCATGGTAGCCACCGCCGCCACCGCCATGAGAACCGCCGCCGCCGCCGCCCCGGGCTAAAACTTCCCCGGAGAGAACGGGAAAGCCCACCAGGGAGCCGGTCAGGAATACTACCGCCAGCAGACGAATGCATTGAGATAGCCTCATGACTGATCTCCTTTCTTCTTGGCTTTTCCTTTCTTAGAAGCCGGGGTTTCGGTCTTTTTTACCGGCATAAATTTTATCTTTTGGGCGCCTGCGGGCGGCGTAAAGACAAACAAGTCGTCCCCTAATGATGGCGCCAGGTTCCAATCGGAGAGATAAGCGGTCCACTGGGGCGAATCAGGCAGCTTCTTCTGGGTGATCACGATTTTCCGCAACACCGGCTTATCCCCGGCTTCGATCCAGACCTGGTAATGAATATTTTTCCGGTCAAAGGCCAGATGATGGCAGGGAACCCCTCGGACCTTGTGCAGACCCACGTAAAGGGCGTTGACCAGGTCCTTGTGGGCGCGGTTACAGAGTTGGGTGCTGCCCAGCTCGGCCAGCCCCACCTTCAGGCCATAATCGTTGTAGGCCTTGTCCAGGGCCGCGTCGATATCGCCGGCAACGTCAATGCTGGCATAATGGTTCCTATCCTTGTCATAGAGGGTTAGAGCCTTGCCGTCAAAAATGAGCAGTTTGCTATCCAGGTCGCCGTCCCCATCGATCCGGAGCTTGTCCGGACGCCGGAAGGCAGCCTTAACCTCCATGCCGAATTGCAGCTTCTTGCCCCCGGCATAGACCCTGTCGTTGGCAACCTCGGCCTTGAAGGAGAATTGTGGTTGATTCTTGAGAAAATCGCAACTTTGACGGAATATTTCCTTCGGGTCTGGGACCGCCTCCTCTGCGGCCGGGACGGTAGGCGCCGGCGCTGTGGTGGCCTGAGGGGCCGGGGCCGCGGCCAGGGGAGGCGCTTTTTCCTGCCCGAAACCGACTACGGGGGCAACCAAGAGGAAGACCGCCAGAATGCACCACCCCCAAGAAATCATTGTTCTCATAATTTCCCTCCTTCCGAAGAATTACACCTGATTGACTGCGTTATTTTACCTTAATCGGTGATCGAAGATACCCTACACGATCAAAATTTATTTGAATTGAGAACACAATTCGTTTACGATAACCAAAATTTTAATAAACCCAAAGACTTTGAGGCGATAAGGACAATGCCAAGAAAAGGGTGGAAATGGCTCGTTTTCGTGTTGGCTTTATCGTTGACCGTTTTCGCTCCGGGCATTCGGGCCTCCGGGGAGGACGAAATCCAGACCAAACCCAGCGGCCTTCCGGTCGAAGGGGAAAACGGGGATCTGACGGATTTAGCCAGGCACCTGAACAACCCCGTGGGCCCGGTGTGGAACATCGTCACCCAGAACAACTTTTACTTTCTGAAAGGTTTACCCTCCGGCGCTTATCGCGGCGAGTATGTCATGAATTTCCAGCCGGTGCTGCCCATCCCGCTGACCCCGCAATGGAGCCTGGTCTTCCGGCCGGTGATTCCCCTTGAATCCATCCCCTACGTCCGCAGTATCGATTTACCCAATCATGCCATCGATTGGACCCGCACCGCCGGGATGGGCGACATTACCCTGGACCCCCTCCTGGTTCCCAGTTTGAAGCCTTGGTTGATTCTTGGTTTTGGGCCGTCCATAGTTTTGCCGACCGCCAGCACCACCAGCCTGGGCTCGGGCAAGCTGCAATTGGGTCCCGCAGTGGTGCTGGGCTTTCTCACCAAGCAATGGGTCGGCGGGGTCTTTGTGCAAAACTGGTGGTCCCTGGCCGGCGACCACTCCACCCCGGTGGTCAACCAGATGAACCTGCAATATTTTCTCTTTCGGATGCTGCCCAACGCCTGGCAGGTGGGTTTTGCTCCCAATATCCTGGTGGATTGGCGAGACGACGGCAGAAACCAGGTCACCTTTCCCCTCGGTCTGGGCGTCGGCAATACCTTTAGAATCGGCGGCCTCCCCATCCAAACGAGCCTCGAATTCCAATGGATGGCCTGGCATCCCGATGATTTCGGCCAGCGCTTCAATATCCGTTTTGTCTTCAAGCCGGTGGTGCCGGCTCTGGTTAAAAAACCGATATTCGATTAAAATCGATTGAGAACTTTAGAGAGCCGGCGGCGCCGTAAAATATCAGCCCGCCAAGCCGGCGTCAGAAGGCATAACTCAGGGAAAGCACGGGAGTATAATTGGCGTTGGCATTTTTTCCGGCCAGGTCGATTTCCAGACCCAGGGCAAAGGACAACTGCGTGGTGGCCATGTATTCCATGGCCGGCAGGATGGTAATCCTGTCACTGGGGGCCTGATTGGCCTGGGGTCCAATCAAGCGGCCAGCGTCACCATAACCAAAAAGTTCCACTAAAGCCACCCATTTCCCGGAGAAGGGCCATTCCATCGCCAGATTAATCGTCACCCGGTCCGGGGGATGGTCAGTCCCCGAAACGGAAGCGCCCGCCCCCCCCCTCGCCGTGGTCCCCGCATCCGTGGTGAAATCGGTGTGCAGAGTATACCAGAGGTTGGCATAAACAATCAGCGGCGGTATCAGCTTGGAGAGATTGACGCCGGTGGTGAACGCGTATGAGCCGTTCCCTATGCGATCGGTTCCCAACCGGCCCGGATTCAAGTAGCTGAAGTGCCCGTTGGGAAAACCCACGGTCAACAAGTAACTGACCGTAGGGACCACGAAGGTCTCGGCAATGACGCGGTATTTAAACGATAAAGAAACGTCCCCCAATCCCCCGAAATCCGCCGACCGCTCGCCATTCGGGCCAGGATTATTAACGCCATTGGCCCAGTTCTGAATAAATGGAACCAGCGCATAGACTTGCAGGTTATCCCATAAGCCGTAGTTCAGCTGCAGAACCGTTTCAAAGGAGGCATAATCGCCGTCGGCATTGAGCCGCCGCCAGTTAGGGCTGAACTTTGAGTTCGTACAATACAGATACCAGTAAGGCTGGAGGGAAAATTTCCCTTTGGCAAGGGGAATGGCGGTGGAAGTAACAATGGGGCCGAAGGTGTAGGGGTATTTTATTTCTTGAGCAGTTTCTTGGACCTCGCCGGTGATTCCCATAACCTGCCAGGGCATTACCGGGATTAGCAGTCCCACCGCAAGTAAGATCAGCAACGACCTCCGCATCTTCCTCTCCTTCGCCTCCTTACCGCGCAGTAGGTTCCCCCGGGCTGGTCCGGTCTATTCCCCGGTCACTGTTAATCAAGGAATAGTCCTAGCGGGAAAATCATTCCCATCTTGGCACAGATGGTTGATCCAGGGTAGCGAAAATGAAAAAATAATCCCCCTGGTTGACTGCGATTAATTCTCATTGCTTGCCAGGCCGATACGCAGGATAATGGGCCCCAATGAGGAATCCGCAGCGGGAGCGAAGAGAATTATGCCCTGCTGGTGGAAAATCCATAATCCCTGGCTCTAAGGAGGTTTCTGTCATGTCGAAGTCTCTATCGTTCATGGGCAGCCTAATGCTGATCCTGTTTATGGCTCAGGCAGCCGATGCCTGTACCAGTATTCGGATCAAAACCGAGGACGGCCTGGTCTTTTACGCTCGCAGCATGGAAGGTGCCGTCGACTATCAAAGCAAGGTAACCGTGGTTCCCAAAGGCACGATCTATCATGGAACCCTACCGGACAATTCCCCCAAGGGGCTCACCTGGACCGTCAAATATGGCCTGGTCGGCATGAATGCCTTTGGCTCACCGCTCATGACGGATGGGATGAATGAGATGGGGTTGGCGGTGGGAAACCTGTTCTTCCCAGATTATGCCGATTATGAGCCCTTCGACCCCGGGAAGGCCAACATCACGTTGTCTCAATATGAGGTGGCCACCTGGTTGTTGTCCAGTTACGCCACAGTGGCGGAAGTCCGACAGGCGATGAGCAAGGTACGGGTGGTTCAGGGTCCCAAGGAGGTCATCGCTCCCGTCCATTTTGCGGTGCACGACGCCCAGGGGAATTCCCTGGTCATCGAATACGTCAAGGGTAAGTTGCACATTTATGACAACCCCCTGGGAGTCATGACCAACTCACCCCCCTTCGATTGGATGATCACCTATCTGAGCAATTTTGTGAACCTCTCGGCGACGAACGTGCCCCAGATAGACTTAGGCGGTGTGGTCATTAAACAATTCGGCCAGGGATCGGGGCTGGTCGGCTTGCCGGGAGACTTTTCCCCGCCTTCCCGCCTGGTGCGCATGGTGGCTTTTACTCAGTTGGCCTTGCCCGTCAAGGGTCCGCAGGCGGGTTTGAACCTGGCCATGACCATCATCAACAATGTGGACATCCCCCAAGGCGTGGTGCGGGACAAGAGGGAAAAGGGGATGATCTACGATATCACTCAATGGGCTGTGGTTGCGGATTTAGCCGGGAAGAAATATTATTTCCGCACCCATGATAACAAGAACTGGCGTTATATCGATTTAATGAAAGCTTTGCAGGGTGCCAAAGGGATTCAGACCATTCCTCTGGAAGTCCCGCCTGACTATCCGGACGTTACCGCCACGGCCAAGTAAGAGCCCCGGGCTGATTTAAATTAATCTAAGGTCCCATGAATATGGGAGAAGAAAAGACATGACAAAATTAATCCGTACCTTCGAAGTCTTAGCCGTTATAGTCATCTTTACCGCTGCCTCCGGGGGGGCACAGTGGCGGAACAACCCGTAGTAGCGGAGAAGTCCCGTAATGGGGAAGGAGCGAAGGGGTTGTGTCGATCAGCCTTACCTGGTGGTCAACCAGCGATGGGAGGAGCCATTGCGTAAGGCAAAGCCGTGTTATTGCAGCTGATCGATGGGAGCCGGATGAGTCGAGAGATTCATGTCCGGTTCTGGGAGGGCGTGGGGGTGAGATTCCCCCATGCTACTCGACTTCGCTATTTCACAAGAAATTCAATAGAAGGACATCGGAGGTTGACACATGATTTCTCATCGTTTATTTTAGCCTGCAAAAATTGGGGGAGAAGATAGCATAAGCCATAAACCTCACTATTTCTGGCAACCATTTAACAAGCGGTTCCGTGGTTTTGAGCAACGCCTTCGAGAATACCGAACGCAGCCTCTATCAGATTATTGCTTCAGGCTCTGAAGTATATTAGGAGATGGGATTATGGCACCAGAAGAACATGGCTTCCGCGGGAGAATTAAAAGCTTCCATAGTGGGCAAAGATTTATCTTTCTTTTTTGGGGCCTACTCTTATTATTGCTCCTTTCTCCCATTATCCATGAATCGGTTCTGGGAAAAGAGATCGGTGTAGCTCTCCAAACCATGATATTTTTTGACATTATTTACACTCATATTAATTCCAAACCTCTGTTAATCTGTGTCATTGTCATGGTGGCCATTGCCCTCACCTCCCTGTGGTGGGAGTACGCCTTCTGTTCCGCCGGGGCCGCCTTGGTGCAATGTATTGCTACCGCCATACTGTGTTTTTTTCTGGATGTGACCATCCTCAGGACAATTTCCTGGGAGTCTTCCATCAATCGCAATATCGTTTACGGGGCCGTGTCAACGTACCTGCTGTTGGGCTTTGGTTGTGGTTTCCTGTTCGCCACTATTGACCTGCTGCACCCCGGTTCCTTTACCCAGATCAGTCCCTTTCAATGCGGGACATTTTCTGTCGTGCCCTATTGGAATATAAGTTTTCTGTCGCTCACGACCCTGGGGTATATGGATGCCGCCCCGGCGTGGGGGATAACCAAGTCATTAGCGATGGTGGAGGCGATTCTCGGCCAATTATTCCTGGTCGTAGTGGTCGCCATGCTGGTGGGATTGCGAATCAGTGAACTTATCGTGAAACGCCAGGCCAAGAAGTAGGAACTGACTTTCTTCTGCCGGTTGCATGAAGAAGCGGGGAATACGGGTTCCAGCTTGACATGCCAGTTGCTGTTAAGACTGGAAACTTATCAACCGCGCCAAGACAGACCGGCAGGACGGCTACAAGCTAATCCCGAAGTCTACGGACTTTCCCGCGATTCATCAAAAGGCAGCGCTTAACATCAATTGCCTGCCTGACGGAGTGGCTTTCGCTCCGAACTCCTCGTAATAACTCAGGGTAAAATGGCCATACTTGGTCAGGGCACTGATCCCCGGTCCAGCCGCATAGATCTGCGACCTGATATGCTCCAACCGATTCACCACTGAATTCTCGACCCCGTTTGCCGGGGTGGAATATATCTGGTTGTTGGTTACCTGCCACTGCGCATAGCCTACGACACCAATAGTGATCTGCTTTAGAATGTCATTGTTCAGATTAAAGGTCTTTCCCGCACCCCACTCGAAAGGAACCACATCACCAAGCTCGTACTTGTTACCCAGCTGCGATCCGTAAAGCAAGTAATGAGAGTAAATCGACAGCGACCACGTGTGCTCCGCGTCGGCGTATGCGACGCCTCCGAGCCCAAAGACTCCGGTCCAGTGCCCGAAGCCAATATTGACCTTCGCAGTAGGGCTGTACGGTCCCGTAGGCGCGAAGAATCCGGAAGAAACGGTGGCGTCGAGATACCTGAAGTGCCAACCCAGATTGATTGGTTCGACATATATATCGCCTATGCTGCCCTTCGTTGTTCCTCCGGATCTCTGCAGTGAAGGCAGCGTTACTGTGCTGCCCGGTAGATTCAGGACGGGTTGGAGGCTCGCAGCTCCGCTGGCGTCAGCAATTGCGAATGGAATATCAATATCACACCCGTAGTTGGCACCCAGGATCTTAAGCGGCGTGGTCCAAGCGACAATGTTTTGATCGACGAAGAGGTCGAGGCTGCCGCTTCCACTTAAATTGAGACTAAGGCTGCCAAGAGGACTGGATATCAAGGGTCTCGTCTGAATGAAAAGGCTCCCCGAGGCGTGATAGTAGGACCACATGTTCTGATAGTAGAAACCCTCTGGCAGCTGTGTGGCGCCGTTAAGACCGTATGTGCCTAGTATCCAATCACTGTGCTGCGCTCGCGCCGTTGTCGGCAAGAAGACCATTGCCAGGCAAGCGAACGCCAAGGCGGCTATTGTGGTGCGTGTTAGAGTCATAGGTGACAGCCGAGCATACCCAAGAGACCTACTGTGAGAATTAAACTTTAGAAAACGCCCCTAGGACGTGAGCGAAATAAATCCCATATTGGCGGATCCGTCGTGCTGAAGCCGGTACGCGCAAGACCTGTCGGAAGCAAGAGGTCACCGGTAGCTCCTTGACGGGTAGTTACACGACTGGCTGGTTCCAATTCGGTCTTTTCCAAACTTGAGAGGGCGATATCGAAGCTGTCCAGGACAAACTCCGTCAACTATCCCCACGGAACGACGCCCTGCGCTGGTTCAGGCAGGGCCAGGAGAGTAACCATCAATACCATCGATTAATGCTTCGCTAGGCTAGCGCGCAGATCTATCATCCGCTGCTGGCCTACCTTGATCAGGCCCACGCGTGGCCGGCCGAGATCGATAATCACCAGAATCACCGCGGCAATGAGGATCGACGATATTATGTTCACGAAGAAATTGCGTACTCCGGATAGCCCGCATCCATAGCCTATCAGTCCAGTGCCATAATCGCAACAAAATAGAGGAGCACCAGCGTGATCTCAGGCACATGGTTTTCCAACCTCATGAGACTCTTAGAATTTTCTTTACACCAATTCCAGCTTGGTGCGAGAAATGATAGCACAAATTTCGGTGAAAGTAATTTGCGAAAAATTGGAGCGAACCTTATCAACACTACTTAACCAACCGGCATTACTGGAAAAATCAGGATTTGTTACGTATACCTGCTATGCCTGGAAACTTATCACCCGGCTAAAAATTCAAGCTCTCCGGATCATATCGTCATTTCTCTCCCGGAAGATTTTCCGTTGTTTCCCAGCAGGGGGCGTGATTAACAAACTCAGTTGCCGGATTTGATCCGGGAGAGATCTATTCTTGATATTCCCTCTCCAATGATTAATTTTTGAGTTATATGGAAAACTCTTTTACCCAACAGCCGCTTTTTCCAGAGTTCAAGCCTCTCGGCCTGGAGGATAGGGAAATTTTCCGACGGCTTCTGTGGGATTATCAACCGGAAACTTCAGAGTTAACTTTTACCAACTTTTTTATCTGGAAGGATTTTTATAATTTTGCCTGGTCACTGGATCGCGACTGGCTGTTAATTATTAGTGATTCTCCCGACGGCAGAAGTTGGACGTTTCTACCCATCGGGCCTTCTACGAGAGTGGCAACCTGCGAAAAACTACTCAAATGGCTCAAGGAAATAAAAGGGATAAAGGGTCCCAGTATTGAACGTGCGGATAGCCGGCTGGTGGCGGAGCTGGCTCATGACTCTCGATTTCTTATCGAACCTACAAGGGATCATTTCGATTATGTCTATCGATCTGAAGACCTTATTCAGCTTACAGGAAACAGATATCAAGCGCAGCGAAAGCATATTCGGCATTTGCAGCGTTCATATGCCTTTTCATATGAGCCTCTCCAAGAAAGGCATATCTCTGCTTGTCTGGATTTGGCAGAAAAATGGTGCGCTCAAAAAAGATGTGCTGAAGATTTGAGTCTTCAAGGGGAATGGGAAGCTGTAAAAGCGTGTTTGCGAAATTTTCATGATCTCAACTTGCAAGGCGGGGTGATCCTGATTAATGGCAATGTTGAAGCCTTCACCTTGGGGGAACTTCTCAATAAAGAAACCGCGGTAATCCATATCGAGAAGGCCAATCCCATGATTTTGGGATTATATGCCGCGATCAATCAGGAGTTTTGCCGGCATTCCTGGTTCCGGGTGCCATTCATTAACCGGGAGCAGGATCTGGGGGTACCGGGGCTCCGAAGGGCAAAAATGTCATATCACCCCCATCATTTGGTGGAGAAGTTTCGAATTCGACTAAGCTGAATCATCCGGTTCATATTTTTTAAAATCTCTCTCCTGATAGTCTTGCAGCATTTAGGGTTGCCATGAACGCAGTCCGTTACTATGTGGCGCTCATCATGGTGGTCATGCTGGCGCCAGCCATCTTCCCTTGGCTGCTCATCCACCCCTTCGTCCGCTTCTGGCGCCGGCTGGGGCCCAGGTGGACCTGCGGCATCGTTTGGTCCTTGTGGGCGTTGGGCATGGCGGGCCTTTTCCGGATGCGCCACGCCCTCTTGGCCGTGGAGTTCGGGACCAGCTACTATCTCACGGCCCTGGGTCTCTTGCTCCTGTCTGTCTCGACCTGGCTGGGCGTGGTCTGGTTTCGGCGCATGAGCCTTCTGACCATCATGGGCCTGCCGGAGCTGGCGCCGGACCGGCACCCGCAGCGGCTCATCACGACCGGAGTCTATGCCATTATCCGCCATCCCCGCTATGTCCAGTTATACCTGGGCCTTTGGGGCAGCGCTCTCATTGCCAACTACCTGGTCCTTTACCTGGTAGTGGCCCTCTGGCTGCCCGGCATCTATGTCATAGTGCGGCTGGAAGAAAAAGAACTGCGGGACCGCTTCGGCCTGGCTTATGACGAATACAGCCGCCGGGTGCCCCGCTTTCTGCCCCGTATCTCCCGCCGATCCGGCCCTTAGGAAGTCCGAGTGGACACGCCGACCCGGTAAGAGTAAGATGAGACTGTGGTAAAAAGGTTATTCCCCAGGCCATCTTGAAAGGAAGCCATCTTCTTGCCTCCACTTCCCCACTTGGGCGGTCACACCATGATAATACCCGGGGTGAAGTTTGCCAGCCTGCGCCTGATTATCCTGACCGCGGCGGTGCTCGCCCAAATATATCTCTTTCTCCGACTTCGGCAGGCGGTCAGAGGCTCGCGCCGGAGCGAGCCCTGGAAATCCTGGGTCATTGGCGCCGCGGGCGCAGCCATCGTATTTCTCTCTGTCATAAGCGGCTATATCCTGTTCAGGCCCATCCCCTGGGTGGACCCGCCGGCGGCGATAGAGGTTGCCGTCTTCTATCCCGCGGCGGTGTGGGGCCTGGGGTCGATCTTTTCGGCTCTGCTTCTAGTTCTGGTCCAGTTGCTGGTGGGGTTGGGGTGGGTGGCGGTTCGATTAGGTCGCGGCCCGGTCACCCGGGGGTCTGCCATTGCCGTGAACCCCGCGCGCCGTCGCTTTCTGCAAGCCGGAGTGAGCGGGCTGATTGCCGGGCCCCTGGTACTTTCGGGATACGGCGCAGCCTATGCCGCTAAGGACTACGAGGTCTGTGAACTCAGCTTGCCCTTCGGTCGTTCCTTGCGGGTTGTCCAACTCAGCGACATCCATGCCGGCATTTTCATGACCGGGGGAGAGATGCGGCGCATCGTCGATCAGGTCGTCGCGCTGCGGCCCGATTTGTTCCTCCTCACCGGGGACTACATCTCCAACTCCATGAAGTTTCTTCCAGGCTGCGTGGAAGAAATGGCCCGGGTCCAGGCGCGCTACGGCACCTTCGCCATCATGGGGAATCATGAACACTGGTATGGGGAACTGAGTGAGATCCTGGCGATCTTCCGGCAGTACCGGATCGCCTTCCTGCTCAACGAGCATCAGGTAATTCAGGGCGACCAGGGCTTTTTTGCAGTGGCCGGCATCGATGACCTCTTCTCCGGGCATCCCTCACTTTCGGCCGCCTTGAATGGGCTGGATGGCGCCATGCCGACGATCCTGCTATCGCATCACCCGGAGATCTTCCCCCAGGCCGCCGGCCAGGGCATCCCGCTAACCCTGGCGGGCCATTATCATGGGGGTCAAATCAAGTTAAGCCTGCCAGGAGTGGACCTCAGCCTGGCCCACTTGATGACCCCCTATCCTGAGGGCCTCTACCGCCTGAAGGGCTGCCATCTCTACGTCAATCGCGGGATCGGGACCACGTTTACCCCGGTGCGGTTGAACGCCCGGCCGGAGGTAACCGTGTTTCACCTGACCTAAGGCAGTTTTCTGTTTACTGTTTTCTGTCTTCTGCCTTTGCTAAGGGGCCTTTGACTTTGATTTTGCCTTTCACAGAAAATAGAAAAGGCGCTTATTTGCCTTAGCTCCGAAAAAGCACGGCCACTTGAGCCCCGAGGACCTGGCCCATAAGCTCGGGCTGTCTGAGCGGGGAGCCAATTTCCTCATGTCCAAATTGTCGAGGGCAGGCAAAATATCTTAACTGCAACGAGACAGGCAATGCAGCGAAAGGGAACCACACTTTTGGCCCTGGCGGCCGCGGCCTTGACCTTGGGGGTGCTTTGGTATCTCCAGCCGCCGATAATCACCCAAGAGGCCAGATGGGAGGACGTCAAGGCCGAAGCCCAAAGCGGCGGCTATCGCCTGATAACCACCGAAGAACTGGCGGCGCGCTACCGGCAGGACGCCGGCAAACTCCTGTTGGTGGACACCCGGCAGGATTGGGAATATCACACCGGCCACATCCCGGGAGCCGTGAACTTTCCCATGGAGCCCACCGCCTGGTCCCGTTGGCGTTCCCAGGGGCCCCTCGCCAGATTCCTGGGACCTGACCGGGACCGGCCCATCGTCTTTTACTGAGCGGGCCTGACCTGAGTCCGCAGCGACTCGGCGGCCCGGGTGGCCGTAAAGCTCGGTTATAAAAACGTCTATCGCGATCCCTTGGGGTTCCCGGAATGGCAGAAGGGTGGCCTGCCCGTGGTCAGTGCGCACCTGGGCCTTTGCGAACCCTCGGCGGCAGCAAAAGCTCCAGGTCCCCTCGCCGGTTGGGCCATGGTCTGGACCTTACTGGGGATCTTTGTGGGCGGCATGGCCCTCAACCTGACCCCTTGCGTTTATCCCTTACTCCCCATCACCGTTTCTTATTTTGGCGGCCGCAGCGGCCAGGGCCAGGGGCGCCTGGTGGTG
>Ga0208821_1000491_pt1 | contig 30469 bp, 28 predicted proteins | sample June2015DPH_20_5_FD_184720 | JGI IMG/M metagenome (GOLD analysis project Ga0208821, IMG submission 184720) | Peatland microbial communities from SPRUCE experiment site at the Marcell Experimental Forest, Minnesota, USA - June2015DPH_20_40... | ecosystem: Environmental > Terrestrial > Soil >... | reverse complement strand
GCTTCGCGATAAGTGGCGCCGCCCCAGACCGGAGTGCCGACGCCGGGCGCGTCTTCGGGATCGATCCAATCCATGTCGAGGGAGACATGATAGCCGGCGGTGTTGTGTCCGGCCATGCGGAGGGCTTCCTCCATGACGGCGCGCATGCCGCGTTCGTCGATGTCACGCATGGTAAAGACCTCGACCCCGGATTTGCGAATGTTTTCTTTTTCAAAACTGTCCACGTCGCGGATGCCGACGAGCACGCAATTTTCCGGCTGCACTTTGGGCGAGAAGTCGTAGATCTTTCCCAGTTCGAATGGAGGAAGGCCCATGAGCGCCGCGAGCGGCATGCCGTGGACGTTGCCGCTCGGGGAAGAGTCGGGCGTGTTCATGTCGGTGTGCGCATCGATCCAGAGGAGTCCGATTTTCTGGTTCTTGCGGCGGTAGAACTCGGCGACGCCTGACACCGTACCCGCCGCGACGGAGTGATCGCCGCCGAGGACGAGAGGAACTTTGCCGGCTTCGAGCGTCTTCAACACCAGGTCGGCGCTCTTGGTGCAGGTGGCGGTGATTTCCTTGAGGTACTTGGCGTTGGCCGCGCCTTCTTTTTTCTGTTCGGGGATGGCGACTGCGATGTTGCCCGCGTCTTCGACAGTGTGCCCGATGGCTTCGAGGCGGGCTTCGAGTCCGGCAACGCGCACGGCGGAAGGACCCATGTCAACGCCGCGGCGGGATTGGCCGAGGTCAAGAGGAACGCCGATCACGCGGATCCGGCGCGGGGTGATGTTGCTGTAGGTCGTGCTTCGTTGAGCCATACGCTCCTATTCACCGCCGAGACGCCGAGTGCGCCGAGAAAACCTTTTTCTTGATTTATTCGGTTTGGGACGCTTGCCTTTTCTCCCACGCGGAGTCTGGGAATTCATTTACGATTCGTTTCAGTCCGTTCTTTAGAATCGGGACATGGAAGTTCATCAGGAGACCTACTCTTTTCTTCGCTAGCCTCAGATACGATAAGAGCTGGGCATCGTGGATGGGAAGTAACTTTTCGATGGCTTTGATTTCGACGATGATTTCGTCTTCCACGACCATGTCAAGGCGATAGCCACAATCGAGTTTCACTTGTTTGTATACAACTGGCAAAGGCTTTTGCTCTTCCACTTTCAGCCCAAGCTGCTTCAGTTCAAAAGCCAGGCATGATTGATAGGCAGATTCCAGCAAACCTGGTCCGAGATGTCGATGAACCTCGATGGCAGCGCCGATGATGCGGTGCGAAATCTTATCAAGCCTATCGTTTTCTCGCATTTCCCGGCGTTCTCCGCGTCTCGGCGGTGAAAAAGCTCTACGGGTACAGACGATGCAACATGCGCGGGAAGGGGATGGTCTCGCGCACGTGCTCCAAACTGCAGATCCAGGCTACGGCTCGCTCGATGCCCATGCCGAAGCCGGAGTGAGGAACGCTGCCGTACTTGCGGAGATCAAGATACCACTTGAACGCTTCTTCGGGCAGATTGTGCTCATGAATGCGCTGCAGGAGCAAGTCGTGCGAGGCCGTGCGCTGCGATCCGCCGATGATTTCACCGTAGCCTTCGGGGGCTAGCACGTCCACGCAAAGGGCGAGTTCGGGGCGTTCGGGATCGGGCTCCATGTAGAACGCTTTTACGCTGGTCGGGTAGCGATGGACCATGACGGGCCGGTCGTAGAGCGATGAGAGATAGGTCTCGTCGGGCGAGCCGAGATCTCCGCCCCAATCGAATTTATTTTCGAGCGCGCCTTGCGAGTGGCCTTCCTGCAACTTCTGAACCGCTTCGTCGTAGGTGATGCGCGGGAAGGGCGCGTTGATTTTCTCGAGCTTCGCGAGGTCGCGGCCGATGGTTTCGAGGTCGGGTCGGCGGCGTTCCAGGCAGCGTTTTACAAGGAAAATGAGCAAGCCTTCGGCGAGTTCCATCAGGTCGTCGAGCGTACCGTAGGCGATTTCTGGCTCGACCATCCAGAATTCGGTGAGGTGGCGGCGGGTCTTCGATTTTTCCGCGCGGAAGGTGGGACCGAACGAGTAGACCTTGCCGAGCGCCATGGCGGTGGCTTCGATGTAGAGTTGGCCGGACTGTGTGAGGTAAGCCTGCTCGTCGAAGTAGTCCACGGGGAAGAGTGTGGAGGTTCCTTCGCAGGCGGCGGGCGTGAGGATGGGCGGGTCGGTGAGGGTGAATCCGTTGCTGTCGAAAAAATCGCGGGCGGCACGAATGATTTCGGCGCGCACCCGCAGGATCGCGGCCTGGCGCTGGGAGCGCAGCCAAAGATGGCGGTGCTCCATCAAGAAGTCGACGCCGTGTTCTTTGGGAGTGATGGGATAGGGAGTCGACTCGGGCACGCGCTGCACGACCTGGACGTTCGAGACGTCGAGTTCATAGCCGCCAGGGGCGCGCTTGTCGGCGCGGACTTTGCCTTCGACGATGACGCTGGATTCCTGGGTGAGACCTTTGATGGCGTCGAAGACTTCGGGCGGGACGGCGTTCTTCGGGACTACGCCCTGGATGACGCCGGAGCCGTCGCGAAATTGAGGGAAAAGGAGCTTGCCGCTTTCGCGGAGGTTGTAGAGCCATCCGCGAATGGTGACGGACTGGCCTTCGTGGGCGCCGATTTGTGCGATGGTGCTGATGGGTGAGGACATAAAATTCGGTGCTTACACGGTACAACCTGGGGAAGTCAGAAGTTAGAAGTCAGATTGCAGAAGTAAAACCGATGTGGTTGCTGCTGAGGATTAACTTCTGCAATTTGACTTCTGACTTTTGACTTGCTCTCACGAATCTTCCAGCTTGTGGAAGGTTGCGGCCACTTCTTCGCTGGGATTTTTCTTTTCTTCGCCGTCGATTTCGAGGAGCAGGGGCGGCTTTTGCGGCGCCGTGCGCAGCAATTCCATGGTCTGTTTCCAGTCGATCGACCCGCTGCCGGGCCAGAGGTGCGTGTCTTTGTCCTTGTTGTTGTCGTGGACGTGGGTCGAGCAGATGTGGTTCTTCAGAATCGCGAAGGCCCCGGGAATGCCGTTCATCAGGTGGGCGTGACCGCAATCGAAGCAGACGCCGATGTCGTCGAAATGCATGGTGCGGATGAACTCGACGAGGCGCTCGGGCGTGGAAAGTTCGTTGGGAATATTTTCCACGAGCACTCTGACGCCCAGCGGTTTGGCGAAGGCACGAAGGTGCTCGACGCAGGTCATGGCCGCTTCGAATTTCTTTTCGTCGAAGGCGTCGTTGGGATTGCCGATGTGCTGGATGAGAAAGCGGAACGGGATGTGCTCGGCGATTTCGAGGGAGCGTTTGATCTCGTCCATGGCATCGATGCGGCGGGCGCGGTCGGTGGAGGCGATGTTGATGGGCGGCGAACCGGTGCGTCCCCACTCGTAGTCGGAGTACAAAGGGGCGTGAACGGAATTGAGCGGAATGCCGGTGGAGCGGAACCAGTCGGCAATTTCGCGGACGTGCTGCTTGCGATTAGCGTAGTCGAAGTGCTGGCGGGCGGCGAAGATTTCGATCGACTGGGTTCCAGCCGTGACGAGTTCGTCGAGCAAGCCCGGGTGGAGCCGTTCCTTCACATAGACGTACGTCGATACCGCCCTCTGCATCAGTAACCCACCGCCTTCCCGTTGTTGCGTCCGTCGCTGGCGCCGAGGCGCTCGCCGGTTTTGGGATCAACCATGATGCACTCGCCGTCTCCCCAGTCTCTCCAGGAATAATCGACTTTCACCTTGTGCCCTTTGGAACCGAGAAGATTCATTGTATCGGGAGAGAGGCGGTCTTCGACGAGAATCTGATCGGGGAGCCACTGATGATGAAACCTGGGCGCATTGACGGCTTCCTGGATATCGAGGGAGAAGTCGACAACACCGATCAGAATATTGGCAACAATCGTGATGATTCTGGGGCCGCCGGGCGAGCCGAGCACCAGAAAGAGCTTGCCATCCTTGAGCACGATGGTCGGCGTCATGGCAGAGAGCGGTCGCTTGCCCGGGCCGATGGCGTTGGCAGGACCCTGGATGAGTCCGTAGGCGTTGGGGACGCCTTGTTTGGCGGCGAAGTCGTCCATTTCGTCGTTGAGCAGGAAGCCTAAGCCTGCAGCGGTGACGCGGGAGCCGAAGGAGTCGTTGAGCGTGGTAGTTACGGCGACGGCGTTGCCGTCGGCATCGACTACGGAATAGTGGGTGGTGTTTTCAGGTTCGCGAATGGCCGTGGGGCGCGACTGGGCTACGCGCTCCAGTTCACTGAAGATTGACGGGCGTTTCAGGTCTTTGCTCACACTGGCGTGGTCGGGGTCGATAGAGTCGCGCCATGCGGCGGCGTACTTTTTGTCGATGAGCTGCGCGACGGGTACTTTAGCGAAGTCGGAATCGCCCATGAATTCAGCGCGATCGTAGAAGGCGCGACGGAACGCTTCCGCTTCGAGGTGGATGGCGTCAGCGGAGCGATTGCCGAATTTCGCGAGGTCGAAGCCTTCAAGGATATTGAGGATTTCAACGAGCGCGACTCCGCCGGAAGATGGCGGCGGAGCGCTGATGATGTCGTAGCCGCGATAGGAGCCTCGAATGGGCTCGCGTTCTTTGACTTCGTAGCGCGCGAGATCCCCGGCGGTGATGAGGCCCCCGCCTTTGTGGATGGCGGCGGCCAGTTCGCGGGCCATGGCGCCGTGGTAGAACTCGTTGGGATTTTTGGCGAGGCGTTCCAGAGTGTGGGCGAGTTCGGGCTGTTTGAATAGTTCGCCGGGCTGGTAGTAGTTTCCGTCGCGCTGAAAAATGCGTTTGGATTCGGGAAACTGGGCGAGGTACTCATCGTCTTTCAGATCTTGCGCGTCTTCGTAGGCGAGCGGGAAGCCGTCGCGGGCGAGCTTGATGGCGGGAGCCATTACTTTTCCGAGCGACAGCTTGCCGTATTGTTTTTCTGCGTAGACGAGGCCGGCCACGGTGCCGGGGACGCCGATGGATTTGTAGCCGACGACGCTGGCGTCTGGGATGACGTTGCCCTGGGCGTCAAGATACATGTTTTCCGTGGCGGCGGCGGGCGCCGTTTCGCGGAAATCGATGAAGTGAGTTTTCCCGTTGGCGTTGCGGAGAAGAAGAAAACCGCCTCCGCCGAGATTTCCGGCCTGGGGATGGACCACGGCGAGCACGAAGCCGGTGGCCACGGCGGCATCAATGGCATTGCCACCGGAGCGCAGCATCTCGACGCCGGCGCGAGAGGCGAACTCGTGGACGCTGGCGACAATGGCATGCGGAGCGTGCACGGGTCGCAGAGGCGCGGCCGCAACGGTCGAGGCGAGTAAAGCGCACACGCAGAAGAGGATCAGAGAACGTACTAGGGAACGTCTCAGGGGACTATGTTGAATGCGCATGGATTGGGCGAAACTACGAGGCTAGTCCAGCGGGTTGCGGGGAGTCAAACCGCTTTACCGCCGAGACGCCGAGAACGCCGAGAAAACTTTACTTGGATCTCGTTGATCGAGGTCTTGTCTTCCTTGGCGACTTGGATTGCTTGGGGGCTTTCGCTACCACCAGATCGTAGGACTGGCGAATCAGGACTTCGAGTTCTCTGGAGAGCAGGACATTGGAGTTTCCGAGAAGGATCCATTTGTAGCGGCCGACATACGGAGCTTGCGAGATGCCTTCGATTTCGAGGAGTTCGTCAAATTTTTCGGGCGTGCATTTGAGGCAAACGGGGGCGAGGTTGCCTTGAGAAAGATCAACGATGGTGAAGAGTTTGCCTCGCACCTTGAAGCAGAGGTCTTCGTCCCACTGGATGTTTTCGGTCACGTCGGGGAGAGAAAGGCACAGTTTGCGGATCCATTCGACGTCGGGCATGTGAGGATGATAGCGCGGGAGGAACAGACGCGGCTCTGACCGCTCGTACGAGGCACCGTCCATAGGACAAGGAATCAGATCCCAATAGATGACCGCTCCAGATAAAATTAATTTGGTATGCGGCTTCTCGTGGTGGGCATCGTACTCTTCACATCCTGGCCCTTCATGTTCGCGCAAACGCCAGTGTCGGCGCAGCCGCCGGGCGAGGACGCCCGGCGCTCCATCGACACGTTCACGCGGGCGGGTCGCCCGCGTCCACATAAACTACACCTGGTCTCTGGCTTCGCCTAAGACTACCGACACCTCTAGCTGCTTCTTGCCTCGGAAGATGGTTACTTTTACGGTGTCCCCGGCGCGGTGTTTGTTCATGATCTGGGCGAGGAGTTGCTGGCTTTCGATCTTTTCTCCGTCGATGGCGACGATGAGATCTCCGCCGATCATAATGGGAGTGTTGCCGAGGTAGGCGCGCTCAGTGCCGCCGCGCAATCCGGCGCGATCGGCGGAGCCTCCGGGAACGGCTTGCACGATGAGAAGTCCGTAGTCGGCGGCCAGGCCAAGTTCGCTGGCGATTTCGGAATCGATGGGGATAGTGCGAACGCCGAGCGCAGGACGGCGCACGCGTCCGAGCGTGACCAGATCGTTGACCACGGCTTTGGCGGTGTTGATGGGGATGGCGAAGCCGATGCCGGCGCTTTGTCCGACGCTGGAGGCGATCATCGTATTTATGCCGATGACTTGGCCATGCCAGTTGAGCAGCGGGCCGCCGGAGTTGCCAGGGTTGATGGCGGCGTCGGTCTGTATGGCTTCTTCGATGACCAAGCCGTCGGGCTCCTGCACCTGGCGGATGGAACTGACGATGCCGATCGTCAGAGTTCCAGCGAGGCCGAAGGGATTGCCGATGGCGTAGACCTTCTGACCGACTTGCAGATTGCTCGAGTCGCCGAGCGTCATCGGCTGCAGGTCCGGGGCTTTGATCTGGACGATGGCCAGGTCGTGAGATTTATCGGTGCCTACGATGGTCGCCTTATATTTCTTTCGGTTGTGCAGCGTCACTTCAACCTGGCGCGCATCGGCGATGACGTGATAGTTGGTCAGGATGTGTCCTTCTTTGTCGATGACGAAACCGGAGCCCTGGCCTTCCTGCGGAACCAGGCCGTAGAAGAAGTCGAAGGTCATGACGCGCGAGGTGACGTTGACGACGGACGCGATGTTCTTGCGGTAGACGTTGATGTTGTTTTGCTCTTCGGCGTCGAACGCTTCGCTGCCAGCCGCGGCTTCGGTGATTTCAACGTGCTGCGGACGGCTGATCCAGTTGGCGGGATGGAGACGCCCGTCGCGGTAGGTCGTGAAGTAGAGAAAGGCGGACGCCAGAACAATTGCGAAAATAAGAGTACGCAAGAATCTCATTGTGGTTAATCCTTGAAAGCCTGCAGTTTGAATTCTAGCGAAAAAGGTCTTTTAGCGCAGAGGGTGTGGAGCGCGCACAGAAAATACGCGGATTCAAGCGGGACGCACGAGCTCGAATCTTTAACCACAGGGAGCACAGAAGAACCCGATGGGGAAAAACTCTGCGAGCTTTCCGTGCTCTGCGGTCAAAATGACATTCCGGTGTCCGTGATGGCCTGACGCGCCCGGTGCTACACTGCTGTGATCATGACTGAAGGGCGTTCGCGGATGTGGGTGTGGTTTCTGGTGGGCGGCGGGCTGTTTGCGCTGTTCGTGGTGGCCGTGTTTACGCTGGTGTACCTGAGTTTTGGCGGCCGGGATGAAGAATCGTTTACCGGCTTCGGGTCCAAGATCGCGGTGGTTGAGCTGGACGGCGTAATTTTCTCTCCGAAACAGATCGTCCCACAGCTTAAGAAGTTTGCCGACGACGATTCCGTCAAGGCCATCATCATCCATGTGAATTCGCCCGGAGGAGGCGTAGCCGCATCGGAAGAGATCTACCGGGAAGTGAAGCGGATCCGGGACGAAAAGAAGAAACGGATTGTGGCTTCGATTGAGACGGTGGGTGCGAGCGGCGCCTATTACGTGGCGTCGGCCACCAACAAGATTTATGCGGACAAGGGCAGTGTGGTGGGATCGATCGGCGTGATTGCCGAGTGGGTGAACTACGGCGAGCTTCTGCGATGGGCGAAACTGAACGCGATCACGATGAAGGCGGGCGAGTTCAAGGACACGGGCAGCCCGACGCGCGAAATGACGCCCAAGGAACGCGAGTACATACAGGGCTTGATTGACAACATGCATACGCAGTTTATCCAGGCCGTGGCCGACGGGAGACATGCGAAAGAAGAAGACATCCGCGCGATCGCGAACGGAAAAGTCTGGACCGGCGAGCAGGCGTTGTCGCTGAAACTGGTGGATCAGATCGCAGATTTCGAAGGGGCAGTGAAGGATACGGCCCGGGCGGTGAATATTTCCGGCGAACCGACACTGGTCTGGCCGCCGAAGGAGAGGCGATCAGGGCTCGATTTGCTGTTTGGCGATGTCTCCGATTATTTGCCCACGCGGGAGAAGCTCTTGGAGCAGCAGGTCGGCTTTTACTATCTTTGGAAATAGGTGCCCGCTTCCCTACTTGCATAGAACCCCTTAAATTTGAGAAGGTTATAGACAGCGCCGTGCAACAGCGAGGGGCGGCAAAGCCCCGGGCACACGGAACCCTACAAGGGAACCGGCCCCAAAGGGAGTAAAAAGCTTATGACGAAAGCTGACCTGATCGAAGAAGTTTCCCGGCTGGCGGAACTCACTCGCAAAGACAGCGAAGTGATTGTGGATACGATCTTTGACAGCGTGGTGCGCTCGCTGCGGGTGGGCGACAAAATCGAAATACGCGGTTTTGGCAGCTTCCGCACGCGCCAGCGCAAGCCGCGCGTGGGCCGGAACCCAAAAACTGGCGACCGTGTGGAAGTTCCGGCGAAGAAGATCCCATTCTTCAAGCCCAGCAAGGAATTGAAAGACCTGGTGAACAGCGGTGCGACAGCGGAAGTTATTCCTGCGGCACCCGCGCCACCCAACACGCACTAGAGGCGGCGTCCCGCAAGTGCGGCATAAATCCACGCTGCCGGCCTGAGCGAAGCGAAGGATCTATGCGCCAAGATCTATGCGCCGGGATCTATGCACCGCAATTCAAATCCATAGTCCGTCGCTTCGCGACGAATGACACTTCACACTTAGACCTGCGATTCCGGTCAGGGGGATGCGGCACGCGCGCGTTCCGATTGTTGCGCGAGAACTTCGACGGCGGGGAAGGATTTGGCGGTGGTGAAGGTGCGCTCCGGCGGCAGCGCGCCGGTGGCAATCGATTTCACCATCATCTCAATCGCCAGGTCCGCATTGGGCGGAATGAAAATGGTGGCGGTCAGCAGCTTTCGGCGTACCCACTCTTGCCCAGTCTTGGGAAGTCCATCGCAACCGAGAAACGGCATCTTCTGCAACTGCTCACGCAGGTCGGGGCATTCTTCGTAGGCTTTGCGGGCTCCCTTGGCCATGGAATCGTCCTGCGCGCAGACGGCTTCAATCTGCGCCTGGCGCGAAGTGGGAAGACGGAGCCACGAGCTGACCGTTTTGTAGGCGCTGGCTTCGGTCCAATGGGCCTTCACGACGCGAAGCTGCACGCCCTCGGACTTTGTTTCGAGCAACCCCGAATAGCGCTGTTTGGCGGCCAAACTTTCGGAGGGACCTTGAATGTAGAGAACGATTCCGCCAGCGGGCAGCAGGGCGCCCAGCTGCTGTCCCTGGATGCGGCCAATCTCCTGGTGGTTCGAGGTGATGGCAAACGCGGGCACGTGGAAGACGCGGCGGAACTCGGCAATGTAGTCGGCATCGCGATTCAGCAGCACCACCCCAATGCCAGCAGCGGCGGCGGCACGGGCCACCTGAGGATGCGCGGTAGACCCGGCCGGCTCGAAGATGATGGCGTCAGGTCGCGGAGCGGTAGTGGACTGAATGCCGGACAGCAGTTGCTGGCTCTGCACGATGCCGTCGTTGCGAGCATGGACGATCTCGAGGTCAACCCCCAGTTTGCGGGCTGCCTGCTGGGCAGCGGAGGTCTGCTCAATCTGGTAATCGTTGTCGTCGTTGGTCAGCGAAAGCAGGAAGCGCAGCTTTTTCATACTGGTGGATGCGTCTGGCGCAATCATACGCTGGCAGTTTCAGGGGGGCGCATTACGGTGGGAGATGACTTTCCGTGCATCTGCCAGCTTTCACCGGCGAGAGCCTGTCCTGAGCGAAGTCGAAGGGAGCCCGCGCTACGCCTTTGGGTGTGTGTAAGATATGGGAAGCGGGGCCCGTAGCTCAACGGTTAGAGCAGCAGACTCATAATCTGTTGGTTCCTGGTTCGAATCCAGGCGGGCCCACCAAACCCTCAGCCATCTTCCTCACCCATCACCCCACTGGCAGACTGAAGTAGAAAACAGACCCGTGACCTAGCTGGCTGGTGACGCCGAGGTGGCCGTCGTGGGCTTCTACGATGGCCTTGCAGATCGCCAGTCCCATGCCGGTTCCGTGGACTTGCACGCGCTGGTTTCGTCCGCGGTAAAACTTTTCGAAGACGAGAGATTGCTCGAAATCGTCGATGCCGGGACCGCGATCGGCAACGCTGATGTTGAGTGTCTCGCCCTTGGCTTCCGCAGTGATGCGGATGGGAGCACCGGCGGCTGAATATTTGGCGGCGTTCTCGATCAAGTGCACCAGCACTTCCTTGATGTGAGCGGAGTCCATGCGCGCATTTGGAAGCCCGGCGGGAATTTTGACTTCCACGGGATGCTGGACCAGGAGTTGCTTCAGTTCGTCGAGCGCTTCCTCGACCGCGGGGCCGATGGGAGCGGATTCGAAGCGAAACTCCACTTTGTTGGCATCCAACTGGGCCATCTCGGCGGCTTCTCCGATCAGCCGGTTCAGCCGGTCGCTTTCCTCGTTGATGATGGTCAGCAGTTCCTGTCTCTCCTCCGGCGAGTGACTCTCCGGCGAATGATTCGAGCTGCCGAGAAGCGAGGTCACCGACGCTTTGATGGCGGTGAGCGGAGTGCGAAACTCATGGGTGACCGAATCGAGCAGGACGGAGCGCAATTGCTCGCTTTCGCGGGCGGCCTCGGCGCGGCTGAGTTTTTCGACGGCGCCCGCGCGTTCGATGGCGATTGCCACCAGGCTGCCAATGGCCTCGAGTGTTTGCCGCGAAAGCACCGAACCGGAGACCCCCATGCAGCCGACCACGCGCATGCCCATGCGCAGCGGCATAAAGGCCCGTTGATGGACAGCGTCGAACCGCGGTTCACCGCGCACGCAAATCAACTGCAGATTGCGCGATTCCAACCCGTCGATGTTGGGGCCGGAGCGATAAACGTCGTTACGGCTGGACAAAAAAATCGCCGCTGACCGGATGCCGAATGACTCTACGATGTAGCGGGGAATCAGGTTCAACAGTTCGGCGGGGCTGTCGCTCGAAAGCAGCAACTGGCTGAAGGCGTAGAGGCGCTCCAGTTCCTGCCGGCGCTCGACCGCAGAGCGTGCGCCGCGCCGGGCGCGCTCTGACAGTTCGCTGACCGCTATCGCGGTGATCAGGAAGGCAACGAGCGCGACCCAGTTTTGCGGGTCGGCAATGGTAAAGGCGCCGATCGGAGGCAGGAAAAAGTAATCAAAAGCGACGGCAGCGACCACCGACATGAAAACGGCTTGCCGCAAGCCCCAGACGGCGGAGATCCCGAGGACGCCCAGCAAGAAAACGAGCGCGATCGTGGTCGCATTTAGATGGAGCCACCGGGCGCCGACGAGGGTAATTCCCGCTACAGACAGCGCCGCGATCAGGTACCCGGATCCGGATCTGGCCGCAGCTTTCACGAGCCGATTGTAACTGACATCGTTAACTGACATCGACAAAGTTCGATGTCTCAACGACAATAATCGCGATGCCCAAGACCCCCGAGCAGTGGCTGGAGGACGTTTCACCGGCGAAGAAGGGAGGCGTGTTCAAGCTCTTTCTTGGATACGCTCCCGGCGTGGGCAAGACTTACACCATGCTGACAGAGGCCATCCGGCGGCACGCCCGCGGCGAAGATGTGGTGATCGGAGTTGTGGAAACCCACGGACGGAAAGCGGTGGCGGACCTGCTCACGAATCTGGAAGTCGTGCCGCGCAAGGCGATCGAGTACAAGGGCGCGGTCTTCGAGGAGATGGACGTGGACGCCATTCTCGCGCGCAAGCCTCGCGTCGCGCTGGTGGACGAGCTGGCGCACACCAATATCGAGGGCAGCAAACATCGTAAGCGCTATGAAGACGTGCTGGAACTGCTGGATGCGGGGATCGACGTTCTCTCCACCATGAACATCCAGCATCTGGAGAGCGTGACCCCGACGGTGCAGGCAGTCACCGGGATCCAGGTGCGGGAAACGGTTCCGGACTGGGTGATGCAAAGAGTCAACGAAGTGGTGATGATCGATCTGACTCCCGAGGCGCTACAAAACCGCATGCGGCGCGGCGACGTGTATCCGCAGGAACGCGTGGGGCGGGCGCTGGGAAATTTTTTCCGCGAGACGAACTTGATCGCTTTGCGAGAGCTGGCACTGCGCCAGGTAGCCCAGGTGGTGGATCGAAGCCTGGAACAGCACCGCGGAGAGGAAGAGAAAGATCGAGGAGCGGTTGCCATCCGCGAACGCATCGCGGTGTGCATCAGCTCGAACCCGGCAGCGCAGTATCTGATCGCGCGCGGGGCACGCATGGCGCAGGCCATGAATGCCGAGCTCTTTGTTGTCTATATCGACCTGGGGCAGGACTCGAGCGCAGCGAATCAGCGAACCTTGGGTGCGAATATCCGCTTCGCGGAAAACGTTGGGGCATCGGTGGTGCGGCTGAAGGGAAAGAGCGTGGCCGAGACGGTCGCGGAATTCGTCAACGAGAAAAACATCACGCAAGTTGTTTTCGGACGCTCCGCGACCCGGGGCTGGCGACGATATTTCTATCTTTCGGCGATCCATCAGTTTTTGCGCGATGCCCCAGCGGTGGACGTGCACATCGTGACCCAGGAACCCGGCTGATTGGGCCTGCTGGAGCGTAAATGTCGGACCGTAAACACATTCTGGTGGTGGACGACGAATCCCAGATCACGCGGGTGTTGCGGACTTCTCTTTCCAGCCACGGATATGACATTCGCGTGGCCAACGACGGCGAGACGGCACTGGAGATCATGAAAGACTGGTCGCCGGATCTGGTCATTACCGACCTGGCGATGCCCAACATGGACGGGCTGGAGTTGTGCCGGCGGCTGCGGACGAAGACGCAAATTCCGATCATCGTGCTCTCGGTGCGGGGCGAGGAAAGGACCAAGGTCCAGGCTCTGGATGCGGGCGCGGATGACTATGTGACCAAGCCGTTCGGCATCGAGGAACTCCTGGCGCGCGTCCGCGCCAATCTTCGCCGCGCGCGGACGGAGGCGTCCGAACTGGCGCCGATAGAAGCGGGCGACTTCAAGATCGATCCCGAAGCCCGCACCGTCTTTGTAAGAGACCGCGCCGTCCACCTCACGCCGAAAGAATTTGACTTACTCGCGTATATGGCCCGCCACGCCGGCAAAGTGGTAACGCATCGCGCCTTGCTGGGCGCGGTCTGGGGTGGTGAAAGCACAGAACAGGTTGAATACTTGCGCGTTTTCGTAGCTCAACTCCGCAAGAAGCTTGAGCCCTCGCCAAATTCCCCTCGCTACATTGTGACCGATCCCTGGGTGGGTTATCGCTTTGAGCCCGGCGATGATCGGTCAGACTGAAGCCGGCTGCGAGATCGCGGTGAAGCTCTCCAGCGCGGCTTGGCGAGCGCGCAACTCTCTCAGCTCCTCTTCGCCCAGCTTTTCGGCGCAGCCTGCCACGGTCCGCCTTCCATGCTCGACCAGTATCCGGCGGAATTCCGGATCGGGCGTCGTGGCGGCAATGTCACCGAAGGCTCGCAGCAACCGCAAGCTGACTGCCACGTCCGTCTTCGAATACATGCGGATCTGCTCCAAGGCTGCGTCCAGCAAGCGCTCGAAGTGGATCCATCCAATGCTGGCGCGAACGATGCCCGGCGGATCGTAGAGTAGCTCCTCCGGCGGCTCCCGGGACGCGAAGCGGATCAGAATGCGGCTCAACTGATCGATGCAGTTGATGGCGGTTGTGGGGTCGTTGACGGCGGGCGAGATCGCCTTCAATGCCACATCGACAATCTGCAGAACGCCAAACTCCACGTCCTGCTGCAGGGTTCTGGTCGGGCCTAAGTCGAACGCGGCCAGCAGTTCGGCGGTTCCTTCGGGGGGCAGACGGTTCCCCTTGGAGACCATCATCAGCGGTATTCCCGCCGGAACGAAGTGGCCGACCCGGCGCAGAACGCGGATCGTGACGTGATAGTGCTTCGCCAGGGCGACCAGGCGTCGCGTATCGACGAAGCGGATGTAGCCGGAATCATGGCTCAAGACGGCCACCTCGCTCGGGTTGGGTCGGAGCGGTTCAGCATCCTTCAGGTGGTGGTTCAGCCGGTGCGGCCAGGGCATAATCTCATCGATCATGGCTTCCGTTTCTACCGCGATTCGGTCGACGATGTGATTGACACTGATGGCCTGCGAAATGTGGTGAATGAAAAAAAGCAGCAACCCGACGCAGACCAGCGCCAGCGCCATTGCGCCCAGGACAGTGGCTACCGGCTCGAAGGGGTGAGGAAGCGAGTGCGCCGCCGGAAGCGCCGCCAGGCAGTACAAGAAAGTGCCGAGGAAGATACCGAGCGTCCATTGCGTCACGCGGTCCCTGGAAAAGCTGACGATGATGCGCGGCGAAAACTGCATCGATGCCAGGGTGAGCGTCATGAGCAGGATGGCGAACACGATTGACACCACCGTCATGATGGAGGCCGCGATGCCCGCCAGAATGACCTGGGCGACTTGCGGGTCGGCGTGCGAGGGGAATAGGACGGTGGGCACCCAGGCGCTGGTAGCCGGAAACTCCTCTTCCAACCAAGACAGGAACGCGCCCGCGCAACCGAGCGTCAGCGCGATAGTAAGCGGGCGAATCAAAAAGCCGCCACGCAGGTTATACATAGCGTGGCGGAGCATCAACGTCAGGCTCTTCCTCATGGCTCTATCCGTCCAAGTGTAGTGGGTCAGACCCGCTCGTACAAAGAAAACCGGGAGACCGCCATGTCCCGCCCCCACTGGGAGTGGAGAGCGCATTCCTTCATTAAGCTGACGGAGGGGATTCATCTACGCGACTTATTTCCGGCGCGTGGCTTCGGCACGCAAGATTCCGGAAGCTGACGTTGCGCGCCTGGTTCTTGAGAACTCTGAGAACCGGCAATGGGGATTCCTCGGCGAGCCGCGCGTTCACGTACTCGAACTGAATATTGCGCTCGATGCGTAGTACGGGCGCGCTCACTAGCGGAGAGCCGGGCGTCCCCGCCCGGCCGCCCAACTGGACGGGCGAGGCGCCCGTCGCTCCACCGTACCAACTCATTCCTAGCGCGGCGAGTGAATCACTCGCAGCGCGCCGGCGGCAACTGAAATCTCGGCAGGCGTCTCGCAAACAAACTCTCCATCAGCGTAGATCTCGAGCGGAGTCTCGGTCTGCACCTGGACTCGTTCGGCCCGTGAGTACTCAACTTCGGGCAGCAGGAGATGGCGACCGAAGTACACCGTCGGAAACATGCTGAGCAGCTTAAGCGGGCTCAACCTGTTGATCCGGCAGATGTCGAGCTTGCCATCGGCGAGGTCCGCTTCCGGCGCGATGCGCATGCCGTCGCCATAGAACTGCGTGTTGGCGAAGGCGGCGAGCAGGGTGAGCTTTTCGGCCTCGGCGCGATCCTTATTCCGGAACGGCGTGCCATTGAGTTGCAAGCCACTGACCTGTCCGCCATCGACCTGCGTCAGCCGCATGGAAAAAGCCGGGAGTTTGAGGAGCAGCGGCAACAGCGCCAGGGCATAGCCGCCGTGTCCGCGCAGCCAGCGCGGCATCCGATTGGCGCGCCGAGTGGCGGCAGAGTCCAGACCGCACCCAGCCACGCAGCAGAAGTAGTGGGTGCGCGCCGGCGAAGCGGATGGAACGATGACCCCGAGATCAATTGCCTGCGCTTGAATTTTCCCTGATTCGAAATCGCGCCAGACGCGCAAGGAGTCTCGCATCGAGCGCAGGTTCAGCGCCCGGGCAAAATCGTTTCCACTGCCTGCCGGGACGATCAACACCGGAAGCTGGAGCCGCACCAGCGCTGGCAGATGACGATGAATCGTCCCGTCCCCGCCAAAAATAAGCATGGCGTCAGCATCGCTCGAAGAGGTGGGCAGTCCCTGTAGCCACTCGGTTGGAGAGTTGCCTTGAAACGGCTTCAAGTCTGCCGGCGAAGTTCCCAACCCGAAGATGACGGCGGCGCGCATGGGCTAAGCGTTGAGTATCGTGGCGAGTCTAGAGTTGCTGCGACCGCCGACAGCTGCCGAGCTTCGCTCGGCCTGACGGGCGAGGACGCCCGTCCCTCCACTAATAATCCGACACGTCCTATTTCGGCAGGCACTTCTCGATGAAGCCGACCAGGTCTTTTTTCATCTTGTCGTGCTCGGCGCGATCGATGTACACCATGTGCCCCGAGTTGTAAGTGGCGTACGAAACATTCTGACGATACTGCGCGTCGAGGTTCAGGTGATCCATGGTCCAGTTGGCGGCGGCGAAGGGTGTGGCCAGGTCGTAGTAGCCTTCCATCACCAGGATCTTCATATACGGGTTCTTGATCATGGCGGACCGCAACCCGCCCGCCGTGCTGGGAAAGCCTTTCTCGGCGTTGCCCCAATCCCAGTTCTGGAAGCCGGGCTGGTCATAGGCGAAGACCTGGTAGGGCATGTCGGATTTATAGTTCAGTTCGGTGCGCAGGTAGTTGTTAAACGCCGATGTGTAAGGCGGCAGAATGGCGGCGCTCGTCGGATCATAGAAACGCTCATCGTCGGGATCGGGGCTGCTGAAGCGGCCATCGAGGCGGCCGGTGCGCAGTTTCTGATCGAGCAGCAGTTCGTGGGTGAAGGTGGGAACGTCGATGCGCAGGTTATGCGCTTCGATCACTTCCGGGCGCAGCCCGAGGTAGCGTGACAGTTGCTCGACAATCTTGCGGTGCTCTTCCGGCGTCAGGGCGTCGCCTTTGCCCAGAGCGAGCGCGTACTCGTTGTTCGACCAGCGGACGACTTCTTCGCGAGACTTCGCCACGTCCTGGGTGAGATCGGCGGACAGTTTGTGATGATAGCCGGCGATCATGTTGAAAGTGGGTACCAGCAGGAAATAAGGCAGGTCGTTCGATTTGTTCCATTCGAGCGTCTGGAAATCCACCGCCATCGAGAGCAGGGTCACGCCGTTGAAAGCGATGCCATGATCGGCCAAATAACCGGCGATGCCGGCGGCGCGCGTCGTGCCGTAGCTTTCTCCCAGCAGGAAGAGCGGAGAGCTCCAACGATCGTAGCGGGAGATGTAGAGGCGGATAAATTCCCCGAAGGCTTGCACGTCGCCTTTTACGCCCAGAAACTTTTTGACAAGTTCGGCGGTCGCAGCCCGCGAGTAGCCGGTGGACATGGCATCCACCATGACGATGTCACTGCGATCGAGCAGTGTGTCGGGATTGTCTTCCAGGCGATAGGGCGCTGCTGGCATGAAGCCGTTCGGCTGAAGCACCACGCGCTTAGGCCCGAGTGCGCCCATGTGTAGCCACACCGAAGCGGAGCCGGGGCCGCCGTTGAACGAGAACGTCAGCGGGCGCTTTCCAGCGTCCTGTCCGTCGAGCGTGTAGGCGACGAAAAACATTTCGGCTTCCGTCTTGCCATCGCCGCGCTTGAGGGGAAGCCTCCCGGCCGTCGCCGTGTAACTGAGTGTCTTGCCGTTCAGGGCGATCTGGTGATGGGTGATTACGGGCGGGACTTCCGCCACGTCGTAGTGTTCTTCCTTGTCCGCAGCTTCGCTGGAGTCGGCTTTGGGCGGCTCTCCGGGCTTGCCGCTTTCCGCGGACTTATCCGGAGTTGCGGCGCTCGCCGGCGCTGGTTCCTTCTTGCCTTTATCTTTCCTGGAGGCGGCCTGCTGCGCGCTCTCGGGCGTCGTGTCCTGTGATTGGTTTTGCGCTACCGTAAACGGAATCGTCAACACGGCAAAAAAAAGAACGATCAGAATTCTCATCCTTGTCTCCCGGGGGAAATGAATTGGACCAGCATTATAGCGCCTTCGCGGCTCGCCATTGGAAAAGCCGGAATCAACTCCAGACGTGCTAGAATTTGTTGCGTCTGAAACGCTTCCACCGGCTCGGTGGCGCGCCAGATCTCTCCAACCCGGCAATGACGGACTGAAAACGTGGCCCAGAACCCCAGCGTCCAAAGCGACTCCATCACCTACGCCGATGCCGGTGTCAGCATTGATCGCGGCAACCGCACCAAGCAGCGCATCAAGTATCTGGCCCACAAAACCTTTACCAAGGGAGTGCTGAGCGAGATTGGCGGATTTGGGGGGTTGTTCTCAGTCGATAAGAAGTATTTGGATCCGGTGCTGGTTTCGAGCGTGGATGGCGTGGGCACGAAATTAAAAGTGGCGTTCGAAATGAAAATGCACCACACCGTCGGCGCCGACCTGGTGAATCACTGCGTGAACGACATCGCGGTGCAGGGGGCGGCGCCGTTGTTTTTTATGGACTACCTGGCCACGGGCAGGCTGGAGCCCGAAGTCGTGGAAAAAATTGTTGGCGGCCTGGCCGACGCCTGCAAGCATAACGGCTGCGCCCTGATCGGCGGCGAGACCGCCGAAATGCCGGGGTTCTATCCCGAAGGCGAGTACGATCTTGCCGGATTCATTGTCGGAGTGGTCGAGCGCGACCGCATCATCAGCGGCAAAGACGTGCAGGTGGGGGATTGCGTCCTCGGCTTGCCCTCCAACGGCCTGCATACCAACGGATACTCGCTGGCTCGCAAACTGCTCTTTGAAATCGCGGGCTATTCCCTCGAAACCTTTGTCAGCGAGATCAAGAACAAGGTCGGCAACGAACTCATGCGCACCCATCGCAGCTACTGGCCGATCATTCGGAAGATGATCGCGGGCGATTGCGTCGCGGCGCTGGCGCACATTACCGGCGGCGGCATCACCGAGAACCTGCCGCGAGTGCTGCCCAAAGGCACGTCGGCCGTGATCGAACTTGGCACTTGGCCGGTTCCGCCCATCTTTGAACATCTGCAGAAACTCGGCAACGTCGCTGAGGAAGAAATGCTCCGCACCTTCAACATGGGCCTCGGCATGCTGATCGTGGTTCCCGCCAAGAAATTCAAAAAAGCGCAGACGCTACTGGAGCGCGCCGGAGAAAAGTTTTACAGCGTCGGCCGTATCGTCAAGGGTGATCGCAAGGTGATGTTCAGCTAGGAGCAGCTTCTAGCTCGTGGCTTCTGGCTCCCAGCTACCCCTTTTATGAATTGTCATCCCGAGCGAAGCGAGGGATCTGCAGGTCGCCGCAAGATGCAGATCCCTCGCTTTGCTCGGGATGACAAAGCTATCTTCGATTTTCTCCGTGTCTCTGCGTCTCCGTGGTGAATAATGTTGTGCTATGAAGAATCTCGGCATTCTACTTTCCGGACGGGGCTCCAATTTTGTGGCCATCGCCGACAGCATTGCGGCTGGCAGGATACCCGACGCCCGCATTGCTATCGTGATCTCGAACCGTGCCGACGCTCCCGGTCTTGAAACCGCCCGCCAGCGAGGCCTCAACGCGCTCGTCATTTCATCGAAAGGCAAGCCACGCGAGGAGCACGACCGCGAAGTTGTGGCTGCACTCCGGGACAACAAAGTCGATCTCGTCTGTCTCGCCGGTTACATGCGCCTGCTTTCGCCATGGTTCGTGCGGCAATTCCCCGCGAAAATTCTCAATATCCATCCGTCCTTGCTACCTGCGTTTCCCGGCCTGGAGGCGCAGCAGCAGGCCTTCGCCTATGGTGTGAGAGTGTCAGGCTGCACCGTGCACCTGGTGGATGAGGAGCTCGATCACGGCGCCATCATTGTGCAGAAAACCGTGCCTGTGCTGGATTCCGACGATGAGCACACGCTTGCGGCACGCATTCTTGAGCAGGAACACATCGCCTACAGCGAAGCGATCAGTATTGTGCTGGAAGGGAATTTCGAGATCAGCGGCAGGCGGATGGTGAAAAGTCAGAAGTCAGAAGTCAGAATGCAGAAGTGAAACCTACCAATCATCGTGTGAGAGCGGTCACTGCCAGTCGAGTCGCGCCAGAATTATGCTATCGAAATGAGAAACCTAAAGGATTTGCCCGTGCGCACAAAACGTTTCGCGCTGCGGATCCTTAAGCTGTTCCGTTCCTTGCCCAAGACTGAAGAGGCTCGCATTTTTGGCAGGCAACTGCTTCGCTCGGGTACATCCATCGGAGCAAACTACCGTGCGGCGTGTCGCGCCCGTTCGCGAGCTGAATTTATCGCGAAGCTCGGAATTGTGCTTGAGGAGGCTGACGAAACCGTATTCTGGTTGGAGCTAATGCGTGATGGAGAGATATTTCCCCAGCAAAAGCTGAACGACCTTGTTACCGAAGCCAACGAACTCGTATCAATCTTTGTCACTTCGATTCGAACGGCGAAAGAGCCATCGTCTGCAGCTTAACGGCGCGAATTTACTTCTGCATTCTGCATTCTGACTTCTTACTTTTTCTTACATAATCAACTCGTTCGTTCTCCGCGCAATCGGGTGCTGCATGACCTCAAGCTCGTTCTTCACCAGGTTCAGGCCATACACGCACTGCTCAAACCTTTGGGAGAGTTGCGCGAACAGCGGCGCCACCTTGGCGTATTCGAAGTGCTCGAACTTTGAGACGATGTAATAGCTTTCTTTCCCGGCTTTCACCCAATCGACGAAATTCTCGACCCGTTGGCGGCGCAGGCGATAATGGTTGATGCTCTCCGGGAACATGCCGGCGTAGAACAGCGTAAAGTCGCCAATGTGCTTGCGGACCTGGCGCTCGCGGTCGAACGAGGGCGCTGGTCCGTAGATCGGGTCCGACTCGATCAGCATTTCGCCCACATCGTTCAACGGCTTCCCCGACGCATTGCGGATTTTCAACAACTGCTCGGCATCGCAAAACTCCGACAGCAGATGTGCGACGTAGCTCACGACTTGCGGGTCGCGAATTCCAATCTCCTCGGCATAATGCCGGCCGACTAGTTCACGAAACAGTTGCTGCAGCGGATGCGTCTCCGGAATTTCCATGGCCCCACTTCCCTCCCGTGCCACTCTTGTTCCCATCGAAACAGAACCTCGTGCGGATTACATACCGTGAATCCCGATCCAACGCAAGTGACCATTGAGCCACTATGTGGTTAGAAGCCCGCGCGGAGCGCTGCGTTTCGGCGTATCTGCTGGCAGTCAAACGACGCGGCTGCTAATTTCCGCATCGCGTGGATCGAAAAATTGGTTCGCCGAATCTATTTACGCAAGAAGAACCAGGAAAACGGAGGCGAAGTGGAGCGAATCAATATTTCAAGTGGAACGCCGTGGGAGCCGATTGTCGGTTACTCTCGTGCGGTTCGCGTAGGCGCATATGTCCACGTTGCGGGTACAACCGCAACTGGAGCCGACGGCAAAATCATCGGCGCGGGCGATGCCTACGCGCAGGCGGTTCAGACCCTCAAGAACATTGAGCGCGCGCTGGAGCGGGCCGGAGCTTCGCTGCAAGACGTCGTCCGCACACGTGTGTTTCTTACCAACATTGCGGATTGGGAAAGAGTAGGAAAAGCCCACGGAGAGTTCTTCCGCGACATTCGTCCGGCGACCAGCATGATGGCGATCACGGCTTTGGTTTCTCCAGAGATGCTGGTGGAAATCGAAGCGGAAGCCATCGTGCCCGACGCAAAGCCCAACGGAAAGTAAGTGGGATGGCGGAAGCCGGAAAAAAGCCGGGCTTCCGCCATCATTCGGGCTGATAGCGTGAACCGCTAACGGCGGCGGCCACCCTTCTTGCGGGCAACTTTTCTCTTCGCCGCCTTCTTGGGCTTCTTCGCCGCTCTCTTCTTCGCCGCCGGTTTTTTCCGGGCCGGTTTCTTAGCGGCTTTCTTCGCCGGCTTCTTTGCCGCCTTTTTCTTGGCAGGCGCCTTCTTCTTCGGAGGCCCGCTCCGGCTGCCACCACCACCCGATGGAGTTCCGGGCGCAGGTGCTCCCACAGGTTCCCGAACTGGCGGCACGGCAATCTCGTCGTCTTCCTCTATGATGACAACGGGTTCTTCTTCCTCTTCTTCCTCTTCTTCTAAATCCTCTTCCAGCGATTCGCCGTAGGCGCCGCTGTCGCTGTACTCATCCGTCTCATCGTCCCGACCGTACAGAGTCGGATCATCGAAGCGCATATCTCCTCCTGCGTATTTGAGATCACCCGCTCGCATCCGCGCACGGGGCCTGGGAATTAGGACAACCGCTACGAAACTTCATTACTTGTGCCCAACGGGGCGTGATTATAGCACGGCGCAGTTTCACGGGCAGTATCGTGCATTCTCTGCCGATTTGCGAGAAAAAATTATGAGGGAGAAAAACTCAGCCCGCGCCCGGCGAATTAAAAGCGAAACCAGAGAACGGCGCGTGCCTATTCGTATGCCAACGCGTCGATCGGATCCTTCTGCGCCGCCTTGAACGCCGGATACAGCGCGCCGGCAATCGCGCCGGCAATCGCAATCAGGGTTGCGCGCATGATCCAGCTACCGGCCACCACCACCTGCAGCAGCGGGAACTTGTGGGCCAGTACCGCCCGGGCCGCCAGACTCACCAAGATGCCCAGCACGATGCCCCCGAGGGCCAGCAGCACCGTCTCCCGCAGCACTACATTCACGATGTACAGCTTCGACGCCCCCATCGCCTTCAGAATGCCGATTTCGCGCGTCCGCTCCATCACCGCCGTGTACATGGCCTGGAAAATTACGATGAATCCGATGACCACCGCAATACCGACCACGACATCGATGAAAGTCGAAAGTCCCGGATAGTTGCTGGTGGTCATCATGGCCAGGTAGGATGCCATCGAGTTCGCCACATACCGCTCCATGCCCGGCACGTGCTTGACCTCATCGACCACCGTGTCCGCGTTCGCCGGCTCGTCGAGCTTAAGATAGAAGATGGTGGCCTTGTCCTTAGCGCCCATCAGGTCCTGCAGAGTAGCAAGCGGAACAAACTTTCGCGCGCCCTTGCCTCGTTCCACGATCCCGCAAATGCGGAATTTGTTGTTCAGAATCTCAATCGTGTCGCCCACCCTGGCGTGCTTGGACTGGGCAAAAAGATCGTCCACCAGCACATCGTATGGCCCCTGAAATGGACCGCCCTTCAAATAGCGGAAGCCCGACGACATGCTCTCATAACTGGGCAAGTCGATTCCCGCAATAATCTCGAGCGTGCCCACCGAAGAGATTTGCGTGATCACCGGGGCCACACTCTTCACGTGGGGCAGCTTGGCCAGCACGCCTCCGATCTTGATCGGCATGGGCGCGCCTGTCAGCCCGGAGATAAACGAAGACCCCGGCGGCAGCACCAGCACGTCGGCCCCGATGCCGGCGGTTCGGGTACGGCTGTCCTGCAGCATCCCGAGCGAGAGGCCCACGATCAGCAGGATCAGCGTGACTTCGAGCGCCACGGCCACAACGCTGATCAGCGAGCGCAGCGGCCGATGCACGAGATTCCCGACGACCATGCGGTTCATCATGTCTTTTCCGGAAAACTACTTACTTTGGCTGTCTGACGCCTTCGCCGCGCTGGAATTGGACTGGTGGAGGTGCACCACCTCCGCCCCAGACGGCTGCTCCAGCGCAAACTGGTCGTCGGTCAGCGCTTTATTGATTTCCAGTTTGACCATGCTCAGGATGATGTCGTAATTCTCCCGCGGCCTTTCGATCTGGATAATAGCCGGGAATGTAGTCCCCGTGTAGTCTTTGTAAGACTGGTAGCGTGCGTCGGTCGCGACGTTTCCCTGTTGGTCATAGATCCTTTGCCGGTACGGCAGGAGGTCGATTCGGCTGAAATCGATCTTGCGGGACAGATAGGCGCCCTGGGGACCCTTGCGGATAACCAGCAGGCTGTAATTCGGCTGTTCGAAGCGATGCCTCTTCGAGTCGAGGACGGTTTCAAAACCGTTTTCCAGTACGGCGTCGTCTTGGCCAATTTCTGGCATCAGCAGCGCGTCGTAAATGTACTGCGGCCGCATGTTCTCCAATCGCTTGTCGGGCTGGTAGTTGTCGGCATTATTCAAGCCCACGACGAATTTATTCCTCGGAGGGATCCACAGCTTGAATTCCTGCCCGTCGCTCACCATATCGAAGGCCGTGTTCCGCACCACCGGCAGCAGGCCCTTCATGCGCAACATGGACGGCTTGCGCACCAGCACGTAGCCGCGAATCTCTTTGTAATCGGTGATCCGGCCGCTTTTCACGTCTCCGGCGGAAGCGTCAATATCCACGGTTGCTTGCATGGACTGAATCTTGGCGGCCTGCGTGTTGACGTACTCGATCAACTGCTGCTGGGTCGCGGTCTTCAGCGGCCGGTCGGAGAACTGACGGTCCAGAGTGCGTGTCCGGAACAAACATCCGCTCAGCGGAAAGGTAGCCGCCGACAGAAGTAAAAGCAAAAACAGGCGCAGATGAGGGCGATGCATTTCTATGCCGGTACCCCGGGAAGACTTTTGCCAATAAGCTATCTGATTAGTATAAGGCAGCGAAGGCTTCAGTGCTTACCGCAAGCTACCCCGCAGACTGATGGCGTGGCGATAGGCCGCAACATTCCGATTGTGCTCTTCGAGGCTGCGGGCAAAGCGGTGGTGCCCGTTGCCATCGCTAACAAAATAAAGAAATTTCGTGCTGTCGGGGTGCAAAGCCGCTTGCAGAGAACTTCTCCCCGGATTGCCGATTGGCCCCGGCGGCAAACCCGGGAAACGATAAGTGTTATAGGGCGAGTTCACTGCCAGGTCGGCATGATGGAGGCTTCCCTGGTACGTGCCCGCCAGCAACTCCGCGTAGATCACACCCGGATCGGCATCGAGCGCCATCTTTTGCGCCAGCCGGTTGTAGTACACGCTGGCCACGATTGGCCGTTCCTCCGGAGCCGCAGTCTCCTTCTCCACGATCGACGCCACGGTCACGACTTGAGGAACATCGGCATTCAGCCCGATCTCTTGCGCCACCTCCCGAAACTGATGGACCATCGCGGCCGCCATTTCCTCCAGGCTCTCGGTCCGCGTGAACTGGTAGGTATTGGGGAAGAGATACCCCTCGAGCGACTTGGCCTCCGGCGCCAAATCCGAGATGAGCTGAGTCTGAGTTTCGGCAACCTGCAGAAAATCGGACGCCGACCCAAGCCCCGCATCTTCCATCGCCTTGGCAATGTCGAACATCGTATAGCCCTCGGGAATCGTGACCACGTGGAAGTAAATGTCGCCACGCGCGATCCGCTCGTAAACCTCTGGAAGCGTCGCCTGCCGCTCGAAACGATACTCGCCCGCCTTCAACGATGGCTTGGGATGCAACACATGCCAAAGCCCGAAAGCCAGTTCGCTGCGGATCACTCCCGCCTTCTTCAACTCGACCGCGATCCTCCGCGTCGAATACCCGGGATGCAGCAGCAAAGAAGTATCGGCTGGCGGAGTAATCGGGACATAGAGCTGCCATGCCACCCAGCCGCCAACGGCGAGAACGGCAATCAAAAACAGCGTGATCAGCGTGCGCAAGGTTCCAGTGTAGAGGCTCTTTCAGATTGCCACCAAGTGGCCAGAGTACAGGGCCGTGTGGAAGCGGGGCCGCGCCCCGCTTGGACGGGGCAAAGCCCCATCCCCACACAGGATTGCTCAAGCGTTTTTCTCGGCGCTCTCGGCGTCTCGGCGGTGAAATGGTCTACTCGCCCAGCCAATCCGCATATGGTTTCATCGACTCCACGTGGTCGAAAACAATCTTGATCGCGCCCGTGATCGGAATGGCGAGTACGAATCCGATTGCGCCCCAGACGGCTCCCCAGAACAGCAGCGCGATTGTGACCGCCAGCGGATTGATTTTCAGCCGGCTCCCGAGCAGCTTCGGGTAGAGAACATTCAGCGCGAAAAAATGCAGTCCGGCCACGCAAGGCACCAATATCAGCAGGTCCCCAGTCTCCAGTTGTCCCAGGCCGACCAGGATCGGCGGACCCATCGCCAGCACCACTCCCAGGTATGGAACCAGGCTCAGAAAGCCGCTGAGAAAGCCGACGAAGTAGAAGAAAGGAACGTGCAGCAACCCGAAAATCGCCACGCTCGCGCCCGAAATCAGCAGTCCAATCAGCAGGTTCCCCACAATGAAACTCTGCAACATTCTTCCAATCAGCCCCAGGGTCACGAATGCCGTGTTCCGGTGATGCAAAGGAAACAGCATCACGGTGGCCGAACGCGCGTGGTTGTGCCAGGTCAGCAGAAAGTAGGCCAGAAAGGGGACGAACGATGCCGCCAGCAGGATGTCGGTCACAGTGCCGGCTCCGTGCGTCAGCACGTCGGACCAGCTCTTCACCTGCCGCACCGGCACAACATTTGAGGGCTCGGGCTCGCCGACCACCTCGCCCGTCTTCTCGATCTTTTCCGCTTCCTGCCGGAATGGCTTCAGAATCGAGCGGATCTTCTTCGAATACTTTGGAACGCTGTCGGCAAAAGAGAGGGCTTGGTTGTAGGATGCAACGGTGATGCCGTAGAGCACCGCCAGCAGCGCGACCATGCTGATCAGCGCCGCCAAGGCCCTTGGAAGGCGCAAATACTCAAGCGCCCGCACCACCGGAGAGAGCATAAAGCTCAGCAAAATGGCAAAGAAAAGCACCGCCAGCACCGATTCGCCGTAATACGCGAACATGATGATCAGGGCCATGCCCAGCAGCGTCAGCGACCAGTGATGCCCGTTTCGTGTTTCAGCAGTCTCCATACTGTGATTGCTCACCTCTGCTACCGACTGGCCAACAATTCTGCCTTACCGCCGCGGGAATTGCACCATCGGAATTGTGCGTCTCGCCCGTCCGGCCGGGCGGGGGCGCCCGGCTCTCCATCAGCAAAGCTTGGATCGGCGATCGACGCGTCCCTCCACTAAAATTGCGGAAGTAAGAAGCTTTTCTGCCGCTGCCATCTACAATTGACGGATGGACGCGCCCCCGCCCCCCGCCCTCAGCCGTATCCTGGCCCTCGATGTCGGGTCGAAAAGAATCGGAGTTGCCGTCTCCGACCCGCTGGGCATCACCGCTCAGGGGTTGGATACGATCCAACGCCAGAACAAACGCCGCGATCTGGAGGCCCTGGGGCAAGTGCTGGCGAAATACGCGGTCCGGGAGATTGTGGTCGGCCTGCCTCTGCGCTTAAGCGGCGCGGAGGGGACGCAATCGGAAAAGATGCGCCGTTTCGCCGACGATCTGCACGCTCACTTCGGCTTGACCGTCCATCTTTGGGACGAGCGTTGGACTTCAACCGAGGCCAACCGCCTGCTGCGCGAAACCGATCTTTCCATCAAGAAGCGGGGGCAAGCAGTCGACCGCATGGCCGCTACCCTGATCCTTCAATCCTGGATGGAAGCCCACCCCGCTCGCTAAAAGCCCTTCTGTAGAGACGGGGCTTGCCCCGTCTCGGTTGGAGGCGGCGGGAAATTTGCGCGCGGCGGGAGACTCTACAGGAAGTAGACTGGAGTTTCACCATCCTGCTCGCAGAGCGCTGAGCGCGGTCAGGAGGCAAGTTCAGAAATTTCCGGAAAATGCAGATTACACTTCGTCAGAGCCTTGGTGAGCGCCTGTTCAATCAGACTCTCCTCGCAGTTCCGTGAGATGGCGATCTCGCTGACCAGTAGATATCGGGCGCGATCCAGCATCTTTTTTTCGCGGAAGGATAGCGACTTGCCCTGTGCAAGGATCAGCAGGCTCTTCAGCACCGCGGCCACGTCCGGGAGCGACCCGGTGCGCATGCGATCGGAATTCTCCTTAAACCGGTCTTTCCAGTCAGCCGCGTTAATGCATTCGCCCGAGGAAAGGTAATCCACGATCTTCTGCACCTCGCCATTGCGCACCACCGGGCGCATCCCGACGCTGCCGACGTTGGCGAACGGCACCATCACCTTCAAACTGCTGGCTGGGATTTTCAGCAGGTAGAATTTTTCGACCGTGGTACCCATGGTCCGGCTGCTGATTTGTTCAATAATACCGACGCCATGGTTAGGGTAAACGACCCTGTCGCCGATGTGGAAAACGTGGTCGCCGTTCATGGAGGGGCCCTCGCCCGAGGGTGCGGAGAACGTCTCCAGTCTAGCCGAGCGCTGCTCCTAAGGCAATCAAGAAGCGCTGCGCGCGGCCGATCCCGCCATTGACCCCCTCACGATTTCAGCCAGCCCCGAACTAAGTCATTTCGGTTGAGTGGGTTGGGCCTGAGCAGGTTGGAGCGGGGCGTTGGTGCGTGAATCCGAACTCAGTGACAGTTCCCAATGGCCGAGAGTTATAATGCCGAAGGCGATGACAGATGACAGAAGAGATCAAAAAGAGGCTTCGGGATGAGCTGAACACGCTGGAGCGTGAACTGGCCCACGATATCCCCAGAGAGCTCAAGAAGGCCGTCGCCATGGGCGACCTCAGCGAAAACGCCGAGTATCACATGGCCAAGCAGCGCCAGGAGTATCTGAAGGCGCGCCTCCGGCAACTGGGCAAGCGCCTGGCCGACCTGTCGCTGATCAACATGAACAATATCCCCAAGGATAAAGTGGGCCTCGGCTCGACCGTGACGATCTACGACGGCACCAAGAATGAAAAAATGGAATACCAGCTGGTAACCAGCGAAGAGTCCGACGTGGCCGCCGGCAAAATCTCAACTACCTCGCCGATCGGGCGCGCCCTGCTGAATAAGAAGGTTGGTGACACCGCCATGGTCGTCACGCCCGGCGGAAGCCGGGAAATGGAAATCCTGAAGCTCTCCACCATGCACGATCTCGCCGAAGCCAAGCTGGAAGCGGAACTGGACGCGCTGCCGGAACCGGAACGGGAAACGGAGTGAGCTGCAAAGTGGTGTTGCTGGTGGAGCGTCGCTCCATGGGCTTGTCGGCAAAGTTATGAGGGACGCGATATGAGTTGGACCAGCGGAGTCGGACGGGCCTGCGGCGTTCTGCTCGACGCCATCGTGCGCCTGCTCGCTCTCTCGCGCATTAATCCCAACATCCTGACCCTGATGGGGCTCTTGGTCAACACCTACGCCGCGTTTTTATTTGGATATGCCAATGGCGACAACCAGCGCCGCATGTTTTTCTACGCTGGTCTGGTCATCATCGGATCGGGATTCTTCGATCTGGTGGATGGCCGCGTCGCCCGCGCCTCGAACCAGGTCACTCGCTTCGGAGGGTTTTTCGATTCCATCGTCGACCGGTACAGCGATGCGTCGCTGTTCTTCGGCTTGCTGGTCTTCTACGCTCGCGGCAACCGATTCTTCTATGTCGTGCTGACCGCACTGGCCATGATCAGCGCCATCATGGTCAGTTATGCCCGCGCCCGCGCCGAATCGCTCATTGGCACCTGCCGCGTCGGTTTCATGGAGCGCCCCGAGCGTCTGGTGCTCATGATCATCGGCGCCCTGTTCAATGTCATGGCCCCGGTGCTATGGGTGATCGCCGTGCTTTCGACTATCACCGTCATCCACCGCGTCCTCTACACCTGGCAGCGGACAACCGAAATGGACGCTCCCGCCCGGGCCGCCGCGAATTAGGTTCCCAATCGCGATTCCACTCTTTTCGAGTGCTAGACTAATCCCCGCAACTTTCTGCAAGGACTAAAAGTGCCAACCAATCCTGTTCTGGTCGTTCACGGCGGTGCCTGGGCCATTCCCGACGACATGGTCGAGGCGCACCTCGACGGAGTGCGCTATGCCGCTGCCGCCGGATGGCGCGTGCTGGAAGGCGGCGGCTCGGCGCTCGACGCGGTCGAAGAAGCCGTCGTCGTGATGGAAGACGACGAAATTTTTGACGCCGGCCGCGGCAGTTTCCTGAACCGCGACGGCAAGGTGCAACTCGACGCTTTCATCATGGACGGCTCGAATCTCCGCGGCGGCGGCGTCGGTTGCGTCGAGCGTCTGCGCAACCCGGTTCGCGCCGCCCGAAAAATTCTTAGCGACAGCCCTCACGTGTATTTTGTGGCCGAGGGCGCCGAGCGCTTTGCCGCCGAGCACGGCATCGCTCTCTGCCGCAACGAAGATCTCGTCATTCCCAGGGAAGTCGAGCGCTTGCGCGAATATCAGGCGCAGGACTCAACCCACGGCAATGATCTGTTCGCACCCGAAATTTCGCACGACACCGTAGGAGCCGTAGCGCTCGACCGCGATGGCAATATCGCGGCTTCGACCTCAACCGGCGGCACGCTCAACAAAGCTCCCGGACGCCTCGGCGACTCGTCTCTCATCGGATGCGGCTGCTATGCCGATAATCTCAGCGCGGCCGCTTCCACCACCGGATGGGGGGAGCCCATCATGAAACTTGTGCTGGCGAAATGGGCGGCGGATCGGGTCGCCTCCGGCAGTCTGCCCGAGTGGGTCGCGCAGGAAGCGATGAACTATCTGAAGCAGCGCCTCAACGGCCACGGTGGAATCATTCTGCTGGATGCTCAGGGCCGCTTCGGAATTGCCCACAACACCCCGCGCATGGCCTGGGCGCT
>Ga0208821_1000488_pt1 | contig 30538 bp, 36 predicted proteins | sample June2015DPH_20_5_FD_184720 | JGI IMG/M metagenome (GOLD analysis project Ga0208821, IMG submission 184720) | Peatland microbial communities from SPRUCE experiment site at the Marcell Experimental Forest, Minnesota, USA - June2015DPH_20_40... | ecosystem: Environmental > Terrestrial > Soil >... | reverse complement strand
TGACGGATGAATTGGATGCGGACAGCGGCATCGACATCGCCGCCCAGCCTCCCGGCAAACGGCTGCAGAATGTGCTGTTGCTCTCCGGGGGAGAGAAAGCGCTGGCGGCGCTGGCGCTACTCATCGCCATCTTCCGCTACACCCCGAGCCCCTTCTGCATCCTGGACGAGGTGGATGCTCCGCTCGACGAGTCGAACATCGACCGCTTCAGCCGCATGGTCGAACAGATGAGCCGGCACACGCAGTTCATCCTCATTACCCACAGCAAACGGACCATGGAAATCGCACGAGTGATGTACGGCGTCACCATGGAGGAACCGGGCGTGTCCAAGCTGGTCTCAGTGAAATTCGACGCGGTGCCTGCACTGGCCTGAAAGAGCAGTGACGAGTGACAAGTGACGAGTGACAAGCAGGAGTCAGAAGTCAGAAGTCAGGAGTCAGAAGAGAGCACACCGAAAGTGGGCAGTAAGCGGAAGGCAGTAGGCAGTTAGACACGCGAGCGAAGTAGGGGGACCAGCCCTCTCCCTGGGGAGAGGGTGGACCGCGACGCCGCTTTCATCAGGCGTCGCGGGCCGGGTGAGGGGTTCCTTGAGCAGGTAGCGCGGACCGCCGATTTTGCGGTCCGCGGCTTTTCCGTACCTATCCTCGCCACCGTGCCGTATTCTATCGCGGTGTCGAAACTCCATGGTCAAGTCACAAGGAACGCGCCGGCATGAGTGCCGAGGAACAAAACGAACGCTGCGGTTTGATCGTCGACCGCGTGAGAATACCCTCCCATCCGCGCGCACGAATTTGACCGCTCCATCAGGGGGCCGAAAAGACGTGGACCACAAAAGCGGTGGTCCGCGCTACCCGCTTTTCCGTAGCTATCCTCGCCACCGTGCCGTATTCTATCGCGGTGTCGAAACTCCATGGTCAAGTCACAAGGAATGCGCCGGCATGAGCGCCGAGGAATCCGCCAGCCGACGGACGGTTTGATCGTCGACCGCGTGAGAATGCCCTCCGATGCGCGCGCACGGATTTGATCGCTCCGTCAGGGGGCCGAAAAGACGCGGAGCACAAAAGCGGTGGTCCGCGCTACCCGCTACGGCGGGCTGGCGCAGACGTTGCTTTTTAACGTCTGCGATCTGCCGAAGGCACGCTTCGCCGAGGGTCGTGAGGAGATGCCCCGGGCACCTCCCTGGTCCCTTCGGGAAAACGCAGACTCCAGACTACGGAGTCTGCGCCAGCCCCCCCTTTCTGCGCTACGGCTTGGGTCTTCCTCTCCGACCACTGGCACTGCATTGGCGCGCCGGTGTATCCGTTAACGATTTCACCGGCCATGAAGTAGGGGCGAGGCGCCGCCTCGCCCCTACTGAGCACGCGGTCAACCAGCGCCGGGGCGCCAGCGGCGAACTCTGGCAACCCAGGTTCCCTTCGGCTGGGCTCAGGGCATGCTTCGACCGCGCCCTGCGCACGATCAGGGAATACAACGAAAAGGTCGAATACATTCACCTAAACCCGGTGAGGGCCGGTTTGGTCAGCCGCTCCGAAGATTGGCGATGGTCAAGCTACAACGAATACGCCGGCATGAGCGCCGACGAATCCGTCAGCCGACGGACGGTTTGATCGTCGACCGCGTGAGAATACCCTCCCATCCGCGCGCACGAATTTGACCGCTCCATCACGGGGCCGAAAAGACGCGGACCACAAAAGCGGTGGTCCGCGCTACCCGCTTTTGCGACACCCGCTTTTGCGATTCTAGTCTGGAGGCAATCTTGTGGTACACTCAGCTTAGGCGTGAGTTCATGGGCCCGCACTGGGGAGGGTTCTATGCAGGTTGTGAAGACTAAAGGTGAAGTGGGAAGCGACGGGCGGCTGAGACTGGAGGTGCCCGTCGAGCTTCCTGCCGGCACTGTCGAACTCGTCCTGGTGGTGGGTGTCTCGCCCCAGCCCAACGGATCTAAATACAATTTCACCGGCGTCGTGGGAAGACTCGAGTGGCAGGGCGACGCCCTCGAAGAGCAGAGAAAACTGCGTGATGAGTGGTAAGCGCTACCTGTTGGATACCAACGCCATTGTGTGCCTGCTGCGCGGCGAGAACGCTTTGCAGCAGCGGCTGCAGTCGGCGGAGTGGGTGGGGATTTCCATCCTCTCCCAGATCGAGTTTTTGGCTTTCCCCAACCTAAACGAGAATGACCGCAGGATCTTCCAAGAGTTTTCCGATGGGGTCGAGGTAGTAGGTCTCGGACGAACCGAGCGGGCGCTGATTGATAGAATAGTGAGCTTGCGCGCGCAGTATCGACTCAAGCTTCCGGACGCGATCATCGCTGCCACAGCCGTTGAACGCGACGCCGCATTGATTACCGATGACCGCCAACTGCGAAAGCTCTCCGCGATAAGAAGCTCAGGGACGAGCGCGTCAGAGTAGGTCGCGTGGCTGGCGCAGAGCCAAGCTCCGCGGTCTTCAATAATCAGAAACCCGCCGAAGCATAGAGCTTCGCTCTTGGCCAGCCCGCGAGCAGAAGCAAGCGCGGACCGCCGATTTTGCGGTCCGCGTCTTTTCCGTAGCTATTATCGCCACCGTGCCGTATTCTATCGCCGTGTCGAAACTCCATGGTCAGGTTACAAGGAATACGCGGGCATGAGCGCCGAGGAACAAAATGAACGCTGCGGTTTGATCGCGGACTGGGTGAGGATGCCCTCCGATCCGCGCGCACGAATTTGATCGCTCCATCAGGGGGCCAAAAAGACGCGGACCACAAAAGCGGTGGTCCGCGCTACCCCCTCAGGATAAGCACAGGGAAGGCTAGAGGGTAGCGAGACGAGCGGAGGACTGCCTTATCCGCAGAATGCTTTCTTTCAGAGTGTGACGAACCTCAAGGCCCCGAACCACCCAACCGGAGACCAATCTGGTTATCACTGCAACCGGCAATCCCACGAGTGTCTTACCTGTTGCGACCGTTGCTATCCAACCCGCTGTCGTCGCCGCCATCGCCAAGAAAGAACGTTTGGTCATCTGATAAAGGGAAGCTGAAAGGGTCTGGCGACCAGTCCGGTAACGCTGAACTTCCATTACAACGGCAATGCCAATGGCAAGCAAAGGAACGTGAAAGGCCAACTGGCTAGCTGCCTCTGCGTGGGCGGCTGCGCTGGCTGCATGGTCTCCAAGGGCAGCGTTCGTTATTCCCGAATCAATAATGTGCGCTAATTCAGAGTGATGGCCTGCCAGATGATTAAAGACCTCGTGTGTGGCTACCACGTCAATATGAGGATGGGTGTCGAGTGCGTGACGCACGTAATCGGCGCTCTCGGTTGCCTTGAGTTGCAGCAAATCGCTCACGTGGCCATGCGAGTCCTTGATAACGATATCCCACGCTGGATTGTTAGCGTGATGGGCGAGTTCAGCGTGAAATCCAGATGGTAGATGGCCGTGGTTGAGCCAGTTCAAGTATTGGTCTTCAAATAGCTTGCCTTTAATCCCGCTTGTGAGTCCACGCAGCTTCTCCGGGTCCCCACTCAACCGCTGCACCTCGGCAACGAAACTACCCCTGATGTTGGGATACTGTTCATGAAATGCCCGTACAACATCGGGTGGAATCTGAGACTCGGAAATCTTCCCGGCGACAATCTCTTTCACTTCGACTCCACCAATCACAGCAGCATCCACGAATTCAGAGTCCGAAACTGGCCGATTCAAAAGGTCGCAGGGCTTCCTGAGCGGTATCCTAAGCTCTTGCTCTTGCGCAGCCCACCAACTTCGTATCTCCTCCCTCACGTGAGTCCTCCCAGCGTGATGGCCAGAGAAACCAACCCCAACAGGAAACCTGCTACGGATAACATCCAGAGCCATCGTTGGCCTTTGTAGGGGTTTTCCCTCTGTTTCTCAAGAACCGCTATTCGGTCGAGAGCCTCAATCAGCTTTGTGGAGAACAAGTCGTTCCAATGGTCCTGCTCCAAAGCATGTTGTTTGACAAGCTCAGCATTCATTCCTTCCGCTCCTCGATTGAATTCGAATTCGTTCTCAGTTCTTGCTCCGCCGGAATTTTCCGCTGTAGTCTTGGGGTCGAGCAACACCATACTCCCGCTGGTTACCGATTGCAATCACCGTTCGAGCTAGCCCCCGGTCGGTGCCACCAGCAGCGCCCATGGAAGATGTGAGTTCTGGGATACCTTGCAATACCAAAGCCCGAAATCGGTCGTGTTTCTGGAACCGGTTTCGCTCACACTTCTGGCCGCTGACACGCCGCTTTCCAAATGCAGGTTGCATCCAATGACTCCGGTGGTAGAATAGGCTCATCTTGGCCAGTGGAGCAGTACAATACTTGGTCGTCTTGGAGGTGCTTGTGGAGGATAATTGGGCTGAAATGTGTGCTCAGGCAGGGGCAAAGTACATTGAAAATCGGCACGGTGATATTGTGTTCGCTAACCTATCAACTGGCCTACTCGCTTCCATCCCGGCGTACAAGGTAACGGTGACCTCCATTAGGGATATGGCAACGCAGTCCGAACGCTGGGCTGAAATGTGTGCTCAGGCAGGGGCAAAATACATTGAAAATCGGGATGGTGATATTGTGTTCGCTAACCTAAAGACTGGCATACTCGATTCCATTCGGGCGTACTATGCGACTGTGGCCTCTATCAAGGAAAAGGTGGTGCAGTCCCAACCGTGGGACGAACTGTGTGCTCAGGCGGGTGCGAAGTACATTGAAAATCGGGGTGGTGATATTGTGTTCGCCAGCCCAAAGACTGGCGTACGTGATTCCATCCCGGCGTATGCGGCAACTGTGGCCTCTATCAGGGAAAAAGTGGTGCAGTTGGAACTATGGGATGAACTGTGTGCTCAGGCGGGAGCGAAGCTACATCGGTACGAATATGGGTATATTCATTTCATGTGCTTGAGCACAGAGTCTTACGATGCCATACACCACAGCGAGATAACTGTGGCCTCCCTCAAGGAGAAAGTAAGGCAGGCCGAACCGTGGGCTGAAATGTGTGCTCAGGCAGGGGCAAAGCTCACAAGCGTCGGCAGCGTTGACCTTTTCTTTATCACCTTAAAGACTGGCGCCTTGAATTGCATACCGCAGAGCGATGCAACTGTGGCCTCTATCAGGGCTAAGGTAGTGCGGGCCGATGACTTGGCTACGACAAAGGTCAACCCAAGTGATGGGTTGGCCCGGGATGACAGTGAGCAGGAGCAAGAAGATGTAAGTAGAATCGAAAGCTGGTTAGAGTCCAGCGGTGGATTTTGAGCTTGACCTTTTCCGGTTGACGCCCTTTGGGGGGGGCATGTTCAGCCCCAAGATAGGCGGGTGGCGCATACGTCACGACGCCTTTTGTCGTGATGTATGCGCCCCTCTGCATCGTGCGCCGCGCTGGGCAGACGTGCTGGTTCCTAGCGTGTGCGCGGCGCAAGGGCGCATACATCCCGGCGAAGAACGCCGGGACGTATGCGCCACCCGCGTTTTTGTGGTACGTTTATCGAATCATGTTGAAACGATGGTCGATATTCGGGATGCTGCTGGTCGTATTCTGCGCGCATGGCCGTGCGGATAAAGTTCAGAATAACGGCAGGCAGCAAAGCCAAGCCCAGAGCTCGCCAACGTCGCGCGGGGACCATCAGCAGGTAACCGGCCAATACAGCCCCCAAGAGCATGAGAATGATATTCAGGCCGATGTAAAGATCATTAATCCCCCAGAGAAGGATTTTTATGACAAAGCGCCTTTCTGGCTTAACCTGGCTCTTACCATCGCCGGATTTATCGGCATCGGCATTGCTGTCTGGACTGTAAGGACAATCAAGCGCCAAGTTGACACGTTCGTAAGCAAAGAACGAGCCAGACTGACCGTAGACATTCGCCAGTTTGAGCCGAGCTACGGTGGCATTTGGATTGCGAGAGTCAAGATTGCCAATCATGGATCGACAAATGCATTCATCGGCCCAGCCCTGTGCTCGGCTTGCGTGAAAGACCCCGGCTGGCAGGGAAAAATGGCTATCACCACGCAAATACCTTTGCCCAAGGTAATTCCGGCAAATGGAGAGCCAGAAGAATACGCTGCTCGAATCGAAATGCCCGGACCCTCTGTGTACGAAGTTGACCAAGCCACATTCGAAGCTGTGCGCGGCGGGGTGAAGCGAATTTATGTTGTCGGCCTCATTGAGTTCTGGGATGTCTTTGGCGCTCGTTGGACCCTGAAGTTTTTCCGGCTCTGGTGGGGTACTTGGTTGGATTCCAAGTGGCAATACACCGCTTGGCGCGATTACCTGCCGGAAGACGGTGCTCCGGCGGACGCGAACGGGGAACTCCGTATCGAAAAGCCCTCCGCGATTCGTCGTTTTTTGCGGCGGATGATGCGGCGTGACCCTAATGCTGTTCTGGCTCGCAAGGAGAATTAGGCATACGAAAATCCAAATTAGGACACTACCCCGATTCCTCGAACCGACCTCCCTCCCCGCCGTCCCCTGGCCGCGATCCGCACGCGCCACTCAATGATGCTGTAATAACTCAAACCGGTCTTGAGCAGGTAGCGCGGACCGCCGGTTTTGCGGTCCGCGTCTTTTCCCTAGCCATCATCGCCACCGTGCCGTATTCTAGCGCGGTGTCGAAACTCCGGCGTCCTTTTCTTTCCGACCGATATTTCTTTATCGTCGTGCGCCTGCTCAGGCGGCGAGGGAAATTCACCGAGCCTGATTTCGCCCTGTTGGCACGAGCCTTCAACCGAGCGCGGGCACTGCACCCTTTTTACCTGTCACAATAACCCGGTGAGGGCCGGTTTGGTCAGGCGCCCGGAAGCTTGGTCCCGCCCTGCGGGATCAAGCTACAACGAATACACCGGCATGAGCGCCGACGAACAAACCGGACGCTACGGTTTGATCATCGACCGGGTGAGAATGCCCTCCGATCCGCGCGCACGAATGTGACCGCTCCATCACGGGGCCGAAAAGACGCGGACCACAAAAGCGGTGGTCCGCGCTACCCGCTTTCTCCTGTCTTCTTTATCTGGTGCTTCGTTCCAATCTCTACCCAACAGCCAGTAGGCTCAGTTAAAAGCGTTGCGGCCTCTTTTTTCGTTGACAACTTCTCCCGATGTTTTAGAATGGCGGTTGCTCTGAGGCACCGTCATGCAAGCAACTCGACAATCCGTGCTCACGGAGAGCAGATTGCCCGGAGTGAGGCTTTTCTCCCGCGGCAAAGTCCGAGATGTATATGAAGCCGGGCCGGGGCAGCTTGTGATCGTCGCCACAGACCGTCTGTCGGCCTTCGATGTGGTCATGGGAGAAGGCATCCCGGGCAAGGGCTGGGTTTTGACGCAACTCTCGTGCTTCTGGTTCGAGATGTTCGGGAAGTCCTTCCCCAACCACTTTCTGAGCTTCAAGCTGGAGGATTACCCCTCCGAGCTTCAGCCGTTTGCCGATCAATTGGAAGGCCGGTCGATGCTGGTGCAGAAGGCCGAACCCTTTCCCATCGAGTGTGTTGTCCGGGGATACTTGGCGGGCTCAGGACTTAAGGAGTACCGCACTACAGGAAGAGTTTGCGGCATCGAACTGCCGGCGGGACTGAGCGAGGGGTCCAAATTCGACCAGCCGATCTTCACGCCGGCGACAAAAGCTTCCACGGGCCACGACGAAAATATCACCTGGGAAGAGACGATTTCGAGAGTGGGGAGCGACGCCGCCCAAAGACTGCGCGACTATAGCCTGGAACTCTATTCGAAGGCCCGAGATTACGCGGCAGGACGGGGCATCATCATCGCCGACACCAAGTTTGAATGGGGCCGGAAGGGAAATGACATCATCCTCATCGACGAAGTCCTGACCCCGGACTCGTCTCGCTTCTGGCCCCAGCAGGGCTACCAGCCTGGCAAACCCCAGCCTTCGTTCGACAAGCAGTTCGTTCGCGATTACCTCGAATCACTTCACTGGAACAAACAACCTCCCTCACCTCCCCTTCCGCCTGAGGTGGTGGGGAAAACTAGTGAGAAGTACCGGCAAGCGTACAGTCTTCTGACTGGACAGAATCCTAATTGAAACAGGACGGGGCGCGGCTCGCGCTAAAGATCATGGGTGCATGGAACTGGCTCGATTGGACTTTTGCTGCCATCGTAGTGGTATCAGTGGCTGCGGCCATCATGAAAGGGTTCATCCGGGAATTGATCTCCCTGGCCTCCCTGGTGATTGGATTAGTGGTGGCAGCTATAGCATACCCAAGGGCCGCTCTCTGGTTCGAGGACCTGACGAAGTCGCACGAGATAGCCCTAGGCTTGGCTTTTCTGGTCCTGTTTCTGGGAACCCTGCTGCTGGGCAGTTTGGTTTCGCTGCTGGCTCGAAAGTTGATCAAGACTGCGGGCATTCAATGGTTCGACCGGTTCCTGGGGGCGGTTTTCGGCCTGGTCCGTGGGGTGGTTGTGGATTGCATTCTACTCCTTGTTCTGCTGGCTTTCACCATTAAGCCGGGAGCTGTGCAGCAGTCATCTCTGGCCCCTTACGTCACCGCCGGAGCAAACATCATTTCCCTGGCCATGCCCGCCAACCTCAAGGCGCAGTTTCGCCTGGGGTTTGAGAGGTTCAGAGAAACGCTGATTCAGAACGACAAGAAAGCCATTGAGAACTAGTCCTTGGTCATGCTTGCCCGCGGGAAGGGAAGCCGAATTGGGAGGCTGAGGACAAGCCCATCGTGGCTCGAAGTTCGCTTGTCGTGCAAACCGAGCAAATACTTCCACACTGGAGCACTGCCGTGAAAGACCAGCTAGAAGCTCTCGTCAGCCGTATGATTGAACAAGGAATTCAGTTTCCCGACGCCCTAACCGAATTCCAGAAACGGTTTATCCAGCGCATGCTCGAAAAGAACAACGGAAACCAGTCAAAGACAGCCCAAGCTCTGGGGATTCATCGCAACACCCTCAGCAGGAAAAGCGAAGAGCTCGGGTTGGATCACCAGCCCAAACGGCGGAAACTTTCCAGGCGGTAACTTTTCCATATTGACTTCTGCGGCAATACCCCGTTGCCTCTGATGAACAACCCTACATCCTTGCCCCGGGGGGCCAAGGCTCATGTGAGATTGCTGATCAGCGCAACGCAGACGACCCTCGCTGGACACAGCGGTCCCACCTCTGTCTTCTGCCTCTTTCCCGAGGAGAAAGGGACGGAATTGGGTCTTTGCCCTCTCCCAAGGAGTCTGTGTGACAACTGAGGGGTGAGAGGGCCAAGGGCTGGGTTGGATCGGCCTTGAGCTGTCGCTGCAGGTGGGAGGGCAGGTTGCGAATCTGAACCATGCTTGACATGCGCCCAGCATAGTTGCTTGCAAAACGCATATCAAACCATCCTCCGCGAGGGGAAATCCATTGGCTCGCTGAGGAGTCCGCCGACCCGGGACAAGACCGGCCCCGGTCGGCCTAAGACGAAACCGCTAGAGGCGACCCGGGGCGGTAACCGCTTGTTAGACCGTATTCTTCAAGCAATCCAGTAAATAAGGGCGTCGTCGATGAAGTGTCCGTTGATAACATTCTTCGAAAACCGAATTGGCCCGACTCCGGTCCCCGTGCGAATCGCAGTTTTCAGAAGCTTGACAAGCTCGGCGTTGGGATCCAGCAACCTGATTACAGAGAGCGGAGCGGCAGAAGCCTTGTCGCCCAACTCTTCCAGCGCTAAGCGAATTCGTTCATACACCTTCCTGGGACCTTGCGCAGACACCTCGAGCGAAGCAAACATAAGGCGCCACTCGTTGATCTGCGGCTCAAATAGCCAGAACGCTGCTTCGGTCCGCATCCCAGATTCGTCGAGTTTGCGTGTCAACTCGGCGCCAGCTTCGATCATCGCGTCTGTGAGTTAGTCTTTCACCACTGCGTTTTCAGCCACGGCAACACCCCTGAAGACGGATCGGTGACGGCGAGGAGCATGTCGCGCGCCTTGGTCTCCGTCGTGGAATGATCATACCGAGAGGTTTCTCCCCAATCACAAACGGTGTTCCAGTTCACCTGGAACGGCGGATCGGCTTTCGCTCGGGACTCAAGACCCGCCTTCGCACCGGAAATGTTCAGGAGGCCTTCGAGCCGGTGCGTATAGAGCTGCTCCACGGTCTTCCTTTCAGGCACTTGGTGCTCACGGAACTGCTTTGCGGCGCACGCCTTCAGACCGCACTCGACTGCCTAGCCGAGAAGGTAGTACGCGGCGGCCCAACGCCCGCCATGCAGCAGGGCCTCCGCGTCGGCAACGCGCGCTTCAGCGAGAATCTGCAGGTCCGACCGGTCCATAGACGTTCCGCCCCACACCTTTCGTGCAGTCTAACCCCTACCTAGGCTGACCTGGATAAAACGGGTCCTGGCCGGCCTGGCACGAGACGGCTTGGCTCTCCGGTCTTTCGGTCCTGTCCATTGGCTCAGCTCAATCGGACTTTCTTCTGAACTTGTCTGCCGGGCTATCCAATACTCCTAACATATAGCAGCCCATTCCCGACCTGTCAAACGATATTCCCTCCATATTCCCTCCATCGCTCAAGAACTGCGTTGCATCCTGAGTGAAAGGCCGCATAGAATCCAAGTTCTTAACTTCCGAGGTGCAACCGGTTGCCATTCCTCAAGTCGCTTTGCTTGAAACTCGGACACGTGCTGGCCCTCTATGGCGGTGTGGGGCTTTTCGCCTTGTCGTTCCTGGACTCTTCTTTCGTTCCATTTCCGGGCATCAACGATCTGGCACTTATCGTTCTGGCCAGCCAGCATCCGGCTCGCGCGCCCTTCTATGCCTTCATGAGCACGGTGGGCTCGCTCTTGGGGTGTTATGTTCTCTATGGTGTCGCGCGCGGCGCAGAGGAGTTGGCCGAGGGCAGATCACCCTCGACTAAGGGGAACAGCGTGCGGCGCTGGCTGGAGCGCAATGACTTTGTCGCCATGCTGGTGATGTGCTTGCTGCCTCCACCGGCGCCCCTGAAAATCTCCGTTATAGCCGCCGGAGCTCTGCGCATGAATGCGCTGCACTTCGGCCTTGCTTTGCTGCTGGGGCGAAGCTTGAGGTTTGCGGCTGAGGCCTGGCTGGGAGCACGTTACGGCGCTCAGGCGGAAGCTTATCTGAAGAAAAACCTCGGCTGGGCCTCGCTGGTGACTATCCTGATCGTTATCGGCTTGACGCTTCTTTCCCGCTGGTGGAGGGGTCGCCGGGCCGCTTCGGATGATTCCGGGTAAGTCGCAGTTGGCGGGGTCATCCCTCAGGGAGTGTGTCATTCCGAGCGCAGCGAGGAATCTCACTCTGCGCTGAGATGGATCGCAGGCGTGGCCTAGGCGGAGGTGGAAGAAAGAACAGAGCGAAATTCCTCGCTGCGCTCGGAATGACACCGTGACGGCTGAAGCACCTTGCCTAATGTCTAAACTTCAGATTCCCGCGAAAGCGGGAATCCACTCCGCCGGCCTTATCTCCCGGGCGCATCATGGTCTGGCGCGCTGAAACTGAAAGATTCCGAGCGCACTCGCAAGGCCTTGTCCAATTCGATTTCCGCCAGGAAGCGGCGACCGCCATAGTTCGTGTAGAAGCGCAGATCGCGGATTTGCACGTCAAAACCTTCGTCGTTTTCTTCTGCCAGAGCCCAGGGGAACCTCGCGAAATCCATGAAGATACGTCCGGTGCGCGTCTTCAAGGCTGCGTCGAGGGCAGCCGAGGCCTCGGGTTTATGGAATTGCTGCGCGGACCGAGGATCCACATCGTCATCAAGGGCATTAGCAGGCAGGACATCATAGGCGGTGTCGGTCTCGACCACTCCCGTCCACTCAAAGGGATTGAGTGGGGAGGGAAAGGCTCCGACCCGAAGCAGGTCTTGTTCAGAGTAAGTGTGGGTTTCGAGGAACCCGAGGACGCGACGGTGGGCGACGTCGCGCAGGCCCCAGAGAAATACCAGCGCACAGAGCGCGAACACCGCACCCCATGCAGGGCGGGATTTACTCGCCCCGACTTCTTCCGAGACCAGCCGCAGCAGCGTGGGAAGGCCGAGACCAAAGCAAAGGAATACGAGCAACAAAGGATCGAAGATGTACATGATGTCCCAGGCGTACCACTGCGGACTGAAGGGCAGGAAGGGCCTGACGCCGTAGGAATTCGTGAAGTCCATCAAAAGGTGGCTGGCCGTTCCAATCCAGGCCAGGATCAGAAGCCAGGGAAGGCTGGGTGGCGGTCCGGGTTTGGGCTTTGCCTTGCGCCCAAGGAAGTAAACCGTGCATGCCAGTAGGAAGGCAAGCACGCTGACCCCTAGAATCGAATGGGTAAAACCTCGGTGGTACTTGAGATAGGTGGCGCTTCCCCAGAGGCGGGAGACGATGTCGAGATCGGGCAGGTTCGCAGCCGCGATCAGAGTGAGAGTGGCAAACCGGGTTTTGCGGTGCAGCCCGGCATGGCTCAAGGCAACTGCGGTAAGTGTGTGGGTAAGGTTGTCCACGGCGGCTTTCGGAATTTGAAAATCGAAAATGGAAAATCGAAAATCGAAAATCGAAACTGGAAAATCGAAACTGGAAGCCAGCTTCAGCTTTCTACTTTCCATTTTCGACTTTCGATTTTCCAGTCCCCTGTTTCCACCTTCTATTCCCCGCTTCGCATTCCCCGCTTTGCATTTTCGAGTTTCGAGTTTCGAGTTTCGATTTTCGAGTTTCCAGCCTTCAGTTTCCGACTTGCCCCTTACGCTTGCCACTTTCCAGTTTCGAGTTTCGAGTTTCGATTTTCCATTTTCGATTTTCGAATTTCGATTTTCCCGTTCATGGCACCAGCAGGGTAAGTGCATCTGGCACGATTTCAAATGTTGCCGGGAGTGTCCCCACCAGCTCGCCATCGAGTTCGAAGCGGATGGCTTCGCCGGCAACCTGGGCGGCGCAGCAGAGCTTACGCGTTTCCACAAGTTCCACATCGCCGAGGTAGAGGTGCTTGCGCGCCAGAACCAGACCTGCGTAAAGGAAGTAGCGGGCGCGATTATGGCTTTTGAAAAGGCACAGAGTGAACCGGTCGTCAAAGAAGCGTGCGTCAGGTGTAAGGTGAAGCCATCCCCCATAATTGCGGGCTCGCTGCACGGCGGCGAACGTGCCAATACGGTCCGGCCCACCGTCGGTGCGGCAGGAAAAGCCCTGGAACGGGTAGCGGAATACCTGCCGCAACGCTTCCATGATGTATCCCGCGACGCCCCAGGACAACTTCATCTCCAGTGAGAGCTTATAGACGATGTGAGCATCATAGCCGATTCCTGCCACACTCACGAAGTAGCGAGTGACTTGCTCCTTTTGAGCCGGCGCTCCGTTTATCGAGGCCTTCTCAATGCACCAAGTGGCTTTCCCCAGGGGAATTCGGAGGGGCGACCAACGCGAAAGTTCTGCGGCGGCGCGAACAGGGTCGAGCGGAAGTCCCACTTCCCTCCCCAAGATGTTGGCTGTCCCTCCCGGCAACAGGCCGAGCGAAACTTGGCTGCCGGCAAGACCGTTGAGCACTTCGTTGATAGTGCCATCCCCGCCGCAAACCAGGACAATGTCCCTGCCCTTTCTTGCCGCTTCCTTTGCCAATTCCGACGCCGCCCCGGGCCCAGCCGTCGGAGAAACTTCGACTTCCATTCCCACCTTGCGGAGGATTTCAGCCACGCGCCGAATCTCCCCTGCGCGCCGGGCAGGGCGTCGTCCAGCTATCGGGTTATAGATCAGAGTAGAGGTTTTCAAACCTGCGGATTCGGTCCGCGCAAGATCCGGTTTGATCCCGGAGTTACGTCACACTTAATTGTTCACAAGATAGTTTCTCATTCCACCGGCACAACGATGCCCGTAACCACCTTCTTGGCATAAAGCTCGCCGGTTTTCTTGTCCTCGTGGACATCCACGTAGACCTGGTCGCCCACCTTGAGATCCTCCCGCGAACTGGGCTTGTCGTCGTGAATGAACTTGGTCTTGGGCTGGAATCTAAAAGTTTGGTCGATGCCGGACTTGGTCTTTTCCAGCACCATTCCATTGGCGTCAAGCGCCTTAATGACGCCGTAAAGAAGGTTCTGGTATTTGCGCGCGGTGCCGGTCGGGTCTCCATAGCGCGCCGTTCCCGCCTTGACGGTTTTTTCCTGCGCCATCACCGGCACAGCCAGAACCAAGCAAAGGGCAACTGGGATCCATATTCTTCGCAGACACATGGCTCTCTTCTCCTACTTCTAATGGCTCCCTATACCGACACTAGCAGCCGGTTCCGCCGCCTGTCAAGCCAAGCTTTCAGCCTGCGCAGCGCTGCGTCAAACTCCTGGAGGGGGGCAAGGATTCGGTGGCCCCGAAGGGGCCTTCCGTGGGTAGCCGCAGTCCCGCCTCGCGGGACTGCGGGCGGCGAGGTCTGGGGAACCACATCAACCCCAACGGGGTTGATCCCGCAGGCGCGGGACCCCTCCGGGGCCGGTACACTTTTTCGCTTCCTTTCCGTGAGTTCCATCCCGCAGGCGCGGGACTACTCATGGTTTGCCCCTGCGGGGCAATTCCCGCCGTCTCGTTTTGGCTTGCCGAAATGCGGTCCTTCGTAATGTTGCACTTCGACGACTTTGACGCAACCATGTCACCCTGCCTGCCAGTCTCCCGGATGTCAGCCGATATATGTCCGACCGGTGGGTTATAATTCCGCTCGGGGATGAAAGCCTATGGGGCGCACGAGAATCATGGTGTGCCCGCGCCTGGTTGGGAGGATTGCGTGGCTAAGAGCGTGGAGAAAGAAATCGAAAAACTGCGAAATGATATCCGCTACCACGAGTATCGGTACTACGTCTTGGATAACCCTGAAATCTCCGACTTCGAGTTTGACAAACTGATGCGCCGGCTTCAGGAGCTGGAGGCCCAGAATCCGGAGCTTGTCACGCCCGATTCTCCCACCCAGCGCGTGGGGGGCCAACCGGCGGAGGAATTCCCCAAGGTGCGGCATTCCGTGCCCATGTTGAGCCTGGACAACACTTATTCGGTGGACGAGCTAAAAGACTTTGACCGCCGAGTGTGCGAGCTTTCGGGGCGTTCAAAGGTCGAGTACGTGGGGGAGTTGAAGCTGGACGGGCTTTCTATGGCGTTGACCTATGAAGACGGCGTGCTGACGCACGGGGTCACGCGCGGCGACGGTGCCGAGGGCGAGGACGTCACGGCAAACGTGAAGACGATCCGCTCCGTGCCTCTCGGAATCGACTCCAAAAGGTCGGAGGTGATCGGCAATCCAAGGCGTTTTGAAGTTCGCGGAGAAGTCATCATGCCACGCAAAGCGTTCGAGCAGACAAATGCGCAACGCGAGGCGGCGGGCGAGGCGCGCTTCGCCAACCCGCGCAACGCCGCCGCGGGCTCCATGCGCCAGCTTGACTCGCGCATCGTGGCGCAGCGCAAGCTCGACATGTTCCTCTATTACCTCCTGCTCGAAAACCGCGAACCGCTTCGCGAACACTGGCAAAACCTTGAAGCCCTGGTCAAGATGGGCTTCAAGGTGAACCCCAACAGACGGCTGTGCAAGTCGTTCGACGAACTGATGGCTTATATCCAAGAATGGGAATCGAAGCGCGACGGCTTGGAGTACGAGATTGACGGTATTGTGGTGAAGGTGAACGACATTCGCCTGTGGGAGGAACTCGGGACCACAGCCAAGTCCCCGCGCTGGGCCATCGCCTATAAATATGCCGCACGCCAAGCCACCACGCGCGTCATGGATATTCGCGCCCAAGTCGGTCGGACCGGAACATTGACGCCTGTTGCGGACCTTGAGCCGGTGGACGTGGGTGGAGTCACCGTGAGCCACGCCACACTGCACAACATGGATGAAATCGGGCGGCTGGGCGTCAAGATTGGCGACGCGGTGCTGATCCAGCGGGCCGGAGAAGTCATCCCGCAGGTGGTCAAGGTGGCAAAGCAAGCTCCGGAGGGGCGCGAATTCAGCATGCCCAAGCAGTGCCCCGTCTGCGGCGGGGACGTGCACCGCGCCGAAGGAGAAGTCGCCTACCGCTGCGTCAACTCGGCTTGCCCGGCCAGACTTAAGGAATCGCTGCTCTATTTCGCCGGTCGCCGCGCCATGAATATTGATGGACTGGGAGAAGCCCTGGTGGATCAACTTGTGGACAAGGGACTGGTCCGCGACGTCGCTGATCTTTACGACTTGACCCACGAACAAGTGGCGAATCTGGAACGGATGGGCGACAAGTCTACAAGCAATCTCCGGGAAGAAATTGAGAACAGCAAGAAGGCAAGCCTGGCGCGGCTGATATTTGCCTTGGGCATTCGCTTCGTCGGCGAACGGACCGGCCAGCTCTTGGCCGACCATTTTGCCTCGCTGGACAAGCTCGCTAAGGCCAGCGAAGCGGAACTTCTGGAGGTCGAAGAGGTCGGGCCAAGAGTGGCCGAGAGCATCCTTGAGTTCTTCCGCGAACCGCAGAACCTGAAGGTCATCGAGAAGCTCCGCAAAGCCGGCTTGCAGTTCGAGCAGGCAAAAGTCTACAAGCCCCAAGGCAACTTAGCCGGAAAGCAGTTTGTGCTCACTGGCACGCTGCCTCGTTATTCCCGCGACGAAGCCAAAAAGATGATTGAAGAAGCCGGCGGCCGCGTCACGGGCTCCGTCAGCAAGAAGACGGATTACGTCGTGGTCGGCGCCGATCCTGGCTCCAAGCTCGACAAGGCCCGTGCGCTGGGAGTCAAAACGATTGAGGAGGGGGAGCTGCTCAGGCTTTTGGGTGGCTAGAGACGTTTTGACATCATAACGCTTTGACTGTATAATGACTCCATGAGAAGCTTACAAAAAAGAGCGACCGTTTATTTCGATTCCCAGCTCCACCGGGCTTTGCGGATCAAGGCTGCCGAGACTGACCAGCCGATTTCCAAGATTATCAATGCCGCGGTGCGGCTGAGCCTGGCGGAGGATGCGGAAGACCTGGCGGCATTCGAGGAGAGGGCGAGAGAACCGAATCTTTCTTTCGAGGCTGTACTCAAAGACCTGAGGAAGCGTGGGAAGCTATAAGATCCTCATCAAGCCTTCCGCAGTGAAAGAGATCGAAGCGATTCCCCAAAGGGACCGCCAGCGCATCGTCGCGCGAATCCAGGGACTTTCCAGCAATCCCAGACCGCCCGGCTCCGAGAAACTATCAGGCCAGGACAAGTTTCGCGTGAGGCAACGCGTGTACCGGATTGTCTATTCCGTCAATGACGACGAACCATCTTTATTGATTGTCAAGGTTGGGCACCGCAAAGAGATCTACCGTTAGCGCAACCGCTCATGTCGAGTTGCGACACCCGGCAACCATGAAGATAGTCGTAGCACTGAGGAGCTATGATAGATCCCCAATTGAAAGGTAAAGTGGTTTGTATCACGGGTGGGAACAACCCGCAGGGAATCGGCGCCGCAACCGCTAAGGCGTTCGCATCCCAAGGCGCAAGCGTGTTTATTCACTATTTCCGGCAGGCGTCCACATTGTCTGAGCAGGGAAAAGGCGAGGTCGAATCCGGCAGGCCCGGGGAAGCATTCTACCTTGACGCGCAATTGAGGTCGGCCGATGAGGTTGTCCGGGCGATCCGGCGGGAGGGTGGGCAGGCCGAGACCTGGGAAGCTGACCTGGCTGAGCCATCCGCAATTCCTCAGCTTTTCGAGCGCGTCGAGCAAGCGTTTGGGCCAGTGGAGGTGCTGATTAACAATGCGGCCCTTGACTTGCCCGACACCTTCATTCCCTCCAAGTCCTCGGCACAGGGTGATCGGAGTCTGGGTGGTTTGGGTTCTCCCATGGGTACGCTTACGGCGGAAAGCCATGACCGCCACTTCGCGGTGAATTGCCGCGCCCCGGCTTTAATGATGGCGGAATTCACCCGCCGTCACATCGCGCGCGGGGGCCAATGGGGTCGAATCGTAAATGTGAGCACCGACGGGGCGTCCGGATTCGCTGGCGAGATTTCTTATGGGGCCAGCAAGCATGCGCTGGAGTCGTACAGTCAGGCCGCCGCCCGCGAGCTCGCACCGTATGGGATTACGGTCAATGTGGTGTCACTCGGGCCCATACAGACCGGTTGGATATCTCCGGAGTTGGAAGAGAAGGTCGTGCCCACGATTCCACTGGGGCGGCTGGGCTCCCCGGAGGATGTGGCCGATGTGATTGTGTTTCTAAGTTCCGCGCAAGCGCGCTGGCTCACGGGACAGTTGCTTTACGTCGGCGGCGGCCACGCCATGCCCCTGTAAAGCGCTAATGGGAGAGACGCCTTGATTCGTTACGGCTTCTCAGTGGAGCGAGAGAGCGGAGGGGCGTGTGAGCAAAGGCAAGCCTTAACAACCTGCTCGAAATCAGTGGACGTTTGTGGCAGACTACGCTAGCAGTTTGACAGCAGGCGTTTGGCGTGTGCGATCCGCGCCATTCCCATAGTTTCACGATGGCGGCGCACTGAAGCAAGCGGAACGAGGTAGAAGCTTATTCCATACGGCAATCGGGAGAAAGTGGAAATTACCAAGGAGGCTACTAAGATGGCAACCAAGACGACAAAACCCCTGGCGCGAGCCAAGCCTACAAAAGCTGAGATAGAAGAAGAGTTTTCGGCGATCCGTAAGGAGGTCGCGGCGACAAGGGAAACGACCGACAAGAAAACAGAGGAAACCTCAAAGCTGCGCGAAACGGAAATCCGTCAAGCGGTTGAAGGGATTTCTGTGGAGGATGTTGTAAAGGGAATATCCGCTCTGGGCCTTGATCTATCGAAGGCGCTCGCGGGCCTCTCGGAGAAACTTGTCCAGGAAGTGAATCGCCTCTCCTCCGCTCGTGAAGCGGTGGAATTGGAGAGCAAAGAAATCGACAGACTTCACAAGATCGACGTCGCTTGTACGGCGCTCGATCAACTCGTCCAGGACTATTCGCGCAAGAAAGAGGAGCTGGAATCCGAAATCGCCACCCAGCACGCTGCGTGGGATGAGGAGCTAAAACGAACCGAGCGCGAGCGGAAGGAACAGGACGAGAACCTCAGGAAGCAGCGGCAGCGTGAAATTGACGAGTACGAATACAAGAAGACGCTGGAGCGCAAAAAGGCCCAGGACAAGTACGAAGAAGAGATGAAACTTCTGGAAAAGCATAACCGGGAGATGCAGGAAGCGCTCGAAAAAAGCTGGCAGCAGCGCGAGGCAGTCTTGAAAGAGCGGGAGGAGGAAGTCGCTCGTCTCAAGAGCGAATCAGAGGGTTTTCCCGGCCGACTCGAAAAGGCGTGCGCACAGGCGGCAACGGAGGCTGCACGAGCCACAGCGCAAAAGTTTGAGCAGCAGACTCTCCTATTAAAGAAAGAGAGTGAAGCCGAAAAGCGGCTGGCCGAGCTTCAGATCAAGACGCTGGAAGATACCCTCGCGCGGCAGACGGCACAGATGGCGGCGCTCCAGAAGCAGCTTGATGAAGCGAAGCAGCAAGTGCAGGAAATCGCTGTGAAGGCCATCGAGGGAGCGTCCGGCGCCAGGGCACTCTCCCACATCAATCAGATCGCCATGGAGCAAGCCAAGCACCAACAAGGCTAGGAAGTCAGAAGTCAGGAGTCAGAAGTCAGGAGCCAAGAGGGCCGTTGATCCCGGCGCCAGAGACCTCTCCCCAGGGGCTGATCATTACCCATATCTGCGGCCGGGCAGGGGAGCAGGAAGTGAGCAAACACCCCTCTCCCCCTCAGGAGCGGGCTGAAACTGTTCCGCCTCCTTCTGGCTCCTGACTTCTGACTTCTGCTACCGTGAGTTAAGCCAGTTCAACATGGCGTCAGACCGCGCCGTGGGGATGCCTTCCGCCCAGAGGCACGCGTCGCCTTTGCGGAGAAGGATGACCTGCCCGTTGGCTGCCGCGCCGATGAAGAGGTCTGTGGTGGAGCGCTTGTCGGGCGCGAGTTCGGGGTACTTGCGAACGAGAATGGAATGGTAATCGCGGAAGAAGGCAAGAGCCACCTCAGGACTCGACCAGCGAGTTTGCGCAACCAGAGTGTACTCCTTGCCTTCCTGTGTGAGTCCTGGACTCGGCCCGGCGGCAGCCCTTTCGTAGAGCAAATAGCAGTCTGCGAGCCAGCCCGTGGCCACCGACTTCGCCTCGTCCTCGGAAATCAGTTGGCCCAGCACCGCGTAGTAGCCCAGCTCACCCATGATGTTTTCCGCCAGAAAATTCAGCCCAGGTATTTCTGCCAGAGGCGCCGGATGGGGTAGGGAGACCTTCGGCAGTTGTTGCTTTTCAAAGTATGCCTGCGGCTCGAAAATTTCCTTGGTGGTATTGGGCGGATCGTTGAATAGCGAGTTCAGCCTTTTCCAACCGCCTGCCTGGAGCCCACGTTGCATGAAACCCATGCCCTCGATATATGGGAAGAGGGCCTGGAGGCGAAAGAAGAAAGGCGCTCGGTTGAAGGCGGGGAACTCTTCGTATTGCTGGCGGATGACCTGCGTCATCAGCGGTTCGAGCGAGGGCATATCCTCCAATTTCATCGGCGCGATCAGTTGCTGAATCATGGCTGCCGTGGCGTGACCTTCCACCATGGCCTGACGGGCGCTCGAAGCATCATCATCCGGGCGGACGGCCTTAAGGAATTTCTCGAGGTCAAAGTTCTGGTCCTGAAGCGCGTGGGTCAGCTCGTGCGCCAATACGAGGCGCTGCATGTCCGGCTCGACCCAGTCGGCGATAAACATGGTCTTACGGCGCGGATCGTAAAACCCCGCAGCCTGTTCGGTGTAGAAGCTGATCAGGAACTTCTCGAGATTGAAGTCCGGCGAGACAAGGCCGAAAGCCTGGAGCGTCGCTTCCTGGATGTGGATCTCCTGCGGCGTCATTTCCGCGTGAAGGGTCTCCGCAAGGTACTTCTCGACTTCCGCCCGGCTGATGATCTGCTTCTTCAGCGGCGACTTGATCGGGAGGCCGGTAAGCTCGCTCATCTGCTGAAGGACCAGGTCGGCCTGACCGAGCAGGTCCTGAGAGGCGGATTGCGGCGCGGCAGAAATGTGGAGCAGCGGAAGCAGCAAGAGGAAAACTGCCACCAGGCTAAGCCAGAGTCTTTGAAGGGCACGAAAGTTTTTCACGGTTCACGACCTTTGACGGGCAGGAGTCAGAAGTCAGGAGTCAGGAGTCAGGAGTCAGAATAACGCCCCTCATGTATGAGGTGAAAGGTATCAGATCGGCAGCGGGTTGGAGAAGCATTGTCCGCTGCGGCGGGGCCACTGCCGGCTGCCTTTTCCTAACTGCCTATTCTGACTCCTGACTCCTGACTTCTGACTCCTGAACGTTGACTCCTGACTCCTGACTTCTTCGCTCCAAACGAACAGATTGACCCGCTTCATACAGCAGACTATCATGAAACTTGCGCGAGCAAGCCGGGTGATCGCTGCCCCGCCTTAGCGGCCGCTTCGGCGGCCAAGCAGGGGTGGGGGAGAGGAAAGTCCGAACTCCGCAGGGTAGTGTGCTCGCTAACGGCGAGGGTTGGGGGTGGATGTCCCACGTAGAGGACCGTACGCCTCCAGCACGGAAAGTGCCACAGAAAATATACCGCCTCGTTCCCGCCTGCCGTTGCAGGTTTGGGACGAGGTAAGGGTGAAAAGGTGCGGCCCGCAAGCGCGGGATTAAAGTAAGAGCGCACCGCTCCGGTAGTGATACCGGGGGCATGGTAAACCCCACACGGAGCAAGACCAAATAGGGGAGGAGGGGCTGCCCGCTCCGTTACAACTCCCGGGTAGGTCGCTTGACCCCGCCAGTAATGCCGGGGCTAGATGAATGATCGCCGTCCCGCCTCCGCGGGAAACAGAATTCGGCTTACAGGCTTGCTCGCGGTAAGTACAGTCGAAAGTCGAGGGTCCAAATTCCAAGCTTGAGGGTCAAGGCCCGGCGGCCATGGGGTCACAGCTTCCCGGGCAGGGCTTGAGCCTTGGGTCGTCACACGCAACGGCAGCTCTCGAAACACCTCACTTTGCTTTTGGTGCTCGCGGCGGACATGGACAAACACCTGCCCACAGGAGGTTAACTATGCAAGCCATCCGTTTTCACACCATTGGCGGCCCCGAAGTATTGAAGCTCGAAGATGTTGAGAAACCCCGGCCGGGGGCAGGTGAAGCGCTGGTCCGAATCCATGTGGCGGGTGTCAACTTTGCCGACACGTTGCTTCGGCGAGGCCGCTACGCGCGCCAACCGGAGTTTCCGGAAACGCCGGGGTTTGAGGCTGCCGGAGTTGTGGAAGAGGTCGGCGAGGGAGTCGGCGGGGCTCTCGTTGGCCGGAGGGTAGCTATCCTCGGCGGCCAGCACTGCTATGCGGAATACACAGTGGCGCCAGCCGGGCAGTTGATATTCCTGCCGGACCAACTCAGTCTTGAGGACGGAGCCGCGTTTCCGGCCCAAGCCCTGACCGCCTATCACATGCTCTACACTGCCGATCGAGTGAAGCCCGGCATGTCGGTGCTTGTTCACGCTGCTGCGGGCGGTGTGGGACTTCAGGCCATTCAGATGGCCAAGCAGGCCGGCGCGAGAGTGTTTGGGACTACCTCAAGTGAGGAGAAAGCCAAGCTGGCCCGCGACATGGGCGCAGACGAAGTCATCCTCTACAACAAGGCGGATTTTGCAGAGCGGATCAAAGAGCTGACCCAGGGCCGGGGCGTGGACTTGGTTCTTGATTCCGTCGGGAGAGCGACCTTTGCGGGAAGCTTGAAATGCCTGGCTCCTTTCGGCCACGTTATCCTTTACGGAGCCGCCAGTGGCCCTCCCGAACCCATCAATGTGTTTGGAACCCTCTTCGAAAGATCCCTCAAAGTGAGTGCCTTTAATCTCTACACGATCAGGCAGCGCCCGGAAGAGGCGCGCGCAGGAATTCAGCGGGTGATGAATTGGATTGCCGATGACAAGCTGAAGATAGTGATTGGGTTGAGGTTGCCTCTCGCGCAAGCGGCCGAGGCCCACCGCAGAATGGAAGGGCGCGAGACAGTTGGCAAGATTCTACTAGCGGTGGATTGACGGGTGCGCGAGATGGGGCTGTTTGGTTCGAAGACGAAGAAGATCGAGCCTGCCAAGAGCCTTACGGGCACGGTTCAGTTTCCCGGTGATAAGTCCATCTCCCACCGCTATGCCATGCTGGGGGCGATTGCCGAGGGAGCGAGCGAGATTCACTTCTTCTCCACGAGCGCCGATTGTCAATCCACGCTTTCCTGTCTGAAGCAGCTTGGGGTGAAGATCGAGCGCAAGGACAACGTGGTGACGATTGAGGGCGCCGGTCTGGGCGGACTGCGGCCTGCTGCCGAACCTCTGGACGCCGGCAACTCAGGTTCGACGATGCGGATGCTGGCAGGCATTCTGGCCGGCCAACCGTTTCGTTCCGTGCTGGTCGGCGATGCTTCGCTCTCCCGGCGGCCCATGAAGCGCGTCGCCGACCCGCTTTCGCGGATGGGAGCGCGGATCAAGTCCCAGCAAGGTGGGCTGCCGCCTCTTGAAATCGAAGGCGGCGCGCTCCAGCCCATTCGTTACGAAATGCCGGTGGCAAGCGCGCAAGTGAAGTCGGCCGTTCTCCTGGCGGGACTGTTCGCAGAGGGTGAGACCGAAGTAATCGAAAAGGTTCGGACACGGGACCATACGGAGATCGCGCTGGAACAAATGGGGGCCGACATCGGACGGCATCAGCGGACCATTGCCGTGCGAGGCAGAGCGCACCTGGAAGGCAAGAAGCTCTATGTGCCGGGTGATTTTTCTTCGGCGGCGTTTTTCATCGTTGCGGGACTGGTCATGCCGCACTCAAACCTGATGCTTCATAACGTGGGCCTGAACCCGACACGCACGGGGATTCTCGATGTCCTTGTGCCCATGGGCGGGCGGGTAAAGGTCGTCAACCTTGAGATGATCAACGGCGAACTGATCGGCGACCTCCACGTGGAGGCCAGCCAGTTGCGAGGAGGCGAAATCCCGCAGAGCGCGGTCCCCGCCCTCATTGATGAATTGCCCGTCCTGGCAGTCCTGGGGACACAGACGGAACAAGGATTGACTTTCCGAGGGGCCGCGGAGTTGCGCGTAAAGGAAAGTGACCGCCTGGCAGCCGTGGCGGAAAGTCTGAGGCGGATGGGCGCCGAAGTGGAGGAATTCCCGGATGGCCTGCGCGTTGCCGGGCGACAAACCCTGCGTGGCGCCGAGATTGATCCCCATGACGACCATCGGATTGCCATGGCTTTTGCTGTGGCAGGATTAGTCGCCCAAGGCGCCACGGTCATCAAGAACAGCAGTTGCGTTGATATTTCCTTCCCTGATTTCTTTGATACGCTGGCCAAAGCAACGGAGTGAACGAGATCGAGACACCACCCCATAGCCGTTGACGTAACCGTGCCAGCTAGAGCTTCAGGTAGTGGGTCAATTTGATGCTGTAGCGGCGAGTTTACCTCGCCAAATGGCGGCGTAAAGCCGCCTCTACATCAAATTGACCCACTACCGAGTTTCAGGCGCGTCAATAGGCGCTCTTCCCTCCGTGTTATAATGCCGACATGCCCGACAACATCGAATCACGGATGAGCTTCATCATTGAGCAACAGGCCCAATTCACCGTGGGCATCCAATTGCTCAGAGAGCGGCAAGCCGATACGCAGCGCCTCGTTGATGCCGACAGGGAAATGATTCGCCAGTTGGTGGATGTAACGATGTCGCTCGCTGGGCACGCCCAAGAAACCGATCTACGCCTCCGCGAACTCGCGGACGCTGGGATCCACACTGAGCGCCGCTTGGACGCGCTGATCGATACCGTGGACAAGCTCGTGCGACACGACGGCTCGTAGGCTTCTGCCCAACTGTGGGATCCGTTGGTGAATGAAGGCTGTGGTCCAGCTAGAAAAGTGCCTTTGCCGGCTGTGCGCAATGCCACCTCAAATCCGCCGGTGTGAAAGCATCACGTAAATCTTCAATCCTCGTCCTCTGGACGCACCTGAACCGCTCAGCCAGTCGCGCCAACTGGACACACCTAACGGCGTGGCCCGCAGTACCCGAAAACGGGCGCAGATGGAGAGGCGCGTTCCATGCACGCTTCTCGTCCCCAGCGGGGGAATGCGGTGGGGCCGGGGGCGTCGGTGGGTGGGCTCCCGTGCGCAGCAGCCGGACGGTCCCGTATTCCGTGTCGAGTCGGATCGGAGGCCCGCCTTTGCCCACCGTTCCGCTGATGGTCGGGTTGTCGCCTTCCTTCGCGACCTTCAGATCAGGCCCGGAAAAATCGCTTTCCACTTCACCGTGACGGGAGGCCGCGTCGATCTGGAAACTGCTGGTGGCGGGGAGGCTCAGTTCGATCTGGCCCTTTTTGAGGTCGATCTCGATGGGATGGGTTGGAGGAGTGGAGGTCCGCAGTTCTACGTCCCCGTTCGTATCCGTGATTTTCACGCTGTGCTTGAAATCAGTGAGGGTGATGTCTTTTTGACGAGTCGAGATTTCGAATGGGCCGTCGATGCCGTTCAATTCCAGCGAACCGACTTCCATGTCGAGGCGGCCGGTGAGCTTCTGAGCTGTCATATCGGTTCGCGAGGATTTGAAGTGCAGGGTCTGGCCGATGTCGCGGAATTGCATGTCTCCGCTGAACTCCCCGTTTACGCTTGCCGTGCCGGTGACGCCGGATATATCGACGTCACTTCCCCGCCCCTCGATGTCCACGCTCCCTTTCAGATCACGGACTTCCGTCCTCCCGCTGCCCTTGCCCACATGTACAAGCCCTTCCACATTGTTAATGTGAGCATCCCCGTGGGGCGCGGTGACGGCTTGCTCGGCCTTTAATCCGTCCAGCATTACGTCACCGTGTTCCGCCGTAATTTCCGTGCTAGTCGCGTAGGGAACGCGCAAGGTGTAGTCCAGGCGCACGTTGTGCCCGCCGCCTGGAAGCGAATCAAGATTGGTTTGGACCAAGTATCCGCCTGCTTCTTCGACAATTTCAATTTTGACCTGCTCCGAGAGCTTCTGGGCGTCACCTTCATTGGGGGCCCAGATGGTCTTCTTCACCACCGCGTCAACCGTGGCTTGGCTGGCGGCATGCACCTCCACGTCACCACGACGGTCCACGATCAGGATGTGAGGCTGGGGATGGACTTCGTGCGAGAAAGTCTGCGTGTAGGTATAGGAGTTCATGAACAGGCCGGCAAAGCCCTCGTTGTCCATATCCACGCCCATTGAGGCCGGCCACTGCTGCCACGGCCTCAAAACGATCTTTGAGATCAAGGTTCCCATAACCAGTATCAAGACCAGCAAGACGACTTCGCTGGCCGTGAAGAGCGGTGGCGGCACGGTCTCAGGATGGGCTTGGGCCTGAATGTAATCTACGAGCTTTGAGAGACCCCAAAAGATGATGAGGATCGGCCAGAACTTGGCGATGACCTGCCAGGGATGAATCGAAGGGTTGAAGTTCTGCCAGAGGAAGATGGCACCCATCGCAATCAGCGTGAGCGCCCAGAAAATTGATCCCCGACGATAACCGTAAATGCTCATGGTGTGTCCGCCCTCCCTCTGTCATTCCGATCCCGCAGTCGCGGGCGAGGAATCTCGCCCTGATTCTTTCTTCTACCTACTCCCTGGCTGGCCGCCTTGAGCTCCAATCCCTCGGCACAGCAAGATTCCTCTCCCGCGACTGCGGGATCGGAATGACATCTATCCCAGGCTTTCTGCTGCCTTCCCCGCCCTCCGTCCCTACACTCGTGGTCCTTGTGGAGGCCGCGGCGGCATCGCAGAATCGATGAGTTTCAGAACGCCGATGACGATCAATAAAATAGGCCAAGTCCTGCTAATGCCCCACCCTGGAACGAACTCCTCCATCAGGAAAATGACTCCAATCGTGATGAGAATGACCGGACCAGTCAAACTGGGCCTGCTTGAAATCGGCGTGCTTGGTGGGTAACCCATAGTCTATTGTGGTTCTCCCTTCTGGCCTGCAACTCACCCGCCCTTTCCTCAGCCCATCCGTCTACCGCCCTTGCTTCACCTGTTCCAACTCCAGTTCCAACTCGCGCATCTTGCGCTGGTGCTCCATCTCCTCCAGGCGCACCCGCTGGTGAGCCTCCATCTCCATGTCGCGAATCTTCACCAGTTGAGTTATGGCGACGATCACGACCACCACCACGAAGCCTGCCAGGGGAATGATGAATGGCGAATCCATGGTCTTTTTACCTCCGTAGCCTCTCGATGAATGCTCATAATCAGGCAGTCCGCTCGTAGACCTGACTGGCCTTGGCCTTCTCGAGTTCTACTTCCAGCTCCCTCATTTTCTGCTGATGCTCCATCTCCCGGATGCGCATCTCCCGTTGGACCTGGAGCTCCTTGTCGCGTGCCTTGTACCAGAACACGATGGCAACGACACATACAGCCGTCAAACCTACTGCGCACACGCCTAAAACCGGGGTTAAGTCAGAGACATTCCACATTGGAAACCTCCTTTGAATCCCGCTCGCTAATCCCTCGCCATCGGACTGGCTTGGGCGATTCTTCCTGGTCCGCCGGGACTGGACCCCGTCCATCCCCGCGCGATGCCTCTCTCAATCCCAATGCGCCTCCGTCGAAGTTCAGGGCGCCTTATCAGCGGCCTTGCGGTTCTTCTCCTTTTCCAGCTCCAGCTCCAACTCCTTCATCTTGCGCTGATGCTCCATTTCACGGATGCGCATGTCCTGGTGGAATTGCAGTTCCCTCTCACGCGCCTTGAACCAGAAGACGATCCCCACGATGGCCACCACCATTACCAGCGCGCCGAAGCGCGAGAACAACAAGAATGGAAACATAGTCGGCTTTCCTCCGCCTTGATGGCCTGATGTGGGGCAGCAATTGAATGCTGTCTCATGCGCTCTTGCTCGCCTTGGCCTTTTCCAATTCCAGCTTGGCCTTTTCGATTTCCAATTCTCTCATTTTCCGTTCGTGCTCCATCTCCCGAATCCGCAACTCCTGGTGGGCCTGGAGCTCACGCTCTCTCATTTTTCTCATGGAGACGATGGCTACGATAATGACGGCCATCACGAATGCTCCCAGGGGGATGATAAAGGGGTTGTTCAGGATGTTTTCCATGCAAGTCCTCCGGGCTATTGGTTTGTCATGCGCCGTGTCGAATCCTGGTAGGGCCGGTCCCGCAAGGCGGGAGGCGGCCCTACGTTCTAATTGGGACACTACAGTTCTCGTGGTCCCGACGTGCCGCCGGGTCCTCCTTTTGCTATGCTGCGGGCGTCCGTCGGAGGAGGAGAGGGTGTATGCCCCCCACCCAAGCGACGTTGCAGCAACAGCACTCCGATCACGATGAGCAACACCGGCCAGTACCTGCTGATATGACGAAAAACGGGTATGCCAAGGTTATCAAGCAGGAACAGCGCCCCCAAGCCGATGAGCAACGCGGCGCCGATGGGCGCATTCATCTTCATGTCACCAAGCCCAAACCATTCCGGCGTCCGTTGGCCCAGTTGCTTGGCTTTGGCGGTCTGATACGAATCAATCACCATATAAAAGTAAAACGCTGCCGCGCCCAAGCCGAAAATGGTGTCCATGGGGCTACCCACGCGATCACTCATGGCGATGAGAGAGCCGAATATCAGCACCTGAATCATGGCCTTAACGATCTGGCCGTTATAGATAGCGCCCACGCCCGGGATGAAGCCTAGCGCCAGCCCAACGCCAGGGCTGGGGCCGGTTTGCGGACCGAACATAGGAGTCTGCAGGCGGGTCGCCAGACAAGTCTCGCAATAGAGCATTCCGTGCACGTCGCGCTTGCATTCACTGCACAGAGCACGTCCGCACAGGCCGCAATAGGCGACGGAATCAACACTGGGATGGTTGGCGCATTTCATGGGTTTTGGCTCCTTCCTGCCTCGAGGGTTGGGAAGTTCGGTACGGTTTCATTCCCGAGAATAGCCGCGGGGTCGGCCCCATTAAGAATCCGGGCCCGGTTTGCAGCCAGCGCAGGCATGGTAAGCGGGGTGCTGTTCGTGGACCCTCCCGCGGGCGGTTCTTGCTTGGGCGCTTCCTGCCGCTCTTCCTCTGGGTGCGAGCGGAGTTGCCGGAGTCGAGACTCAATCTCGTAGACCACTCGCAGGTCGTAATAGAACTTTTCCGCACGAGCGTAGTACAGGTGTCCGGCGCGATTCGCCCTGAAGAACCAGGTGCGAGGGTTCAAGTCCTCGACCGTCATGTGCCGCAGATTGACCCCCGCGGCGTTAATGATGATGGAGAACGAAAACACAGCCATCGCTACACCATAAGCGAATCGGGGTTGAAGGGCGGGCCGGAAGAAGGCCAGGAGGCGATCCGCCAAGCTGGGTTTGCGCTCCCCCACGGTGGCCAGCATGATCTTCCGCACCAGCCAGGGAGCGGGTTCCAACTCCGGGGCGGAATGGCAGAGTTCCATGGCCCGGCGCACGTCTCCCACCATTTCGAGGCAGGAGGGGCAGACGCTCAGATGGGCTTCGACTTCCCTCTTCAGCGCCGGCTCGAGCAGCCCTTCCAGGTAATCGCTCGTCAGGTTTTCCAGTTCCAGGTGCGTCATGGCTCGCTTCCCGCCTTTGCGGGGCCTCTCATTCCTTCCATACGCTTAAGGACCCGCCCCAGTTCCAATCTTCCGCGGTTAATTCTCGATTTCACGGTACCCTGGGGAACCTTCAGGACCAGGGCAATCTCCTCGTAATCGAGGTCGTGCAGGTCTCGCAGGATCACTGCTTCCCGCAGGTCCGGCGAGAGCTTGTCCAGGGCCAATTGCAGGGTCTCCCTGCGCTCCCGCGATTCCACCTGACCAGTAGGCTCCATATGTGGGCTTGACTTTTGCTCCGCCGCAGGCAACTCGTCTTCCAGCGAGGAGGTCACACGGTCTTTCCGGGTGCGTCGGTAGTGGTCCACCAAATGGTTGCGTGCCACGCGGTTTAACCAGGTTGAAAAGCTGCCCTGAGCGGCATCATAACTTTTGAGAGTCTGGAAGACCTTGAGGAAAACTTCCTGGGTCACATCTTCGGCTTCTTCCACCCGGCCCGTGAAGCGGTAGCAGAGATTATAGATTTTTCGGGTGTAATCCCTAAGCAGGGCTTCCCAGGCGGAGTCCTCACCGGCGAGGCAACGGTCCAGTAGTCCCTGATCCTGTTCCACTCCGACTCACCTTAGCCATTTCCCGAGAACGACGAACATGGATCCCCTCCGCCGCCTCGTCCTACGGCTCATTGGCTTGCCGGGCATTGTAACAGAATGCAGACCATCATTGCAGGGGGAATGCATCCTCAATTCTGAGCTCTGAACAGGGATTTTTGCGATTCCGCCACCATCATGCGGCAGGTCGGAGCGCTCCCGCCCGCGAATCCCTGGTCGCGCCCGCCGTTCCTTGGACGTCGACGCGTGGAGCGGGTAGCGCAGAGTTTCGCCTCTCAGAAACTCTGCGGCTTTTTACTCTTCGCGGGCCAGGCCAGACCATGACGCGTGACGTTCAACGAGAACAAGATTCGCCGAAGAGCATCGAGTTCACACGTAACCAACGAGTCGACGTTCATCAAAATGAGAGCCGCAGAGTTTGAACTGCACAAACTCTGCGCTTGTATCTTTGCTTCGCCGCTGATTTCGGGTGTAAAACAGTCCCTGGAGTTAGCGGTGTCCGGCGGCGGAGGCCGATCTGCGCTGAGGCCGGGAGGGAACTCCCGAGCCTGTCGGGTAGATAG
>Ga0208821_1000486_pt1 | contig 30554 bp, 34 predicted proteins | sample June2015DPH_20_5_FD_184720 | JGI IMG/M metagenome (GOLD analysis project Ga0208821, IMG submission 184720) | Peatland microbial communities from SPRUCE experiment site at the Marcell Experimental Forest, Minnesota, USA - June2015DPH_20_40... | ecosystem: Environmental > Terrestrial > Soil >... | reverse complement strand
TTTGAATCTAAATCGCTTCGCCTTTTTTCATCTCACCGCGGGGTTATTTGGAGCAATGGCCGGTGATGAAACGTCACATGCGCTCAAACGTCCTTTACCTTATCAGAAAAGATGATCGTGACCGGTCAGTCTCTCCACAATTAACGCAATGTAGAACGTCGCTGCCTCCGTAATGGTCAAAGCATTTTCGCCTGTTACTTCTCATTCCAATTCTATGCTTTTGATGAATATCTCGTTTAGGCCCAGAGATTGAATATTGATGCATTAAGAGTCGTTCCCGAAATTCCATATCTGGGTTGTATATTGGGTCAACCTCTAAACGGCCGCGTGGCTTTTTAACTTCAGTCGTTCCACCTCCAATAACGCTTTTCTCCCAAAACCTGCTCATGGTTTCCACCCATACCAATTCTCTGCCTCTTCCTGATACAAAATCCCTCTTTTAATCTGTCCGGCAATCTCTCGGTAAGCTTCGGCTTCCCATCCGCGCACTCGCATATGTGCGGGATTGACACAGTTCGGCTTTCCGCAGATCATTCTAATTTGTTTTGACGGTAAGAACTCATACTCCATGAGATAAAGCAACCGCTTAACCAAAACTAGACGCGGTTTCCCGTCTTCCGTTTCTCCTGGGGCAAGTCGAATGAACCTGTTGGTGTTAATCGGTTCCCGCAGCATCCAGTCATTCGGTGTGTAGCATCCGACGGTTCTACTTTTCACTTTGCGAAGAATCCCTTTCCGATGCTCAGGTGATAATGCTGTCTCGGATAGCTCAAATAGCTTAGTCATCAAAGGATAGAAGGCGCGAGAATATTTAAAAGTATCGAAATTATTGCTAATATATAATCCAGTCTAGATGAAGTGCCGAGGCAGGAGGAAGCATACTTCCGTCGATACCTTGACGTTAATGAGAGACAATGTAGGCAGGAGAACTATTTTTTAAAATTAAGTTATAATATCATCCTAGCCGACCATCCGCACAAATGCACCAAATATATTAGCGAAACTTCTAACACTTTTAAAACTTTTACAAGTTGAACCTTACACTCACAAAGAAGAACTGCCAAAGATCAAGAACTTAAAGAGTTGCGTTCAATGCTCGAGGAGCTCCGGGGTGAATACGCTTTAGCTACGACAAAACTTCTGCCAGCAGCCGAAAGGACAATGACCCCCTGGTATAAGAGAATTTTTAAAAGAAAAAAGAAGGAGTAGGGTTTATTTTCCCTACTTTCTCGGCTAATACTCTAGTATCCGGCAGCCGCGTTAAATTTCTTTGCATCCGTATAAGCCCATATACAGCTTATTATCCAGATGAAAGGTGCTGCGATCCCCCCCGTTACGACGGAGATAATTATACCGACGATAAGCAGGGCTATCCCCTTTGCCCACTTGCCGAGGTACATGTGCCCCGCGCCAACGATAAGTATGCCAAGCAGGGCGGCCAACCAGGGCTTCTTAGGTTGCACCTTGACGTAGCCTTGCATGGGGCTTGGAGTAGCCATATCTTGTATAGGCTGTTCAATTTGAGTTTCTTGCATTTCAAATCACCTCCTTGTTGGTTTTGCGGGTTAGCGTTTTTTGATTTATGATGCGGTTATGGTGCACACGTTGAGTACCATACTCCGTTTCCATTTGTTACCGGCGTACAACCTGTTTGATCTCCGGTCATTGGATACAACGGCCCATAGTAAACTGCGCCGCCTTCTGTGTGATATTGGCCGGTTGACACCAATTGAGGGCTTGGCGCAGGTGTTGGTGTAGGCGATGGGGTTACTGGATTCGCAAGCCGCGTTACCGTATATGACGCACTTGCTCCTTGATAGGTCGCACTCAAGGTATAGGTTCCAGGCGCAGTAAGTGCCGCTCCATTGGCATCAATTACCCACGATCCATACGGACTGCTTGGGCCTAGCGTTGCTGTTGTAACTGTATGCTCTGCTCCACCTAAACCACCACCGTCCCATGTTATTTGAGATCCTTGCGAAACCGTAGGCACTATGCCATTGATATACACGATCCAAACTCCGCCCTGCCCATCAGCTATTGTTGACGGGCCGGATATAGAGATGGTAGTTGCTGGTGTTGGCGTATGACTGGCCGTAGGTGATACTGATGGCGTAGCTGTCGCCGTTGTTGTTGCCGTGCTTGTTACCGTTGTATTAGTAGTGGCATTAGGCCCTATTGGCTGTGGTTGCGGGTTTGGATTAACACACCCACATACACCGACTATTAAAAGAGCTACAAGCCCTATTATACACATTCGTATTGCGTTCATTTTTCAAACCTCAATGATACAAAACACTTCTTTTGGATTGTAGATAACGCTGTAGCGTGCTCGGATATTAACCAAAAGACTATTTTTCTACCGCCGCCTTTAAATCCTGTATTGCCCCCCATCGCGGGTCGTATCTCTTAAAGCTACCTATAAGCATCGCTATCACTTTCTCGTATGAGTCGGTGCGGAAGCATAGCTCTTTAAGCTCTTTAGCTGTGGAGTCGTTAAGGCGTATGGTTGTCATTTTTCACCCCTGTAATAAAAGAAGAAGTGGGTTATACACCCACCAAGTTAACGTTTGACCAATCAAAGTGCCTACAGCAATCAAAACCAAGTGAGTGCTGCCAAATCTCTCGGTTTGGACACGGCTCCGCTTGTGTGTAGACTAAACACTCTTTTCCCGAAAGTTTACATTTGTATGAACACATTTTCTTCACCTCTTTGCAGTTTCCTGCAATATACTAAAGGCTTTAATAGTATATATATGTTTACTTTTAAACAACGTATTTAATTAAAAACAGTAATAGTCATTAGAGTTGTTTTGTTCAATGCAGTATCAGCATCGCCCCACCTAAAATAAGAACACCTAGCCAGAACATCACCACAATTACCAAGCCGATTATAAGACCTTTTTTAAATGGACTTGGCTTGTAGGTGTTAGTGTCAATCATTTCTTCGGTCTGAGATATCGGAATTGGTTTCATTTTTCACCCCCTCTTTTCAACTGCAAACTTAGGACAATCATCGTCCCACTCTACATGTTCTTTTGTCAAATCACATACCATTAGTGATTCGTCACAATATCCCTCACTATGAAACACGACATAACTGCTATGCTTGCAGTTTATGCAGCTACCGCACATGTGTCCCGTTACCATTTTTCACCCCTCTTTATCCGCTTATACTCTATAATAAAATTTAGGGATATGTCGCCGTTGTGATTCTACCCACCACTCACAAAAGTGCCTAACGTCCATACGAGTGCGGCTGTATTTCATTTTGTGTCGTTGCCTACGCGGTCGCGGATATGTATTTAGTGTCATTTTTCACTCCTCTTCTTCTTTTCCCAAATCGTAAATAGTTGCTATCGGCGTCGCGTTTTTCCAGCGGTCGGCTCGACACGCAATGCAAAGACGTGAATCATCGTCATCGATAAATACCTTTGCTCCGCAGTCAGTACATTTAGTCATTTTTCACCTTTTTTCTTTTTTCTTTTCCTTACACAAGTCAGACACATCAAAAGTCGGTTCTAAATATTTGTTTATAAGATACTGGGATAATCGCCATAGTGAATCTGTCATTTTTCAAACCCCCTCGCTTTTCAGCCTCAAATTCCGCCAGTTCTTTTTTCACGTAAGACTCCCACAATTTCGAGTGTTCATCACAAAAACGGAACCCATTTTCATACCTGTGCGTTGCTTCTCGTTCACAATCTTCGATGTCGCATTGAAATAGAATAGGAACAGTCATTTTTCAAACCCCTTTTTCGTTTTATAAACCACTCAGCTCAACTCTTTTGCTGTAGCTACTAAAACGATGTTATCGGCTTGTTGAATCTCATGAAGCTGGTACGCCGAGATATCTAACGCATTTCCCTCGTTGTACTGGTACACTTTGTAAACCTGCGGGGCGTGGCCCGTTGCAATCTGATAGGCCCCACCTGTGTAGACCGTCTTAGCGAGGCTGTATGCGGTCAGGTTCATGGCGTTAACATAATTTGTCGCGTCTTGTGTCGTTGGAAATACCAAAAAAGTCTCATCTGCATTCACGGTCACGCTTGTAGTTTTATTAAGCACCGTATACTGCACGCGTGCTGATGTGCTGTTAATCCAGTTGAGTTCCCACGCCTGGACGGTCTGGTTGCTATCCGCGTACAGCCCGTTTTTGTAGGCTGAGAGGTACTGTTCTAAGAAAGCGTTGGGCTGTGTCGTTGCACTTGCCGCTTGGTTGCTGCTTGTTGATGATGTGCACCCAGCAACAGCTATCGCGCAGATAATGAGTGCGATAACACTTAAAATTGCAATTTGTTTCAAGTTTTATTCACCTTGCCGTAGACTAATCAGTCTGCGCGTAAAGAGGTATTGGATCACATCATCAAAACTAACAGCGTGCTTCAGATCCTTTGCCCGCTCATCGCGCATCTCGCGCAGTTGCCAGTAGGTTTCGTCTTTGAGTTTAATTGGTTTCATTATTCATCATACCTCTTTTTGCATTTGAGGCTTGTTTCGTAGCTGCAGTCCTCTTTTTGCATTTGAGGCTTGTTTCGTAGCTGCAGTAAAAGAAGCACGTGCGACATCTACAGGCCTCTTCTGATTCGTGCATGACGTTCTTCATAAACTCTTCGTGGTTTCCCATTGTAGTTCACCTGCAATACTACTATACTACCCAATAGTATTTATAGCTACCTACTTTACCACTTTAATACCATATTAGTAACATCAACGCGACATAACGGCTTCGTAGACTTTATATACGCTCTTCAAAATCGCATTTAAAAGGCGTCGTGAGCTTGGATTCCTAACCGCTGCTAGACATCATAGGGTTACGGTATTAAAAGTAATAAAAAAAAGAAAAAGAGGGTTTTACATGTGGCTTGGTGCAGGCGTTGGCGCTTCTTCTTCTTTAAGCAGCGTGACCAGACCCGCTAAAACCAGACCAATGAACCCAACAAGAGCCGCTTCGCCGGAAGTCAATGTAAAATAACTTCCGAGACTGTTCACTACAAACACCAAGAAACCTAAAAGGAGTATAAGCCCTGGGATAGTTACCCAGCTACTTACTGGTCCACTGAGAGATAACGTAACCATGTTTTTCACCTCCTCTATTTTATCATGTAAAGAATAGCAAAAATAAAGCCACTTACAAAGCCACCTAATAGTAGCATAGCAATAGCCCACATCGCATCACCAAATTTGGATTTGTTATCCTCTATCTTTTTTATGAGTTCATCCCTGATAGCTACGTCATTCGCGTCCTGTTCATCTAATCTTTTAAGGATAACTTCACCCTGCTCGCGCAGTTCGCCTATCGCGCACTCGTGGCGTATTATAGCGTCGTGGTTTTCTTCTGTCATGGTAAGCCTCCAAACACATGAAACGAGTATGAGATAAAGACCAGTATAAACAGGAACGCAAGTGACGAAAGCGCAGCTATGATTTTCCATTGAATATTGCTCATCGCTTCCGACTGTTGCTTAATGAACTCTACCCTAAGTGCGGCGATTTCATCCCCAGATTCTTCTCTCGCTGCCGCTATCCGGTCAATGGCACACTGTTCATGTTCTGCGGCGCTTTTCAGCGCGATCCGCTCTATCTCCGCCATTCGTGCTCCACCCAAGCGCTTTACTTCGGCAATTTCTTTCGTTAAGTTATCCACTTCTGCTCGTATATGCACCTCGCGAGTATCCGCCCGTTCTCTCACGGCTATATCACTCGTGGCATCACGTTTGATTCCGTTGCGTTCTATCTCATTCACGCGGTTTGCTATGCTTGTGTCCATTGCGTCAACTTTCTTGACGATGTCATTTACCCCGTGCGCTACTGAGTCTATATCCTCACTTAGCTTGTCAAGAGTCCCGTTCTGTCGCTTACTGTTCTCTTCATACGCCCTGAGCCGTTCGTCGTGCTGTCCGATGGAGATTTGGCATTGTTTTGTGCACTCTTCCATAGTGGTAAGCTCTTTTCTATGGATGTCGAGTCGTTTGATTATTGCTTCTTCAACTTCTGCAATATTTCTTGTTGGCACTTTTCATGGTTCCTCATCTTTGTTTTTAATTTAATTCTCTTTTTTTATTGTTGGAATTGTCTGTACCCGCTCTGGAGTTCTCGCGGCCTGGCGGTATATGTTATGCCGACGGTAGAACTGCTCCCTGTTACAGGCCAAAAGTCAATAACATGCACCCCTCGCGTAGGTTGGCCGTTATGTGCGGCGGCGAGCGCAGGGGCTATATCAATTTGATTTATGTACCCTTGAAAGTACGTGCCCTTCTGGAATACAGGGCTTGGGCTAGGACTTGGGCTTGGGCTTGGTGGCGTAGGGGTTACTCCTTTTTTACGGTCATAAATCGGCGTCATGTTCTTGCCGTAGGCACTCATTAGCCCTGCCATAACGCCGCCAGAATCATTAGAAGGCGCACCGCTGCCGTCACCTTCCACATACCACCATTGGAAGCCGACACACGGTTTTTTACTTTGAGATGCTATCTCATCAACCATCTCTTGATACGTACTTACCCCGGCCCCATAATCACCGTAGCTCCATGATCCGACAAGTATTCCGACCTCAAAGCAACCTGCGTCGTAATTCATCCCGGCCTCTTGGCCTATTTCCGAAGCACTGAGCATTGAGTCGGTAGTATACGTCTCTAAAAACGTTGAGCACCCATACTTGCCGACCGATGCGCCGTCATTACCACCACAGGAAGACCATACACAGTTGTTGCCGGTAGTGCCACCTGTGCCTTCACCACCATAGTTCATGAACGGCAAATATTGCATAATAGCATCAATCTCAGCGCCGCCCTCAGACTCACCACCTACCGCGTCTAATCCTGCACTGGCCAGTCCAGAAAGATACGATGTATCGCTGCACCCACCAGAGCCCGAATCACTGTTTTGCATGAGGGCACCCATGCCTTGTCCGTGACAGGCGGTTATAAAACCACCGGGGGGCTGTACACAGCCAGAACCCGCCTCGACTACACAGTCAATATAGCCGGCGCTCTTCGCTCCTGCCGGATTGCTAAATGACGTGGCACAGATTTGAAAAACCATTGTCATTATCTATCTCACCTAAACCCACCTTGATATTCTCTCGGTATTATTGAGTATGTTATCGGTATGCCTGATGATGGCGTTGGTGTCGGCGTTGGGGTTGGTGTTGGGCTCGGCGTTCCGCCTTTCCACAGTACGACATCCGTAGCCCAATCGCCGCCACCAGAGAGGTCTATTATTGAGTTATATTCACGCCAAACGTAGAAGTAACAGCCGCTTGGAAAACCTTGCACTGATGAGTCAGCACAGCCAGGGGCGCAGTTACTAATGTAATAATCGTTCCCTCCTGGGCCGCCATCGCAATCTACTGTAATCTGAAGATAATAATTTGTGTTTAACTGAAAGTTGTAATTGAACGCCAGGTATAATGCCCCTGGATCGTCTGTTCCTAGCCCATCGTTTCCGATCTGAACGGGTTTGTTATCCCCTACACCGAGCCAAAGGTCAACATCGAGACTGCTAGGACTGCCCTGCGCTTCAACAGTGAAATTATAGACGTTACTAGTTCCTACAAGAGCGCCGCCGGAGCAGTTAGCTCCAAAGCCGCAAACTCCGTGAAAATAGCCATAAAACAAGTCGTTTGCGAGTGCCCATAGCTTACCGTCGTTACCTTGTGCAACGCCGCCATCATCGCCGTTTCCAGGCCACCAATGATTAATGTTTAACCCAATCTCCCACGTATGCTGATAAGGGTTACTGCAACCGCCTGGTACAGTTATCCTATCGTTATTGTCAGTCATGGGCCCCCATACTGGATAACCAGCAGAGTCAGTAGCATATTGTGCCCTCGTCGCAGTCCCGTTGTATCCTGAGCCTCCGCTGCCATAATTGGTGACAGTAGTAGAGTCCTTATCAAACTTGTAATAAAGATACGGTGTTGCCATTCGACTATCTGTACCCTCCTCGATACTCTCGCGGCCTAATCGTGTATGTTATCTGCGTGCCGCCGGTTGGTGTTGGCGTTGGGCTTGGTGGTGTTGGCGTTACTATCTCACTTTCTCCGGTAATAACATAAGCGGCGCTTATTTGAGAGTTAGAGCCACCAGAGTCGATTCCGGTAGCGATGTTATATGGCATGTAATAATAGCCATTATCACCAGTACTGGTTCCCCAACTGTTCTTACACTTAAAATACCCTGTTGAGCCGCCTAGGTTTGATCCAGCATCGTCATAGCCGCAAAACTCCATACAATGCCCCCCAACAGGGCTACCGCTCGGCGCAGGGAATTTTCCGCCGTTCGTCTCTGCGTCGTAATAATTCTCCCAAAAATCAAATGCAGCATAAAACACGGAACCAGAAGCTAACGTTGCTTTACAGTTAGCCACCGTCGTAGCGCCATCGCCGCTAGTCGAACCGCTAACCACATTCGAGGCCGTTTGTTTATTTTCTGCCGCATCTGATACAACGTTAGACGTTGGGGCGGTATTACAATTTTCACTAAACGGCCAAAGGGAGCTGTGCGCTACACCGTTATTTGTCATAACCCAATCTGCCGTTGAGGTGTTTGTGCCTGTATCAGCGCAGCCGCTACTATTCGATCCGTCATGCACTAGACACCAATAATACTGAGCCATTCGGGAGCCAGCGAAAAAACTACCCTGTATATTTTTTTGTAGCCATTCAAAACAATTAATACTCGCCTCAGCACAGCAGTCGCCTATACCGTCTTGATCTGATACCGGAGAGTCATACTTGGATAAGTCAACGGAGGCGGCAGCACGGAGTTGCTTTAAGGAGACAGTAGGTACAAATTCAGTGATCTCGCCAATTCCTAGCCGCCGATTAGTCTCATCAATACTCTTTTGCACATCGCAGCCTAACTTGTGCCCGAATACGCGCATCTCAAAGTGTCCTTGCGTTTCTCCTGGCAGTTTTGGCATTTTTATCTTTCTCCTAGTAACTTACCATACAGCGTTTCCATCAACAGTGACGTAAAACCCATCTACAGCACTAAAAGCCGAGAGTTTTATTGAGTGTACTAAGTCAGTTTCATTGCGTATCTCAAAGTAATCCTCATACATAGAGCCTGATGAGAACCCCCCATTACCAGCATGAATCGCCTCAACCGTTTGGCCGCTTTGATATTTCCGTGTTTTTGACGCAGAACCCGCTAACATTGCGGTGTATTGTTGAACGGTCATGTGGATGTTATTCAACTCAAGCGTATCAAACTGATGCGGTTTGGTCATATCCATTTTACTTATTTTGGTTACGATAAACTCCTCATCAAAGTTTAAATCAGGATCAACTACCCTGATCGTGCCGCCAATCGTAATTTCATCATTCCAATTAACCGTCGGGTCGATCTCGTATAAGTCAACGGCCCCTAAGCTGGTGGTCATCGTGGGTTGTGAGTTCGCGTATAAGTACTGAGCGCCTTCTAGCCACAGCGAATTTTGTGATATGACCGAATCATCTTTAAACGTGCCATAGAACGGTGCTTTATACTCCCCTTCGGCATCCCACGCCATCAAATAAGGGCCGTGTTGATAGTTAATAAACCACGCATTATCTGCCTGATAATTTGCTATTTTGGTCTTTACCGTCCGCGCATCCGGCCCTTGTATAAATTTTGTGGTCATGTCATAGTCCCATACAGCGAGTTTAAATGCCGTTTGCCAATCATACGGATTTGTTTTATTCATCCACCACGCCGTAGGATTGACTCCCCCATTGGTTACTTCTCCAAAGGTCTTAGAAGCTGTCGGTTGGTCAGAGCTGCTACACCATTGTAAATAATCATTTGCGGACGTTTTAGGGTTTACTTTATTCCAAGAATCAGTAGGAGAATATGGTTGTAGCACAATCGCATACCATCCAGGGCCCCACTTTGTTGCCTGCATCGGAAACTCATACCATGTCGGCGTTGTTGTTAAACTCATTAAGTTACCATAGCACCACTCTAACGGCCCGTTTTGAGGCGTTGGAACTCCTGCTTGTTGTAGGCCGGTAGTAGTGGGGGCCTCCCTGGCCGTGTATAACCCCACTTGAAACAGCGGCATCTTAGGCCATGTAACAGTTTGAGGGGTGACGCGCTTTAAGAGGAGCGACGCAGAATAGACATGAAACGGTGCTGGCATATAGAAGAGTTGCGCCGCTGCGGTCTTATCGTTCGCTACAAAAAACTTAGTCGTTGCGCTTGAGTCATAAGAGGTACTAAACGGGTTCCATTTATTCATTCCGATGCCCATATTACTCGGCAACGCCTCGCCATCACCTGTCCAGCCTGCATAAATAGCACAGTCAAAGCCATTCACTAAAGGAAGCCTAAAGTAAGCATACCCACCATCTGTTTTTAAAAGCGTAAGTTCCTGTGCCGCAGGATAAAATGGTGGCGTACTAAAGCTCAATTCGCTAGGACTTGAGCCGGAACCTCGGCAATACACTCTTGTAACAACGCTGCTTGTATCCTCAAGAACGTCTATGCCCGTTAAGTTCTTATCAAACTTCATTAACGGAGTCGAAGCATTTTCCTTTGCCTCCAAAGCGTTATTTATAACCGCTGGAGGCGTAGCACCTACAGTATCTTTTAACTTTCCAGAGCGCACTCGTACGGGTGTTTTAAGGGTGAGTGGTTTGCTCTTGCTCGTAATTTGCGGTTTAGCTTGTGGTATAACCGCTGAGGTAGTGCCTATGCCCTTAGGAGTTGGGATACTGTCAGGCATCGGCAGTAGGTATAACGTGCGCTCCGTAGGGTTGCTTGGGTTAAACAAGACCTGCATATAGCTTGGTGGGAGCTGGTTTATAATGTTGCCAACGGCTGCGAATATGTTTTCATTGCTCACATCTATGTCAATAAACTGGTCAAGCGATGGATCAACGTAGGCGGCAGATATTAAGCCGTCATGCCATAACTCAACACAAAGGTCATCAACAATATCAGAGACTAATCGTTGCGTTACAGAATAATCTTGCGTATAGTATCTGGTCAAATAATGCTCAGGCCCGTCTGAGCTAATAAGGAGGTTTGCACCGCTGCCACTTCCTAATCGAGCAGATCCGCCCGTCATGCTCGTAGCACCGTAGTCTTTATAGCGTTCCTTTTGAACGATAACAAAGACCTGCTTGAGTTTCATATCCCGTCCGTACCACCAGATTTCAAGGTCTGATGGCGTGTTGATGATGTACTGCGCCGCTTGGCTTTCTAACGGAAGGTTAAAAGCGATGTTATCCGCCGTTCCCAGTTGGCGAGTGAGATATGGCTGCATGCGGTCAGGCAGTTGTTGCACTAAGTCATAACCCCCCGAAGTGTTCCGCTGCCTGAGTTCAAATGTATAGTCGGGTACGTAGTCCATTTAAATTTAGTCCCCTACCGTAACATCGACTTCATTGCTTGTCGCGGCTGCGTACGTCGCATCGCCAGCGAAGTAAGCGAAGTATTGGAACGTATCAGAGATGGATTCCGTTGCAACGAACATAATAGTGCCTGTGGGGTCAGTTTCACCAGTTACATCGTAGTTATACGTCCCTGACGAATCGTAGTGGTAGATGGTAATATATTTGCCTGAGAGTCCCGTTGCACCGCTCGTAAGAACGGCAGTAAATGTATCCGTTGCGTTTAATGCCACTGAAGCACTCGAAGCGTTTAAGGTAAGCCCTGTAATAGTGGTTCCTGTTGGGGGCACTACGAGCTGTAAACCGTAATGGCTGTACGGGGCATAGGTGTTTAGATAGGTGCTCGAACCGCCGGAGAGAACCCTGATATTGTACGTGCCTGCGGCAAACTCTTCTGTCCATCCTGCATACGTGCCGGTAGCATTAGTAACGGATGGCACTACCGACAAATCCGTCCACGTAATGCCTCCATTGCTTGATATTTGAATATAAATGTCCGCTCCTGCGATTGGATTGCCACTTAGAAGTTCAGCAAGTGTTCCTGAGAATACAAATACTCCAGGAGCCTCCTCAATGACGTTAAGCGTCAACTCCGGCATAAGCATAGTAATATTCGTAAGTGCTTCGGTTCCTGCCGCCGGATACGTCTGCTGCAAGTTTGTTACAACCGAGTCAGCCCCCTGGGTCAGGTAGAACAAAAGCAGGTATATGGGGTCAGCGCCATTGTTGAGTATTTGGTCAAAGTTTGGATCAAGCCAAAATGTAAAGGTAGTAAGCCCAATGCCGTTTGCGTACGACCAATCTAGCAGTGATTGATAGGTAGGGGTCTGGTTGTTTACTGAGTTCTCAAACACATCCAAGCCACCTGTCGGGTCTATATACGGGTACGCTAAGATGCCGCACGGTATGCCTATCTGTGTAGCATACGTTGTTCCCATCTCAATATAACCTACCGCAGAGTGCCAGTAGAACTCAAAAAGGTTTTCTGATGTATTAACATCCACATCCCAGTACGGCCATGCCATGACCGTATCACCTATAGGGTGGGCGTGTTGCAGGCCAGCAGATAATACAAGCGTTGAGGCTCCGGCTACACCAGCACCAGAGACTATAACTGCCTTTTCACTGTCGGCTCCCCCTTGACCAACGGCGATTGACATTCCATTAACAAAACCCGCACCGGAACTTACTTGCAGCGTATTTTGACCCCCCGCCGCAGCTACGCTAACTACTGACCATGTGCTAGCGTACGGGATATTGTAATTTATAAAACCTGAGAAATAACGTCGAGCGTTATCTGAGTAATATGGGTATCCAGTATCACCAAGTTCTGATGAGACGGTAGGCCATCCGGCAGCGGCAAGCTCTGCAAACCATGAATAAAACGTGGAACATTCAGTATCATTAGCTACTTCTTTCCACGTAATCCCGCCGGAGTTCGCTACCATTTCAATATCTAATACGGCACTCATGCCAAAACTATTGATTATAGCAAGTTCTGTGGCATACGTTTTTCTAGCCGTCAGCGCGTTCGCCTCTGCGACGAGGATTACCCCTGTATAGCCAACCGCAGCGAAGTAATTAAGCACCCCTGCATTAACTGCCTGCGGTGCGAGTCCTATTAAGTATGTTATCGGAACCGGAAGTTCAGGTTGCCATGCTACTGGCTGAGTGGCGGCAGTAACCGAAATCTCTTCTGGAGTAACGCTTGGATTGAACTCTAGGTTGCCTAAGAACTTAGCCCTGTAACCCGTCTGATCTGTATTACTCAATACAGGGCCTATATTGTACGTAAAAGTATAATCGCCGGAATTATCTGTGCTACCAAGAGCGAGGCCAGGCACGTCCGTCCACGTACTCCAGGGGACTAATATCTGGAGAGCAACCAAATCCAGAATGTTGTTGACAACAATACTCGAATGTGCCGATTCTACAACCGTACCGCTAAACGTGTAGGCAGGAGCTTGTGAAGTATCAACCGTTATTGAAATCTCTGTATTAACCCGTTTTGCTCTCGGAAGCGTGATTATTCTTAAACTTGTCGAGCTAAAGTATAGCGGACTACCCCCGTACCGCACTTCCCAATGAGTGAGATTATCATAAACACCAGTTGCATTAAACGTGTAATTCCCACTCTCATCCGTAGTGGTTGTTTCTACGACACTCCATGATATGTCATTAGTCGATGCGTAAAGGACTACTTTGGCAGATCGTACGGGATTTAAATTTATATCAATCAGTTGACCATAAAAGATAAATGACCCATCTGTAGCGGCATCCTCACCATTAATCACAACGTCCGTTGGCAATATATTAACGATTGGGGGCACTATTGGCGGAATAACCAACTGTCCCCTAGAGAAACGATCACGCCACTGAACTTCAAATATGCCATTTATGGGGCCGGAGCCCGTTGTAGCTGGTGATTGTTTAACTTCTATGATATTATCTCCCGGAACGAGATGCGGCCACGCGCCCGTAACGGAGCCCCATGTTTGTATCATTGTGCCTGGTTCCCCATATTCCGCATCCATGATATACCCAAGCATGTCACCAAACTTTACCCACCCCGTCCATGAAACCGCTTCTCCTGTCGTAGTGTTGGTGATGGTGATAGTACCCCCGTATCCGTTACCCCCACAATGGATTGTCCAGAGTGGATATGCTAGTGAGTCACCATTTGATGTAACGGTAAGCGTCGTATATGAGGAGGCTATTGACTCGGCTGCGTATGACTCCGTAACAGAATACGCCATACCTGTGACGGCAAACTCTAATTGAACATCTGCCATCGCAGGATAATCCGCCTCATCATTAGGGGCCGTCTGGAGCCGTTTTGCTATCCAATAGCTGCCTGGAAACTCAGCAAGTATAAGCTGACCTTGCCCCTGTAGTATCGGATCGGTAAGTGCAGTAAGGGCGTTCCATGCTGCCTGGAGTTCCTGACGTGTCTGTGATGGGCCGGTAAGAGTGCCGATATTAGCCAACGGCTTTAGTTTATACTCTAATGTTAAAAGCAGCTTAGAAGGATACGCTGACGTGTTCGCCATCGTATTTTGTCCGGTAGGCACTTGTATAAACGTAATGCCATCTAGCCAATCATATTTCGTATTGCTCGTTAAATACGCATAATATGGGGCTTGCGTCAGGTCAATGCCGTTCCAGTATGTTTTACCCGTCCCTTTGCCAGTAACAACAGTCTGCTCCATCGTTGCCGTTACGTCACCACCAATGAAGCCGTCAACCGCCGTGTTTAGTATATTGTTATTAGCGAAATAAACGACAACACCAATATCCGCAATAACAATGGCATCTAACGGCTGTGTAACGGTAGAAAGTATTGAACTCGCATTAATATCGCCAAGTAATTCGCCGTCAACTCCAACGGACGTAAAAATGCCCCCGCCAATTATCCCCGTTGTTGCAGAGCTTATGTAAGGAATTACGACGCACTCTTGGGAAGTGGAAATATCAAATGCGATGGATGGGGTGATGTCCGCGAGGAGCTTACCGTCAACCGAGGCTGATGTGTCTAACGCAATAGATGCTGAGTTGTCCGCAAGGAGCTTACCGTCAACCGAGGCTGCCTCAGCAATGTTTGGAGGGATACCCATAGCAACAAAACAGATTTGTGTTGCTACGCTGTTATTGGTTGTCCATCGTGCGGTAAATGAACCGCTGACGGTAAGGGGATACGTATAAATGTTCGTCGTAGCGGAGCCTATATCTAAATGAATACCCGTAGCATTAACCGTTAGGCCCTCCGCCTCTCCAAAGGTGAAATACGGAACTACCGTCAACTGGTTTGTGCCGGAGGTGTTCATCCGTGTAACGCCACCCCCTACAAAGGAGGCCGTGCTATATGAGAAGTATAAGTTTCCACTATAATATGCAATCCCTTGACTGTATGACGTTGCAGGGCTTGGGGTTATTGAACCTAGATAGGTCGCCGTACCGTTGATCATATCGGATAATTTGTATTTATAAATCGTGCCGCCGCCGCACCACGAAGTTACCCAGAGTACATTATCATCGGTGTCAACGGCGCACCCACCCCCAGCATCAAAGTTCTGGGCCGATATATCTATATATTCAACAAAGCTGAGGTCTGACGCATTGAAAACTGCTATACGGCTATCACTCCACCCAGGGGGTGAGCACGTACCGCTGTTCATTCCTACAACGTAAAGTCGCTGGTGCGTTCCGTCGTTGTAATAATCACCATCACCAAGATGATTAACACCTGCCTGTGTACCTACGTTAGTGTTTGACGCAACGTACCCCCACGATGAATTATATTTGTATATCGACCCCGTGTTAAATGCGTAATAATATGTCCCATCAAAGGCAATACCCTGGTTAGAATCTATGGCCGGACTTATGGAAGTCGCCGCGCTTACCGTCGCTACTGCTTCGTTTGTTTCGGTGTCGTTATTGCTGACGTTAATCGAGGCCGTAGCGTATTGAAATCGGTCTGCTACGGTGGTCGCCACGTTGTGTTTATCAGTAACACCCGCGCAGCCGTTATCGAATGAATTTGATGCCCCAACCATCGTGCGGAGGCCCGTTTGTCCACTTGCTGACACCGTATAACTGTCCGTCGTTAGCAGCACACCCATAGGGAACATACTTACACTTACCGTATCAGATACGGGGGCTGCCGCCGTTGACTTAGCCCAATTACCAACTTGATATTCGCCGCCGCCTTCTAAACAGAGACTAATCCACTCAAGTTGGTATGAAGGCATCGAAGTCCAATTTATAGTGAAACCATTGGCCCCCATTGCAGAGTACGAACCCACCATTGTCGGGTTCACTGCGAAGGGCTCGTTTAGTAAGCACGCACTGGTGAGTTGAACTCGCCCTGTATTGGATGTGGCTTGGGCTCCTTGTGCATATACGCACTCCCCCCATTGATTCCCCGCGCTGTCCATTGCACCCGTTGCAAATACAGCACCAGTACTTACGTTGGAAGGAGAACCACCAGATGTCGATGCTCCGATATGTATAACACAGTCAGGCGTGAAGCCGACACCTACTGATTGTGTAAACGGAACTGTGCCTAAGTTATTCTGCCACCCCACTACTTTAGCATTGGTTGTCCCCCCGATTGCCATATAATTACATATCTGTGTGCCGGAGCTAACGGTTCCCCAATTAAGGGTGAAACCGCCGGAGTCCATTGAATAAAGCGTCGCCTCAATGTAGAGCGTTCCAGTACTTCCCACCAACCCTATAGCGGCGCTGGTGTTGTATCGACGGTAGCCAACGCTCCCGCTACTTCCATTAGCTGACCCACACGTAACGTACCCCTGAGTAATACCTGACGTACTTCCGGTTCCTGCACAGAATCCCATTGCGAAAAGGTCGGCAGTAGCCCACCCACTACTCGATGCCGCAGTCCAGATAATAACAGCGGTTGGCTGAAACGGGATGCCTGTGATAGCTTGTTGGCCTGTGCTCAATGGTGATGTAAACGTGCCTACATATGTTTGGATGGTCATATTACGCCTATACTAATTGACTAAATACTGAATACTGAATACCCTTGCTTGTTTTGAGCACTAAATGTTTTGGCTGCCGCCGACACGGTCATACCGTTACCTTACGATGAGGCAAACGTGAGTGTGATTGTAAGCGTTGCCGTGCTTGAGCTTGTTTTTGTACCTAGCGTCTGCTGCTGTCGAATTAACATAGCACCTACGCCGTCAGTACCGGAGTTAAAAACGCCAAACTCCTGCCATCCGTTAGTAAAGTTTGCTTGCGCAGTGGTAAAGTTTGCCACAATAGTGAGCTGTGCTCCTGATCGGGTGACACTGGTTGCATTAACGAGTATCCTGTCCGTGCCGTATGAACCGAACGTTGGATTAAGGTTCGTCTGTGCTGCGTTAAAAGCGGTGTTATCATCACCCACACCCACATAGCAGTTCGCCTGTATGTATGAGGTTGTTCCGTCTGCGATGCAAAGCCCCGCAAGAGCTTGGTATCCTACGGTTGTTATTCCGCCTGTTGTCGTCATTTATTTATTTCTCCTATTCTCCAAATAAGGCCATAGCCACATCTATATCCATTTCGCTTTCTGTCTCCTCAACTTTTGTGCCCTCATACGCTGGAACGTATTTACCGTTCGCCCAAAAAAGCGCAGGATAGAACACCGCTCTTGTTTTTACTTTTACTTTAGCCATAGATCATCTAACCTCTTGAAAGCCCTTGTCTACGCATTAAAGAAGTTGCTTGGTACGCCATAATCCTGCTAAACGTCTCCGCTTGCGCCTGCGACTGAATCGTGGCGTTGTTGAAGTTGACTGTAAAGGTGTAGTTTCCACCCATATCCGTAGTATTCTCAGGCGGTATTACTGCTTCGCCAGCGTGGAGGTTGAATAGCCCACTAGAGGTGATTGTGCCGCCTGTTTGTAGTGATTTAACGGTGTTTACTACGCCACCAGCAGCACTCGCGACTGTGCCTCCTGCAGATAACGCCTGACTGCCGCCTGGGAGTTGTTTAATCGCGTTCTGGACTGCATTGGATAGCCACGTGGCAAAGCCTTGCGCAGCACTTATAAGCCAGTCTCCAAAACCTGAGATAGCGCCCTGTATCTTGCCCGGCAAGCCTCCGAAGAATCCTGATGCTGCGCTCATTAACCACGCACCAAAGCCTGAGACCGCTGATTCAATACCGCTTCCGAGTTCACCTGGTATTGGAGATATTAGACCCCATAGCCATGCTCCAAACGTACCTATTGCACTTTGTAACGCACTCCATAACTTTTGAGGCAATGGTTGTATGAGACTCCATAACCATGTCCCTATCTGCGCCCATATGCCAATGTACGCACTCCATAGTTTCATAGGCAACGGTTGTATGAGACCCCACAGCCACGTCCCAAAGGTAGCAAGCGCGGTTTCGATTCCTATTTTTATTTTATTCCCGAGTCCGCCCCAGTCAAAGTTTATAAGGTCATTTATTGCTGTGTGAATCCCAGCAGCAAAGTCAGCGCCGAACTTCCCAAAGTTGCCGGAAGCTAGGTCGCCTACAAGCTCTTTAACCCAGCCTACGACCTCATTCACAGCATCGTGGAAGGGTTTAAAGTAAGTGTATAAAAGGTAAAGGCCGATGCCAATAGCCGCGACTATAAGGATTATTGGTAATAATGGGAGTACCATCGCCGCAAACGCCGTCGCACCTTCCATTGCCGCTGGTATAACCGTTTCAGTGATGGTTGACGCGATACCTCCAAAAGCTTCTGCTATACCTCCGCCACTTACAAACGCAAAGGCAGTTTGAAGCATGCCAAAGCCCTCGACAAGCTGCGGTAGTATCATTAAGATAGGCCCGATAGCAGCAAGGATACCACCCAAAACGACGACCACCATTTGAATCGGCGCGGGCATATCGGAGAAAACACTTAAGACTTTAGTAAGGATTGAAACAAGCGGCGTTGCTGCTGTTACCAGGTTCATTAAAATATTTACAATCACACCACCCAACGGAGCAAACGCTACTTCAGCCTTGTTTTTGAGCTCATCAAACTTTTGGCTGAGTGTCATAGTAGATTGTGCTTCTGAAGCGATGGAGCCTTTAGAGTGGTCAATGGCGTTTGTCATATCATTGTAACCACCTTTCGCCTTGCTCAATGACCCGGTTAACTTATCCCACGTCGCTATACTTGCTGCTGACCCCTTACCGAGAATCGCCTGTTTTTCTGCCGCTGTCGCGTTGCCGTTTGCGATATCCTGAAGTGCTTTACTCGCAGGAATACCGGCTTTTGTAAAGTCACCGATAGCTGTAGTAAGCAACGATGCTGATTGACGTGCCGGTAAGCCAGAGGTAGCAAAAGCGCCAACTGCTGCCTCTGTCTGCTGCATTGATAACCCCGCTGGTTTGGCTACTGCACTCACTTTAGACACGGCGGTTGTTAAATCGGTAAGGGCCACACCAGAATGAGTGCTGACGGTGTATAGCTGGTCCATATCTGCACTCATATCCTTCGTGGGTACGCTAAACGCTTGGAATAATTTTGTCACACCACTGACAGTACTAGTAACGTCAGTACCTAGTATGCGCGACAAGTCGAGTGCTTGTGTTGATGTTTGCTCCAATGCCGTTCCGGTGAGTCCAAGCTTGTCATGGACGGCGGTCATGGCGGATACAACATCGGAAGCACTTTCGGGGGTATTGCCAAATACATTATTAAATGACTGCCTCATTTGTTGCGCGGCTGCACCAGTTACATTAGTCTTTCCGATAAGCTGGTCCTGTGCGGTATTGATATCCTCAAAACTCTTCACGGCAAACGCACCCATAGCGACGATAGGAAGCGTGATTCCAGCAGTCATCACAGAGCCAACTCCTGAAAGACCGCTTGCCATATCGTTGCCCATGCCAGAGATTTTACTCTTGGCGCCGGATATGGCAGACTCTAAGTCGCTTAGGAAACCTGATGAGTTGCCTTTTAGGTTGATTACTGCCGAACCAATAGTCGAACCAGCCACTTACTTTTACTCCTTCTTCTTCTTTTTCGTCGCTTCTGCTGTTTCGAGTTTCTTGATTTCTTCCATTATCTCATCCCTGCGCGCCTTTGATTCCTTGCCGTATTTTTCGACAAGAGCGTGGTAGGTCTGGAGGTCAATGTCCAATCCCTGGTGTTTCATTATGCCAAAGATGATGTCAATAGACGCAGTAGCGCGGTTCTCAGTAGGTGTGGCGTCCCATATCTCACTGACAATCTCATAGGGCATATCAGGGTTCTCTTTGAGTAAACCAGCCCAAAGTATTGCGAGTACGTCACCTTCGCTCCACTCGCTCGCTTCAAACAATTTTAAGATGTGGCCAAGCCGTAGACCTAGCGACTGCTCCATCTTCTCAACGTATCTACTTCTAAAATCAATCGTGCGCTCCCGATCTAACTTAACTTTAATCGGGTTAGCGACTGCCGCACCGACGTTGAATCTACGCTTAAGTGCGGCTAACTCCTGCGGAGTTTCTTCATTTTCCATTTATATTCACCACTCATATTCTTACCGAGATTCGCTTTGGTTCGCTTGTGGTCCTTGAAATCCTGGAGGTGGCGGCATGTTCTTGACGAGTGCATCAACAGATGCACGTTCTCGCTGTGTTTGTGTTACTCGCTTTGTGGCTTCTTTTTTGGCTTTGTCTCGGGTGAACTTACTACCCATCGTATGGATAGCTTTAAATTCGATTTGCTTTAATACAGACGCCAAACTTTGTTTAGGCTTTGCGCCCATCATAGCGCCAATATCATAAGCAAGCGCAACGTTTAATTGCCTATCGTATATATTCCTGGCAACGTGGGCATCTATGTATACCTCTATTTCAACCGGCATTAGCTCCAAAAACTCATCGATGCGCGTTAAACCTGTTTTAAAGAGCTCTCTTAACCTGTCTTCGTACCACTGCCCGAATGTTTCAAACTCTACCTTTTCGTGGTCTTTAACTGGTGAGTTTAATTCTGAAATCTCAGCGTGTTTATACGTATCAACTTCAGGGGGTCTTACATCAACAGGGTTTCCGTGATCGTCATAGATAACTTCCATACCGATAGCACGTATAAGCTCAAGTCCTGCGGTCTGGAATACACGTCTTTCGTCCGGTTCTTCATCGAGTAATGAAAGGGCTTCTTTAGGACTGCCTACAATACCATACTGTAAGATTAACCTCTTTTCCGTATCGCTGAGCATATTCAGAACGAATAGATCAATAACTCTCCACAGTGGGATACAAAGCAACTGTTCAATCGTAAGTAAATCCTTTATCGTGTAGCGTATCGAAACCGGCATACCACCTATGAAGATGGTCGTAAAGGGAAGGATTGTGCATCCTCTATGCACGTCTTCGGTCTTTTCTAATTCGTCCATTTGTGCGAATTGCATGGTTAGATTGGGTACGGCATTGTGCTAGGTATTCTGGTTAAGCGGATGACAAGCGAGAGTATCCTGCCTTGCACGTATTCGTCTACTTCAACCGGAGCCGCTACGGGGCCGTGTGTAACCCAGCACTGGCCTACGGTAAAGAGCTCGCTGTCACCTGAGTTGAGTATGTAGTATTGTAAGGTCTTTTCCTGCCTGTGGAAAATATCTCGTAGACGCATTGACCACATATTCATGTTTCGCGGGTCTGCTGTTTCGTAATCGTAAATCCGTACGTCTCTATGAATATCATGACCAACTAGGTCTTTTGTATCGTCCTCGACGTCTGCTACGTTTGGTTCTGAAACGACAAAAGGTAAGGGTAATTTAGGTGGCGGCCCTGGGTCAACCTCGGGAACCGGGACAAACGTAAACACCGCTGGGTGACCCTGGAAGCTATACAGACCTGCTTGCATCACGGGGTCTGCCTGAATCATTGCGACAATAGCGTAGTCAAGTGCGTTCATTTCTTCTTGTGTTTCGTTTTCGTCTTTTTATGCGTGTGGTGGCTTTTCTTATGTGTGTGTTTTGTCCTCGCTTTGTGGACGCTGTGCTTGTGTGACATTGGTTTAAAGCTTGCCGATCACCTGTTCCATCGCAGGTCTAAGATACGGCTGTGCTGACATCTTACTGGTGCCGAGTTCTAAGAATATTGCATAACTCTTCCACTTGCTCTGGTCTTTAGTCGGCGCGTCATACACGACGTACCAAAGTCCCTCACCTACCGCACTGCCTACCTCTTCAATATGCCCTGATTCTTTAAGGGCACCAGTATCAACCGGAACTAAGTCTTGAGATGCTTCGTATATCTCTTGGGCTTTCTCTCTACAGAACGGGTCAAACATCTCCTGGGAAACGAGTTGCGTGGCTGCGGTGCCGTCAATATCAGATTCAAGGTCTGCGGTGATATTCATGCTACTAGCCATTGGCTCACCTTATACAGAAGATACGCGCCTTGTCGTATCGATACTGGGTCTTTTCGTTACCTCATCAGGCGACTTGTCGAGCGTTCCGCCTAACCTGACCAATTCACTGCGAGGCGCAGGGGGTGTCGTCGATGTTGTCCACGAAATGCTCTGGTCAATCATGAACGTGGCCGCTATGCCTACCAAAGGATACACTACATACTGCTTGCTGTTAAGCGTGATTCGCAACTCATGACGGTATTGACCAAGCAAGTCCACGGAGCCCAGGTCTTGATTTGTCAGTGGGAAAAATATGCTGTTTTGAATCTCCGATGGCGGATCAAGAAGAGGGTCAATACCGACTGTCATGTCTACCTTATGCTTCGTAATAGACGGCATTTGCTCTTCGGTCAACGGAAGTGAGAATGCGACCCACGTTGCCGCCGTCCAAGCGCTCACATCAATCGGCGTGCCAGTTGCCGTTCCGTCCGACGTGACGGACACATAGGGCGTCACATCAGTTCCTTGATAAACTGTGAAGTCGTCCATCTCTTATCTCCTAATTCTTATCTATCTCTTGTAACATCCCGAACAGGCGCACGTTCGTTTTTGGTTGCGTGCCGAGCATACGCGGGTTCGTTGTTGTTAGTATTCCCAATCCAGAACGTTCTTGTTCTTGTATCGTTCCTACCAACTGTGTATCGGGTGAACGCCTGCCAAACACGCGCGGTTTCTTTATAGTCAGCGTGCCAAAGCCCGACCGCTGTTGTTCTTCCGGCATCCCTACCAATCGCACCTCGGATTGCGGCATCCCAAACATTCGCGGCTGTGCATTTGGAAGTGTGCCATACATCTCAAATTGGGTTTGCGGTAACATTCCAAAAAGCTCATAGATTATACCAATTACTTCGACAACGGTGAGTGTGCCGGTCATCATGTAGACATGCGCATCGGACGTCGTGATCGTCGCCGTATATGTGTGTGCTCCAACAGTGGCAACGTCGGCAGGAGCTAGTTGAACGACGAGCGTGTTCCCGAATGTTATGACCGATCCGTCCGAAGTTGATTTGCTGGTACCCCCTGCCGCCCATGTTACCGCTGCATTGTCGATAGGCAAATCAGACAACGTGAACTTGTCTAAGACGGAATATATTAGGTCTATGGGGGCGTTCTGCTGACAAGTAACATCCGGCGACAAAACCACGCTGATCGTTTTTATGCAGGTGATTAAGCCTATAGCGTTAATCGCAACAACATCGGCGGTAACTAAATCATTCTTTGAGGTCGCGTAAATGCAACCTAACATCCCATGCGAATTTATATATGATACTGCCGCTGTTGCCATTCGTTAAACCTCGTCGGTGAATAAAACCGGATGCGAGAGACTGAATGACGTATCAAACTGAACCGTGACCGTCGTGCCTCCAGCCCATGATTTGATTATATTTGATGGCGTCGATGTCGAATCGATAAGGGGAGCCCACCCTATCAACGGTGAGGTCGTGCTATAATCTGTGCCGCCTGTAATCGTGCTCGGATGATAGCCTGCTCCGGCGGTAAGCCCCGTCGTGGCTTTGTTCTTAATATTCATGTCCCAATAGAAAATGACCCACCCGCCGTTCATCGGATTAGGAACGATAGAAGTCCAATTTGGGGGTCGAGTTTCATCAACGGTATAAACCGTATAATCGGTCTGAGGGTTGGTCTTTGATGCCTGTGCGACGGATTCTAAAAAGACCGGCTGTCGTGTCAATGCACACGTTCCGACCGCCGGTTCGCCCGCCGTCGGCATAGCTGTATTAAGAGAGCCAACCGCGCCGAGATATACGTCTTGCGCGTTCGGCGTGTAAACTGTACTATCGCAGATCATCGCGTAGAGTGCATAATTCGTTGTTGAGCTTCCGCTGCTCCACGTAAACGGGCCGGGCGACGTGGCGGCAGCGTTCATAAGATATTTTCCAAACCTATACCAATGTCCCATTGCCATTTTATCAGCTCTCCTTAACTGCCACGTTTGTTAAATATAGTTGAGTCACCTCGGCCGCACCAACGTTCAGTGTTCCGCCAAAATAACTCGTCACGTCTGTAACCGGATTCGTGACTGCTAACTTCCACCAATATGTTCCGTCCAATGTTGCGATCTCATCTTTGAATATGCGAATTATGAAACATGGAGCGTTAGTATCAACATAAGGTTGTTGCGTGATCCCTACAACGCTCATTACGGGATGTGCGCTGAATATTGTATTATCAGCGGTCGTTTTTGAAATGCTAGTTCCTAATAGCGCCCATGTTACCGTCGCTCCGGCATTAGCGTTCAGCGGGTCAATATCGTTCGCACAGAAATTTAGGACTGCTCCGCTTTTATCATAGATGGTGAGATAGATCCACGTATTACCTGCGCCTGCAGGGATCGTAATAGTCTCAATAGTCACGCAACCATCCTCGCATTTATGTTTGCTGCGGAAACCGCGTCCGTAACGCTCAGTTGATCCGCCTGCGAAAGCCACCATGGCATGTCATAGGCCGATGCGTTCCATGGCCACATACTGCCGGTTTGCATCCAACTGACCGCATCATACGCGCCAGGTAGCCCCCACGATATTCGTTTTTCTCGCAGTAGGTTCATGTCTTGTACCGAAGCCATCGTTTCCCACCAGTGACGGTTATTCGGTTCGCCTACGCCTGCCGGAACCCACCACACCTCACCGGCGTATGAGTGTTCGGTTCCGTCTGAATTAATGTTTTGAAGTGTGTCGTAATTTTGACACATAGGAAAATTAGCGGGGAGTTGTCCGCCGACTACATAACCGGCGACTTCGGCTTGTAGTCGGAGTGTTCCTTGAAACGCACCTATGGTATAACACTCGAATTGTATAGAGTCAATCATCTGTAAGCGTTCTAAGTCAGTTTGGAAATGAACGCCGTTCGCGGAGTCGGTAACGGGGTTGCCGGTGTATGCCGGATTATAAACCTCACAATCGACTGTTGTGCCACCCATCGCTCCGGGCCACGTTGGGTACTGCGTTCGGTAGCCGAACTCACCGGACATCGGATACCCGCCAACGGAATCCTGATACCAAATGCTTGTTGCCCCGGCCACAAATCGGGCTTGGTTGGTGTATTGAAACTCATCGCCGAACTCAATAAAGTTCTTGCTACAATTAGTTTCGATATAATCAACAAGATTTCCAAAGAGCGATTCAAAGGAACGACATATCGGGTTTCCCGCGGGATTTAGTGGTCTATTTGTAAGGTCTTCACTCCAGCCCCTCAGATCTGCTTCAGCATCAGTAGCCGGAGTATTCCATTGTACCAACCCGTTATAATCTCTACCCCCTACACCAGTGTACCACGGAATATCACATGAATATGAGGATGCTGTGGGGTATAGCCGCCAACCGATGCCCCAATCTTCGAGGGGTGCGATATAGCACTCATACCACTGGTCTAACAGCGTATAATCGGCTACGCCTGCGCGACCGTGACTACTCTTTAATGCAGTGGTGGCGAGATCTTCGGATGTATCGACGATTGCACATGCCGATTGATACGGGTCAAGCCCCATAGTCACATTCCAATTGTTCTGTGCTAGATATTCCAAATAATTTTCATTGCATGGAAATGTTTGCGTCACGCCGTTACGTACCCACGAATAGTTCGTTCCGTTCGGCCATGTATAGTTCACTGTACTGCTGCCCGAAACTACCCCGACGGCGGGGCCTGTGCTTCCTATATCCATAAACTTTAGGGGGTACGACGGGCGTTTTCTGGTCATTATTGTGGTATAAACATTAAACGTGCGCCCGCCGCTAGTGTGCTCTCGGTGTACGGATACTCGACGAGCCCGAACACCCCACCGTTGATGGAGTAAGTATATGGCCCCCCATAGGCTAAGAGTCCGCTTGCATTACTGGTATATCCATAGACATCACAGAGTTTTGTTGTCGAAGTGCCTGCCACAGCAGATGGCAAAAAACCATAGTCATATTGCGATGTTACATAGATATCCGAGATAACCGCCCCGTTAATCGTCGGAAGCGAGAATGTCGTGTTGTTGTACGTTCCGCTAAACGTGTTTACCGCAAAGTTATGGTCTGCTATCCATGGCGTATTTCCGCCTTGTAAGTTAAGGCCGTCTAAGAATTTGTACTGGTTACCATACAGATTTTCTAAGCCATGAAAGCTCACCGGGGTTAAGTAGTTGTTTGACGTGCCAACCGATGTATTGCCGCTTGACGCTGTGTTGCCTGTAGCCGTTATGCTGCCGACGTTCGAATAGCCCCCACCCAACAAAAGCTGAGAGTTAAAGCCGCCGTATTCTATTAGGTAAGGCAGTTGAACCGCGGTTGTTGCGAGATAATCTTGTATCCCCCAGTTTAGGTTTAAGTTAATACTTTTTGCTAATGTTCTAAACTGCGTAATGGTCTGAGAGCCAGTCGGTACTACGCCTGTTTGCGATGTTAACTGGCTTACACCATTGATGGTCTGCTGATACCCCTCATACGTTCCAAGTGCAATCCACGGTTCGTTTATCCCATTGCGGATATATGCCGGGTGTAACTTCCACGTTGGCGTATATGGCCAACTCGTCCAATTTGGCAGCGTACCTGTATCAACATCTGCTGGAAAACTACCCTGATTTATTACATCATTTGGAGAGCCAGTAGGCGACATAAACCATCTATAAGTAGCGACATCGTCAGTCGTTTGCTTGTGGTACGTCCAGTACCAATATGCCGGGAGATACCACATCGCGTTTCCATAATCTAAAACGCCTGATGGAGAATCATCATAACAGCGTTCGCCGTACCGAGTAGTTATCGTGCCGTCGGGAAGTACCTGAATCCGCTGCATATTACCCCACGGTGACACACTGTTGAGGTAATTGGTCACGGCGAGTTGCCCCGCGTTGTGATACGTTTGCGCGGTGTGCCCAGCCGGAGTTGTAGGAGTGCCGGTGCCTAATGGCGTATTAAACGGAGCTAGTTGCTCAAGCCATTGATACGCTACATTTTCAGCGGCAGTTTGAATCCACGAGAGGCCAACGGTTTGCGAAGTCATAGCGATTTTCTCCTTAGTCTTTTAGACGAACATCCGTTATGCGTCACGGCGGCACGTCCGCTTGTGTTGTTGTTTCGTCCCGCCTGCGACGGGAACGCTATACGCATCCTCGGACGGTCTGCCATTCATACCACGCTCGTTGGTGTTATATCAATCCGGTTCACGGTCACGTTGGCTATCGACGCGACGAGGATCATCAAGCTCGCGCCGTTTGTCGTTAAGTTATAAATTTGTCGGAACGACTGACCCACCCCGTTTAGGATATTCACGTATATTGGTGCGCCTACGTGATAATTGGTTCCTTGCTTGTCGTTAAGGAACACTGGCACGAGAGTTAATGCTGGGGTTGTTGTTGTGTATGCTGTTTGTATCGCATCAATGAACAGGTCAACGTTGTTGTATCCTGCCGTTGAAACCGCCGTTAAAGCGGCTATCGAGGCCTGTGATACAGCGGTGCTTGTAGCGAATTGATTTGCCGTTGTCTGGGCATTCGCTCCGGTTACGCCTATATCACACGCCCACGTTGCTCCGCCGGTTCCATTGGTTAGTGGCGTTTCTGCGGTTGTGCAGTAACATCGCGTATTCGCACCACCACTTGCTGCCAGTTGTGCGCCGGTGAAGGTGCAAACGTGCTTTGGTGCTCCCGAATCTGTTGAGAGGAATATCTCATAAACGAGATCCGTGTCAGAGAGACTTGAGCCCCACGCTGCCGGGATAGTTATGCGGATCGAGTGTGCGGCGCTGAGTGAGACGGAGCCAATCGCTGAGGCCATCGTGACGCCCATGCCATTTCTCACCACATATCCCCCATACCACGTTGTCGGCGCGTGTGTAAGGTTGCCTTCTGATACGCCACTGTCGGCCACCGTCGGCGCTGTTGGTGCTGCCTGATTCGCTGACGTTGCCGGACCTACGAGGTCGGCGGTGGTGAGTGATGCGCGGTGCGCGATGCACGATCCGGCTGCGGTTCTGACTCCTTTGACTTGAACGCCTATCGTGTGAGCAATTGTATCTTCGATTGCTGTGAGGATTGTATTAGTAAATGCCTGACTTGACAGTGTCGCGGTGACACTGCCGGTGATAGCTGGTAAGGTGGCGACCGTGATTCCCGTCGCCGGTGATGCTGCGGTCAGGACATTAAACAGATCGAGTAGTGTCTTTGGAGTCGTCGCGCCGCATACGTCGGTCGTGACTGCGCCGAGGTTTGCAGGTAATGCATTAATGCCGATCTTGCCGCTTGCGTCAACGGCTAAAAGTTGTGTTTTAGTAGTGCCGTCAGAAACCTGTACGACTCCACCACTGCCACCACCAGATCCGCCACTCTCTACATTAACACCGATGTTGCCGGATGAATCTACATTAAGCGGAATCTCAGGACTGCCTGGCGATTCAGCCTTAACTAAAGTAACTCTCTGTGTCATATCTATACCCCGATTGCTCGGGCCTCCTCCTCCTTACTTTAAATTAAATTAACTTTCTTCTTCCAGCAATCCCTTTGGTGTACTAAGCATATACCCGGCCCACTCTATTGAGTCCGAAACAATCGACTTTGCGTTGATCTCGTAATGGTGCTGAATATTACCCGGCAAGTGAGCGTGGCCTACGAGAAACGTATTAACGCCGCCCTCAAGAGCTGGTGAAACGACTACCACGTCATTCCGCTGGATATCGGCAGTCGGAGAGCAGTAGCACTTGTGAGTCAGTTTGTCCTTCCGAGACTCGTTATTCAGTCGTTCGTGTGCGTTGAGCTCCCGCACTCTACCGGGCGCAGTATCAATGAGATACCACGTCATCGGAGCCTCACCGTGTCCGGATGTGTTATATGTCCGGCGCATCCTGTAGATCATAAACTCCGACGTATAGACATAAGAGTCCTCGACCGCATCGGTGGGATAGCCGCTTAGTATCTTTGACCGATCAGTTATGACGCTCTCGACATTATCCTGATCGGGATCGCCGTTGCTCACGTCTAACCTGACCAGGGCACCTGTAGCACTGCTATCGAGATGTCAGAGTAGACATCATACGTTACCGCGCAGGTATTGGTAGCACTCGCCCATCTTGAGGGTGGGAATAGCGCCACTGCGACCGTACCGCTGGTGGGCACAGTAACCGCTTCAGTAGCCACGACACCCCACTGGTCTGCTACGCCCTGAAACGTCGCGGTGTGCGTGTTCGAGACGTCTGAGTTCTTGACCAGCACGACGGTCATCGCCGCTCCTGACGCCATCGGTATGAGGTCGCCCGTGGAGCTGGCTGAGGCCGCTGTATAGGTTAACGCAGTTCCCGTTGTACCTGCCGGCACTCCTGGCACTATTGCAGTAAAGGTTGTTGGATTCGTCATTTAAACCAAGGTCTCCTTACATATTGTACGTCACGTATGCGCCGGTTCCCTGTAAGCTTCCGCTGTAGGTTTCGTATCCGTCAACAGGGCCCATAAGATCCCACTCAGCGATGTTCACGTTGCCGACGTAGTAGCTGTTTGCTGGTCCGGGGGTAACGAGCATCATTGGCACTGGGTTCGTATTCGTCTCCCAGTAGCCTTGTGCCAGTTTAATGCCTGGGCCCTGTATGCCGCTTGTCAGGTCGATAATCCAGTCTCCTGAGAAGTCAACTGACCAGTCCTTGAAACCTGAGACGTACGTTGAGTCTGGATAGTTATCTTTATCCTTCGCTTGCTTTTGGTCGGTCTTTCTCTTGAGGTCGCCTTTATCCTGACCTTCAAGTCCAACCCACTGCAAGTTTACCGTATCCCAGAGGTAGATGTATTGCTTCGCGCCGAGTACCCTATCTGGGGTAAACTCGCCCGCTGTTGGCCCTATGCCTGGACTTGCGCTAAGACCTAACTTTTCTGGTGATTCCGTTGTAGGAGGTGCGCGAGGAGTCTTATATGGTTCAGGTTGCGCTGCTGGCGCTACTTGTCGCGGGGCAGCGGGGATAATAACGTCGTCTTTCTTTTCAGTCGTTCCGTTTGCCATGTTTATCAGCTCCCGGTGCTCGTATGGCTAATCCTGGCTATTTTCTTAGCTTCAACTCCGAGATTCCATGCGACCTGCCCACAGCCGATATCTGCCATAAGCGTATTCGCTGCAGAGTTAAATGAAGTGATATCACTTGACTCAGCTTTTAGAGGCTCTTTAACAGGCGTAACCTCGGGTTTAACCTCAGGTTTTCCAGTCTTAAACGTCATCGGAGCGTCTTTTCCGTTCTTCTTTCCGTTTGCCATGTGTGTTACCTAAAAAAAATTAGGAAGCTACCAGTAGTGATCCTCCCACATT
>Ga0208821_1000484_pt1 | contig 30627 bp, 31 predicted proteins | sample June2015DPH_20_5_FD_184720 | JGI IMG/M metagenome (GOLD analysis project Ga0208821, IMG submission 184720) | Peatland microbial communities from SPRUCE experiment site at the Marcell Experimental Forest, Minnesota, USA - June2015DPH_20_40... | ecosystem: Environmental > Terrestrial > Soil >... | reverse complement strand
CACGTCACGCCCATCGGATTCAAGTACATCTGCGAGTTGATGCTCACCCGCGACGTGCTGATCGGCGGCGAAGAAAGCGGAGGAATCGGCATCAAGGGGCACTTGCCGGAGCGCGATGGAGTCTTGAACTCCTTGCTCCTGGCGGAGGTGATGGCGGACCGAGGCCGCACCCTCGGGGAGTTGGTCCAGGAACTGACTGAGGAGTTCGGTCCCCACTTTTACGGGCGTGTCGACCTGGAAATTGATAAGGACGTTGCCCAGCGCATTGTTCGCTTAGTGGGGCAGAAGAAGATCAAACGCATTGCTGGACTGAAGGTGACTTCCGTTGACGGCCTGGACGGAGCCAAGATGCGCTTCGGTAACTCCGCATGGCTCCTGGTGCGCGCTTCCGGCACGGAAAACGTCCTGCGTCTCTATGCTGAGGCCCCCTCCGCCGAGCAGGTAAAAGCTTTGCTCGTCGAGATAGAAGCGTTTTCCCGGAAACAGTTATAGCCCGGATTTCTCACCACGAACAGGGAGGGACGGGGTTTCAACCCCGCCCTGGAGTTTCCACATTTGGGCTGAGATTTTTCTGGCCACGTACAGCTTCCAGCCATCTCCCCCTTGGGGGCTGAGCATGTCCCACATCTCTTGCTGAACACAGCTGTCCCACCTCTGCCTTCTGCCCCTTTCCCGAGGAGAAAGGGACAGAATTGGGTCTTTGCCCTCTCCCCCTTGGGGGAGAGGGTGGCCCGCCGCCGGCGTTTTCTTCAGCCGGGGCGGGCCGGGTGAGGGGGCCGCCCGATTCAAAACGGCAGAGCGTAGTGAGAAATCCTGGATAGCTCTGCCACCAGGTTGTCAAGCTGGTTTCCTTCTCACTTCGACTGCGGCTCATGCGGCGGAAGGGTCTTGCGGATGCCATCGAGCACGCCGTTGACGAACTCCACAGAACCCTCTCCCGAAAAGCGCCACGCGATCTCGAGCGCCTCGTTGATCACGGCAGCGGCGGGAGTTTCCGGGTGGCGGAGGAGTTCGTACAGAGCCACGCGCAGGATGTTGCGGTCAACGGCTGCCATGCGCTCCAGACGCCAGTTGTCAGCATGTTCGCGAATCAGGCGGTCGAGCCGGTCAATATCGTTTACTGCGCCTTCGAAGAGGTCGCGGGCAAAACCCTCCACGTCGGCATCCGCCCGATTGTTGGTGAAGAAGGTCGCCTCCACCTGGGCGGGAGTGTACCCACAGATCTCCCATTGATAGAGCATCTGCATTGCAAATTCGCGGGATTTTCTGCGTGAACCCATGGGAAGATCGAAATCCGAAAATCGAAATTCGAAAATCGACGCGAGTTTCGATTTTCGCTTTTCGAGTTTCGAATTTCGAGTGCCGAAGCGGCGCTACTTGCCAACGAACCTTGCCGGCCGTTTCTCCAAGAACGCTCGGGTGCCTTCCTTCATGTCGGCCGTGGTACAGCATAGACCGAAAAGGGTGGCCTCCAGGAACTGGCCCTCGGCTTCGGGCATCCCCAAGCCGTGGTTTACGGCTTCGAGCGCGAACTTCACGGCCAGCGGCGCATTGGCCATGATTTTTTGCGCAAGCTTTTCTGCTGTGGCGATGAGGTCTTGCGCTGGGACCACTTGGTTTACCAACCCCATGCGGTAGGCCTCGGAGGCGCTGATGGGGTCGCCGCTCAGCAGCATTTCGAGGGCGCGTCCTTTGCCTACCAGGCGCGGCAAGCGTTGTGTTCCGGCATAGCCCGGGATAAGTCCCAGCTTCACTTCCGGTTGTCCGAGGCGCGCATTCTCGGAAGCGATTCTTAATGTGCACGCCATGGCGAGTTCGCAGCCTCCACCCAGAGCAAATCCGTTGATGGCCGCAATCACCGGCTTGCCCAGGTGCTCGATAAAGTCCAGAATCTTCTGGCCGCGAACAGACATCTCTTTGCCTTCCACGGGCGTTTGAACCGCCAGTTCGTTGATGTCCGCGCCTCCCACAAAGGCTCTTTCACCCGCCCCGGTGAGGATGATGGCGCGCACCTCATCGTCCCTTTCGATGTCCTGGAAACACTCGTGCAACTCTTGCATTACTTTCTGGTTCAGGGCGTTTAGTTTATCGGGACGGTTGATGGTCACATAAGCGATGCCATTGCGCTTTTCGTAGAGTAAGTTATCGAAAGCCATATTGAGCCCCCCTGGGCACTGGTGTCATTTGCGGCACCCGTGCGTTACAAGTCGCAGTCATTCCCGCGAAAGCGGGAATCCAGTCCCTCGGCAGCGCATTTCCGAAGGTTTGCGGAGTGGATTCCCGCTTTCGCGGGAATGACCGGCGTTTCGAAAGGGATGCCAGCCCAACGTCATCAACGCCGGCGCCAACTCCAAGTTTGACAGGGTATCGCCCTTTTGCTAGATTTTCAAAGGGCAAAATATTTTGGATTTTAGATTTTGGATTGAAGAGAGAGGGGGCCGCGCACGGTTTGTAATCCAAAATCCAAAATCTAAAATCCAAAATTCGTTTATGACGGACGCGCGTTACATTCGCAACTTTTCGATTGTGGCCCATATTGACCACGGCAAGTCCACCCTGGCCGACCGGGTGCTGGAAATCACGGGTGCGCTTTCGAAACGGGAAATGGCCGACCAGGTGCTCGATTCCATGGACCTCGAGCGCGAGCGGGGTATTACGATCAAGGCGCACGCCGTCCGCCTTCACTACCGCGCTCGCGATGGGAACCTGTACCAGTTGAACCTGATCGATACTCCCGGCCATGTCGATTTCTCTTACGAGGTTTCGCGCAGCCTTTCCGCGTGCGAGGGCGCAGTCCTGGTGATCGATGCCTCGCAGGGAGTCGAGGCGCAGACGCTTGCCAATGCCCAGCTTGCCCTGAACAACAACCTGGCGATCATTCCCGTCATCAACAAGATCGACCTTCCGGGCGCGGACGTTGAGGCCACCAAACAGCAAATCGAACATGCTCTGGCGCTCGATCCGAGTGAGTCACTGCTGATCAGCGCCAAACAGGGCATGGGCGTGGAAGAGGTGCTGGAGGCAATCGTGGCGCGCGTCCCGGCGCCGCGCGGTTCGCCGGAAGAGCCTCTCCGGGCGCTGATCTTTGATTCCTGGTTCGATAGCTATCGCAGCGTGGTGGTGCTCAGCCGCATCTTCGAGGGCGCTTTGACGGTGGGTATGCGGATTCGCCTTTGGTCCAACAACCAGGTTTACACGGTTGAGGAACTGGGTGTGCTGACGCCGAAGCCCGTCCGCGTGGAGCGCCTCGAGGCGGGAGAAGTCGGTTTCGTCATCGCCAATATCAAGCGCATCTCGGACACGCGCATCGGCGATACCATCACGGACGACACGCGACCCGCCGCCGCGCCGTTTCCCGGCTTCGAGGAAATCAAGCCCATGGTCTTTGCGGGGCTTTATCCCGTGGCCGCCAGCGCTTACGAACCCCTGCGCGACGCGCTCGAGAAGCTGCGCCTCAATGACTCCTCGCTTTTCTACGAGCCGGAGAACTCCCAGGCTTTGGGCTTCGGCTTCCGCGGTGGTTTCCTCGGGCTGCTGCACATGGAAATCGTCCAAGAGCGCCTGGAGCGCGAATTCAATCTCGACCTGATCACGACCGCCCCAAGCGTCCGCTACCGCGTCACCACCAAGTCGGGTGAGGTTCTGGAGGTGCACACGCCCACCAAGTTTCCGCCTGCGGGTGACATTGAGAAGGTTGAAGAACCCATTATTCGGGCGCGAATCTTCACCCAGGATGAATACCTGGGCGGCATCCTGAAACTGCTGGAAGAGAAGCGGGGCGTGCAGAAGGGTTTCGAATACGTCTCGCAAAAGCGCGTGCTGCTCACTTACGAGCTTCCGCTTAACGAAATCGTGCTGGATTTTTACGACCGGCTGAAGTCCGTCTCGCGGGGCTATGCCTCGCTCGATTATCGCTTTGCAGGCTTCTGGGACTCGGACTTGGTGAAGGTGGACTTCCTGGTGGCCGGAGAGCCTGTCGATGCCCTTTCGTTCATTACCCACCGCGATCAGGCATTTGCGCGCGGCCGCATCCTGTGCGGAAAAATGCGCAAGCTCATTCCACGCCAGCTCTTCGAAGTGGCGCTTCAGGCTTCCATCGGATCAAAGGTGATTGCCCGCGAAAACGTCCCGCCCATGCGGAAGAACGTCCTGGCCAAGTGTTACGGAGGCGACATCACGCGCAAGCGCAAGCTGCTCGAAAAGCAGAAAGAAGGCAAGAAGCGCATGAAGCGCGTGGGGCGCGTCGATATTCCGCAGGAAGCTTTCCTGGCTGTCCTCAAAGTTTCTGAAGATTAGCGGCAGAGTTCGCCCTGCATCGTAGGGGCGAACCTTGTGTTCGTCCCCTTCAGGGCGCAGGTGGGGCCGCTTGGCCCGCCGCGGCAACGACCCACCGCCTGTCAGGAGGCAGTGCTGGTGTCATTTGGAACGGTGATCCACTCGATCCGCCGGTCATTCCCGCGAAAGCGGGAATCTACTCGGCAAAGCTTCGGAAACGCGCTGTCGACGGAGTGGATTCCCGCTTTCGCGGGAATGACTGGGTCTCGCAAATGACACCAATAGCCAGGAGGCGGTAGTGGGCTACTTTGAAAATTTAAGTTCCTGACTGACTCCGAGGGCGTGCCATACTGGAAGCATGCCAAAGCGATCAAGCAGGGAAAAGAGACCTAGAGACGTTAACCAGCTTGCGTATCAGCTCGTGCACGAGTCCACCGAACGACCGCCAGGTGAGCCGGAAGACCACCAAGCCGAGATTTCCAGAGTTATGTCAGAGATGGGGGTAGACTCTCGCCATGAGTAACCGATACACAACCAAGCAAATGGGTGACGCCTGCGAAATGCTGGTTGCCGCCGAGATGACGCTCGCTGGAGTGCCTGCAATGAAGATGCCGGACAACTGGCCCGGCTATGACGTGATTGCGCAACCTACGGACGGACGAGAACCGCAGCGCATTTCGGTGAGATCTCGGACGTACAAAGCTGCTGAAGGTTATTGGCTAGATTATTACGCAAAGTCCGAATTTGATTGGCTCGCAGTAGTTTTGCTCCCCGGTCCTGGGCAGGCGTCCCGCAGGATCTTCATCATACCCAAAGTCGTATCCGATGAACGGTTGCACCACCCCAAGGGCAAAGACCCGAACGACAAGTATTGCCGCATCGACAGAGTAGCCGAGACCTTCGCGGAGTTCGAGAATAACTTTTCGTTGGTAACGCCGGCGAGGAGCACCGGGAGTCCAAAGTAGCCCACTACCCAGGAGGCAATTAGATTGCAGTAGCCGCGCATTTCGGCTAACATTGGGAACATGAAGTTCGAAGACGAAATCAGGTTTCTCAAGAGCATCGGTCTGGCGGCGGTGATGCCCGATGGCGAGCTCCATCCAATTAGCCGAAAGATTCGCCGCCCGCGCGGCTTCATACCGGTGAGAATCCTCAAGAAGAGCGACATTCCAAAAGAATTGCGCGACATGATGCGGCGCAGCCGCGCGGAGATTCGGAATGCAAACCACCGGCGAAGCCATGGTTAGTCGAGCCATTCTTATCGGACCAAAGATCTGGGAAGATCTGGATTCTTACGACAAAAACCTCAAAAGCAAGTTCGTCCGTGCGTTTCGATTCCTGAGTCGAGATATTAGCCATCCATCTTTGCAAGTTGAGTATGTCAAAGTGGGGGAAAACGAGTTTTACCGCGGAAGAGTTGACCCGAAGTATAGGTTTCATTTCGAGCGACACGAAACGCACTATGTGATTTTGGCCATCGGCCCGCACCGCTTGCAGGGGGTTGGCTAGCGCTCGCCTCCGAGCTTCCTTGTGACGTAAACAAGTTTCTTATCAGGGCGGGTTTCTTCGCGTTACAATCTGCGTAATCTGCGGATGGAGGAGCAAATGGAACTCAATACCGTCACCATCGAAAAGCCTGCCGAGATGAATTTCATCCTCGGCCAGGCGCATTTCATCAAGACCATCGAGGACCTGCATGAGGCTATTGTTCAAACCGTCCCCGGTATGAGATTTGGCATTGGATTCTGCGAATCGTCTGGCCCCGCGCTCGTGCGTTACGCTGGCAATGACCAGCGGCTGATCGAACTCGCGCAGAAGAACGCCCTGGGGCTCGCTTGCGGCCATTGCTTCATCATCTTTATGGAGGGTGGCTTTCCTATCAATATCCTGAACACCATCAAGAACGTCCCGGAAGTGTGCCGGGTTTTCTGCGCCACGGCCAATCCCGTCGAGGTCGTTGTCGCCGAGACCGAGCAGGGGCGCGGTATCCTCGGCGTGATCGACGGCTTGAAAACGAAAGGCATCGAAACCGAAGCCGACATCAAATTCCGCAAAGATTTCCTGCGTAAGATCGGATACAAACTGTAAGTGTGACCCCAAACATAGGGCAGGAAGGAACAGGATGCAATTGCAGAGTATTCTGAATCGCTTGCAGAAATGCAATTCTTTTGTCGATGAAGGAGTAAAGTGGGAGGGGGGAGAAGGGGCAGAGTCTGAACAACTATCTTTTGCCCTTTTCGCCGTTTTGAAGGGCTCGTCGCGCAAGTCGAGTGTTAGCGTCGTAAGAAGACACTGACTAACTCATGGAAACTCCTGACAGCCCCTCCTCACGCCTAACGCGACGCCAAGTCTCCTCCTGGGATGGGGCCGATACGCTGCGGGGCTTGCACAGTCGAGCGGCGGAAAGGGGCTGGCGATAAGCGCATGGATCGGCGCTTCCTGGCGTTCTGATAAACGCGAAGTTGGACGTGGGCGAAGAGGGGCGCCAGCGCTATCCAGCCGACCGAGTAAAAGCTATAGGTAATCTCTGTTACGGAGTATAGGGTGAAGAAGGTCATGACGCCCAGGAGTTCGCCTGGCAGTGAACTGGCTTCTCCAGCGGGCTTGGTGCAGTAGAAACGCAGGACGCCCATCCACACCCATACGATGGCGATCACAAAGGGGATTACGCCCAGAAAACCGCTCTGGATCAGAGCGTCGAGGAAGGTGTTCTGCATGTTCTGGCCATGAAGAAAGTAGCGATCTGCCCAAAAACCGAGCCCGACCCAAGGTGATTGCTGCAAGGCCTGCCAACCGTTCGCCCAGGTCGCTGTACGCCCTGTAAGCGTCAGGTCAATCCCCCTCCCGCGGGTGAGGTAAAGCATAAAGGCCTGACCAAAACCGGTGAGCCACACCAGCGGGAGGGCGAGGAGCGCGAGCATAATGATGGGGACCCTCCACCGCGTGGGGGCACGCGCCAGGAGCGCCACGACGGCGACAACGACCGACACGCAAGACGTTCGAGCCTGGGATAGCAGTAAAGCCGCTCCTGCGGCCAGCGTGAGGGGTGTCCAGATGAACAGGGTTTTCTTGTCCTTTCGGTCATGCAAGAGTTTCGCCAAGCCCACGAGAATAACGATTCCCGCAAACCTCCCAAACCCCGTGCTCCTCGGTCCTGCCATCCCCATCACTTCTTCTCTGACTTTGCCATAGGCCATCACGCCCAAAGGGCTGCCGACAGTGGGACTGGCCGTGCCCCCGCCCAACAGGGGAATCCCGGCAAGCAAGCCCAAGCAAACGGCCGCGCAACAACCCCAGTTGACTGAAATGAAGCGCGCAAGGTGCGCCTCTGGCTCAGAGCCAGAGGCAACCGCGATCACAACAACGATCACAGAAATGTACTGGAGCGCCCAATAAGCGGCGCCGATAGGCTCGGGAGAAACGAAGAGGGAAGAGGCCAACCCGATCCCTGCGTAAACCAACAGCAGGATAAGAGGGCTGAACGCCAGCCACTTGGGGAGGGATCGGCGCTGGGCGAGTTGGCACGCAGCGATCACGCCAGCGAGGATGGGGAAGAAAGCCCGCACGCCGTGGACGAAATTGATAAAGTTCTTCGGAAAGAGCGGGTCCATGGAATAGTAAATTGTGCTGTTGTAGCCGGACCAAACCAAGAGGCAGAGAACCGAGGTCAGCATCAGTCCCCGAGCTTCCTGCTTCCGCATGGCAGGCATTGCAGTGCGGAGGTGCAGACTCGGAGAGGAGGGGGGGCGGGGTTGGCGAAGATTTTCTACGGTCATCGCTTGGTCCAGGATGGCGAGAATTGCCGATTTTCGATTGGCGATTTTCGATTGCCGATGACCATTGGAAGGAGTTGCCACACCACTTTTTCAATCGCCAATCGGCAATCAGCAATCGGGAATCAGGCCGCCTCCCCGGACGGCCTCTTCTGTGATTCAGAAGGAGAGACTCCCAGGGCCTGTTCATAGGCCTCGATGATCCGTTCGGTGACGCGGTCCCAGTCGTAAACCTGGCGGGCGCGCTCAAAGGCGGCCCGACCCATTTGCGCACACAAGTTGCGATCGCTGGCGAGTTTTTCGAGCGCGACGGCCATGTCGCGCACCGCTTGGTCGGGAGCGCGGGCCGGAACTTTGAATCCGCACTCCTCATTGACGTGCAGCCCCGGGCCGCCCAAGTCAAGGCAGACCACGGCCTTGCCAGATGCCATCGCTTCCACCACCACCAAGCCGCCCCCGTCACGCAGGCTGGCGAAGAGAAAAACGTCACAGGAGCGCATGCTGGCCAGCAGACGCTCGCGCGGCATCCAGCTTACAATGTGCGCCTGCTTCGCGATACCCAGCTCGTGGATCAGACTTTCGAGGCGGTTCAGCTCCGGGCCCTTCCCTACAATCGTAAAGCCCGCCTCCGGGTGCTTTTCTGCAAGAATCGCGAAGGCGCGCAAAGCAAGGTCGAATCCCTTGAGCGCAACCAAACGGCCTGCGGACAGTACGGCTAACTTCTCGCTTCGCGCCTGCTGCTGCGGGGGGGTGAGTTCATGACCCGAAATGCCGTTTACGGAAAGCAGTTGTACTTTATGCCGCCAACGGGCCGGCACCTCCTCCACGGCCTCGCGGTTGCAAGCCAGGATCACCCGAGCGCGGTGCTGGCTCAATACAAAAAGAGGATCATGCCGGAAGATCCACTGTCCGAATGAACGCCGGAACTCCGCCAGGCGACTCCCCAGGCGAAAACCCTTAAGGAACGGTTTGGGAATCCGGTGAGCACCCCCGCCGGGGCCGCGCACGTAGGGGACGGGCAGCAAGGCTCCGATGATGCTGGCCATCCAGTCGTTTTCGTATGTGAGATGGTGAAAAAGGTTGAATCGAACGCGGCGCTGAAGCCCTCGGGCGACAAAGTAGGCTTTCCATTGCCAGAGATAGGCATACAACTGAATCCCCACTTGATGCCGCATCAGCGCGTGCAGCCAGCCCGGCAGGTCTAAGTAAACGAATTGCACGTCCGGAAGCGGCTGCTTCTTGAGCGCCGCCTCAATAGCCTCGCAGTTCTGGGCGGCGGTGAGTACCCGCAACCGATGCACGCGACCTAGGCGCTTGACCAGGTTCCAGGCCAGAATATCGCCGCCCCCAAAGAACTTCGTACTCGGATCCGCCGCGCAGGCAAAGGCGCAGATCAAGACTCGCAGTTTCGTCCCTGTAGACTCCGAGCCAACCATTAACCTACTAGCGCCTGTTTCTGCGGGCTTAGCGTGCCGCGACGAGTGTACGCTGCAGCGACCCGGGGTAGCCTCCCCCTGGGGCGGTACCATTCATAAGTAGAGTGTCACGGCGCTCAAGGGAAGATTCCTCACCGGCTAGCCAGCGATTACTTGTAGCATGCGAGATGTCGCTCACGCCCGCGTGCGTATGCTTCTATTCGGTCGAATCCGAATGACCGCAGCATTTCGCACATGTGCTCAGCAGTCACACCCGGAGGAAGTGATCGCGGATGAACCTCACAGCCGAGGAACTCGCACGCCGGATCCGTCAAGGTTTGGCGAAGACCGTGCGGGACCGAGTATTCGTAGCCTTCCACGTCCATTTTTACCAGTCGAGGAACAGGCAAACCCTTGGTCTCTCGGCATGCGTCTCCATTCACCACCTCAACGGTCTCCGCCTCTCTGAAGCGGGGGTCTTGGGATGTCAGCAGAGTTGACTGACCGGGGTTATCCTTGTGGATGAAAAGGCTAGCGATCCGCCTTTCATCGCCTAATGCTTTCCGGAAGGAGATAACGTTCACCAGCCCGTTTAGTTGGATATTCTCCTGCAAACGCAAGTGATTCCGGCTGTCCGGTTCAAACGCGATCACATGTCCCTCCGGCCCCACCCTCTTCGACAAGAAGATGGTATACAGCCCTACGTTAGCCCCGATATCGTAGACGGTGTCACCCCGATGAACCGCCCCGAGAAAGAGTTCTATCAGCTCCCTCTCAGAAGCACCTGAGTTCCTAACCTGAACCGCCCTCTCGAGCATCCTCAACTCCGAAGGACTCCTCACAAAGAATTCAGCGGTCATTCCAGCTATGTTTGCACGTACTCTCTTCCGGGGAGCCCCCAGGCGGAAGTAGGCCGATTTAAGCGGTCCGTGTATACGCAGTGCTGGCGCGAGGGAGGCAGGACCGCGGCGGTAAGTTAGGTTTCTTAGTGCATTAAACATAAGGTCCCTCCGTTGTAGTCCAATCCTTGGATTGTCAGAAATAACGGCACTAACAGAGGGGATCGGGTCCTGCCGTCCCGCGAGAGGTATCGACTGCGGGAATGGGAGCAAGGAATCCGTCTTTTGCACCCCGCAGTTCCGCCCACATACAATCCCATTGCATCCTCAGGCCCATCTTCAACAACCGCCAGCAACAGTGAACTGGATACAAGCATAAAACGGAGAGAAAGTGCCAGGGGCGGCCGACTTTCCGCAATGTCCAGAGTTGATTGCGCGTCAGTAGGTATCGAATCAAGGCGGCTGGCTGTTTCCTTGAGGATGCTCCGAGGAAGTGCCACACTTTGCCTTGGGGGCAGTACAGGAGTCTGAAGCCCGCCCGCCGACAGCGAAGCGACCAGTCCACATCTTCGTTTCTAGTAAAGCCCGGGTCGAATCCTCCTACCACTTTCACTATTCCCATCGGAATCAAGAGACAGCAAGTGGAAGCTGCGTCCATTTCCATCACTTGGTCGAATTGTCCCCGGTCAACCGAGTTATAGACTGGATTGAAGTAGAAGCCCGTCCAGAGACTCAGCCGCCCATAGGCAAACCATAGCCGCTTGGGATCATGAAGGTAGTAGACCTTGGGCCCTACGGCTACAGCGTCGTCATGCGCTTTTGCCGTGGCTACCAGGTGGGAAATCAAACTCCGGTCCACCTTGGTATCGTTGTCGAGAATCAACACATAATCGCTGCCGAGCTCGGCAGCTCGCGCGATGCCTCGGTTGCGCGCCTCTGAAACTCCCAGGTTTGCAGGCTGGCGGAGAAGCTCCAAGTCGGGGAAGCGCTGGGTGATTCGGGCGGGAGAATTGTCCGCAGAGCCATTATCAACGACAACCACCTGAAAATTGGGATAGTCCGATTCCGCTATGCTCTCGATGCAGGGAATCGTGAACTCGGCGCCATTCCAATTGACCAGCACCGCACCTACCTTGGGCGCGTCCTCCAATTCATTCATGGACGTTCATCCTTCACCCAAGACCCTGCGTGTTGAGGGCTAGAATTTCATGAGCCGTCTTTTCTGCGGTGCTCTCCCACGAAAAATCTTGGGCACGTTTCAGGCCCTTCTCAATCATATTATTGCGGGCGGAGTCCACGTTTGCCTTGTAGAGCGCCTCGATCAGGGACTCCGGATAATCGGGATCAATCGCAAAGGCTGCGTCGCCTACGACCTCGGGAAGCGACGCACGGTTCGACGCTATCACCGGAGTCCCGCAAGCCATCGCTTCGACAGGGGGGAGACCGAAACCTTCATAGAACGATGGGTAAAGTAATGCTTGCGATGCCGCGTAGAGGGATGAGAGTTCGTCGTCGGGAACGTGCCCAATAAACCGGAACAGGTCTGTCTGCCCGCCATCCTCGATCAGTTTGATCGTGGTATGGGGCCGTTCACCCTGGGGCTTTTCGCTCGTAACTACGACCGGGAGTCTGATGCGTGGGTCGAGTCGTGCCCGCGCATAGGTTTCTACAATGAGGCGGAAATTCTTTCTTGCCCCCAGCCCGCTGACGTACAGATAAAACGCTTCTGGAAGATGATAACGCGTGCGAACGTCTTTGACACTCTGCGCTCCACGTAGTAAACGGAACCGCTCGTGGTCTATCCCGGCGTAAATGGTCGTGACGCGATCGTCCGGCACACCAAACACTCTTTTCAGGTCGCCTGCCGCGGAGTTCGAATCCGTAATAATGCGGTCGGCCTTCATGACCGCCTTTCGCACGACTAAGCGCCAGTAGAAGCCTTTCAGGCGTGTGTGTTCCACGGGATAGCGTTCAGGCTCAAGGTGCTCGAGGAAGGGGTACACATCATGGATCACCACTAGAAATCGCCTTGCCCGGATCGGCACTGTGGGCAACCGCGACTCCAGCGATACAAATACATCCGCACCCCAACCCAGGACAGCCGCGTAAGCGTGCTCCCAAAGCACCCGCAACTGCCTGTTAGCCCGGTTGGCCGGCAATCGCACCTTTCGAAGCCCATTCATTGACAACCCAAGGGGTGAGTCCTTGGAAAGCAGCACTGTCACTTGGCACCCTCTCGTTATCAGGAGCGGAATAATCCGCGGGAGAAGTTCCTGGATGTACTGGCCAATTCCCCCGACGGACGGTGTGGCGGTTGCAAAAATGACTACCTTCATTTGCCTGTTGCCCCAAAAACAGAATAGGACGTTTATGCAAGCATCGATAACAGCATGACAGACTCAAACAGCGTCAAACCCATGTTCTTCGACGGGCCACACGGATTAATTACGCGTCTTAATCAGTCGCGCAACTAAGTCCTGGTCGCGGGCACAAAACAGATTAAGCACGCAGCCCCTCGGCAAACTCAGGAAGCGGCGTAAAGTGTCCTCGTGTGAGGAGGCCGCAAGTTCGTCCGCTATATCATCAATTGCCATGAACTTAAAACCGTAAGAGGTAAGCTTTTTCAATAGATCGTTCGCTGCATCTGCGTCAAGGTAATGTGGGTTGAACTCTGTAATGACGGTCATTTGCGGATTCTGGCTGATCAGATGATCCATCCCTCGCAAGGCGAGGGGCTCAGCTCCTTCGATATCCATTTTGAGCAGCCTCGGGCAAACGCATGAAGGGCGAAAGAACTCGTCCAGCGTAATGGTCTCGACGGCGATTGGTTGGCAGACAGCAACGGCTGTTAGCCTCCACTCCAGCGGCTCATGAATTACGCTATGTTGCATTGAATTACCCGCCACAAAGAGCTTTGCCCTCCGCTTTTGGTCAGACGCTGCTTTCTCGGTCGCGACGACATTGGTTAGGTTATTAGCCGCAATGTTCTTGGCTAGCAGCGCATAGTTCCTCGGGTGGGGCTCAAAGGCGAAGACTTTGCCGTTGGACCCGCAAAGCGTCGCCGCCAAAATTGTGTAATATCCCCAATGCGCGCCAACGTCGATGACGACATCCCCCGGCCGGACCACGTTGCGAAACACGAAAGTAGTTGCTGGTTCCCACGGTCTGCCTAATGATAATTCTCCCGGCATTTCGTTCATGTCCAGGTACATCGCGAAGTCGGGGAACCTCACCAGAACCAGTCCTTGATCGTCCGGAAGGGCAAACAACAGCGGCTTTAGGAACCGGCGATACACAAGTGAAACGCCCGGTATGCGGCCAACGCGTGCGCGTAGCCCGCGGTCGAGAAGGCCATAACAGGCCTTGCCCAGCGGGGAGAGAAGGGGACGCAGGAATCCCCGAGGTACTGGCTCCCTGTTGCTCTGGCATTCCATACCTTTAACCTCCTTCCGATCAACCCGGTAGGCCCATGAGGGGACTAGAGCAAACCCCAACATGCCTCATGGGCGACTGCGCTGCCGAGCTTTTGAGAATAGGGTGCAGTTAGCCATGTCGGCCGATGGCTAAGGTGTTTGGGGAGTTGTACCGACTGAGCATCATCCTCGGAGCATCGCGTGCTGCATCCCCCCTTCGGCTGTCCCGCCAGTCCGGCGCACCAGAGCCTTAAGTTTTTGCCCCTCGGAGCCAACAATTACGACAGGCAGAAAAATGTCTCTGCCGCCGACCTCCGTAGCATAGGTCCGAACGAGCAGCGCGAGGTTCTTATTCCGGCTGAGGTTCCCGGCGTACAGGTAGAAAGATTCAGGGAGGCGATACCGGATCAGCGCCCGAGCCTGAAGACGAGCACGTCACAGCCTGGGGCCTCGACTTCCATCTCCCATTCGCCCACCCACACGCATCTCCCAGACCGCGAGGGGCAATTCCGGTTTCCTGCGCTTCGTCTGGCGAAGAATCTGGGCAGACTTCTCATCCATCCGGCCGCCGTAGTCGAAGCCGAACTCGTCGATCATGACGACCGGCCGCGGGTTTCCGCCGTAGTTCTGCCCCACCAGATTGTAGACTGCCTTCTCGATCGGCGAGCGCAACAGGTTGAACCAGGTGTTGCCGACACCTATCACGACACCCCGCGCCCGCCAATACCGCCAGTTTTGACTACCATGAACAACATAAGCGCTATAATCCACTATGCTACGGGTTTGAGGCCGTGAGTGAGGCTCGAAAAAAGGGCGACAAGATTCCCCCAAGCTCGCCGGAATTGCCCCGCTTGGAACGCTGTAATCCCCTGAAACAAGCTCAGCAGAGCCCTGACGACGACTGCCAGGCAACACAACGCAGGCGAAAGTTCCCGATGCTTCCTGACAAAGTAGAGGCGGTTCACCACTTCCTTTTTCCCGAACAAATACGCATTCGTGCGGCCGATGCGCGAGGGATAGTGCCAAACGCGCGCCTCGGCCAGGACGGCTAGCTCAAATCTTCTGCTGATGCCATAACTAAAATCTAAGTCCTCAAGGTAGCTGTAACCTTGATACCATTCGTCAAACGAGTATTCCGCCAGTATCTGGCGGCGGTAGACGACGGCCGTGCTCGGCAACCACTGCACGTACTGGGTTCGCGAAACAAAACCGATCAGGGTATGAACGCCCGAGCACAGCACCGCACCACCACGAGAATCATACAAAGCCAGCTTGGCTGCGAGCCTGAGGGACTTCAAGCGAGAGGCGAAAAGGGGTGGGTGATTCACCAGGTTGAAGCCCACCCCTGCAAGTTCCGGGGGAGATGACTCCCAAAAGTTCATCATTACTTCAAGCGCCTGAGGCTCGACAACAATATCATCGTCCATGAAGGCGATCAGGTTAATCTCCCCACGCACCGCTTGCACGCCCTGGTTCCTCTTGGCAGAAGCGGAGCCCCGCGGGGAGGTGAGGACAGTCACGGCGAGTTGGGGGAGTTCGCTCGCCAGTGGCTTCGCCTCGCCGCCCTCATCGATGATGACCACCTGGTCCGGGAGGCGGGATTGCCTGGCAAGGCTTTCAAGCGTTCGCCGCAGCTCGTCGCGGCGCCCGATCGTCGGTATGACAACGGAAACCTTATGGATCTTACACTCTCACTTTTGCTTCCGGCGCCTGTCGAGCCAGCGCGCTCTGGCAGCCCCTTGTCGCAAGGAATTCCGCCACGAGGCTTCGGACGGTATCCTGGAAGCGTTCTGTGGAAAGCTCGCGGCTCCTTTCGCGCAGGTGCCCTACAAGTGCAGCTTGCAGAGCTGGGTTTTCCAGCACGGAGACGATCTTTTGAATGGCATCGTCGTCATTCTCGAAAGTAAGTGACGGATGATCGACAATTTCCGTCTGCCCGCCGCCATTGGGCACAAATGTGAGGCAACCTGCCTTCACCAACTCAGCCACCGCGATCCCGAACGCCTCGCGCTCACAACCATTGATCCCGAACTCATGCCGGGCCATCAACTCACGTTTTGCCTTCCCCGCTATGCGGCCTTCAAGGAACACCCAATCTCGGTGCCGCGAAGCGAGCGCTTGCACCTTCTTTGCAAAGGGTGAATCATCCAAGTCGCCGAGGATGTGAAGATGAATATCAAACCCTTGCTGCCGCACCTGGTCGAGAATGCCGATTACCGCGTCCATGCGCTTTTCCGGCACCACCCGGCCAATGCACACAAATCCGTTTTCTCTTTCACCCCAGGAAACGGCCGGAAAATTGCCCGGCACGGGAGGGAACTGGACCCGGCGGGCGATCAACCCAAATTCCCTTTCCAAAAGGCCGGCCGTCCAGCACGAGTTCGCCACGGTGACATTCTTCTTCCAATTCTCCGCGCGGCTGGGCGCGAGGCGCTCGCAAAGCCCCAGGTAGGCCCTTCGCAACATCGTGTCGCCATACCACCAGCGCCGCGCAGTGGTCAGGCTGGGATGGAGCGCCTGCTGGAGCTTGGGGGCGAAAGAGAAGTCCGCCACGAACTGCACGAGCGGTACGCCCAAATCGCAGGGATTGTAATGGGAAGTGATCGCGTCAAAGCGGGGCGCTAACCGCCGGCATTCGCGCGTGAATAGCGCCCCGCGCAGCCCAGCGAGCTTGGGCGTGCGGTGCAATCCCAGGGGCAACCGCACCTCATGGATGGTGAATTCCCCCGGCCGCAGGTCCGTGCCGTAGTACGCGTTCAGGCGCGGCAGGTCGACCTTGCCACCTGTGATAAGCGTTACGTCGTGGTCGCGCTTCAGCGCCTCGACGCTCCACAAAGCCCCGGTCTCCGAGCCCCCGTACCTGAGCTGGGGATGAATCACCGCTACGCGGGGGCGTCGCAAACCTATGCCCCCACCTTCTCAGCTATCAGATGGATTTCGCTTCCGCGTTGCCGACCCTCAGTGCGATTGAAGCCAAGAGATCGGACGAGCGAAAGTACCATTTCAGGTGAAACTTCGGCAGGAATAAAGCGTGGGTGGATTTCCAGGCACAGTAGGTCACACGCCGGACTGGACGGGGTCTCCTTCAGACCGCTAAGCACTCCGAACTCAGCGCCCTCAACATCGACCTTTACTGCCTTGGGAACCGGCAGACACGCCGTCCGGCGCAAGTCATCGCCGCGTGTCACTCGGATGATGGCGGCCGGTGAGCTCTTGTTCCGACTGGCGGCCCGAGGAACAATGGTTGCGGCCCCGCGCGTCCCAAAAATCTGGATTTCACCGCTGCGGTCGCCAAGAGCCAACTGGAATACCGTAGCGTTCGTCAAGCCGTTGAGGGCGATGTTCCTGATCAGCAACTGATAGCTCCCGGGAAGGGGTTCGAATCCGATCACCCTCCCGCGTTCGCCCACAATCTTGGCCACAGGAATCAAGAACTCCCCAATGTTGCTTCCGATGTCGTAATAAACCCCGCCTCCCAGAGCCTCTTCTCCAACGCCTCGACAAAATCCAGTTCGTCCCCGTAGTAGGACTCGAGCGCATGGAACTCCTCCGTGTCAGGCTCAGTGAAAACAAACTGAACTCCCCCGATCGCATGACGGACCAACGGTCCTCGAAGGCGGTAGTCGCACCGCTTCAGGACAGGAGCGAGGTGAAAACCGCGCGCGATCTTTGTCAGCCGTCGGTTGTGCGTCAGGCTCCGGATAGCGCCCTTCACGTGTCCAAGCAATCAATCCACCTCTTCACTGCCGGTTTTCAGAAATCCGCCCCACCGCCCCGTGGCGTGCCCGGGCGACAGCACCGAACTACTGCCTGCCCGCCGGCCGGGGAGGCTCTGCCGTCGGTCTCGGATCGTACTTGCCATGAAAGTCATAGGGTCTCACCCGCATACCTGTCTTGCCCCGAAGGGCATCTACGAACGCCTTCGTCAGAAGGCGACAACGATACAGCTTATTATTGTCCACGATGATGATCACCCCAAGCCTGCGGACGCAAGCTACTGCAAAGCCCAAAGCAGCTCTCCATCTTGGCGAGCCGTACAGCCGCAGAAAATAGCTATTGCGAACGTGGTAATACATTTTCCAGTATTCCTCCACTCGCAAACGAGGCAATCCAAGACGCCTTTCCATTCCGGGGTTATGTGGGTGGTGCGCGAAGAGCGCCGTTTTCACCAGGACGAGCTCGCCCATCTCTTTCAGCTTCAGTGAGAGCAGGATGTCGTCTCCGCACAAGAACAAATCTTCTCTTACGAAACCCACTCGGGAGGCTGCCTTAGCATCGACCAGAAGGCAGCAGAGGAACGCGCAGTCAGCGGGGACAACGTTACCGGTGAGGGCCGTTGCCTGCGAGTTCGTATGATGTGGTTCCAGGAGGTAGCCCGAGGGCGAGACAACACCCGTGCGGGTGTTAATCTGCATGCAGGTGGCTGCCACAACTCTGCCGCCCGGCGTGAACCCGGGCTTAAGCAGCTCCTCCAGGGTCGATGGACGCGGCACGACATCGCTGTCGAGACACCATATCCACTGGTGGCCTCGCTGATAAGCCATCTTCATTCCGGCGTTGAAACCTCCGGCCCCACCGCGGTTGTCCGGAAGGCGAACATAAATCACTCGACCGGCGAACTTCTGAGCGACCATTTCTCCGGTTCCGTCGGTGGAGGCGTTATCTACGACGATGACCTCATCAGCGGGCCGAGTCTGGTGGAGAACGGACTCCAAGCATTCAGCCAGAAGTGCCGAACGGTTATAGGTGGGAATGACAGCGCAGACAGTCACCATTTATTGTCTCCTGCAACGGTGAGGCCATGTCATTTGCCAGAACGATCTCGCGTGCGTTAGACGTCTACCCCTGATGCGCCGCAGGCGGATGCAGCCAGACATGCCGTTGCGCCTACGTACAGTCCGTCTCGAATCGAATCCGCAATGCCTTGAAAATTCCAGCGGGCGTACCGGCCGACCATCAGGATGTCGTTTTCTTCCAGCTTCTCGAGGGCACGTGAGCGCCACTTGGAACCGGGCCAAGACCAGGTGTACGCCACGTCAATCCAGGTCGCGTCGGCCACCTCCGCATCGCCAATGTAGCCCCAGTCTCGCAGTTCCTGTGTGGCGGCTTCGACGTATTCCTGAATGTCCTGCTCTGCAGGAACGGAACCATGTGCGAAGGCACGCTCCGCGTAGATGCTCACCCGGTCCGAGAGCGCGCGCGATGATTGGGGCAGGAAACTAACATCAACGTTGCTATAGAAACCCACCCGGTGAAATCCTGCCTTGCTTCGCGAAACATAGACCCAGTGGTCGCCAGGGCAAGCTGCCCCGCGCTTCGCGCCAATGTTCAGCACGAGAACCGATGTGTACGGACCAGGCTCTTCATCGAGCTCGAGGCGCGTCATTTCAACCATCTTGCTCAGAGGCAACGTCGAGACCAGCAGTTCATAGTGAACCGTTGACCCGTCTGCGAATTCCACCTCTCTCCGGCGGACGTCAACGGCCGCGGCGCGCTTCTGGTAGTGAACCTCACAGCGCTCGGCCATCCGCGTGGCGAGGCTATTCAGACCCTCTGTGGGGTAAACGAAGCTCACGTTGTAACCCACTTGCGAGTTGCCTCCAAACATGCCTTGGATGACGCGGTCCAGGTCCACCGGGGACTTGTAGGGGTCTTGCGGCGCGATTTCCTTCCAGAGGCCAGCGGTGTACATCTCATGAAAAGGGCCAAAAAACATCTCGGTAAGTGTCGCTCCGAAGCTTTGCCTTAGCCACTCTTCGAGCGTTCGAGGTCGGGCGCGAGGTGACGCCAAGATTTCCGACAAAGCTTTGATTCTTGTTTCCTCTTTGATAGAGCCCAGGTGGTTTTGCAGAGGGTAGGGGACGTAAAGGCGTTCGTCCGGGAAAAACACCGAAGAGCGGCGCGCATAACACTCGACCGGAGCCAAACTGCCAACGAAGCGCAGAATGGCTGCATCTCCCCCAAATATCCAGTGCCCCCCTCCCAGCTCGAAGCGATAAGCCTCTCCATCCTCGGGCCGGGAACGGAGACGCTGCTGGCTACCGGGGCGCATGTAGTAGGACGTACAAACACCGCCCGGCGCTGCGGCCTCTTCGTAGACTGGCGACCGGGATGCCAAGCCTGCAGCAAGACCAGTCATTCCGGCACCGAGAACAATCACTCGATGCGCTCTCCGCGAGGCATTTTCGGTCACTGGCAAAGGTCTCTCCCGGAGATGGCTGAACCGAGACCGCAAGCGTTGGCAACCGCTATGGCGCCATCTCGAGCATCACATAATCTCAAAGCTGCCAATCAAACCTCTGCGGGGGTCCTAGCCACCACGGCTTCGACGGCAAGCATGCCCTCTTGGGCCCTAACTTTTGCGGAAGAGTCCTCGCCCGCCTGCAGCGGGTTAAGGTGCGCCTTCCAAAGATAGCCAAACTGCACCGCCGTGACCGCGAACTCTGCCGTCATCACTGAAAATGCCATGCCGTTTGCTTTCCAAACAGGGGCTAGCAGGAAGGACAGCGCCAAGTTGACAGCTCCGCCCAGGGCGACGGATGCCAGAACGACTCTCTCTCGGCGAAATGGAAAGAGCACTTGCATGCCCAGGACGTTGCTGATCGCGATCATAAACGGCAGCGGGGACAAAAGACGTAAAGTTGTGACGGAACTTTCGTAGCGGGGCCCAAAAGCCACCTTAATGATCAGCGGAGCCGCCAGGAACAGAGTCACGGAAATGAGTAACCCCACTGCACCCACCACGAGGAGCATCCTTCTTCCCCAGTGCAGCGCATCCTGTTTCGAGTCCACGGCCAACTTGCTGAACCGGGGGTAGACTGCCTGCGATAGTGGACCCCAAACAGAGGTAGCCATCCGGGTAACCCTCTCCGCTGCGCTGTAAAAGCCAACCATAAGGTCGCTTGCCAGGAATCCCAAAATGAGCCCGTTAGCCGACGAATAGAAACTAATCGCCCCCAGGGTGAAAAACGAGACACAGCCCTCCTTGAGGCAGCGCCAGATGTCTGCCCAAGAGGGCAGCGAAAACGTCAGCCGGAACCTTCGAACGGCGATCCACGCTCCAGCCGCACCGCCTAGCAGGGAGCCAAAAGACACTAGCGCCGCATAAACGAGGTAGTCTTGAGGCCCGCGAACCAACACAAACATTGCCAGGACCGAGAGAGTCCGTACAGACAGGTTGATGATAGAAGCAGGCAGCATCTGTTCCAGCCCCTGGAACAGCCACGCCGGGAAAAGAAGACCCCCCGAGACGCCCACAAACAAGAGCAGAAGCAAACTTGATAAGGCATGAAAGCGGGGGACTAGCCTAATCAACAGCAAAAGGATCAGAAGGCCAAGCGATGCCAGCAGCGCCTTGGCGGCCCAGACGGTGTTTGCTATGCGGTTGACTGCGGCAGGGCTTTCCCTTTCGGTGGAGATCTTCCGCGTGGCCGAGAGGCCGAAGCCGTAGTCTACGCCCAGCGCGATGTAGGACATCAGGCTTTGACCGAAGGCGAGGGTTCCGAGTCTCCACGGGCCGAGTACACGTGCCAAGTAGGGCAACGCGATCAAGGGAAGAATATACTGCGCAAATTGAATCGAATAGAGGGAGAGAGCGTTCTTGCCAACCGTGCTACCCAATGTGCGGCGGACAACAAGGACGACCTCTGCAGGCCGTGGTAGGCTACGTATGCCTGCTCTACGATCTGGCGGCGGTATCCGCACCCCCGCCGTGCTCATGGATGCACGCTCCCTTCGGACCTCGTCAGTGCAGCTCTGCGCCGCGCTCGAGCCGGACGTCCACCCCAAATTGCCAGTTGGCCGCGCTGGCGAGGGTGGATTTCCGCTTCCGCGGGAATGACGCCCCTCCATGTCACCCCCGCGCAAGCGGCTGTGCAGTGGATTTCCGCTTGCGCGGGAATGACCATCCACTGAGTTCCAGAATCGACCGGGCGGCAAACTGCGGGCCGTAGACGAACGCCCGGCGCCACGTGCGGCGCGGTTCATGGAAGAAACGCCAAAGCCATTCGAAACCCGACTCCCGAATCCAGGCTGGAGCGCTTTCGACTTTACCGCTGACAAACTTGAACGCCGCCCCGACGGCGATCATCACCGACACGTTGACCTTTTCCCGATGCGAGAAAATCCATTGTTCCTGTTTCGGCAAGCCCAGTCCTACCCACAGGACGTCCGGTCTGGTTTGGTTAATCATCTTGACGACTTGCGCGTCTTCTTCCGGAGTAAGTTCGCGAAAAGGCGGGGAATATGTGCCCACAATGCGCAGCCGCGGGAATTGTTCCGAGAGTCTGGTGGCGCACAGGCCAAGAACTTCCTCCGTGTCGCCGTAAAAGAAATTCGTATAGCCCTTCTCGTTCGATAACCGGCAGAAAGCCCATAGGAAGTCAGCGCCACGAACTTGTCTTGGTGCACAGCCAGCTTTCTTGGCCGCCACGCGGGCTGTCCACTTCCCGTCAGGGACGGAGAGATCTGCCGATTCGAGAATGGTTTTGAACGCGGGGTTCTTCAGCCCCTCAACCAGCCCGTGTGAGCTAGTCACCGCGATCCAGTGGGTCCTGTCCCGCTGGCAGAGCCACTGTTCCATGGCCTGGAGAACCTGCCCCATGTCCAGGACGTGTACGGGTACGCCCAGGAGGCGCACACAGGGAACATTGGCGCTACACGCAATGTGATTTTCAGCCGTCATGGTCATGCTCACTCCACGGATATGCTCACAAGGAGGGCGGTGATTGCGAGGGAGCTTTTGAAAGTAGCGCTTCAGCCGGCCAAGCAGTCCCAGCAGAGGCTGGCTTTCGATATCGCCGTGGAGTTCGGCGCGAGATCTTCCCTTCCCGGCGCTCCCACCGGCCCGTGAAGGTAACCGCAAACGATATGAGGACCAAGCGAATGTCCAACCAGAAGCTTTGCCGCCGCGCGTAGAGCAGGTCGTAGCGAAGCTTGTGCCGTCGAGATATTTCGCTGTGGCCGTAGACCTGGGCCAGCCCGGTAAGGCCAGGTCGAACCTGGTGGCGTAAATCGAAGCCAGGAATCTCTGCCCGGAATTTTTTCACCAGCTCGACCCACTCCGGCCGTGGGCCGACAAAGCTCATATCACCCCGGAAGATACTCCAGAGCTGTGGGAGCTCGTCCATAGCCGTGGCCCGTAGGATTCTCCCAACCTTCGTTATCCTGGGGTCGTTTGCAGCAGCGGGTACTACGCCCCATTTCTTATCGGAGTCAGGAACCATGGAGCGGAACTTCAGGCCCGTGAAGACCCGCCCGTCTTTCCCCACGCGCTCTTGCCGATAAAAGACGGGGCCGCCGTCGTGGAGCTTCACCGCCAGGGCAATAATCCCCCAAAAGGGCAGCGATACGATAAGCCCCACCCCGGACAGTAGAATGTCAAAGCCCCGTTTGAGCACGCGCCACCGCCATCTGTCATTCTGATCCCGCTCTGCGGGAGAAGAATCTCCGCAGTTTGTAGCTGGATGCTGAGCGCAAAAGACAACTGCAGAGATCCTTCGCCCGCCCGAAAGCACGGCGGGCTCAGGATGACAGGCACAAAAGTAGTGAAAGGAAGCAATCAGGCACTTGCGGCGGGAGCGAACAAACTACGAATGGACGCCAGTATGGCCTTATGATGCCAGTCAAACCTCAGGTTCCCATTCAGCCTGGACAGCAGATCGATTCCCTTTGCCCTATCAAAGGCCCTTTCGATGAGGCTGTCGGAAAGGCGCGCCGCGAGCTTTCGGGCGAGATAACCCGTCCACAGCTCGAGGCCGAAAGCGGCGCGCCAGAAGCGCTCAAACTCGCCCAAGGTGTGAACGCTGAGGTCGCCCTTTCGAAAGGCACGAAGTATGACCTCGGTGGCCATTTCCGCGGAAAGAAGACCGAAGTAAATCCCACCTCCCGTTGAGGTCTTAACGTGAGCTGCGGCTTCCCCGATCACCACCATCCGTTCCCCAACACAATTTCCCACCGGCATCTGTCCTATGGCCTTCTCCCGGACCTTCGCCTCACCCCGATCCAGTCCGGGCGCCACTCTCTGCAAAAGTGCGCCGAAGTATGGCCGGGGATCTTCCACGCACATAAGACCGACGCGCACGCGCCCGTGTCCCAAAGGAATCTTCCAGCCGAAGGCCCCGGGCGCGACAGACCGCCCCACATACACCTCAGTTGGGTTGGAGATCCCATCCTTCCCCAGCGGGATATCAGCCTGGATGGCCCGCAAGAATTCGCGAGGCTTCACCAGCCCCAGGGCCGCGTTGAGGGAACCGTTCACTCCGCAGGCAATCACGGCAGCCCGCGCCCTTACTTTCCCAACCGCCCGCTGGCGCCAGCGGAAATGCAAAAGCACTCCGTCCTTTTCGCGGTCGATAGCCTCGACAAACCGACCTAAACACAGCTCAGCGCCGGCGGAACGAGCCAGGTTCGCAAGGTCGCGGTTGAATTCCGCCTTATCGACCACGCGAGCCAGTGGCGTCGCCGAGCGATATTCCAACGTTCTTCCAGCCGGCGAGACCGCCTGGATGCAGCAAATGCGGTTCAAGACTGGTCGGATGGGCAAACCAAAACGCACAAACGCCTCTTCCCCGATGACCCCGGAACAGACGGTGTTTTCACCGATCCTCTTCTGGGCATCCAGCACCGCGACATCGAGCCCCGCCGAGGCGAGTTGATAAGCCGCATACAACCCAGCCGGACCCGCCCCGATCACAGCAACATCTCGCATCAACGTCGTGTCACCTCTGGTCACGAGATTCTAGAACAAGGGTCATCTTATCTGGGGGTGAGGGTGGGTGGCTGATCGTTGGAAGAAGCCGCTTCAGCAACTTTCGAAGCTGAGTGATCCCGGGAGTAGTAATAGTTGTAATAACGATAACGCGAACTGTAGTACCCATCTGCTCGATCCTCCAGCTTGTTGAGGACAGCACCGAGAGTATTTGCGCCGGCCCGGTCCAGGATTCGACGAACCCGATTCAATGCGCCGCGCGAGGTGGTACCGCTTTCCACAACCAGAACCACGCCATCCGCCAAGGCTGAAAGAAGGATTCCATCCGTCACCAGCAACAAGGGCGGTGAATCGAACACAATGTGTTCGAAGCGCTGGCGGAGGTCCCGTACCAGCCCCTCCATAGCAGGTGACGACAGGAGCTCGGCCGGGTTGGGGGGAATCGGTCCGGGTGGAAGCAGCCACAGGTTGGGGGCTGCTGTGAAGGCCTGGAGTGCCTGCTCGATGTCGTGCTCGCCCATGAGAAAGCTACTCAGTCCGGGTCCCGCGCCATCCGACAGACCGAGGGCCTTTAAGACATTGGGCTTCCGCAGGTCCGAATCGACCAGCAGGACGCGGCGGCCACGCTGGGCCAGCGCCAAAGCGAGGTTGACGGAAGCGAAGGTCTTCCCTTCACTGGGATGTGCACTCGTAACCAGCAGCACTTGAGGCGGCTGCGGCGCGCTGGAGAGCAGAATCGAGGTTCGCAAAACCCGGAAAGATTCCGCCATTTGCGACCCGGGCGCACTGAGAACGGCCAATGCCAGGTTTCCATTTCCCGCTGCTTTCCGGGCGCCGTACGGGAAGTACCGGCCATACCGTCCGCGCGATGTTGTCCCGAGCGGAATCACGGCCAAAGTGGGAACAGTTATCTCACTCTCGATGTCCTCCGCTGTCTTGATGGTGCGATCCAGGCTTTCCCGGATAAACGCCAGCGTGACTCCGAGAATCAAGCCCACCAGAAGGCCGACGGCAATATCCAGTGGCTTGTCCGGGCGGATGGGAATACTGGGAATCAACGCCTCGTCGGCCAGGCGGACGTTGGTGGCGCGCAAGCTTACCGAAACGGTGGCATCTTTGAGACGTTTCAGCAGATCGTTGTAAAGCTGCTGGTTGGTCTCGAACTCCCCCTTCAAGATGGTGTACTGAATGAGAAGCTGGTTGAGTTTTTCGACCTCGGCTCTTTGCTGAGCTACCTCCCGGGAGAGAAGCTGCTCACGGCGCAGGGCGGTGCGGTAATCGCTCCCGATGCGCTCAATTATCAGCTTGCGTTCTCGGTCCATGAGCGACTCCACCTCGTTGATCTGATTGCGCAGTTCTTTCACTCGGTAGAAGTTCGGACCATAATGAGAAGTCGTCGCGGCATACTGGGTCTTGAGATCAGCGTATTTCGAGTCCAACTGCTGCAGCAGGGCGTCGTTGGCAATGATGGCCGCCTCGGCTTTGTTGCTCTGCACCGAGTCGTACACTGATTCCTTGTTGGCGCGGTCAGTCTGTGCCGCGGTGAGGTCTTTGCTCAAATCCCCCAGCCGTTGTCCCACGACGTTCTCTTTGTCCCCGACATCGGCAATCGAGTTCTCGCGCTCATAGTCAACCAGCGCCTGCTGAGATTTCTCAACCTTGGCTTTGAGCTCGTCGAGTTGCTGTTCCATCCACGCCGAGGCTTGCCGGGTGGTTTCGTATTTGGAACGAAAACTGGACTCCACGTAATTCTTGACAAGGGCGTTGGCTACACGCGCCGCCAGGCTCGGGTCAACACTCTCGAAGCTGACCTCCACCAACCGGCTCTCATTCAGCAACTCGACATGAAGATGCTTCCTAAAAGCCCGAATCAGACTTGATTGAGTGGCAGATGGAGACCTGTCGGTGCTCGCTGGCCCGCCCTTCCCGCCAGCGCTGAGCTCCGGGGACCCAGCCGCAAGCCCCAACTGCTGTATCGTTTCCCAGGCCAAGTTGTTGTTCTGCAAGAGGTCTACTTGAGTTTGGAGGAATGCTGCGTCGGCGGCCGCGCTCGGGTTAAGCTCGTTGAGCGTTTGCAGTTGGGGGGTCTCCGCCTGAACCTCCATGCGGGCCGTGGCGCGGTACACCGGCTTCATTCGGAAGACAACGAGCGTCACCAAAATTGTAATAATGAAGGCAACCGTGAAAACGGTGCCCCGGCGCTTTCTAAGAATCTCCCAGTAGGTATGGAACGAGTATGCGTCAGGCCTCGAAGCCTCGACGTCCAAGACGGGGTATCCAGAATACGCCGGGCGGTCAGGAGGAACGCCGTTCGTCGGCATTAGCTTGTCATTTTCTGCCATCTTGCGCCCCCGTCGCCAATTCCGCTTCCTGCTCGTGCTCCTGAAAGGCCGCGTGGCATGAAACGCGCCAACGTGCAGAGTTTACGCCTTCACCAGCCGTGGTCAATCTCTATAATGGCATACGCCAAATCGTAGTATTGACAGCGGTGTTGAGGACTGTATCGAGGGTTCTCTTGACCCCGCTCTCGGGCACATAAAGGATGTCGCTAGCCAACAGTTGTTGATCCGGAGCCCGGTTCGACAGGACCTTCTTGAGGTCTACCGGGACTTCCTGTCTTCCGCCGGGAGCATCGGGCGCCTTGCGTATGATTAAGGCTTTTCCTGGCCTTGCCTCGTGCGTGAGGTTGCCCGCCAAGGCAATAGCCTTCAGCACCGTCATTTGCTCCTGGTTGTTGGAGAGGACAAAGCCCCCAGCCCGGTTCACACCGCCCACCACGTAGACAATTCCCGCCCGTTGAACCGTAACCCGATCCCCCGGATACAAATCTACGTTAAGGCTCGCGTCACCGTTCTGCCAGAGTCGCCAGACGTCAACCTTCACCGTACGTGAGATCGCTGGATTGGCATCCTGCGCGGCCCGGGCAGGGTTAAGCCCTGGCCCCCCCGGAGCATTCTCCCCGCGGGTGACAATCGCCGTGCCGCCCGCATCGTCGCTAAGACCTTCACCTTGCCCCAATACGTCGAGCAACGTCGTGTGAACGTAGACCGGATAAATGCCCGGTTTTCTTACAGCGCCGGAAAGTGTTACCGAATTCAATGCTGAAGATTTCACCGTAACGACGACTTGGGGATCCGTAAGCAGCCCGCCGTCAAGAAGATCCTTGCGAAGGGCTTCTGAAAGTTGGTCGAGCGTCAGGCCTGCCGCCATGACCGGCCGCGACAGCATGGGAAGAGTTATCATCCCATCCCCATCCACCCGATACTCGCGCGAAAGCTCTTGTACATCGACGACGTAGACGTCCAGAAGGTCGTCCTTGGCGACCACATACCGCGCTCCCACCCGGTTGCTCGGAGAGGCGCTCGAGGCTGCCGGCCTCAGGGAGGAGATCGGCGCCACCGTCGTAGGCGGAACTGGATTCTGCGCCCACGCGAGGCCACCCAGGCAAATCAAGCCAACCACAGCCAACACCGCCCCCAACTCAGCCCTCCTTCCCGGGCGCGCCGCGCCGTAGAGTAAAAGGCCACCTGCCCTGCCGCCGGCCCCGCCAAGCGACAACATTCCCAAAGCCGAACCTTTTACGCCCCACGCCATGCTCATCACTCCTTAAGACAACTTCCACATTCTTGACCAACCTCCCTCCCGGCAAGCCGCAAGGGGGTCACACTTCCTATACTGGCACTTCGTCGGAGCAAAGAGCTTGCAGGAATCGTTTCATCCTTTCCTTCCCCTTGCCAGGAGATTGGGTTGCAAAGCAGGACTTGGCTCTGCCCTGTGACTCACAGGAGAATACCTTGCAAGCCCATCTGGCCTTTACCCCTATCTTCGGCTGGACAGAGGGGGTACTTGAGCTGGAAGAGCAAGGATTCTCCACACGGCGGTGAAATTGTTAAGGCGCCCCGTGTTTTCCCCCACCGTAGGGCAAGGCACGCCGCGGCCTGAACCCTAAACCTCGTTCGCTGCCCGGTCAGCAGCGACCCGTAGCCTGGTTCGCTCGTTTCGCGAGCTTTGTGAGCCACGCCAGCGCGGTCTGGTCAACCCTACGCCGTTTTGGTTTAACCTCAAAAGGGGACCAACCATGATGAGGTTGAATCTCACCATAGACCCGGATCTCGATCGCGCATCGCCAGTGACACACATTTCCGAGCGGGGGATTTCGATGGCAGAATCAGAATGGGCTAAGAGAATGGCTCAGGAGTTCAAGGCTGGAAAGGCGCGAAAGGCCGAAGAGGACGCCAAGCTCCTGGAAGAGCAGAGGATTAGGAAGGAATCTGCTTCTAAACTGTGGACAGATGTCAGAAGCCGCCTCTACGTTTTGGTGTGGAACGGGATCTTATCGGCATCCTTTTGCACCCCCAACTCTTCGTCAGGGAACCCTGAATGGTCAGTGGCATTCACAGGACTTTCCCCTTACCGCTTCCCACCCTTCGTGCAAGATGAAAGGTGTGAGGCATAAAGCTGCGACGGGGTCTGCCCACTTTATTCCCCAGACGGCGTTGACTGACAGTCCGGCCAGGGCAATCCAAGCCATGTAACCACAGACCGCAGATTCCGCCGCATCGGCTCTCAACGCAGCGCTTGAAGCGCTGGCTGATAACTTCCGCTTTTGACCGGCCAGCCAGGGCATCACCATTCCAGCAACCAGTAGGAGAGCTATTCCTGCAAGACTGGGGTGGACCTCCCGCTTCCCGAGTAGTGCCGTTCCTGAAACGAGGAGCACGTATGCCGCCAAGGCAAAGAGCAGGCCGCCGGCGATTCGAGTAGCAGACTCCTCGGCGTTCATTGCCGTGGAATGGAAGCGGAACCGCCAGTAAACCACCAGAGCAGAAACCAGCTCGATTGCGCTATCGCCACCAAAGGCGAGCAAGGCCGGACTGTGAGCCCGCCAGGCAGCAATCAGGGACACCCCTGCTTCCAGAAACATCCAAATGAGGGTGAAGACCTGAATTCGAAGAATACGTCGCAGGACATGCGGTGGCAGCACCACTATTACGTCGGGCATGGTCTCATTATGCACGCAACAGATCGCCGAAAACACTCTCTTGGCATCATCCTGATCTTAGCCGAGTCATCAATATGCGCAAGGGGAGGCTGCAAGCCAAGAAGAAACGTGTACGCAGCAACGCGACCCTACGGGGCCAGCTTCTCAGAAACCACTTTGGCCTGCGTGAAGAGCAAAAGGTAGTCACGGCCGCCGGCTTTCGAGTCTGTGCCTGACATGTTGAAGCCGCCAAAGGGGTGACCGCCCACCAGGGCGCCGGTACATTTCCGGTTGAAATAAAGGTTGCCCACGAAGAAGTCCTCAGCAGCCTTATCCATCTTCGAGCGGTTCTTTGTGTACACGGCCCCCGTCAGGCCATATTCCATGTTGTTGGCGATCTCCAGCGCTTCGTCAAAGTTCCGGGCTTTGAGGACCGCCAGCACAGGGCCGAAGATCTCTTCCTGTGCGATGCGGGCCTGGGGAGCGACGTCCGCAATCACCGTGGGTTGGATGAAGTGTCCCGGTCCGGGAGCTTCCGCGCCGCCCGTAATGAGGCGGCCCTCCTTCTTGCCGATCCCAATGTATTCCAGGATGGACTGCTTCGCCCGAGCGTTAATCACAGGACCCATGTAGTTGTTAAGGTGCGTCGCAGGGCCGACCCTAATCTGCTCCACCCGGCTCTGTAGCTTGTCGAGAAAGGCTTCATAAACCGACTCCACCACGATGGCGCGCGAGCACGCCGAACATTTCTGGCCCTGGTAGCCGAAGGCGGAGACGGTGACGCCTTCCACCGCCGCCTCCAAATCCACCTCACTATCCACCACGATGGAGTTTTTGCCGCCCATTTCCGCAATGACACGCTTCACCCAGATCTGCCCCGGCGCCGTCTTCGCCGCTACCAGGTTGACATGCAACCCCACCTCCTTCGAGCCTGTGAAAGCCACAAAGCGTGTTCGCGGATGTCCCACCAGGACGTCTCCGACTGAACCACCCGGGCCGGGGAGAAAGTTCACCACCTCGGGAGGCATTCCCGCCTCCGCCAACGCTTCGAACAGCTTGTACCCGATCGCGGGGGAATCGCTCGAGGGCTTCAGGACCACGGTGTTGCCGGCCACCACGGATGCCAGGGTCATCCCCGTGAGGATAGCGAGCGGGAAGTTCCAGGGCGGAATTACAACCCCTACCCCCAGAGGGAGGTAACGCAGAAAGTTCCTCTCACCGTG
>Ga0208821_1000483_pt1 | contig 30689 bp, 28 predicted proteins | sample June2015DPH_20_5_FD_184720 | JGI IMG/M metagenome (GOLD analysis project Ga0208821, IMG submission 184720) | Peatland microbial communities from SPRUCE experiment site at the Marcell Experimental Forest, Minnesota, USA - June2015DPH_20_40... | ecosystem: Environmental > Terrestrial > Soil >... | reverse complement strand
AGCGGCCGGTCACCGAGCCCGACGAGATGCAGAGCGCCTACTCCCCACATGTGCTCCGGATCCTGGACGCGGTCGGATTGACTGACGTATTTCACTCCTGGTGGTTCCTCGGAGTGGTGCTGCTGGTCAGCCTCTGCATCACAGCGGCTTCCATCGATCGTTTCCCCAACTCGTGGCGCTACTTCTCGCGTCCGTACAAATATCCCGATGAAAGCTTCCGCCGCGCTTCACATCCGCAGAAATCGCTGGCCATCGCGGACGAAGAATCGGGGTTGGTGGCGGCTGAGCGTGCACTGCATTCGCTGGGATTCAAACCCGAGCGGGTTGTGCGCGAAGACCACTTGCGCGAAGACCACTTCGGAATTTTCGCGGAACGGCACCGGATCTCCGAGCTAGCCGTGTACATCGTTCACGCCAGCCTCCTGCTCATTTTTTTTGGCACGGTCGTGGATGGCATTTGGGGCTGGCGTGGATATCTCAGTCTGAACGAGGGGCAGAGTTCCAACATCGTTGAGTTGCACGATGGCAGCACGCGCACGCTCCCGTTTGCCATTCGCTGCGATGCCGCCGGTCAGGAAAACTATAAGGACGGCACCCCGAAGAAGTGGTGGTCCAAGCTGGCCGTGGTGGAAGACGGACGGGATGTGCAGAAGAAAGAAATTGTCGTGAACGATCCGCTCCTCTACAACGGTGTCCGCTTCTACCAGTCGAGTTACGGCCCGAATGGCAAGGTCGACAAGTTCGTGCTGGTCGCGACTCCGAGCAACGGTTCTGGCGAGAAGCAGGAAGTCGGGTTGGCGGTGAACGACACCGTTTCACTCGACGCCGATACTACGGTGCGTTTCGCCGAATTCTTCCCCGACTACGCCGTTCGTGACGGGCAGGTATACCGGAAATCGAACCAGTTGGAAAATCCCGCAGCCCACTTGGTTGTGACTTCGAAGCGTGCCGGGAAAGACTTCGACGTGTGGCTCCCAGCGATGGACGGGGTTGCCGACAACTCGCTGGCGCCCTATCAGTTCCAAGCCACCGACTTGAAGATGGGCCACTTCACGGGATTGCAGGTTTCGCACGAACCGGGACAATGGGGAGTCTGGTCAGGTGTGGTGCTGATGGGCATTGGACTGGCATTCGTGTTCTACGTCGTGCACATGCGGTTTTGGGTGGTACCGGTTCGCGACCCCAAGACGGGCAAGAACTCACTGTGGATCGGAGGAACTGCGAACCGCAACCGGGACGCGTTTGAGCAGCGCTTCAACGATCTGGTGGAGTTGGTGGAAGAAGAACTGAAACCCATTCCCAAAACCTTTACGCGCACACGGGTCGCTACCGTCTCCGGGAACTGAACCGAATCATTGGAGGATGTAAATGGCACGAGTAAAGGTAGAACAGCAGCAACCGGCCACAGGCGTGACCCTGATCGTACTGGTCGGATTGGCAATTGCGTTCCTGCTGTTCATGGCATTTCTGAACGTGGTCAAGAGTGGCAATCTCTTGAACGAGACGAACCTGCTCTTCGCCGCTCTGATTTTCTACTCCGGCGCCGGCGCGTTGTATCTGGGATTTGGAATCACCGGCACTGAGTCGTACGTGAAGTTCGCATCGCTCGCCACCGGGCTTGGATTGATCGCTAATACCGCAGCCATTGCCCATCGCTGGTACGAAGCTGGACATGCGCCGTTTTCGAGCGTTTATGAAATGCTGCTCAGCTTCGTCTGGACGCTGGCCGTGCTTACGCTGGTGGCTGAAAAGAAGTATGGCGTCAAGGTCATTGGCACGGTCACCATGCCGGTGGCAATTGTAGGCGTGGTGCTGATGCAATTGCTGCGAACCGATGTGCATCCCTTGGTTCCTGCCCTGCAGTCGACCTGGCTGCACGTGCACGTCACGCTGGCCATGCTGGCCTACGCCGCCTGTGCGCTAAGCTTCGCTCTGGCCGCGATGTTCCTGATCCAGGACAACGTGAAGACCGAGACCTTCCTCGCCGCGACTAGTGCCAGCACACTTGCCATTTACGCGAGCGTCGTTCTAACGCGCTTTGAGAAGTGGGGCGGCCTGAGCCTGGTGGCGTGGAATCCGGAACAAAAATCGGAGGTCTTCCTTTCCAGGGGCGTGCGATTGTTCGTCACCATTCCGGACCTCGGCTGGCTGATGACGCTGACGCTTTTGGTGGTGGCATCGCCGCTGGTCTTCTACGGGCTGGCGCGCTGGAAGCACAACGATAGCTTCCTGACGCTCGCCAATCGCGCTGTATTCCTCAGCATTCTCCTCCAGGTGATGACGCTGGTCATGTTTCTGCTGCGCGCCAGTGATGGCCGCTATCCGTCACTCGACGCAGACGGGTTATTTCCCACCAGCCTTGCCGCCAGCCCCTTCATCCTTTCGGGTCTGGTGGGCGGAGTATTTATCTCGCTGCTCTATCTGCTGCTGGTGTGGCGGCGCCCGGATCTGGGGCGTTTGCTGCCCAGCGCGGACAACCTCGACCGCATCACCTACAAAACCATCTGTCTTGCCTTCCCCTTGCTGACTCTGATGATCGCCTCCGGAGCGTACTGGGCGAACCAGACCTGGGGCTCGTATTGGAGCTGGGATCCAAAAGAAACCTGGGCAGCGATTACCTGGTTGGTGTATGCCCTCTATTTGCACATGCGCATCACTCGGGGATGGCGTGGCCGTCGCGCCGCTTACTTCGCCATTGGCGGCTTTGCCGTGGTGATGTTCACTTTCTTCGGTGTGACTTACCTGCTGCCCGGACTGCACGCTTATGCCTAGCCGATCTCAGTCCGCGGCGAAGGCATCTGAGCCAGTGGTAGAGTTAGCTCATACGACTGCTGCGGCCGTCCAGCCTCCGAATGGGCCGGATGGAAGTGAGCGCATAATGTCCGCAGGTTCGTCGCAGGGGGAAGACCTCAGATTGAATTCTGTACGCGTCAATTGGCAGCTCAAGGCACTCTTGCCGGTAGTGTTTGTACTGCTGGTCGGGCTGCTGCTGTTCATTATGGCGACCGTATCTTTTCGGGACCCGGAACGCCACGCCGTGCTGATGGTCGCGGGTGCGGGTGCGGTCGTCATATGTGGGGTGTCGATCGGCGCGCTGGCCTTTTTTATTCAACGGCCGATGGTCGAATTACAGGAGAAGATCGCGCTGGTGAGTGACGGCGACCTGAACGTCGCGGTCGACTTTGCCCGGCGCAACGACGAAATCGGAGACCTCGGTCGCAACTTCAACCACATGCTGCAGCAGTTGCGGGAGAGCAGGGAAGAGATTGAGACCTTACACCGCACGCAAATGTCTCGCGCTGAGCACTTGGCAACGCTCGGCGAGTTGGCTGCTGGCTTGGCCCACGAGATTCGCAATCCGCTTGCTGGAATCGCAGGCGTCATCGAAATCATCGGCCGCGATCTGCCTTCGACCAGTCCGGCGCGCGCGGTAGTGGAAGATGTTCGCGAGGAAATCGCGCAGATCAACCGCATACTTACCGATCTTCTGGAAACGGCGCGGCCTCACCCGCCGCAGATTTGCCGGAGCAACCTCAACACGACCGTGGAACACGCCGTGATGCTGGCTCGCCAGCAGGTACTCTCAAAACCAATCAGAATCGAACTGCAGAAGGCACCCGATCTGCCTGAAGTCGAGCACGATAGCGATCAGATTCACCAGGTGCTTCTGAATCTGCTCCTGAATGCAGTCCAAGCCATGGAGAGCGCGGGCACAGTGTGCGTCGAAATCGGTTCGCGAGATGATTACGCTAGTGTCATTGTCAGCGACACTGGGCGTGGCATCCCTCCGCAGAACATTCCAAACATTTTCCGGCCTTTCTACACCACCAAGGGAAACGGCACAGGTCTTGGTCTTTCCCTTGCCCGCCGTATCGTCGAAGAACATCATGGCCGCATCGAAGTGAGCAGCGTGGTTGGAAAGGGAAGCAAGTTTGAGGTAGTGCTGCCGTTTCGCATGCCCACCACCGCTGAGGTCGCAACTTCCTAGCCGGGCATATCTATGGAAGACATGCTGCCTAGCCAAGATCAAGAAGTTGATCCGGGAGCGGCGGCGCGAGATTGCTGTGGCAGCAATCACACTGGCAAGTGAGGCCGACCCCACCTCTGTTCTTACTTCTTTACGGAATCGTTACGCTCTTTGACACGGTTCCGGAGTATACTTGTTGATGGGCGGAGCCTCCAACGAATAGGCGACTAACACCTGTTCCCCTCGGGTTGGCAGGAGGTGCTTATGCGGTTCTCCGGCCTGGCGGTCGCAGTAATCCTGCTATTCTCATGCGTTATTGTTGCGCAACATTCTTCCGTTGGCTCGTCGGGCGGTTCCCACAGCTGTTATTCGGGCGGAGGCAGTTCGTCCGGAGGTTCGGCCACGCACAGTGCACGCTCAGGGTCGAGCGCATCCCACTCCAGCCATCAACCGTCGGGTTCGAACGCTGCGCCCGCAATTCGTGAGCCCGGCGTCGCCCGCGTGCCATCACAGCCCGAGAAGCGTGCCTTTTTCTCGTTTCTGCGTCATCCCTTCAGGAAGCCCCAGCCCAAGACTGAGGCCGATCTGCAGCGCAGAATCTGCGCGAAGAAGGGCCCGTGCCCGATCTGTCCTGCGGGACAAACTGCCGGCAAGAACGGCGCCTGTGTACCATTGCCACAAGCGCTTCTTTGCCGGACGGGCGAATACTGGAATAACGGCGGTTGCGTTGGGTTCGTGACCTTCCTTGCGAATTGCAGCCTCGATCAGGATCGGGAGCTGATGGCAGCAAGAAAAAATATGGAAGCGGCTAAGAGAGGCATGGAAGCAGCGTGCTCGCAGGATCCCGCTGGTCGCGAATGCTCAGAGGAGAACGTCTTCTACCAGGCTGCCGTGGACTTGCACAGACAGCGGCAGGAATCTCACGTTCGCGCCTACGAAGAATGCCAGCGGAGTCAGTCTTTTTTCTGGCCCTTTGGTCTGTATTCTGGTCCTCTTTTCTCGCCCCTTGGCCTATATTCTGATCCTCTGCTGCCCTAGCCTATCGGGTTGAAGCAACGAGGTCAGCGCGTGATCACGCCCCTGAATACCGCTCATCGCACGGTTGTCATGGGCATTGAGCGCGGCAAACTCCAGGACCTCATCTTCGACAATCGGGCTCTTGCCAGCCATCGTGCGATGGCCGCCATCCTCGGTGTGATTCTCAAACTGCCGCCGCTGAAACAAGCCATGGCGAGCCAGCAAATGAAGTCACTTTATCTGGACAATTTATTGTCCAGTCGTAAGTCGAAACACGCGGAAGCGTAGGTTAGAGAATTGAGAGGAGTTGGAGAATGTGGGCACGGATGCAGACCTCGGAGGATTTGAGCCTCCAACAGCACTCAAAGCACCTGCTTGAAATCTGGGAATCATTGCGCTGACCACCTGCTGCGTCGTCCAAGGAGTCCGGGGCCTCATCACACCTCCACCATCGCGTCAGTCACAAATCGGAACTGGAGAAAAGCCCGTCCATCAGAGGTGAGCATTACTTTGTAGCTATGCCATGAGATGAGCTGTGTCTCTTCCAGGAATTGAAGCCACTGCAAGAAACTACAGCCGTCATAAATTTCTGGGAAACGAGCAGCAACCCCTTCGTATATTGGGCGCAACCGCGCAACGGGAATGCCCGCTGGCCCGGCGGAGTCTATGAGCTGCAAAGCAGCGATTGGGGCTTCCCAAAGGACTGAGTAGATCGGGTCGAACGCTTCCGTGATCGAGAGCAGGGCCAGCGGTCTTGCCTGCGTTAGGATTCTCTTTCGACGAAGTGTTCGTGAATCAAGTGCGTTGGCAATGCACAGCAACGCCACCACAAAAACGAAAAGCACGAATGAGGCAACGGCCAAGATCAAGACCGGCATGGCCCACCTCTGCTGCGATGTTCCCTCGGCTGCCTTTCCGAATCCGTGAGGTCAATCACAACCGAGTGCGACTTCATTATAGTACTCACCTCAACGGCCAAGCTCCGTCACTCCTCGCGGAACTGACGACCCGAGCTCTCAGTCCACAATTACTCCCGGAATAACGCGGGCGATGAGGCCTTGCATGCGCTGATAGTGCGATCCCTTCCAGTAGATTCGATCACACTCCCTGCAAATGTGGAACTCGTCGTAATGTTGCTCGGTCTTTGGTAGCAAGCGATGCTGAATCAACTGTTTCGGAACCGCTTGCAACGGTGCATTGCAGTGGAGACAGCGGCGAAATGGGGAAATGGATGCGAACAGATCGAAACGGCTCAGTACTTCCATCATCTGGTGGTGCGGGTGTATTTCCCCCACCAGGTATCCGTGGATCACTATGCTGCGTTTCAATAGTCCGCGGTCCCTGGTTACCAGAGTTCGTTGTTGGTTCGCGGAGATGCGGGCGAGTTCCTCATCGCGATAGTCATTGCGATACAAGCTGTCGAAACCCAGCATTCGCAGGTAGGCCGCTAGCCTGCCGAGATGGTTGTCGAGCACGAAGCGCCTTTCCCCTTTAAACGCGGGCCGCACACGTGTGAGCGGATTGATATCGAGTGATCGGAAAATTGGGTAAACGCTGATTTGGTCCCCGTCGTTCAGGCGGCGGGAGAAGTCCACGGACTCACCATTAATCAAGATGAGACCGATTTCGGTGTGCGGCACGCCTAAAGCCTCGATCACATCCTTGAGTGAGGCAGCGGTATCCAAGCCATGGACGAAACAAGAACCTCTCTTGGTCGGCGGGAGCAGTTCATTCAACTCCGCGTAAAATCGAAAATATACTTGCCGCATCGGCATGGCACAGCCAGCACGGACCAAAAGAACCACTCCTGCATTCTAGGTCGATAGGACCCACGAAAAACAGGCTGGGAACTGGGTGGAATCCCGTTTTGGCGCCGCAATCCCTGATGATCACTTTGCAGAAGTATTGAGTCTGCGATTACGCAGGCCTAGAATTAAAGATGAAAAGATCAATTTGCGGATCGAGTCTCGATTCAGGACCTCGACTGGCAATGTTCATTTGACCCAGTTCTGGACCTCGTTCTTCGAAGACCAACCTTGGTCTCCCCTGGTCCCCAAGGAGGTGTGGTTATGCTGGGGATGAGCTTGCTTTCCTTTCTGCTTCTCACTCTCATCGGAGCAGTCGTTGCTGTTGCCTACCACAACATGGTTCGCTATCGGTTTCTTGAGGGTAATGATGCTCTGTTCGGCAAGCTGATCGTCGGTTGGCTTGGAGCATGGTTGGGCTCACCGGTGTTGGGACACTGGCTCTGGAAGTTTGAGAACGTATACGTCGTGCCCGCCATCTTGGGCGCGGTCATGACCATCCATTTGACTGTTCTGACGGGTAAAGTGCTTGCCAAGCTTGCAGGCATGCAGCCTGCTGCAACAAAGGGAACGAAAGAGGAAATCCGTCCTGGCAAGCCGGCGGTAGCAGCGTAATAGAGCTGCTGCCCAATTAGCGGCGCTGACCTGTACGGGAGCGAACACGCGGCCCGAGGGCCGGGCGAGGCGCATGCTCGGTCGCAAGCGGCAGCCTGAGGTCGCATGCTCGCAAAGAGGGAGTTATGTTGTTCCGAGAAGACGACGAAGACTTTGAAGTGCTCCCATTCCTGAATCGAGCCGAAGCCGGGCGTGTACTCGCGAGCAAGCTGTCGGCATACGCCGGTCGTTACGACGTGATTGTGCTGGGACTTCCTCGGGGCGGTGTGCCCGTGGCCTTCGCGGTGGCGGGCGCGCTGCATGTCCCACTCGATGTCTTTGTGGTCAGCAAGCTCGGCACTCCGTGGAACAGGGAGCTAGCCATGGGCGCGGTTGCTGAGGGCGGTGTGCAGGTACTCGATCTGTCTATAGTCAGGGCACTCGGTGTGTCGGAAGAGGACATCCAAGAGGTGGCGGCGGCCGCGCGGAAGGAGGTCGAATACCGCTATGAGTCATATCGCGGCGGACGCCCACCGCTGGGGTTGGCAGGGAAAACCGTCATTCTCGTGGATGATGGCATCGCGACAGGATGCAGCATTCTGGCGGCGATCGCAGCTACCCGTCAACGGAGGGCCGCGCGAGTTGTGGTGGCCGTCCCGGTCGCTCCAGCCTCTGGCTGCAGTGCGATCAGGATGGAAGCAGACGAAGTCATCAGCGTGGCAGAGCCGGAAGTGTTTTTGGCTGTCTCACAGTGGTATCAGGATTTCAGCCAGATCAGCGATGAAGATGTGCGGTCGCTGCTGGACCGAAGTGCCGCTTCGATACCCCGCGCTGCTTGAGTTTGTTTCAACGAGTGTCTGAATGGAGAGGAAGGAGGAGGGGCAGGAATACTTCCACGCCATGGCATGTGCCGCAAACTTCTCCTTCGCCAACCGGCAGCTGCTGACGCATATGATCCGGCACAGCTTCGAGCAAGTATTGGCGGGCAAGATCAAAGATTTTGAGTTGCGCCAGGTGTACGACATCGCTCACAACATGGCCAAAGTTGAAGAGCACGAGATTAATGGCCACCGAATCCGCGTTTGCGTACACCGCAAAGGCTCGACTCGGGCATTCGGACCTGGGTCTAGTGTGCTGCCAGAAGACCTGCGCGACATCGGTCAACCCGTACTGATACCAGGTTCTATCGGTACAGCCTCGTACGTCCTAATTGGGACGACAGAAGCCATGCAGCAGACCTTCGGTTCCACGTGTCACGGAGCAGGCCGAGTGATGAGCCGAGCCAAGGCCAAGAAGATGGTACGTGGAAAGGAATTACGCGACCAGTTGAGAACCCGAGGAATTCTGATCTGTGCCGGATCCATGGGTGGACTGGCGGAAGAGGCTCCCGTGGCCTACAAGGACGTATCGCGTGTGGTTGAAGTAGTCCACAGGCTGCGGATCGGCAGGAAAGTTGCGCGACTGGAGCCTCTCGCCGTAATCAAGGGGTAGCCGGACCATTGCGGCAGGTCAGATCTGGATGCTCAAAAGAAAAAACTACCCTTGCCCTAATCATCCTGCGCGACAAAGCAGCAATCAAGCAGCCGTAATGATGCTCTCGATCGGCTGTTTCGCTGCGCGTGCAGGCTCGCAGATGCTCCGCAAAGTTGCTGCAATCACGCTAGCTTCGATGCCCGCCTTACACATCAAATCGCTAAGGGACAACAGACCCACGATCTCGTGTCTTTCATTCACCACTGGCAGACGCCGGACCTGATGCATTTTCATTAGTTCCAGGGCGTGGGAAACATCATCCTGCTCAGTGCAGCAGACCGGGTCTTCTGTCATACATCGATCGACCCATGTGGACGCGGGGTCCCTACCGGCAGCGACCACGTGCAGGCAGAGGTCGCGATCGCTTACCACGCCCACCAGTCTGGGTGTAAAAGAATCTTGGATGACAGGCAGAATTCCAGTATCGGTTTCCTGCATCAGCAGGGCGGCCGAGAGAGTCGAGCTCGACGGCCGGCAGCATGCAGGCTTCCTGGTCATTATTTCGCTGACTTTCATAACGACCTCCAGAATGAGGATAGCAGAATAGTTCTCTGTTATTTCGCCTACAGCAGCCGATTTCCGGGAGCCCCAATCCTCACGCTCATTTTCGCAAGTAACGAGCGCCCCACGGTCCCGCGCAACGACCGGCAGGCATTTCGGGAATCGCCGTTGCCGCGGTCCTGCGAGGTTTCGGGGATGATCCGGGGGCGGTCGGCGAGACCCCTGTCAGTCGTATAATGAATGTGGATCAGCTAGGTGGAGGATGTTGTGGCGTTATCCTCCGCATCTCGTCTCTTTGCATTAAAGGCATTCCAGACACACCCCCTCGCATTTATTGTATCCAGGCTGCGGAGCTGGCGATTTCATCGTGTATTGCTGCGAACAGCTGCAACGATTATCGCCTTGGCCCCGGTGGTCATTGAGCTGCGTTCGTCTTGGCTCCAGTCCCGGGTGTTCACGGCCATCTCTCACCGGATGACGTTTACGCTTTTGCCGGGGCCCAGCAATGCCATCCGCTACACGCGGAGCGGGCCGTACGACGAACGCCTCGGATATTCACGTATTCCGAAATTCCTGGAGCGAACAGAGTCTCGCGGTTACCAGATTGAAGCGCAGGCGCGCCCCTCAAAACTGAACCTGACGATGGCAGATTTGGGAGTCTTTCCGATCTACCGCGAGAAGGATGAAGCAGGGCTGCAGATCCTAGATCGGGATGGCAACCCTTTGTATGAGTTTCGGTACCCGGAAGAGACCTACCGTGAATACTCCGAAATTCCTCAGCTCGTAGTCGACAGCCTCCTCTTTATTGAGAACCGGGCAATGCTTGACCCGCGATATCCCAACCGGAACCCTGCAATTGAATGGCAGCGTTTGTCACATGCGATGTTCGACTACGGTGTGCACGCAATCAGTCCGCGTCACCCAGTGATTGGGGGAAGCACTTTGGCCACACAACTGGAGAAGATGCGGCACTCGCCCAGAGGCAGAACACACTCGGCAGGCGAGAAGGCACGGCAGATGCTCTCTGGATCGCTACGCGCTTACCAGGATGGTCCGCATACTGTGGCAGCACAGCAACGGATTGTTCGCGACTATCTGAACTTACTGCCGCTTGCGGCCGCGCCAGGGCATGGCGAGGTCACGGGCCTTGGCGACGGGCTCGAGACGTGGTACGGCACCGATTTCGCCACCATCAATGAGTTGCTAAAGGCCGCGCCAAATAGCCTCGATACGGTGCAGAGGCAGAAACAGGCACGCGGTTATCGCGAGGTGCTGTCACTTCTGCTCGCCACCCGTGCACCTTCCCGTTACCTTGTGCATCAGCCGGACGTACTGGCAGAGCAGACGGACCGCTATCTTCGCGTGCTGTGCAAGGAAGGTATTATTTCGAGGGAACTAGGGGATCTTGCTCTGCGCGAACGCCCCGTGCCACAGCCTCGCCAACCGGCCGTCACTCCAGACTTCGTGGACCGCAAAGCGCGTGTTTTGGTACGCGCGCCTCTACTCCCTCTGCTCGGACTACAGAATACGTATACCCTTGACCGGCTCGACCTGTCTGTTCGCACTACGATTGACGGAACTGCGCAGCAAAATGTCACAAAGTTCTTGCGCAAACTCACGGATCCGAGAGAGACTGCCACGGCAAACTTGCGGCAGCATCGGCTGCTCGCCCAAAGCGATCCCCGTTCCGTGATCTATGGCTTCACGCTTTATGAGCGCGGGCCTGGGCTGAACCTCTTGCGGATACAAACCGATAACTACAATCAACCCTTGAACATCAATGAGGGCACGAAGCTCGAACTTGGCTCGACCGCCAAACTTCGCACGCTGATCAACTATCTCGAGATCATCGAGGAGCTAAATGAGCAGTACGCTCATGTTTCGAATCAGAAACTGAGCACTGTGGCGCCGGCGCGAGACGACCGTTTAACAGCGTGGGCGATTAGCTATCTTTCGACAGCACGCGACCAGGGCTTGCAAGCGATGCTCGAGGCGGCTCTCGATCGCCAGTATTCGGCTAACCCAGCGGAAGGATTCTTCACTGCCGGAGGCTTGCACCACTTGAGGAACTTCGAATCCGCCGACAACCACCGCACCGTGACCGTGCGGGAGGCATTCGAGCGCTCAGTCAACCTGGTTTTCATCCGTTTGATGAGAGACGTCGAGCGTTACTACATGTACCGGGCTACGGGTAAATCAGCCAATGTCCTGCTTAATCCCTCTGATCCGGATCGTCGCCAATACCTCGCTCGCTTCGCTGATCGCGAAGGGCGCGTATTTCTGGCGCGGTTTTACCGTAGATATGCCGGTCTCTCGTCCGACGAGGCTCTCGAAAGGCTGGTTGGCAGCCTTCATCCGTCGCCGCTCCGCGTAGCTGTAGTTTACCGGTCTGTCCGGCCAGGTGCGAGCCGTGAAGAATTCGCGACGTTCTTGCGCACGCATGTACATTCGCCCCTACCGCGCGACCAGAAGTTCGCAGGACTGTATGAGAAGTACAGCCCTGACAGGTTTAGTCTGGCGGATCGTGGGTATCTTTCGCGCGTCCATCCACTCGAACTGTGGTTGCTCTCGTATCTCGTCCAGCATCCGAGCGCGACACTCGCAGAGGTGGTGAACGCGAGTGCGAACGAGCGCCAGCAGAGCTACTCATGGCTGTTTCGAACCCGCCACGCGAAAGCGCAAGACCTGCGAATCCGGATTCTCATGGAGGAAGACGCATTCAAAGAAGTCTGGCGAGCGTGGAGCCGCGTCGGATACCCATTCGAGCGCTTGGTGCCGTCCTATGCAACTGCAATCGGCGTATCCGGCGATACACCTGGGGCACTGGCTGAATTGATGGGGATTATTGTTAACCATGGGATGCGTTATCCACGTACCGCCATCAGCCAGTTGCGCTTCGCTCAGAATACGCCGATGGAAACTGTCCTGCGCCGAGAGCCGACCGGTGGTCAACGAGTGCTATCAGAGGATGTCGCCGCACTCGTCCGTCAAGAGCTGATCAGAGTGGTTGAGAACGGAACCGCACGACGAGCGTGCTGTAGTCTCGTGATGCGTAATGGCTTGGTTGTGCCGCTCGGCGGCAAGACCGGGACGGGCGATAACCGGGTGAAGACTTTTGGCTTCGGTGGGCGTCTGGTGGACTCGCGAGTGGCGAATCGGACAGCCGTTTTTGTGTTCATGATCGGCGACCGCTTCTTCGGAACCGTGATGGTATTCGTGCCGGGCGAGATCGCCAGCAAATATGAATTCACCAGTTCGCTCGCTGTGCAGGTCTTCAAAAATTTAGCACCGATATTGAAGCCACTGATGGACCGCTGAGAACAGTCGGTGGCTCTGTCTAAGTGGGTCTGCAGCAGGATGCCAGCGAATGTCGAACTTAGTCTATGGCAATATTTGAGCCTAAATTATCCACGCCCGCGTTGGCCCTGGTGTTGTTGGCAGGAGACGTCTATGCCCAGCCGCAATCGACGGTGCAGGACCCACAGGCGGTAGTGCGCGAAGTGGTGATGAACGAACTCCGGGCGCAGCAAGACGACCAGACCCACTGGATGTATGTATCCCGGAAGGGGCAGCCGGGAAACGACCAGACCGAGGAGGTGATTGAGGCCAGGCAGGGCGTGCTCTCGCGCATAATCGCAGAGAACGGGCATCCACTTACTCCCCTGCAGAAGCAACAACAAGACCAGCGCATCCAGCGTGTCATCCACAGTCCCAGTGAACTAAGAAAAGAAAAGCAGGAACACGAACGCGATGAGCAAAAAGAACAGCAACTCCTCGCGATGATGCCCGATGGGTTTCTGTACCAGTACGAGGGGGACGAGGGGCGGGACATTCGCCTCAGTTTCCGGCCCAACCCCAGGTTCCATCCGCCGACGCGGGAGGCCGAAGTGTTCCATGCGATGGAGGGCACGATCGTGGTGGAAGACCGGGAGAAGCGCCTCAAGGAGTTGCGCGGCCGGCTAACGCGCGACGTGCTATTCGGCTGGGGCATACTGGGGCGGCTTAATGAGGGCGGGACGTTCGATGTGCGGCAGGAGGAAGTGGCGCCCGGCCACTGGGAAGTGACACTTATCGACGTGCACATCACGGGTAAGGCGCTGTTTTTCAGGACCATTAGCGAGCAGCAGCACGACGTGCGTAACGAGTTTCAGCAGGTTCCTGGGAGCCTGACCCTGGCACAGGCTGTCGAGGTGCTGAAGGTAAAGGACTGTCGCTAGCCAGGTGCCTCCGAAGTGTACCCCAGTCGCGAGATTCATCGGAACGAGTTTAAAGCGCACCCAGCCACGTGGGGGCAATCACTGCGCGGGACTGAGAACCGGAATACCATACTAGAGAGAGCGCGCGCTACCGGGCCGCAAGGACGGAATCGCGGTAGCCGTGCAAGTGAACGTGGAGGTCAATTTCCGACTCTACTAGCTGCCTACCTTTGGTCGAGTGAGATGGATGACCAACTTGAAGAACATCTGCCAGCGTCATTGCTTCTCAACGCTGAACCACAATCTGGGCTACTGCTACAACGACGCTCGCGTAATTAAGTGGCTGTGAAAACGGGCGAAGAACCGATTCCAGAGAGGGGCGCAAAGCTTCGAAGATTAGCAGCAGGGCCTGTTAGCAGACCCGCGGCTAAGACCGGCGTTTCGACGCGCCCGGACAGTAATTGAAGTGATGGTGCTCACAACATGAAAACAGTTCGGGTAATCACGATTGCGCGCGAATATGGCAGTGGGGGCGCCGCCATAGGGCAGGAGCTTGCCACTCGCCTTGGCTGGAAGCTTCTGGATCGCGAACTGATCCTCGAACTTGCCCGCCGCGCTCATGTGCAGCCTTCCGAGGTGTCAGAGATGGATGAGCACCCAAGCTCGTTCATTGCAAGAGTGCTCAAGGCATTCTGGCTAGGCAACACTTATCCCTGGTCCGGTCCTGCTCCCGACGTCGTCGATCCGGACTACCTGGCCGAACTCAGCGCAATCGTAATTCGGGAGGCTGCCAAATTGGGGCCGTGCGTGATTGTGGGTCGCGGAGCACAGTGCGTCCTGCAGAAACGTGAGGACGCTTTCCATGTCTTCGTGTACGGCTCAAAGCAGGAGAAACTCAAGCGGATCCAAAATCGCTATTCAACGCACACTGAGTGCGAAGCGTCTCTCGACGAGTTCGACCGCATGCGCGCAGCATACCTTCGCAGGTACTACCAATGCGATTGGGCGAACCGGCACCTTTACGATTTGATGATCAATTCAGACGCGGGCATCGATCGGACCGTAGAGGTAATCCTCAATGTGGCAGGATTGGCGGCCCCGGAGAAGCGTTGACACGCCGCAGTGATTTCGAGCACGCGCAGGAGGTTCGGGGAAAGGCGAGAGGCGTGACAGCAAGCGGTGGACACAGTGTTGCCGGCTCCGCGAAGGCGCCGCGAACTGGTGATGGCAAGCTAGAGCTAGAGGGAGAGTTTGGCTCCCCCGCGCGGCGGTTCTTGAGCCATGCTAAACACGACTGATCCAACTAAGTTGTTTAGTCCTGGTTATTATCGGGGCTGCCATCATAGGGATCGCACGGGCGTGTGTTGACCGTGCACTGGCGTTTTCCAGGAGCGCAGGCAGAAAGCGTCGAAAGAGTGCAGTCTCGCTCTAGCATCCCCCTGTCCTAGCCAAGCGATTGCGGGCCAGAGCGAGACTGGATGTCCCCCATTCGAAGCTAGCGGGCAATAGACTCAAAGATCGTTGTATTCAGCAATGCGTTCTGGGAGCCAATCCCGCAGCGCAGGCGTCAAATAGAACCGCGGTAAAAGGAGATCGTCATCTGGTCTAAGCAGCCCTTCCGCAACCGCGATTCCTGCGAGTGCAGTGCGCGGGTAGATTCGCAGTCCTACCGTGACCTTCAGCAAGTCAAGGTGCAGAGACTCGGCAAACTTCATGCTCTCCTCGACGGTCTCCTTTGTTTCTGCGGGCCCTCCTAGCAAGAGAAATCCCTGCCGCTTTATGCCCACGTCAGCGAATAATTCAGAAATTACTTTCACCTCGACGGTGTTGAACTGCTTCTTTAGCTGCCTCAACACCGGTTCCGATCCGCTTTCGAAACCGAGGCTTACCTGAGTGCACCCCGCCTTGGCCATCAGCTCGACCAATTCGATGTCCACCCATTTCGGGTAAACAATGGACCACCAATCGATCCCAAGGTCCGCCTGGATCATCTTTCTGCAGAGCTCTTTTGCATACGAAAGCGGCAGATTGAAGGTGTTATCCACGAAATGAAAATTGCGGAATCCACATTCGCGCAGCTCTGCCACCCACCTTACGACCAATTCCGCGGAGCGTTGGCGGACTGGTCTCCCTTCAATCGCACTGGTCGAGCAGTAAATACACTCCAGGGGACATCCTCGCCTGCTCTGAACCGGAATCCGTGTGCTGGGGTTGTCGCCGGAATGCAGCCAAAGGCCGGGCTCAGGCATGGGGAGCGCATCGAGGTTCTCAGCAAAGCCCCTTGCCGTTGGTTGCCTTCCCGGCAGATGAAACGAAGGAGGCGCGCCTTCTTGAGCACCATGCTCCACCCACGATAGGAGCGCAGGGAACGCCACCTCGCCTTCGCCTTGAATCCCCATATCGGCCCCCAGGTACATCAGGGCGTTCTCGGGGAAAATGCTGTAGCCTGCGCCGCCCAGCACAATGGCGGCGCGCGAAGCGCTGCGACACACGGACACGACCTTCCGCGATAGTTCAAGAAAGAAGTGCGGTGCCTGCATGTTCTGATCATCGATATTCCTGACCGAAATACCGATAACGTCGGGGCGGAATTCTCCAATCCTCTCCCGGATAGCCGATTCCCAGTCAGTGGTGGACGTGGCAGCCAGTAATCGCACCTCGTGGCCAGCTTTCTCCGTCGCAGCGGCGACGCATGCCAGCCCCAGGGGCAGCGGTGTCTCGGCGCCCGCTTCGTTGTTGACCGAGATGAGCAAGGCCTTCACTTGTCCCAACCCTGAACGTGTACGCTCCGAACTCTGGAAGATCCATGACAGAGTCCGTTAGTTTGGCTGTTGCTCTTGCGTGTCCTCATTCTCTTGAAATGAATTTCTGCCGAACTGCACCCCTGCTTGTCTAACTAGTCGCCGGGCTGGAGAAGAAATCTAGGCAGCCGCAAGGTTGAGGGTAGCACGGTCCTGACCGCCCAAGGCCTGCGAGCTACCAGTGCTCACTGTGCACGAGTGATGTGACCGAGCGTGGACAACGTGGGCGACAGCAGATTCTGGTGGAGTATCACCGCTTTGACTTGCTTTCCCTCACTCACGGTTCCCTGAGTGGCGCCCATTTTGCTTGTACTCAGTGATTAGGCCCTTGATGCGCTGTCTCTGCATCTCCAGTTCAGGGTTGTCCAATTGGATGACGGATATTCGATCGCTGTCGCTGCGTGCGGATGGATGCACGGCGAGTTGTCAGGCAACCGGTGCGCCATCGGCCACGTCAAGCCCAACCGGTTCTTTCTCCGGTTCCATGCGAGGCAGGCTCTGCAACAGTCGGACGCATCGGTTCCATCGCAGAATCGGGTCATCGTTGTCCTTGGGGCGAATGCTCGCGGCTTGCTCAAAGCAGGTCATGGCGTCCTCGAACAGGGGCACCAGCATACGCGGAGGCTGGCCGGCGCGCAGCTGAGCCTTGGCTCGCCGTTCGTGGAGAAGGCCAGTGTAGTAGATCCGCTCGTAAGGATCCGCCAGGCTGTGGAAAACGCTCTCCGCCTCTAAACAGCGATCTGAGGAGCCGCCACAAAACTGATCAGCGATTGCAAGTCCAAGCAGGCGCAGCGCGACTTGGTTGTCGGCTTCCACGGCGAGGATGTCACGGCAGATCGACTCAGTCTCTTCCGGCTCGTTAAGATAGCGGTACATTTCGGCCTTCGTGAGTGCCTGCGGGATGCCGCTTTTCGAGATCGTCTTCAGCTTCAGCTCCATGGTATCCTCCTGCAGCGTCAACTGCGATTTCAGGCCGCTCAGCTCCGCCTTGCTGCTTAATAATGTCAGTTTCGCGCGTGCGGCTGCAGTGATGTGCGGCACTTGTGGCCCGCTACACCTCGGCAGCGAAAATCGATCGTCCCGCTAGCCGACGACACCCGCCCCCTGTTTCTCGCCAGGTCCTACTGTTCTCTTCGGAGCGGCGGCGATATCGGGCAGCGGTTTGCCACGTCCTGGACCTTGCAGTTTCTTGCATGGCGTTGTCCGACGGGCCAGATGGAGATAGTCTAGCACCAGGCGGCGTTTGAGAAGCTGGAGCGCCTTGGCAGGATCCACGCCCTTGGGGCACGCACGCGAGCACTCGCCGGCGTAATGACAACGGAAAGCACCGGTCGACGCACCTGTGACCGCGTTGCGCTCACGGCGCCCCTCGTCGCGCGTATCTGCGTTATAGCGCTGCGCCGCGGTCAAGGGCATAGGGCCGAGATAGTGGGCGTCCGTGGCCAATGTGGGACACGCGGCCATGCAGCAGCCGCACTTGATGCAGTAGGTGAATTGAAGATAGCTCTCCAGGTGCTCAGGAGACTGGTAGAACTCCCCGGCGGGGTCATTGATTTCAGCTTCGTCCGTACGCAAGAGGTAGGGCTTAACGAAACGGTGTTTGTCGAACATGGTCCAGAGATCAGGAACCAGGTCGCGGATGATCTCGAAATTGGGCAACGGCCCTACGGTGAGGTCGACATCAGCAACGTGCAGGATCTGGGTGTTGCAGGCCAAGCCCGGGTGCCCGTTCAGAAGCATGCCGCACGAACCGCAGATGCCCATTCGGCACGAGTAGCGCCAAGCCAGCGTGGAATCCAGGTTATCCTTTATATAGTGCAGTCCGTCGAGGACCGTCATGCCTTCGTGCACAGGAACCTGGTAGGTCTTCACGTAGGGTGCGCGATCAGTTTCAGGAATGTATCGCGTGACGTGGAAATTGATCTGTCGCACGGCATTGCTGGTTTCTGGCATGCCTACCCCCTTGCTCCCGCTAGCGCGATGCCATGCGCCGCCACCGCTGCCCAGGTACCCAGGCCAAACAATCCCAGCCCCACAATCATGAGGACAATGGTGATGGTTTTTTCAATCGCAGGCTTCAGCGTCAGCTCGAACAGTATGGTCCGCAAACCGTAGAGACCGTGATAGAGCGCTACTCCGAGGAGGAGGACATACGTGACGGTGAAAAGCAGCTTGCCATCGCGAAAGAGGCTATTCTGCAACGAGGCCGGTTCGGTGCCGTAAGGGGCAAACCAGTGAGCAGCCCCTATGTGCATGATGAACATGTGCTGGCCGAGGAGGAACAGGAGCACCACTCCCGCCGCCATGTGCCAGGCCCAGTATTTCGTTCCGTTCATCTCTCCTCCTACTCTGTCAGAGCCGAATAACCACCGAGCGCCAAAAAGACCAAGGTCAGGATCATCATGCAAACCAGCAGAGGGCGTTGGATGTTGAGTGATGTCTTGTAGGGATAAACCGGTTCGATAGGCTTGCCAACGGCGAAGCCGAGCTCCACGAGCACCAGACGGATGCCGTTGCAGGCATGATAGGCAAAGGCGGAGAAAACCAGGAACTCCCCAAACTCGAAGATGGGTTGATGTAAGAATCCGCGACCGGCCCAGAGGTATATGCCTTTGGCGCGCAGGCTGGTGACCAGGATATGCAGCAAGAAGTAGAAAAGAATCCCCAGGCCAGTGACGCGATGCAGGATGTAGGCGTAGCGCTCGGCGCCCCAACGCCCACCTCCGAGCCATCCCCATATCCCGAGCCGGTTATCGTATCTCTTGATTTCCGCCATATCCGCCTCTTTCCGAAGATTCAAGCTGCCCACGCTCTTAGTACTTCCGCTCCACCGGTTTCCAGTTGGTAATGGTCACTGGCTTGTACTGCAGTCTCGGTGTGCCGCCGGTGTAATAAACCATGGAGTGGACGAGAAACCTTTCGTCATCGCGCTTGGGGAAATCTGTGCGAGCGTGGCCTCCACGAGATTCCTCACGCGCCAGCGCCGCGAGGAGCAGCACCTCAGCCAGGTCGAGCATGTTTTCGGTCTCCAAGGCCTGAATAAGGTTGGTGTTGTAGATGCGGCTCTTGTCCTGAATAGTGATTTTCCGGAAGCGCTGCTTCAGTTGAGCAATCCTGCCCAGTCCCTCCTTCATAGACTCGCCAGTACGGTAGACGCCTGCGTGTTTATCCATCAGGACTCGGAGTTCCCGGCGGATTTGCGCCGGGCTCTCCGTGCCACTCTGTTGGAGCAGACCGTCGAAAATGCGTCTTTCTTCTGCGCGGGACTTTTCTTCGGGAACCTGGCTTAGCGGCGGCCCCGGTTGCAAATATTTCGCGATCTCGCCTCCGGTGATGCCACCCCACACAAGGCATTCAGCGGTAGAGTTGCACCCCAGCCGGTTGGCGCCGTGCATGGAATGACACGCCACCTCGCCAGCGGCCCAAATATTCTCAACCTTGGTGCGCCCGTCGATGTCGGCCTCGATGCCGCCCATGGAATAGTGAGCCACGGGCCGGATGGGAATCTGCTCCGTGATCGGATCGATGCCCAGAAACTTCATGCACACTTCGCGTATTAAAGGCAGGCGCTTGTTGATGCGCTCGGCTCCCAGGTGGGTCAGATCGAGATGGATATAATCGAGCCCGTCGGCTCTAGGGAAACCGCGCCCCTCGAGGATTTCCGTCATCTCCGAACGGGAAACGATGTCGCGGGGCCCCAACTCCATCATCTTGGGCGCATACTTTTCCATGAAGCGCTCGCCTTTGTTGTTGCGCAGGTAGCCACCTTCCCCGCGGCAGCCCTCCGTCATCAGGATGCCGGATGGCACCAGACCCGTCGGGTGAAATTGCAGGAACTCCGGATCTTCCAAGGCCAGGCCCGCGCGGTAGGCAATGGCCTGTCCGTCACCGGTGACGGTTTGCGAGTAGGTGGTGAACCCGTACAGATTTCCTAGTCCTCCGGAAGCAATCAGGAGCGCCTTGCCTCGCAAGACCAGAAACTCACCGGTAGGCAGATCGTAGACCGTGAGACCTGCGAACCGGTCACCATCGAGGAGTAAGGAAGTGACGAAACACTCGTCATAGCGCTTGAAGTTGTTGTACTTGAGGAGAGTGTCGTACAGGGCTTGCATCTCGAAGAAGCCGGTCTTGTCCGCCGCCATGCAGGCGCGCGGAAACGAATGCCCACCGAAGGGCCGCTGCATGATACGGCCATCCTCCCGGCGCGACCACGGTACTCCCCAATGCTCCAGAAGGCGGATCTCATCCGGCGCGGTGTGCACAAACCGATCCACCGTGTCCTGGTCCGCAAGGAAATCGGATCCCTTTACCGTATCCCAGGCATGCAACTCAAAGCTGTCACCTTCCTCAGGGCGCATGACGGCACCCGTGCCACCCTCGGCGCACACGGAATGGGAGCGCATGACCTGCACCTTCGACACGATACCGATGTCGGCCTTACCCTGCATTCGAATGCTGATTTCCACCGCAGCACGCAACCCTGCCAGTCCGGTCCCCAGGATCAAGACATCATGAGTTGTTTCCCGCATATTTCGTGTGTTCCTTCGTACTCCATACCTACTTCTGGCGAGGAGTCCGTGCCTCGTCGCCGACCCTTCGATTTGGATTCCCATTTCTACGATGCGTCCAAACTGGGTCAGTCCGCTGTGATGTGTCTCATACAGGAGTGTGATAAGCCTTTCAACTGGAACCAAGGCACAGAGTGAGCGCAGTTTTTTCCCAGGTTCGTGTTGAGTTCGAGTTCTTGGGCTGGCACGGATTCTGCGCGATGTCCTGCAGAAGTTGGACCACGCCGTGGGCGGGCCACCCTACAACTTATCGCTCCAGGACAGACCCTTTCTGCGCCCGAGAGCGGGCGAGCCGCAACTACATCATCGCGCTCGTCCCAGTCATCTGGCATGGTGTCTTCTCCATCAGCCGACGAATCCCGCACCTCCACGATGTCTTTCTGTCGAGACGCTAACGCCGCTGAGCAATCACCCTCTGTGCCGATTTGCCGAGATGAAATCAGCGCTATTGTGAACTGGTTCTGGGAGCACTACTGGAATCACGCTCCCGTCTTCGCTGAGATGCAATGTCATCGTTGACGAGCAGCAACGGCGTAGCCAGAAATATTCCGCCGTCGTAACGTTGGACGACCTGAGAGTCGGGTCATTTTCGGGACGAAAGAGTCTACCCTCTTTGAGATAGCGAAACGAGGCGGAACACGAGGTATTGCTGCACTTGGCGATCATAACGGCACACATCGCCGATAGGACAATTGCAGTCTACTCACCATTGCACAGCGATGCTGTGATGCAGGTCACACGATCATTGTGGTTGGACATACAGCAGCGACGAAATGCCCTCGCCCTAAGCCCGGCATAGGCAATTGGCGCAAAGGGCAAATCTGCAATGGCCCCTTGACGAATCGTCGCTTCAGCGCAACAATTACGACTGTAAGTCGTATATGGTTAATGGTCACTAATGAATAACAGTCGTGCCGTTCCTTCCACCAATCTCATCGAGAGCATCCCTCACCTCCGAGGCATGGGACGCCGTCAACGTCGCGCCGCCGAAACGCGTCTGCGCCTGTTCCGTTGCGCTCTTCAGCTTTTTGCCGAGCGCGGCTTTCCCAACGTCACGGTAGAAGACATCACCGAAGCCGCGGATGTCGGCAAGGGCACCTTCTTCAACTATTTCGAGAGCAAAGATCATGTGCTGGGCGTGATGGCTGAAATTCAGCTTGGCAAGGTAAGAGAAGCTGTCAAGCTCACCGAATCTGGCAAGGAGACCATTGACACGGTGTTACACCGTCTGTTTATTCGTGTCGCGGAGGAACCGGGGCGCAGTCCCGACCTCGCCCGTACCCTAATTTCCTGTTTTCTGGCGAGTGAGAGCGTGCGTGGGCTTATCGACCAAAATTTGTCTGAAGGCCGCAAGATGATTGCCCAGGTTGTGGCTGCAGGGCAAAAGCGTGGAGAGATTGACCCTCGCTTGAAAAAAGAGAAGGTGGCGATCCAACTCCAGCAGGCATTCCTGGGAACGCTCTTGCTTTGGTCGCTGCATGGCAAACCTGCGCTCGAAACCTGGATCGAAGAAAGCTTTAAACATTTCTGGAGGGCAATCACCATCTCCGGTCAAGAGCAAAAGCAATGAACTGCAATCTTCGTACTGCCGTCATCCTGTCGCTAGTGATGCCCATCTTTGGCGCGCTGAGCGCAGCCCAGGAACTGACGCCCTACCGCCTCACGTTGCGCGATGCCATTCAGAAGGCGCTGCAGGCCAACCTCAACGTGCTCGTCGCCGACACTAAGGTCGAGGAAGCCGAGGGCACTCGTATGCGGCGCTTATCGGCCGCGTTGCTTCCACGAGTGCGGGTGCAAAGCTACGCCAACTATCAGAATCGCTCCCTCAGCGCCTTCGGGATCACGGCCCCTGGCTTCCCCGCTGTCATCGGACCGTTTTCCAATTACGATTTTCGCTTCTATGCGGATCAGAACATTGTCGATCTTCAGAGTTATCGCGGCTGGAAAGCCAGCGAACGTGCCCTGGATGCCAGCAAAATGGATTACCAGGATGCGCGCGATCTCATTATCCGTGCCGTTGCCAGCCTCTATCTCAGCGCCCAGTCTGCCGCGGCCCGCGCCGATGCTGCCCAATCCCGGGTGACCGACTCAGATGTTTTGTACAAACTGGCAAAAGATAAGCACGATGCTGGGACTGCAACGGGTGTGGACGTACTGCGCTCGCAGGTACAGCTTGCGAACGACAAGCAGGCTCTGCTCGTTGCGCAGAACCAATACAAACAATCGCTGCTTGCCCTCGCACGCAATCTGGGCATGAGGCCGAGCACGCCTTTGGAACTCGCCGAGTCGCTCCGCTATCAGCCCTTAGAGCCACTTCAGGCCGAGAGTCTTGTGCCTTCGGCACTCCTCACGCGCCCCGACTACTTATCGCTTGCCACCCAGCGCCTGGGGCTGGTCGAACAGCAACGCGCCAGCCGTGCCCGCTACTATCCGAAGCTCAGCATCAACGGGAACTATGGCGGACTTGGCCGCAGCATTGGAGGCGTGCAGGGCATAGGCGTCATTCAAGGCCAGATCGACTTTACGGTATTTGATCGCGACCGCAGCGGCGAGGCGGAAGAACTGGCCAGCCGTGTTAAGCGCATCGACGATCAAATCGCTGATTTGCGTCGCGGCGTCGAAGAGGACATTCACGACGCGCTGCTAAATCTCGAGTCCGCGGCGGAACAGGTCGCTGTCGCCAAAGAGGGGCAGGATCTCGCGCAGCGTGAACTCGAACTCGCACAGGATCGTTTCCAGTCGGGTACGACCAATAACGTTGAAGTGGTCACCGCCCAGGACGAACTTGCCCGCGCACAGGAAAACTACATTCTTGCCGTCTCCAGCCATACTGATGCGAAATTCGCGCTGGCGCGGGCCGTTGGTGACACGGAGAAGAACATTGGACAGTATCTGGGCAATCCGTAAGCAGTTTGTCGACCGGGCTGTGATCCACGGTCATGGAGCTAACTTTCGCGCCCCGCGAGGTTTGAAGCTATGAAGCGACGTATACCTGTTCTGATTCTGCTGGCTGCGATAATCGCCGCCGGTGTTTATTTTTACGCGCGTCTGACCAGGAAGTCGGGGCCCGAGAATCAGATCGCGCTCTCTGGCAATATCGAAGCGCACGAGAGCCTGGTGAGCTTCAAGGTTCAGGGACGCATCGTCGATTTGCCGGTTGAGGAAGGCCAGTCGGTTGAACGAGGCGCTTTGCTCGCGCGTCTGGATGACGCCGATTACAGGCAGAAGGTTCGCATCGACGAGGCCACGGTTCACGTGCGCGAATCGAACCTCGCGCTGACGCTCGCTGGAACTCGCGAGCAGGAAGTGAAGGCATCGCAGCAATCCATGCTCGACGCCCAAGCCGATCTGCAGGAAAAGAAGCTCGACGACGACCGCGCCCAGCGCCTTTTCAGCAAAGATGAAGTCTCTGCCCAGGACCGCGACCTCGCGGACACCGCCCTGAAACGCGCGCAAGCAACGTTCCGGGCCGCTGAGCAGCGTTACAACGAAGCCGTCGAAGGCAGCCGCAAAGAAGATATCGTAATCGCTCGCGCCAACCTCAGAGAAGCCCACGCCAATTTGGGTCTCTCCCGAGTCAACCTGGACTACACAACCCTCAGCGCCCCCTCCACCGGTGTGATCACCGTGCGCCAGGCTGAACTCGGAGAAGTGGTCGTTCCCGGCACTCCAGTTGTCACTCTCGCCGACCTCGACCATATCTGGTTGCGCGCGTATATCGCCGAAACCGATCTGGGCCGCATTCGCTGGGGCCAGGAAGCAACCGTCACCACGGATACCTATCCCGGCAAGCAGTACCGCGGACGCGTCTCATTCATCTCCTCGAGTGCCGAATTCACGCCCAAAAGCGTTCAGACCTACAAAGAACGCGTCACTCTCGTCTATCGCATCAAGATCGACATCGACAATCCCAATCACGAACTCAAACCGGGCATGCCCGCTGACGCCTACATCGATCTCGCCGCAGTCAGCCCAAACGCGCGCCAACAGGACGTTGCGCCGCAGAAGTAATAGGTAATGACCGAGCAACCCCAATCCGCAATCATCGCCGAAGGACTTACGAAGGGCTTTCCAGGCGTGCGCGCGGTCGATCACCTGAGTTTTGACGTGAGTTCCGGAGAAATCTTTGGCCTGGTAGGTCCTGACGGTGCCGGGAAGACGACAACCCTGCGCATGCTCGCTGGCATCATGCCGCCCGATGCAGGGGTGGCCAGTGTCGCTGGCTTTAATGTCGCGCACGATCCCGAAGGCGCCAAGCACCAACTCAGCTACATGCCGCAGCGCTTCGGGCTTTATGAAGACCTCACTGTCGATGAAAACATTCGCTTCTACGCTGACCTGTTCGGGGTGAGAAAGGCTGAGCGCGAAGAGCGTTCCACACAACTGTTACAGGCAGCTGGCATGAGAGAATTCCGTAAGCGTCTCGCGGGGAAACTTTCCGGTGGCATGAAGCAAAAGCTAGGCCTGGTCTGCGCTCTCATTCATCGACCCAAGGTGATCTTGCTGGATGAGCCCACCACGGGTGTCGATCCCGTTTCGCGCCGCGACTTCTGGCGCATCCTTTATGAACTAGCCTCGGAAGGTGTGGCAATACTCACCTCCACCGCCTACCTCGACGAAGCGGAACGCTGTCATCGCGTCGCCTTACTCCATCAGGGTAAGCTGCTCTTCTGCGATACGCCTGCAAATCTCAAGGCCAAGCTGGGCAAGAGCGTCTTGTCTATCACCTCATCCAAACCACGCGGATTGCGTGACGAACTCGAGCACGCGATGGGGATCTCCAGTCTGGTACTGACCGGCGACGGCCTGCACGTAGTGGTTGACGATGCCGCCCGCCGCATCCCCGAATTCGAGGCCCGGCTGAACAGCGCGCACGTTCCATTCGACACGATTCAACAAGTCACGCCCACGATTGAGGATCTCTTCGTCGATGCGGTCAGCAGTGGAGCGTCAGTTCATGCCTGATGCCAACAATTCTATCGTAATCGAGAACCTGCTCAAGCAGTTCGGCGATTTTGTAGCCGTCGATCGCATCAATCTCGAGATCCGCAAAGGCGAAGTGTTTGGTTTTCTTGGACCGAACGGCGCCGGCAAATCCACCACCATACGCATGCTCTGCGGCCTGCTGACGCCCACATCCGGACACGCCCAAGTTGCCGGATATGACGTGGCCCGTGAACCTGAATCCGTGCGCCAGAACATTGGCTACATGTCTCAGAAGTTCTCTCTCTACAACGATCTCAAGGTGATTGAAAACATACGCCTGTTTGCGGGCCTGTATAGCGTGCCTTCCAACCAGCTCAGTGAACGAATCGAATGGGCTCTAGGGATGGCGAACCTCAAAGGCCGGGAGAATCTGATTACCGCTACGCTTCCCGGCGGGTGGAAGCAACGGCTCGCCCTGGGCTGCGCGGTGTTGCACAAACCGCCCGTCGTCTTTCTCGATGAGCCCACTTCCGGCGTCGACCCTATCTCGCGGCGCCAGTTCTGGGACCTTATTCACCACATGGCAGAGGAGGGCGTGACCGTCTTCGTAACCACGCATTACATGGAAGAGGCGGAATACTGCAACCGTCTGGCGCTGATCTTTCGGGGAAAGATTGTTGCCCTGGGCACGCCTTCAGAGCTGAAGCAGAAATCGATGAAAGGCGAACTGCTCCTGGTCGAGTGTCAGCCGCTGGGCAACGCAGTGGAAGTCCTGCAATCCGCTCCGGATGTGATGGATGCCGCAGTTTTCGGTAACGCTTTGCACCTGGTTGTGCGCGACGCTACCGCTGCGATCCCGCAAGTTAAAAAGTATCTGTCGGATCGCAGCATCACTGTCGGCCGGGTCGAGAAGATACATCCCAGCCTGGAAGACGTTTTCGTTTCTCTTACAACCGCAAGCGATTCGGGAAAGGAATGGGAAGCATGAGCTTCACTCGCTTTCTAGCCGTGGCTCGGAAAGAGGTCGTCCAGATCCTCCGCGACGCGCGCAGTCTGATCATTGTCGTGATTATGCCGGTGATTCTGGTGCTGCTGTTTGGCTACGGCGTCAATCTCGATCTTAAGGGTCTGCCCGTTTACGTGTACGACCGCGACGGCAGCCAGCAGAGCCAGGATCTTTTGAAGCGTCTCCAGGCCAGCGCGTACTTCGACGTTGTGCGGGTTGTGAACGACTATCCCGCGTTGGGCCGATCGCTCGATGACGGCCACGCCAAAATGGGGATTGTTATCCCGTGGGATTTCTCTGAGCGCCTGCACGAAGGCCGCCCGGTCCAGGTGCAGGCGCTCGTCGATGGTACCGATGACAATACCGCTAATGTTCTCATTGGCTACTCTCAAGCCGTTGTTCAAGGCTATTCGTCGGACATCCAACTCGAGTGGCTTCGCACCCGCGGCAAACTTGTCCAGCCTGCTCCCGTCAGTGTTGAAACGCGCACCTGGTACAACGAGGATCTGGAGAGCAGCGCATTCATTGTTCCCGGCGTGCTTGCCCTGGTCATGTCCGTGATCGGGGCCTTCCTCACCTCGCTCACCATCGCGCGCGAATGGGAACGCGGCACGATGGAGCAGTTGATTTCCACTCCGGTCACGGCGGTTGAGATCATGCTCGGGAAACTGGTGCCCTATTTCGTCATCGGAATGTTCGACGTTATCGTCTGCGCACTGATCGCCATCTACTGGTTTCAAGTTCCTTTTAGAGGCTCTTTTCTAACTCTGCTGGTCAGTTCCGCCATGTTCATGGTGGTTGTGCTTTCTCTCGGATTCTTTATCTCCGTGATCGCCGGAAGTCAGCTGGCGGCGAGTCAAATCGCGCTCCTCATCACCTTCCTTCCAGCTTTCCTGCTGTCTGGATTTCTATATTCGATTGAGCAGATGCCCATCGTCCTGCAGTGGATCACTCGTATCCTGCCGGCGCGTTACTACGTCTCGGTGCTGAAGAAGATCTTTCTCAAGGGAACGCCCACGGCCTTGCTCTACACCGACCTTGTCCCGCTGGCTGTGTTCACACTCGTGCTGGCAGTGCTCGCCACCCGCGCATTCCACAAGAGGCTGGCGTAAGGAGACGATGAGCGATGCTGGCGCGCCTGAAACAGATGTTGATCAAAGAGTTCATCCAGGTCTTCCGCGACAAGCGCACCCGTTTCGTGCTGTTCGGCCCGCCGATCATCCAGATGCTGGTTTTTGGATACGCTGCCACCTTCGAGATCCATCACGTTCCAACGGTTGTCCTCGATCTCGACCACAGCCAGGAGAGCCGCGAACTGATCTCTCGTTTTACTTCGAGCCCATATTTCGACGTGCAACGTCAACTGACAGACTACCGCCAGATTGGCGATCTCATCGACCAAGGAAAAGCTACCGTTGGTCTTGAGATCAATGCCGGTTTCGCCCAGAACCTCCGTAAAGGTCAGACCGCGCCGCTACAAGTGATCGTCGACGCGACCAATTCGAACACCGCCCTGATCGCTTCTGGCTATGTCACGCAGATCGCGGTCGGCTTCTCCCAGGACTACCAGCAAGATCGCATCTACCGCATCTCACCGCAAATGATCGAGGAAATCCCCTCGGTGCAGCTCGATCAGCGGCCCTGGTACAACCCCGACCTCAGGAGTCGCTGGTTTTTCGTGCCCGGAGTTATCGGCAGTCTTACTGTCGTCCTCGTGGTTGTTCTGACGGCCTTTGCCGTGGTCCGCGAACGCGAGATCGGCACGCTCGAGCAGATCATGGTGACGCCCATCCGCCCGGTCGAGTTTATTCTCGGCAAGACGCTGCCCTTCTTTCTCATTGGCCTGTTTGATGTTTCGCTGATTGCGACGGTGGGAACGCTTTGGTTCCAGGTTCCATTTCGCGGTCAGATCCTGGTGCTGTTCTTGGGCGCGGTTCTTTTTCTGCTGTGCATGTTGGGTGTGGGCCTGTTGATCTCGACCGTCTCCTCCACCCAGCAACAAGCGATGGTGACCGCCTTCTTCTTTATTATGCCGGCCATAACCTTCTCCGGCTTCGGATTTCCCATCAGCACCATGCCGCAGTGGCTGCAATATTTCACCTACTTGAGCCCGCTCCGCTATTTTCTGGTCGTGCTCCGTAGCACCTATCTGAAAGGTGTGGGCATGGAGATCCTCTGGCCCCAGATGCTCGCCATGGCCGCTTTGGGAATCGGCCTACTCACGATGGCTGTCCTCCGCTTCCACAAAGCGCTCGACTGAGCTCCAGCCGACCTCTGGTCGAATGGCGGGCTAACCGGCAGTAATCCGCCCTGGACGAAGGAACGAAGACTTGCCGCCTGAGAATTTGCTGATCAAGTGGCGAAGTCACGCTGGCTGCGGATTCAATATGTCAACCATGTGTTTGCTCTTACACTTACACTCGAACACAGTCCTGCTCCAAGGAAGCGCGATAGAGCGCAGGCCTGAGGTCGCCCTCAGAACGCAGGTTGGGTCTGTGTTCGCGGGGATTGTAATGATAGAAGCCGCTGGTGGTGACCACAGTTCCTGCTCCGACAGCGCCAGGGCAGAGAACTCACGTAGAGAGCGACGCCGGGCCAGCGCTTGTTCCAGCGTTATTCGGCCGGTCCGGTTCGCAACTGTTATGGGCCGCACAGGGAATCACGCGTCCGGATGGATTGCGCACCGCGCCCTCGGCAGGTGGGCTTTATCCGCATGAGCTCTAACTTCCTTCCTTGATGCCAAATCGATCTCCAACTCGGCGACAACGCGCGTTTGCCGCATGGCCTATGCCTCTTTGCACCTCTATTCTGCATCACGGCCGGAGTTATTTTTTTTCATTTTAGGAATGCACCAATATGCGGCACTGACCCTCCGTCGACACTGGTGCGAACGTAACGGCTGGCGCTGGCTGAAAGGGTTGGCCCAAGTAACATTGGCCAGAGTGGGGATTGGGACCGCAAAAGCGGGGATCGCATCAGAGGCTACGACGGTACACGCATCTACGCCGTTGATTCTCTCGCAGGAGCTGACGGCTGAAGCGTACTCATGTCCCGGCCCTTCTTATTTGCCTGCACCAATATTGAGAACTGATCTTTACTCGCAGGCGGGCGCGCTTCCGCAGCAGGTGGTGGCAGCAGCTCCTTTCGCGGGGAAGACGCACGCATCTGTCACCGATACACAAACGCAGCCGCAGCCGAAATTGCCTCGGCTAAACCGGCAGGCGTAGCATTGGATTGGAAAAGTAGTCGCACTGAGACAAATGCTCTTAAATCTGCTACTGGCGACAAAGTCAACTACCCTGCACAAGAAGCCCAACCACAGGAATTCTCGTCGAATTTGCATTACTGTGCTTTTCTCGGTGCTGGTCGGCGCTTTTGCCCTCGCTCAAAGCGATGAAGATAGTTTTCGTCAACGACGCGACGAAATGGTACGGACGCAGATTGCCGCGTCACGTTGGGGCGGAGCAGAAGCCGTACGCGACGGGCGTGTACTCGAAGCATTTCGGGAAGTACCGCGGCACAGATTTGCGCCCCCCGAGTTGGCGCCCCACGTCTACGAAGACCGCCCTTTACCGATCGGCTATGGGCAGACCATCTCACAGCCCTATATAGTGGCCAAAATGACGGAGCTCGTTGAGCCGAAGAAACACTACCGCGCACTGGAAATTGGCACGGGGTCCGGCTACCAGGCTGCCATACTGTCTCGCCTGGTAGCAGAAGTCTACACGATCGAGATCGTGGAACCGTTGGGTGTGGCCGCGCGGAAGCGCCTGGC